>VFSW01000015.1_pt1 | contig 178220 bp, 184 predicted proteins | sample 5358111 | NCBI WGS metagenome assembly VFSW01 (sample SAMN11554181, study PRJNA540505) | mine drainage metagenome | isolation source: sediment from site ElyBrook_90M | place: USA: Ely Copper Mine, Vershire, VT | collected 2017 | reverse complement strand
GATCATAATACACCTTGGCCATAAAGGATGCCTTTGAAGTTAAGTTGACAAGCTCCGAGTATCGAGCCCAGAGTATTTATCCTTCCTACGCATGTTTCCCAATCGGGATTCTGGATCTTTTGGAAAACGGCAGAAATTCGCTGGCCTAATCTGGTATCGTTATGTTAGCACGATTACATCTTTGAAATCAGGATGCAGCATCCTTATGCGAAATATTAGGGCATAATGCGACTGCTATTTTCGAGTGATGTGAAGTCCAGATGAATCCACAGAAAGATGATTTGCAAAAAGACTCTTCACTAGAAGCACTTCTCTTTCCTCGTGAGCATTCTTTGTCATTAAGAAAATTGAAGTGACTCTGGGCTCGCTCAGAACTTGGTTTGCCTGCTTTAGAAATTTGTACGAGTTTTCAAATCCTGAAGACAAGATCAGATCCGAAACGTTGTCAAATACTATAGCGATGCCGCTACCTTCGGTCGAGCTCATTGTCTGATTGATCAGGTGGAGAATCACAGCGACGTCATTTTGTGGAACAAGGACTTCATTGGGATTCCCAGTTGGTTTCGGATAGGAAACATCGGTTGACAGCATGTAGAATTTTACATCAATTGAATCCGACAGCGCTCGGTAGACGGGACTGCCCTTTGTAGTGAATGCGAAAACAATTGATTTGGTTGAGATGTTTTCCATCGCAAACTCTTTGACAGTTTCCTCATAAGGCGTCGATGGGTCTATCTCAAGTAAAAAGTTCTTGCCAGGCAAGAAAGAATTCTTCATTCCCAGTCGCGCCGAGAATGGATAGGATTCGGGGACTTTAGTAGTTTCTTGCCGGGCTTCAAAAAACCCAGCAAGAGTTGAGGCATTACGGAAAATGACAGCTGTCACTGAGAAGATACTAGCAAATACTAGATACATCACATCGTTCGCATCGATTCCCGCGGACCACACGTAACCGTCAAAAATAAGGAAATCAAGGGCAATAGCTGCCCAGCAAGCTGCGAGAATGATAAGGCCTCTCTTTATGTCGCGATTTGAAACCTTCCTTGACGCTAGAATCAAGAGAGGAGTGGGATAGATTAGGAAGAAGAGCAAGACTATGAGAAGCGTCAGGAGATATGAGAAGTTGAATTGGGTTGAAAATACCTGTACACCCCAAAGATTGTTGATCTGTCTTACATTGAAGGGTGTGAAAACTACCAAAGAGATTCCTGCAAAAGCGACTGTAGCTGTGAACGCTGTGAAAAGAATGGCTTGGTCGACATGTCTGTAGATTTCTGAAAATATCTTTCTGAACTCTGGAGCTTTTGGCCGCAGATAAGTGCCAACTGCTGCGACAGTCAGAAGCCAAGCGTTGAGAAGAACAAGACTCGTGCTCCCGATTGTGTAAATGCCCATCAAAGAGGATACTTGGGTTGGAGAAATGATCCCAATCCTGAAAAGTTCGAAGAGAACCAAGATGCAGGCCACAACATACACGCTCAGAAGCGTGACTCTGACATTCTGGTACGAAGTAGTCTTTTGCCTGTACATGTAATAGCCTGAAACAGCTGTGATGAAAACAGCGAAGAGATCTATGAAAGGAGAAATTAGTGGTGCGTATGGTGCTACCATGGCAAGATCACTTCGACGCGCTCGCGTCCGAATGTTTCATTTACTTGAGTTTCAACCATCAGAACGGGCAAAAAGGGCACCTGAACACTGCTGAGCGTTATAGACTCGCAGTGCCACGAAAGTAACTTTCTTTCAAACATTTCTACTGACAATTTATTTATTCATTGGGCCCGCAATCAGTGCGCGTGTCAATCTGTCAAGCTTTTCTCTTGCAATGGAAGAGGGCAGGCTTCTCAGGCAAATTCTACATATCGCGTTATACCTTGCGGCAAGACTCATCGCGTATTCGAGGGAGCCAGTCTTTTCGAACATATCAATGACCTTCTTAACGCTGGATTGTGGAATCTTTTCCCTCCAACGAAGTGAGCCTATTGTCTTCTTCTCCTTCGTATTGAGTTTGGAGAGTGAATGGATTACCACGATATTGCTCGCGTTGTTTTCAATATCCTTCAATGCTGGCTTGCCAGTGACTTTCGGATTCCCTACAATGTCCATGATATCATCCATGATTTGGAAAGTAAGGCCAAAATGGTGGCCGAACCGATACATTGAGTTGATTACTCGCTTGCTCGCGCCCCCGACTATTCCACCTGAAGCTGCACAAGCGGCAAATAGGGCTCCCGTTTTGAAGCCAACCATGTCTAGATATTCTTCTCTAGTAACTCCACCTTTCGTGGCAAGCAAGACATCAGAGAATTCTCCTTTTGCGGCAGTCTTTGCTGAATCTGCAAAATATGATAGGAGGAGTCCAAATCTGTCCTTGGGAAGATCTATCTGGCCGTACTTTGAAAGTTCCGAGAATATCGTGAATATCAAATAGTCAGAGACCATCACAGCCCTCACTGTTCCGTACTTTGAGTAGGCGGTTGGTTTGTTGTGCCGAAGTGGAGAGTCGTCGATTATGTCATCTTGAACCAAAGATGCTGCGTGTGCAAGCTCGTAAGCAATGGCTGCGGGAATAGCGTTGTCATAGCTTCCTGACATAGCCTCGCAACTAAGCAGCGTAAGGATGGGCCTCAATCGCTTTCCTCCTGCCGAAAGCGCGGCGCTCGCGGCCTCCGAGAGCTGAGAATGCCCCTCGGTTAGTTCTTGAAGCGCTTTGTCAATTGCGAGCCTATACTCTCCAGTGACTTTTGCGATTTCCTCTTTGGACTTGTTGAAGACTTCGTCCCACTCAAATGAGAATTCTGCCAAGTACCAATACAACTCCCCATAGCAAGTATTCGCCGTCGCAGACTACATCACACAAGAAGCTCATCTTTGACGGGTGTCTTAACGCAAGTATTCTGTAAATGACAGAATAGATCGGAAGCACCAGCATAACTGATGCATAGAATGGCAACACGCCTAAATCAACTAGTGCCAAAAGATAGATTCCAGATATCAAATCAACTCCGTCCATGATGGTGAAGGATCTCATAAAGCCATAAACTGTGGGGATCGTCCTAATTCCATTGGCCTTATCTCCCTCAGTGTCTCTAGCATCAAAGAATATTGTTGCTTCCATCAAGCGGAGAAACACGAAGGGAGCAAGCACTAAAATCATCAAACTAAACTGCTCATAATAAAAACCTACGAGCACCGGGATGAGAGACCAGCCAAATGAGATCACGACATTCTTCACGAGAAGCTTCTCCTTGAGCCTCTTCACTCCCATGATGCGTACAAGTTTTTTCGAGCCAACACTATAAACCACTGCGAGTGCGAGAGGCGCGAGAAGTGCAAAGAAAAATGGAATGTTAGTCAATATTGCAAGAAAGTAACCTATTGCAAAGCAAGAACCTGCAACGTATGGAAGGTACTTCTTTCTATTTTGCAGATGCCTTGTCCTCTCTGGATGAGAGAGCATGTCTTGGTCAATGTCGGCACTCCTGTTGATGGTGTATGCTCCATATGAGAATAGGTACGCCATCACTAGCAGAGCTAATGTGGGGGTGAAGCTCATCAAGAGCGCTGAAAGAGCTGCGATACTAGCTGTTCCGAGCGCAAGGAGATGTCCTCCGTGAACAAATTCCCTGCCAAGGTAGCCTAGTACTGGCGGCTCCTTCTTTTGAGGAGCTTCTATGTTCATGAGATAGGACGCTTCTTACGGAGACCAAGGAATAATCTCGACACCGTTCTGAGTAAACGCGACGGTGTGGTACTTTCTGCTGTGGTCGGTCCCTCTCATTTTTCGCACGATGAATCTTGTCTTGAGTTCCATATGCTGGTTAACATAATTCTCAAGCTGGAAGATGCCATCTGCGATGAACTCTTCGATTCCGCTCGGAGCCTCCATTGAGTTTTGAGGCTTGCTCACGGTCATTATCGTGGTGATGCTCTCTCTCTTGAGCGTCTTGTAGATGAGATGCATCATGAAGTTATAGTCGAACTTTTCCTTCGCGCCGCTCAAGAATGCAGTGAGAGAGTCAACAACTAGCCTCTTTGCCTGGATTTCATCCACTGAAGACAGCAAGGCCTCAATGTTTGCACCCATTCCACTCCCTTCCAAAACCTCAAGATCCAGAAGCTTGAGCCTGCCGGTATCCTCAAGAGCTCCAAGATCTATTCCATATCTCAGAATGTTGCTCTTGAGAGAGCGAATATCTTCCTCGAACGTCGCAAAGACTGCGGGTTCGTTGTAAAGTTTGATTGAGTTCGCAATGTATTGCGCACAGAATGTGGTCTTGCCAGCACCTACGCCTCCTGCGAGAAGAACAAAATCGCCTATCTGTATCCCGCCCTCAATAAGAGGATCTAGGCCAGGAACACCAGTAGCAACTCTTTTCTTGGGTGCAGTAGCAGTGCGCGATGATACCAAGTGCTCACTTTCTAGTTCCATTTCTACCAGTACTTCCTTTATATGTTTAGAGTGCTGAACTATTATCGTTATTCGGTAAAATAGGGCAACGCTCGGCAAAAATTATTGAAAACGGCAAGCTTCCTTAAGAAAGGGGGTTGGGATTTTAGCTCTATATCCTCGGTTCATATCCCTTTTTATCATGCTTATCGAGGATTCTGTAGAGCTGCTTTCTTGTCCGAATCCGATACTGAGGTAGAAGTGCCCAAAAACACAGAGCACTTGCTTGTAGAGACTATCAGGCAAGTTGGAGTCTCAAATTATTCTCTGATCTCCCGGCTCACTGGTTTAAACCCAGAGACAGTCAGGTACAAGGTGAACAAACAGCTTGCAAACATCGGACTCAACGTTCAGATAAACGTGGACTATTCACAGCTTGGTTTTTCGCTAGGTCTCCTCACAGTGAAGGCTCACTCTTCTCATGGCAAATCTTGGCTTGATCAGTGCAGCTACCTGTCCTATGTCGGGAAGCTCATGGCGGGAGATCGCTACATTTGCATTTACACGGTGCCCCATCGATTCAAGAAAAAATATCTGGATATGCTCGCAACCCAACAGCAAGCAGGTCTAATAGAAGAGTTCGATTCTCAGGAAGTCTCCTGGGTGAGGTATCCACCACTACGCGCAGAATATTTTGATTTTAGCGCGGGCAACTGGAAAGTGGACTGGCAGCGCATAGACTTTATGCAAAAGGAAGTGGGGATAACATCTTCCTTCCCAGCTAATACTGATCCGAAAGTGGATTACGTTGACGTGAGGATTCTCAGAGCGATGCAGGAGGACCCGACAATCAACCCTGCAAAGATTGCAAAGGAAATGAATGCGAATGCGCGAACAGTGAGATACCACTATTCAGAGCACGTTCTCAAGAACAGGTTCATCCTTGGCAACAACTTGCGCTGGGTAAAGCCGCTGGTCGAGGGAAAGCAAGGCGATCTAATGCAGGTCGCCTTTGCGTTCAAGAACCTTGAACAAAAGGATATGGAGTTTGCAAGGAAATTGTGTAATAGGATCCCTTTCACGTGGCTTGAGGCCGGTACAGTAAATAGAAGCTACTATGCGTTCTTGGATATTCCAGTAATTAATTTCCACTACACTATTGGAAACATCGAGGCTCACGCAGAGCCGCTGCGAGACAAGTTCGAGATGATAATGCTTGATCCTGGAAGATCACACTCGCTCAACCTGCCTGAAGAGATGTTTGATGAAGAGCGGGGCTGGCGGTTGATTACGCCTCAAGAAGCGCATCAGATGGTCGGGCATAGCCCAAAGAGTTCCGAAGAAGGAACTCGAACAAGTGAATAGCTACAAACCACCTGAGAAAAAGCGCTGGCTGCTAATTTGTTAATAGCTTTAACCCTATCAGAGTCTTAGTGGTATGAAGGTGAGCCTGTATCTTCAAGATGCTCAGTCCACTGATCTACATGCGAGAGGATAATACTGCGTATTTGCGCTACACTAGTAGAAAGATACTACTTCGATTTCAACTGCAGGTCTGAACCTTTGGAATCCCTTATCTAAAGTTACGAGACGCTCTTTCTTTGAATGTGCTGTCGCGGCGATCAACGTGTCGGCGTCGCTCAACAATTTGCTCAGCTTCGAAAGGGATTCCTCTCCTCTTTTGGACCTAGACTCGTGATAGACTTCGAGAAGGAAATCATTCCAATTTTTCCCATGTCTCAACGATTCCAGTGCTACTTTCGTGCTCTTTTTCACGGATATTGTGCGGTATGATCCCCCCCGAGTATAATTACTAATTACTAATCATCAAAATATGATCATATCTGTTGCTCGGAGGGACGACAATTTTAAACTGAATCAGAATAATGATTGAAATCTTCCCGAATGACATTTGAAGACATCTGGCCTCGTGGTAGGTCCGTTCGACGAACAAATTATCTGTAAAAATGCATAATCCTCTGCCGCTTCACCCACTTTGGTTCAGAGATGCCGGAAGAATCAGCTTGGCACGCTAATTAGAAAGACATCGATCAAGGAACGATCCATACGATCCGACTCACAGACTTCTGAGCTTATTCTTTCTAGGGCTCAGATTCTTTTCACATCATAAAGACAAAGAAAGCTTCCAACGCCATTAGAGCATCCCATATCAACCGAGAACTATTGTTCCGTACGAGAAACTTGATCTTCAGTTCTGGAACGTTTATATGTCTAGAACGTAGATAATATGTTTAGATGTTTATATGACAAAACGAACCACCCTTGTGCTCAGTGATGAGACTTACGAGCAACTCGTCGCGGAGAGTATAAAACGATACGGCAATGTGCGCGCAATCTCTAGAGTAGTCAATGATCTTGTAGAGCAAAGATCAGCAAGACCAAAGAGCGTGATGGATCTCATTTACTCCAAGAAATTGAAACGAACGTCGCCCAAAGAATTTGAAAGATTACGAAAAAGGCTCTCTCGAAGGTTCGACCGATGATTCTTGATACGTCTTATTTCCTACCTCTAGCTAGGATCGGAATAAGTACTGATCTGCTCCTGGCCACAGTGGAGAATAGAACAACACTTCAAATGAATGAAATGTCACTCAGCCTTATCTCGATATTTGAGCTCCAAGCAAAGGCAGCCGAACTAAAGATTCCCTTTGGGTTTGCTGCCCAATCGATTGAGACAATACTCGACTCATTCGAAGTAAAGTCGTTCAGCGATCCCAAAACTGCAGAGCTGAGCTTCGAGATAAGAGAAACAATCAATGATTATATTGATTGCATTATAGTCGCAACAGCCGTGGCTTCGAGGGAGAACCTAGTCACCGAGGACACTAGGATACTGGATGAACGAGAACACTTGGAGAAAAATTATGGCATCAAGATATTCTCTTACGAGGATATGCTCAGGAGTTGAGGCTAGAATATCAATGATGCTAGGTAAGTTTCAATGCTTCTCCAACCTGTGACGACATAATTGGTGTGTCTACACGAATTGGGCATCCCTTAGACCGACTGTTGTCCTAGCTTATAGTCTCTCTAAAGCTTCTCGCGGCGCAAACCGAGGTAAATCCAAACGATTGAAATGTCCATCAAGACTCACAATTGCTTTGGCGCCAACTTTCTTAGCCACAAAGTATTGAAGAGAATCATCGAAATCTCTGCCTATTTTTTCCGCTAATGCTGATGCAGATTGCTCCTCGGCGATAGTCGTGGCATAAACGCGAAGTCCTCGTGAATTCTGAACATTCACCAAGAATTCTGCAGTCCTTGTCCCGTTCCGAAGCGTTGTTTCCACCGCATGTATTGCGAAAGATGTGACCGTAGCCTGCAGCTTACCCTCGGAAATAGCTGACAATAATGACGCGCAATCTCCAGCTTTTTCCTGGCCAAGCGCAACTTCAAGAAATATGTTTGCGTCTATGAGAATCATTTCTTATTCGCCAAATTGAATGCTGCAGCTCAACCGAAGTCATGCCTTTGTATTCCCTCTCATTCTTAAGAACGCCTAGGAAAGAATCCCAATCAGCTTTCCTGCCTTGCTCAGTATAGCTTTCCATGACTTCCTCCAGCGCTTTTTTAATGGCTCCCTTTTTGTAGCCATATTTCTCCATCGCCTTTTTCTTAAAGCGGCGAGCCAAATCTTCGTCTATTTCGACCTTTATCGTCTCGGTCATAAGTACTTATATCACTAATGTCCTATTTAAACTGTGATTCAGAATGGAGGGTCATTGGTCACACTGAAATGGAGATCTGACACAATTCGTTATCACCGCTAAGGATCATCAAATGTTGAGTAAGGAATGTATGACGAGTTTTACTATCGTGGTCTTTCCAACCTGGCGCGTACCAGAAATGAAGTTGAATGAAAGAGGCACCAGAGAAAGATGGCGCATTTCTTTGGGTTGCCCCTTAAGTTTGAGCTTGACCATGCGTTGCACTTCGGATCCTCTTCGGCAATCCACCAAGGATTGGCGGGTTCCATTATCAATCATATTGCGCACGAGTATATGCATCCATTTGAAATACGATTGACAATTATGCCCTTTCTCAGGCGAAAAAGGGGATCAATCATGCAGAGGCTTAGCATTTACTTGCATACCATTTACTGCGGAAAATTACGCAAGAATTCTCTGCGTGAGGAAGCCTTCGTCTTGAAGGAGATCTCTGAAGAGTTGGCGAGATCCGATCTAAGAGTCTTATCACTATTGATCAAATAGTCAGGTTTCGAGAATTCCGCTGCTGAATAAATTGGGGCATCTTTCTTATCTCTTACCCTTTCTGAGTCTTTGGCGATTCTTGGTGAAATTGCACTGATTTGAACTAGCTCGAAATTGATACGGTCTAGGAATATGTCAAGCAACTCTTCGAATCCTGGAAATTTCTCCTTCATCACTTCTTTTGCTTCAATCAGGACAGTTTCTGGCAAGACGAGCGTAATAATTTCGTCTTCAATTAAGCGAAGAAAGCGATGTTCATTCCCGTTTGCAAATACAAGTCCTGAAATCAGAATGTTAGTGTCTAGAAGGACCCTTGGCCTTTGCATACTTTTCCTTCCACAGCTCGCCTCTCACGCGTTCAACATCCTTGCTGAGAAGAGCTTTTGTCAAGCCTGTCTCTCGCGCAGCTTTCTTTAGAATATTGGAGATTTCATCTAACCCAAGCTCGTTGACTTTTTTCATAAGAACCAGATTCCCAAGAGATTTCATATAGATGTAGCTGCCCTTCTTCAGTCCTGCTTTCTCACGCAGGCTTGCGGGTATTGTCACTTGCCCCTTTCAGCTAACTTTTACAATCTCCTGGCTCATAATCTCAGTGTAAGGATTCCTTACGTATTAGCGTAATGCTTTGTAAAGGGCTGTTCGTGATATGGCACAATCAAATTCACATATTTGTTTCCGGTGAATTATGGCTTCTCCCAGATACTCTTTCGCAACACGAACGCCACGTGTATTGTGAGAGCTACAATTCCCTCCTCAAGACAAGAATAAAGATCCTACGAAGAGTCAGGACAATCGCTGCAACCACACCCCCAGTGAGCTCATATGTTGAACTTGCATTACTCTTGGCGCGCTACAGAGATCTGAGAAGTCTTTGGTGAAGAGGGCACTGTGCCCCTAATAGCTGCACACGGTAGTTGTGGAAGAAGTTGCGAAAGAACCCGGAGAAGATATCGTTGAATCAATACTTGATGTGTAGTTGCTTGTCGGGTAAAATATTGCAAGGGATGAAGGTAGGTTAGTTATTTCGACGATGCTGTTTTGGAGCGCATTACTCGCCCTAAAGTCTCCACGTGGGTCAAATGCAATTCTTCCCAGATCGGTGAATCCCGATGTTGGTATCAAGAGGCAGGAACACTTGCAGGTAATTAGGCAACTATGATTTTCGAGACTTAGATCATTACGTCTGGACTAAGAAATGATCTTGTCCTAGGTGTATAACGTAGAGACGTAGGGAAGATTCTGCCCATAATTTGCGTTGGAATAAGAGAGTTGAGTCCATGAAATCGGCGGACTTATTTCCCAACCATGCGTCATTATGAACACAGTCGAAATAGTGCCGGGATTCATGTTCGGGTTTTGGATTCCTGCGTTTTTAAGCGTGTTACAGGCTCCACCTCCGAAATTAGGCCCCACTGCCGCGGTAATGCATGTTGTTCCTGCAAAGACGATAGTGGTTGGGACGCTGTAATTGAGGATTACCGGCGTGTAGGTGTTTAGCAATTTATTGGACTGATTGGAGACTATGTACCACGGGATGAGGTTCACATGGAGGTTCTGATCTCCATAAAATGAGTTCTGGTAAATCAGCGTGAATTGATCCAATACGATAGAGTCCTTCACTGGATTCAGGTCGGTCATCGTGATCGAAAATGCCATGTAACTCAGGGAGGAAGGCACGGTAAAAGCTGATGAACCAGGAGTAATCAAGCAGTATCCCGAAGAGCTGTTACATGACGTTATTTGATAGTAAGTGTAGGAGCCAAACGAGAGATAGATATCTCCCAGCGCACCACTTGTAAGCGCTTGATAAGCCAGGTCCGAACTGGTTTGAGGTTGTGGGAAAAGAGCTATCCGAGTGTTGCCCTTCTGCGTTACCGCTTTGATAAGGTAGGAACCAGCAGCAGTCTGCTTCGCAAGGAGACCCGTATCAATCACTTTAGAATTTTGTCCTGCATTCAATGCGATGGGCAGCTTTGGATTGCTTCCACCAGTTGAATTGTCCAGTTTGATCACCTGACCAGTAGTACCGTTTAGAACCATCACCGCTACAATCTGTATGGCTATTGGTCCTGTATTATTCACGTACAACGACACGTTACCATTCGTTCCCAATTGCCCAGTCACAATAAACTGTTCTTGCTCGACCTGGCCAACATTTGCGTAGTAAGTTTTCATGACGGAGGTGTAGGTGTAAAAGTATCCAAAGACAACAGTGAATAGAATGCCGAGCATGATGATGCCTCCTATGATAGAGGCGACACCTTTGCGCCCTTGGTTACGGCGGTGAGATAGAAACTTGGTTTTCAATTGCCCTCATCACCTTGCTTCTTGATACGCGTAGACTGTTCCGTATTCTCCGATTGCCTTGATTGTGTATAGAGAGCCTGTTTTGAAGGATGTATTCACGTTCAGCAGTATGCTTTTGATTTGACCTCCGCTTAGCTGCAAGCATTTGACACAAGCAGGGCCCTTTCCCGTTGAGAGGGTCGAGTTGACATAGCTCCAGGTGGAATTGGAAATTGCAATTCCGCTGATGTATACTGGTGCATTACCTGAATCATAGAGCCAGACAGTGACTTTGCTCGGACTTGTTGAGCTAAAATTTACGTTTAGTATCACGAAGCTCTCGGTAGTAGCATTCCCAAGATTTCCTTCGCCAGTGCTTGCTGCACCCCTCGCCCAAGCCCAGGCTGCAAAGCCTATGCTCATTGTGACGCCGATCAAAATCACTGCGCCCACTACTTCGCTTACCGCTAGGCGCTGTCTTCTCTTCCATCGTGCTGTGTTTTTGGGTTTCAAGTGATTTCATCTGTTTTCCGTTGTTTCCTCCGCATCCGTTCCATATCAAGGAAAGTCTTGTATTGTAAGCATAAAGAAAAAGAGAACGTGTGGCTGTTCTAGCCACCCGTCTTTCGTGATCTTGGCTTGCTACTGTGCAATCAGTGAACCTGAGACTGACTGACCGTTGCCGAAGTTGATGACGTAGTTGAATGTCTGTCCAGTGGTGATTGACGTGGCAGTTGTCTTAGTTGTTGGATAGAAGGTATATGACGAAACCGCACCTGGAGCCATTGCGTTTGCTCCATTGGCAACATATGCTGCGGCAAAGTTCACCTGTGTACTTGATGGGTTACCACCACCATTTACATAGAGCGCTGCAGTACTCCACACAGTTATTGGTGAGGTAAGTGCTGTGCCAGTCAGTGTGAATGACGAGATAGTTGATGCTGAACCTGGATTGTTTAGAGACAAGCTGATGCTTGAAGTTGCTGGAGACGAAGAATTTGCCACAGCAGTGACTCCACCGTAGAGTGTTGCCGAGACGAGTGTCACTGTCTTCACGTTCGAACCGAAGAGACCGAACGTGTAAGCTCCGACGACGAGTGCCAAGACGATTGTTGCTGCGATTAGGATGATTGTAGCAATGACTGGAGTTACAGCCTTCTTGCTATTCTTCATCCTGAGAGTTCTGATGTTCATTGAGCCATACAGCCCTTCCTCCTTATAATATCCCTTAGGAAGTCTTGATTTTGATCGTCATTTCGTGGCCATGGTATGGATCCTGGATCCATGTTCTCCAAACATGATGCTTGAGGATAGCTAATACTTCTGACGGTGCTCTAAATACAATAACAAGTATCGATATTCGAGATATCTTTCACTACATGCAGAGGAAATGGTGACTATCAATGAGATTGTTTATCAAATCCTCCACTAGAATACAACCGGATTAGGCAAACCGAAACCCGAAGCAGCGAACCTGATTTCTGTATGAGGGTGTACTTGAACTGTGGCAGTACGTAATTCGCGTCTCACTTATCCATATCGACATTTTCGACGGTGGATCTGCAAATTTCACAACCAAAGTTGTCATACCCTACACGAGCATGGGCCCATTAATGAGGGCCACTTCAAATTGTCATAACTTTGCTCAATTCAAGTTGAAATCGAAGATGAATGTCACAGTAGAGTTCGAGATCCGTCTGAAGTTTAGACATGCACGCCATCGTTTCGGCATTTTCTTCTCTTGAATAATGAATCACGAAGTCTGCATTGAAGAGTAGATCGAGTCCCCTTCACAATTCAAGTCATGGAACAGGTGAAGATCAGTACGTGCAGTCCCCTAGAGTTCAGACTTCTAGGAGAAAATGCACGGAAACGATGGGTGATTCTAGATTAAGAGTCGTAGATTCAGTCCCTCGGTTCTTGTTTTGAGCAAGTCAGAAAACAACTTATAGAGTGTTCAAAGAAGTTGCAATTATTTTCTTAACCCAGTCACCCAGAGCTCGTGTGCACTCGCCTGCACCGATTCTGTTACGAATCCATTCTGTGAAAGGTGTCTTTCCACTTCTGCGTAAGTGTCAATATTCCCAAACTTATGGGTTTCTATTGCAAGCAGACGAAAGTTGTTTAGGTCAGCACCTTTCAGAACTGACGTTTCTGAACCTTCGCAATCGCAGAATAGAACAGCAGGCGTTGGGAAGGGTTGCCATGATGTGAGTTTTTCGACACTGATCCCTTTGCCGTTCGTATCGATAGTGGGGCAGCCATATTTGTCTGTCAGACCTGCTTCGCTTTGTCTATCACCTAAAGCTGTGAAGACAGGAGTAATATTCCCACTACCAGCCGCAAGCTGGGCAAGCTGATAACGGCAGCGCTTGTCCGGTTCAAATGCATGAACATGTTTTGCAAGCAAACTAAGGAAATATGCGCTTGCTCCGTACCTCGCACCTATTTCAACTACGTAATCATCCTTTGTAACATATTTCCTTGCTATCATCAAAACTCCTGGTTCCGGCTCACGGTGATTTCCAACCTGTCTGTTAATCAATGCCAGATAAGCCGCACGAAATCTGTACGGGATCTTTCTCCTAATATGCTTCATTGTCAATGAGATCTCAACTCCTCAGACAGAAATCCAATTAGCTCAAAGAGTCTTCCGATATGCTTCTCCCTTATGAATTTCAACGTTAAGGAAAATGGATAGCGGAACATGCTCGCTCCGTTTCTTGTTGACATTTGACCGCAGGCGAACCAGTATTTCCATGGTTTTGCCTTGTCCACAGGACGGGTGTCTATCGGTGGGCAGTTGAAGGAGTCTGTCTGTATCCCTTTCATTTTCAATATCCCCAATAGCACGGCCTCCGACTCAACCAATGGGAATCTACCATCGAACACATCATCAAGAGTCGCTTTTGAGATGAAAATTGCTGGTCCATAGAAATTCACTTTGTCTTCAGCCGGAAAGTTCGTAGCGATACAATTCTTAGGTAGTCGCCAGTCGCAGTCAAGTCGAAGGAGATAATCAAAGTCTTGGAATCGCTTGATCACTTCGTTGATAGCATTAATTACCCTAGGGGCAACAAGAATGGAGTTTGGAGGTTTCACGTAGATCGCTTCTGCTCCGAGTTTTTCCGCTTTCTTTTTAGCGTCGATACTCCCGCAGGCAAATACAATCTTCGTAGGCTTGAGCGTCTGATTTTTAAGGCTTGAGAGAATAGGCTGTGGGTCATCTTTCAGTGTTGGTATTACTACAAGTATTCTAGGGTACCAACTCAATCTCTTCGAATCAGGTTTGTTTCGCTTAATAGCATCTATCTCTTCAATGCGATAAGCAGACTGGACAGTCAATCATGTTTGCCCTTTGAATAGAGGGCGGCGGATTTCGTAGTATATCCCTTATGAATGCAGACACAGGTTTTCTGATATGGATCCGAGTTCCAGAAGCAGATGCATCGAACTCTGATTACTATGCGCCCTAATCGAGGAACCAAAAAGGGTTTGAAGATTAACAACTGTTGCGCAATTAGTGAGCCTGACACTCACGAACGATTGGCGAAGTTGATGACATCGATGAACCTCTACAAGCTGAATTGGTTACTAGCCAGGCGGCTAAGGGATCAGCAAGAACGCAAACAGAAAGAAATGCAGCTTGGCGCGATTTAATCGCCTGAATCAGCTAAGTTTAACTAACGCGCACGTGCATCTATCCAACAGAACCAGGCGTCAAATCCTTACGGCCCGCACTACGCGGTGCGATCCTGGGACTGATGTGGGGCCTGTTCACTTATGCTTTCACTCCTTTCCTTACGGCGAATTCAAGCGTACTGGCCATGTCGATTTCTCTTTTTCCATAGTCTTGCTGGATCCTGGTATTGTTTCCCCATGCTATAGCGTCGGCTATTCCAAATGTTACCTCGGCGAGACATGCCGCCATCCAATGCTGGAAAACAAGCGAATTCGCTCGCGGGATGAATGTCATTAGACACTGGCAAAATGCAAAAGTCGCCTTTATCCAATCTTTGTAGTCTCTGATCTTCCATGTTCTCCTTTTCGCAGCAGCTTCTTTTCGGAATCTGGATGATAATCGCAGTAAATTCCTATTCTGAGATGGGCTTTAGCAGGTCAAATTGACACATCGAATCTGCGAATTGACTTTCAAAGGTCAAATTGCATGAACGGCAATCGCGAGTGAATATATAAAGTACGGATTTTCGTACGACTTGGCCCTAATCAAGTTACGACCGCCCATTAAATAAATAGTCCCAGATTGACATATCTGAAATGTTTGAAGCCTTCGTAAAAGTTGGAAACTATCTGAGAGTCCGATTCTTGTTTTGAAATCGAATATTTGAGTAAGTTGTGGCTTCACTTTCGTTGCAAAAGAAGTGATAAGAAACTCAGCTACGATTCTCCCTTAGAATAGTTAAATAGCTAGGGCGAGGGTGCAGTTGCAGCAAAAATTATCTCTGATACGAGATATCAACGCGACAAAAATACAATAACAAGATTCAATTTTTCTCAATCATTGAGGCAGATGAATTCCAAGAGAGAAAAGTGACTTCACCCTGAAAATAAGAAACATAAAGTACTATGCGCTGAAAGCTCTTCAGCACCGAACTTTGAGTGGCAGAAAACTCCTAGTCATATCACTCAAGGAAAAAGACGAGGGGTTCAGAGCATTTGCCGAGATGAATGAACCGCAAGTAGAGACGATATACGGCTTTACGATGTACTTGAATCCCGAAAAGTACGGCGGGTCATACACTATCTACAGGGACAAGCGGTATTCTTCGGAGGACAAGTCCACTGGACTCTTCCTAGAATTGCTCCAAACATATAATGAACTAGTAGTTGACGTCGGGGCAAATCTTGGCTGGTTCAGCCTCTTGGCAGCAAAGAAGGGAGCAAAGAAAGTGGTCTCATTCGAACCCGATTCACAGGTCAACTCCTTTTTTGAAAAGTCAATTGCTTCTAACGGCTTTGGAATCATAATAGAGCTAAACAAGATATGTCTCATGGACTATGTAGGCGAATGCCCGTTCGTGGAATCGATTTCAACAAATGTCGGCGTATCCTCTTCTGTGAGAAATATGACAGGAGATCGCTCGATGAGAAAATGCTCCACGCTAGATTCAATCTTCTCCAACCAGACCATTGACATCTTGAAGCTTGATGTCGAGGGGGCAGAAAGATATATTCTCAGAGGAGCCACAAAGTTACTTGCGGAGCGACGAATTAGAAATCTGATAATTGAGTACAATCACGACGCCTGGAAAGATCAGCAAGAATTCTTGGAATTTGCTTCAGACTCGGGATTCAAGGCAACAAGGGTCGTAGATTCCGAAACCGGCCCCGCATTCAACTATCATCTCTCGCTAGCATAATGTATATGATGTAGTTCACGCGAAAGTCAACCTTTGAGCTCTATGCCGCCTATGCGCTAGGGCTCATCCTTTGCGTAGTCCATTGAAACTCCAATTGCTTTAGAAAGGATTTTCTCGACTCGATTAGGCCAATCTTAATCGTTCTCAGAGAAATTTCTACGCCAACAGCCATACCCAAAGTATTCCATCCTAACGATTCTTGCATCGGCTCATTTAATCTGACCTTCTCCCGAATCACTTGACTGCCCCACTTGACACTCCAGAAAGAAGAATCGGTATGTTGTTGACTCCTACAACATACGAGTAGATAATGTCACCCACGATCAACGCTATCAGTCCTGCGTACTTTACGGTCCTGATTTGTATCGGATGCTCATTCTTAGGATCCTTGCAGAATACTGCATAAAACAGCGGCACGGCTGGCATGAATTTCAAAGCGACTGCAATCAAGTAACCTCCAAAGTCCAGTTTGAACAGTGAAGCGGCGAAACGGTTTAGCTCATAAAACGTAGAACCGCTAGTCATTGCAAGAGCAGTAGAGTAAATGTCAAGAAAGTTGAGGCATATGAAAGCCACGTACAGCGGCCAGAGATATTTGTCGAGTGTCTCCACTTTTAGTTTCATTAACCAGCGCTTGTCCCGCTCGTTCTTTTGGTTATAGTCTTGGATCACTGATTCCTTCCATTTTGAGAAGCGCTCAGACTTCAAATTCACTAAAACAGTGCACCTGTTTTATTTAAGGCAATGTGAAAAGCAAGTCAAAATGAAAGAGCATTTCTCGATTGATCTGGCTATCAGATTCCGATAGATTCATTTCTATGAATTAAGCTTCTAGCGAGAATCTACTGAACGGGGAAACTATTCTTGCGCTCTTGTTGTTGAGCCGCTGGACTCATAATTTGGAATTCTGAAGCCAAATACATAGTTCAAGTCCATAAGGACTATTAAAAAACGAAACAATCGGTATCCGAACACTTCTTGCACTTACCTTCTAGAGTATACAATGCAGGCTCAGCTGAACGCAGCCACAGTGTGACCCGGAAACCCAAGATTTTGTTGTGCCTCGGGCTTTTCGCACTTTCGTTGTTTGTTGCACTTCCCTCTCTAGGATCTGCAAATGCCCCTCTTAGGTCAGCAGCGTCGCAACCTTCAGATATCACACTCACCTTAATATCGACTCCTCCGATGCTACCTGCAGATGGAGGAACCTATTCTTCACTATTCTTGGAATTCAAGAACACTACTTCAGGGCTTCCTTACATTCCTTCGGCTAGCTTGAATATCTCGATGTCCTCTACCAACCTTCAGGCAGGCAATGTTTCTTCTAGCATCACATTCCCCACGGGCAGCTTGTTTGTCAGTGCTCCATTTACCACAACTTTATCGCCAGGTGAAACAACCGTGAACGCTTTTGTTGCAGGCTATGGAGCTGCAAGCGCCCAAATCGTCACGACCTTAGCTGGTGGAATGCCTGCATCTCTCGAACTCTTTCTGAGTCCCAAGCAACTTCCACCAAATGAAAAGTTCAGCGGAACTATAATAGTGATGGCCGTTGATTCTCTGGGAAATCCTGTGGAGCTTGGAAACTCCCTCACTGTTGCGCTGTCTTCCTCTAATTCGCAATACGGATCAGTTCCGAACTCAGTTGTCATACCCGCAGGAAACAGCTATGGAGAAGCAACCTTCACCCCGACGTATCTAGCGGGACAGACCACTATCAGCGCTTCAGCGCCTGGACTCAATAGCGGTTCTGCCTCAATGACGACGGTCGGACCCGTTGGTACAAAGTTAGTTCTCTCTGCGGCGCCTCCGGTGATCTTGGCTAGCTCAAGCGAATCGACTACTCTTTCTATACAGTTGCAAGATAACAACAGTCAGACCCCAGTCCCTGCACCTTCTGCTATTAGCGTGGTCGTGACCTCTGATAATACGAATGTCGCCAACCCGCAAAGTACTACTGTTACAATACCTGCTGGATCCTCATACGCAACGGTAATTGTAAAAGCTGGGGGAACCCAAGGTAATGCTACCATCACGGCTTCTGCACAAGGCTATCAAAAGGGATCGACCTTGATCACTACGATTACAGGATCTACTGCAAACAGCCTGTCGGTTTCATTTGTTCCTGGAATCTTGCTTCCAAACAATGGCACGTATGTTGGGGCAGTTGTGATAGAACTTGAATCATGCACGACATCATGTTCTCCAGCAACGTCCGCTTCTCCAGTAACAGTTTACACCCGTTCGTCGGATAATGCTACAATGCAGGTCAGCACGCTACCTGTTACAATACCTGCTGGCCAAAGTCACATATCGACTAACATTACAACAACATTCAGACCGGGAAATGCTGAAATTACAGCCCAAGCAGTAGGACTCTCTTCTAACACAGTGTCTCTAACATCATTTGGTTTGATTCCTAATGCTCTTTCTGTTCAAAGTGGTTCAAACGAGCTGCTCTCCGATGGCGAGTCTTACAACTTTGTCACAGTCGGATTAATCAATCAGGCGACCGGCAGTCCCGCTATTGCACCAGTGAACACTGTCGTGAATCTTGCTCTGACCTCAAGTGTAGTAGGGAACGTTGAATCTACTGTCACGATTCTCAGCGGTCGAAGCTTTGTACGTGCAAACTTTACCTCCTCGGGTCTTCCTGGAATCACTGAGATAACAGCTTCGGCGTCAAATTACACTACGGGAAACGCTAACCTGACACTAGTTAACCCGCCTGCGACAAACCTCGCTTTGTTTGCAACACCGAACCAGCTGCTCGCCAGTGGCCAGACGTATGAGAATCTAATCGTTCAACTCCAGAACTCCTTTGGGAACCCTGAGAAAACAGATGTTCCGGTGTCCATACAGCTAAGCACAGGAAGCTTAAACGTTGGACAAGTCTCTCCACAGGTAACAATACAACCAGGTTCAACATTTGCATTGGTTTCTTTGACAGCTACAAACACACCAGGGATTGTAAGTGTGACCGCATTTTCAAACGGGTTCCAATCAGGTCAAACTGAGGTTTCAACAATTCTCTTGCCTATGGAGGCGCAGCTACAGTTCGTGTCATCATTAAGGTACGGGGCACTAGCAAATGCGACTGTCTTCGTAGAGTCTCAGGGTGCGCCACTTCTAGGCGCTTCAGTCGCTTGGCAAGCAAGTGGAGGGACTCTCTCCAATGAAGTTAATCTCACAGAGTCAGCGGGCACTGCTGTTGCAACATATAGGGCTGGATCAGTTGCAGGCGGTTTCAAGATAATAGCGCAGGTTTCAAAGGCAGGGTATGAGACTCTCAGTGCAAATTCAACTATAGCTGTGATCAACCCGAATCCAACCATCACGACCCAAACACAACCTAGTAACAGCGTCTTAGGGATTCCATTCCTTGGGATGCCAATCGCTGGAGTACCCCTTTGGGCAATCATCATGATTGCAGCAGGCGGAGCAGGCGGAGGATTCTTTTACATGAAGAGGATCCGCGGCGGCGGGTTTGAGTACCAGGACGAAGAGTAGAATCAGCGCACTCTTTTCAAGAAATCCTTTCTGAGTAACTTGGCCGATACATTAGACCACTGAGGTCCTGTTCATCCAAACAAAAATTGACCGATGCGAAATGAGATCATCTTTGCGGAGTCAAGACTGGTATCCCGGCCCCGGATGTCTGTAGTCTGCCAAATTCCACATAACAAAATCATCTGAGCTCTCCTAGAACTTTTCTCTCTCAATTCTAACATCCATGCTATCTCTCACCTTGATTCCTGTGTCTTTTCTTAATGTGCTCTGGAATTCTTATTCGAGCTGGGGCCGCATTGTCAAAGTACCAGATATCTCTCCATCCTATTCTGGATGACTTGGAAAGCTGCGTCGAACTTGCAATGAAGCACGACATCACCATTTATGATGTGTCATAAGTGGCATTAGCAATATTTCTCAGAGAAACATTGTATTCTGCAGATGGTCGGCTTCTCGACCACCTCAAAGGTCTGGATATTGCCCGATATATCAGTCGGCACGAACCTGCGAAGTAGGGGAAAGGTCAATCCGTTTTCCAATGTGCGATAAAATCCCACATAATAGCATATTATTAGCTCATCTCGTCTGATTCTTTGACTAGCTGCATTTCAAGGTTCGATTTTTTCTTCTTACGACGTTGCCAGGAGGAAATCACAGCAGCCACCTTCCAGATGTTTAACCTTGAGGGCTACCACATTTTTATCGTGTTGATTTGAGCACGAATAAGGGCTTTATTCCGAATCTAGATTCTGAGTCGTATGGAGATCTTGTCCGTAGATTCTAGCCATGCGAGTGTCTTGCTTTACTATCGAACTTTGATACTCAAAAAAGGAAACTCTGCCATAATGTTCTTTGTTTTTCGCCAAAATTGCTTACTTGTCACCCTCACTATACTACTGGTATTCGGTGCAACAACCGGAAACCAAACACAAAGTACAATCAAGTGAATTTCGATATGAGCAAGAACCAAGAGGAATACGACCACGACATGAGAACAAGAATCTACTCTTGCGCTTTCTGCAAGTTCGTCCAGCAGACGATGGGGGTAGACAATTTAGAACCAATAGACAAGCGAAAGTACCTCTATCACATGAAGATGTCTCACGGACTCGAGCCTTAGGCGAAAATAATCCACATCACGCACGAATGTGACAATTTTCACAACGATTTATTTTGGCCTCGCGCTTTCAAAAAGAAATCAAGCGCACCAGCGCTTATTTCAGTTCGCCCTTTTCTATGCCGAGGACACCCATTATTTCCGCCGCGGTGCCAAGGACTTCGGCGCCGTGTTCAGTCACGACGTACTCATCTGATCCTTCCTCATCGACTTCGATTTTCACAAGATTCCTTTTCATACAGTGCTGAACATACTTCTTGAACTGCGCCGCATCTATTTCGCAGTAAGACATGATCTGCGTCTGGTGCCTAGGCTCCGTGCAGTAATAGAGCATCCTTATGATAACGTCAGAGTCGCTTTTTTGTTCAGGCTGCATTCAGGACTGACACTTGGTACAGTGCGAATAGTTCCGCACTCTTAAAAATCTAGCCCGATCGTGGCCTGGGAATTTTCCTCTTGGTGACAACCCAGCGTGGGACGCGCAGGCCAGTGAGACTATTCTTCGATTTGTTGAGTAATCAAATCGTTTTGTTCGATCTCTTCCATTGGAGAGATCTTTGAGGCCACCTTTTCCATCTTCTCGAGCGACCCAATCATATTGTCAAGTTCGCGCAGTGCCATCTTCTCCTTGTCTAGCTCAAGCCTCTTCCTCTCGGTCTTGTGTTCGCCGACTTTTTGCTTGAGTCTCTTGACGACTTCTTTCTCGACAAGGTTAAGCGTTAGAGTACGGTTGAACTTGTCGTAGGTCTCGCGGTAGACTGCCATTCTTGTTCCGCCGTTGAGCAACTCTATGATCACCTCAGAGATTCCGTCGATAAAGTCTACCCCGGATACAACTTCGCCATTGAAAGTAGGCGGGTAGATCACAGTCACCTTTCCGATCCTGTTTTGTATGTCAAAGTTGAAGGCGCCCCATCCCATTGCACGGAGCAAAGCCTTCGCATTCTCTAGCAGCACCTCGTTCGAGTCCTCCTGCAGTGAGTTCCGCAGTTCTCCCAGAATGTCCATCGCGAAGGTACGACCTTCTTGTGTGAGAGCCTTCCTTCCTGCAGTTCCCATTGCTTCCCCAAGGCGCTTTACTAGCTCCATCATGCGAGAAGAGCCAAGCGCGACAATGCGGTACTTGTCAAGCAAAGTGAGCGGGAAAGGAAGAGAACTGAAAAGCATGCCCTTCATGCTCGACATGAGGGCGGTATTCACAAATTTGAGCTTCCTGAGCCTTATCTGGAGGCTGTCAATCGTACAATCAAGATTTGAGAGATCCGCGCAGATAGCCATTGTGAACGTAGACCTAGGCGCATCAAGATAGCTCATGATGGAAACGAGTTTAGCTCCATGGTTGATCAGGACCTCGAGCACTTTGGGCTGGCCCTCACCCTTGCCGTTATCTCCCACTATGAGCATCTCATAGTCACTTGCTCCACCAGGAGCTAGCAGGCCTATGTTGTTCGGATAAAATTCTCCGGTAGCATCGGGAAGTGTCGATTCCATGGTCTCCCGTCTGTCACAAAGATGTGGTATAGTAAATTAGGGATTGTGTAGCACTGATTAGGAGCTGCTCTCTATCTGTGAGCATCTTTGCCCTAGAAAAGACATGCTCTCATTTTCGATATACATCAACCCTGGATATTTTTAAGAAGGTTTCCGTGGGATTTAATACGAAGCCAGATCACTGATTAGGATCTGAGATCTATGTCTTTTGGAAAACGCTTCAGCGAAATCAACCTGATGTCTGAAGGAAGTTACAATCCCTCGCTGTGCAAGACGTGCCAGAAACTCCATGCGAGGAGGCCGAGGAAAGCTCGCGTGATGTATAGCGACTGTGAGAAGCACTTTCAGAAAAGAGTGCACATGCTCCTGTTGACTGGCGTGAAGATTCTTCACAACTAGTCTTAATGTCTAAAGTGACAAATCTTGCACTCGCTCATGCCATCCACAGTTTCGTGAGCCGTGACGGCAGGTATCTCTGGATACTTTGCATGGCGAACGCAATTCATGCACGGTCTATAATCAACCGTGACTTCAATTGATTTGAGCGTCAAGTCCTTTCGCTTTCAAATCGAGATCACGTTGCCTGTTATATATCAAAAGGCAACAGAACTGCCAAACAAAACACGCCTTGCTTTACTAAAACGGCAAAGTCGTGGAGTCAAAATCCATGAACAGGATCAACTTCCAAAAAGGAAGTGGATCTGAAAACTGCCTCGAGCCTCTTCTCAATGAAACTCTTCTGCCATCAGATTAATTTTCTTCTGCGGTAAATTTTTGTTAACTTGCCTCCTTAACGTATGTTTTCCGAACTTGATTGCCACCTCGCTGTAGTGATGGGTATGGTCAAGTTTCTTTCAAAGTGGCAAAAATCGGATCAAGAAGGGGTGCGAAACAAGATTAGGAATGTTGTAAAGCCGGAACGCGTAAGCAAGATGGACCTCCAGAGAGCTTCCTCCCAGATCCAAGGTTACTCGCAGAGACTAGGCCAGATATCATCCAAGCTGACCCAGAAAGACACTTTGCTGCTTAACGGCGTCGTCCACTCGATACAGTCTCATGAGTCCCATAGAGCGAGGATGCTTGCAAATGAGCTTTCAGAAATTCGCAAGATGAATAAGATGGTGACTCAGGCAAGGCTCGCATTCGAGCAGATCGGCCTCCGCCTTGAGACAGTGAAAGACCTGGGAGATCTCGCAGTCACTCTATCTCCCGCTGTGAGCGCGATCAAGGGCGTCCAGGCAAACCTCTCTAGCGTCATCCCTGAGGCCGAAGGAGAGATCGGAGAGATCTCAAGTCTCCTTGCAAACCTCTTGTCCGAGTCGGGTTCTCTAAGTTCTCCAAACCAGATCAACTTTGAACCCACAAGCTCAGACGCAGAAAATATTCTGGCAGAGGCAAGCTACGCCGTCATGCAAACGATGAAGGAAAAGTTCCCTGACGTTCCTGAGACAGAACCCACGCAGGAATACGAGACTGCGTGAGAAAACAAGGGTTAAATTGCTCTAAAGAAGAAAAAAGAGAGGAAGCGGTCTGGTTCTCCAGACCAGCCATCCTAGTCGTCGTAATTGTTTTCCATTTGGGAGTTGTGTCCGTTGTCATGGACTAGTGGATATGCGGTTCCGCTCACAGTGCTGGTGAAAGTCACTGAGGGGATGTTCCACACTGTGTGGTATGCTCCTACGATGTGATAGTTTCCACTGAAGAGGTTCATGCTACCAGTCGAATTGAGACCAGTCATCATGCAAGTCCCAGGTGGGAAGTTAGGGCCTGTAGGACTATATGGGCATGGGAATTCTCCCTTTGTTGGAACCACTGATATTCCATGGAATGTTCCTTGGATGTTTTGTCCGTTAGGACCAACACCTGTTAGGGCGATTGTCCCATGGTCGTATTCAACGCCCGAAAATAGGTTCTCTGCTGAATTTACATTCATTGCAAAGTTGCCTGATTCACCGGCGCCGAATGTGCTGGCTCCTAAACCAGCCATTTGTACTCCTTGCCAGTATATGTTGCCCACAGTGTAATTGGCGATCAGTGAGATTGTTGGATTAGTTGTTGAATCGAGTGAGGATATTAGTAGGTTTCCTCCAAATGGATTGAGGTATGCTGATTCTATTCCCACTGGCAGTTGGACTGTTTGTGTGACTCCACCGATCGACATTGTGATAACACTTCCACCGACAAACATTGCCGGAATCTCACTTGTGCAGGCTGTGCTGCAACCAAATGGTAGCTCTGCGGCTGGAAGTGCATAGTTGATGAAAGTCCATGCTCTGACATACACATTCTGTCCTCCAATTGTTTGTCCACTGAGCATAAGGTTCGAGATGCCCCAAGTGTTCAGACCTTGGACAACAGAGTACATGGAGTAGCGGAGCGTCGAAGTCACGGGATTAATTATACTCCCATTCACGATCCCGACGGACAGTTGTCCTCCGCGCAGTTCATATGTCTGGGTTCCAGCGTTAGTAACTCCTCCCGTCAGTGAGAGTGCTACCGGCTGGGTTTGGTTCGATTGCCCTGAATCAGCGGCTGCAATGCCTGTTCCGAAAGGCAGTAGTAGCACTAGAAGTGCCAGCGCTACAAGCATAGTCCGCTTTGAATGCATTTGATATCGCAGAGTCGATTGCACGAAGTTCTATATACCGACTTTGTAGCTTTTGCAAAACACTCACGTTCAGGGACCTGTAGAAGCTCGTATCCAGATCCGCAATCCATTTTCCGCGTAAGGCCTCGAAGTTCGCAACCATTAATTTAGCCTTGGCACAGTTTTGTTCGGATGCCTAGAGCTCCTAGTGAACATTTTGGTCTTTTGCCGTACTTTGTCAACTGCGAATGCTTCACGCAACCTATTTTGAAAATCGAGTGAGCGAGTCTTGAAAATCAATTTTAAACTCAACTTTGGAAAAAAGGGTTCCAAGGCAAAGCCACAAAGTGATGAGGAACCGCACAAGAAAAAGCAGGCAAAGCCGATCAAGGTAAAGAAAGATCCAAAGTCTATCGCACCAATCGAAGGGCCGATGATTGGAGCTCCGGTTCCGAAGAATTTTAGAGTGATCGAAAGATACCCACTATCTCCTCCATTTGCTTACGCTGTGATCGCCGAAGACCCTGACAAGAGACTGCCCTATTATTTTGTTGACGAGCTTGAACTCTCCGAAGCCGAAAAGCAACTATACTCAACCATCATCTCTACGCTCCAGATTGAGCTAAAGGCGCCAAGAGAGGATGTTGATCCAAAGAAGTATTTCGAGCAGCAAGCTCAGCTTATCGCAGACAGGTACCAACTGACACAGAAAAAGAACACAACAGTATCCTGGGCAAAGATCCTCTATTTCGCCGAAAGAGACATGGTGGGTTTTGGTGCAATCGACCCCTTGATGAGAGATGCGAGCATTGAAGATATCTCCGTCGATGGAACAAGCAGACCGGTCTATGTGTACCACAGAAAGTACGAAAGCTTGGAGACAAACTTGAGGTTTCCCAATGCGGATAAACTCGACGACTCGATCGTGAGACTAGTCCACATGTCAGGAAAACACGTGAGTACAGCTTTTCCGATAGTCGATGCCACACTTCCCGGAAGGCACAGACTCGCAGCGACATTCAGGAAAGAAGTCTCTCCAGAAGGCTCCACCATGACCATAAGGAAGTTTAGGCAGGATCCGATTTCAATTATTGACCTAATTAACTTTGGAGTGATCGATTATGTCATCGCTGCATATTCCTGGCTCCTAATAGAAAACAGGGCCACAGCAACTGTTGTGGGGGCAACAGCGTCAGGAAAGACAACTTTCCTCAACGCTCTTCTTTCAATGGTGAATCCCAACTCCAAGATCGTCACGATTGAGGAAGTCCAAGAAATCAACATCCATCACACCAACTGGGCTCCACTTGTCTCAAGGCTCAGTTATGGACTCTCCGAGGAAAGCATTGGAGAGATTTCTCTTTTCAATCTAGTCAAGGTCGCCATGAGAATGCGTCCTGATATCATCGTCCTCGGAGAGGTTAGAGGTGAAGAGGCATACGCCCTATTCCAAGCAATATCCACAGGACACGGTGGCATTTCCACTTTACACGCCGAGGACGCAAAGTCTGCGATTCAGAGACTGACGTCAAAGCCAATGGATGTTGCTCCATCATATATCAGCTTCCTTGACCTAGTGTTCTCCGTCAGGCGAGTTGCTATTCCAAATCCTGCGGACCCTGACAACCCCAAAGTGGTTAGGCGCTTGATTGCACTTGAAGAGATTTTCGACGCCAACAAGAATCTCAGGATCTTTTCATGGGATCCAATAAAAGATGAATTCACAAACACGGTTGACAAGAGCTTGAAACTGCGCAAATTCGCGACGGACCGGGGAAAGACAATGCATGAAGTCTTGCAAGAAATCAACAACCGCATCATGGTTCTACAGTGGCTCAGGTCAAAAAACATCCGCAACTACATTGAGCTCAGCACGATATTCTCCCAATACCACAACGATCCGGAAAGCGTCCTCCAGAGAATCAGACAGGAGAGCATTTCAAAGCAGGGAGAAGAGAGTGTGCCCACAGTCGTAACAGAAGAAAGTTCTGAAGACAAGAAGCCTTTGCTGGGATACAAGTAGTATAGAGTGGGTTTCTCAAAGCCTTGAAGTTCAGATTTGGTTCGCCCGGGAAGAAAGGAGGAGCTAAGCAAGTGCTCGTCCCTCCACAACAAAAGGTGAACCTTGCAAAGAAAAAGAAAAAGGCCGGCCAGAGGCCGAAGCAGGAAAAGGCAAAGACTACCTTCTCGGACAAGTTCCTGAAACTCTCCCTCCGACTAATGGGGCGCCCAGCGAAGAAGATCATAACCGAAATGCCAAACCTGAGGGAGGATATCATGAAGTCAAACCTCAACATTTCCCCCCAGGGAATAGTCGCGATCTCCCTCTTTGCCACATTGATGTGTGTCCCCGCAATTGTGGTGGGCGTGATTGTGTTGATAGGCATGGGGCTCGGCTTATTTTCTGTCTTCCTTCCATTCATTCTTCCTTTTCCTTTTGTAATAGGAATCTCTCTCCCAAAGATAAGCGCCTCTTCAAGGGCTCAGGCGCTTGAGAATGAACTTCCGTACCTCGTAGGGTACATCACGGTCCTCGCCGGTGGAGGAATCTCGCCTATGACGACCATGAAGCGTATCTCAAAAGCTGGATCAATCTTCCCCGCAGCTGCCAAAGAGGCAAGCCGCATTCTATTAGACATCGAGATATTTGGAATGGATGCAATTTCGGCCCTTGAAAAAGCCGCCCGCTACGCCCCAAATAGAATGTTCTCAGATTTTATCGGAGGTTACGTCGCAGTATTGAACTCTGGCGGAAACGTTGTGAGCTACCTTGAAAATAAGGTCAAGGAAATCTTCGCGTACAGGGAAAGCAAGGTAAAGTCAAGCTCAGAATTTATTGGAACATTGGCTGAAGCCTATATCATCGCGACAGCCGTCATGGGTGTCTCTTTTACTGTTCTCTTTGCTACACAGAACTTGATGTCAAGCAGTGCGACCACAGTCGACCCGACAATGATTATCATGTTCTCCGGAGTTTTCATTCCGGTGATTTCACTTGTATTCATAGTTGTCCTAAATAGTATTCAGGTCAGGGAGCCATTCAACTATGAACTGCCCTATTGGGTTTTCCTTGCTTGCTCGCCTATCGCTGCAATTATGTTCTTCCTGCCTATAGCAGGACTACCAGAATACCTTAAGCTTGGAATCGGACTTGCCCTAGTCAGCTCCCCAGCGATGATCCTCAACATGATATACACAAAGCAAAAGAAGGCAGTTGAGGGAAAGCTTGCAAACTTTTTGCGCGATATTTCAGAAGTGCGGAAAACTGGACTTGCTCCGGAGAAGACAATAGAGCAGCTTGCTGGAAGAAATTATGGCGGACTCTCTGAACACGTGAGGGCGATAGCCACCCAGCTGAGCTGGGGAACCCCAATCAGAAGCGTGCTTGTGAATTTTTCAAAGAAGGTGAGGAGCTGGATCACTCGTGCAATGGCATTTCTTCTGCTCGAAGTAGTGGACGTCGGAGGAGGTTCAGCGGGCATGTTCATCAGCCTTGCTGACTTTACTGAAAAAAACGACCAGCTTGAGAAGGCAAGAAAGTCGGAGATCCGCCCATATGTCATCATCCCATACATTGGCGCAATTCTCGTCGTTGTCACGACCGCAATGATTTCCTTCTTTATTGCCGTCCCCGGAATCAGCCCTTCAACACTTGGTGTCGCACCAGGTGCAACTCTAGGACAGGGAGCAGGGCTTCCGAGCCAGCAGCTCGCATCACAGCTAACAGGTATTCTGCTTACAGGCTCGATCTTCCAGTCTTGGTTCATGGGCATTGTGGCAGGGAAGATGGGTGAGGGAAGCGTCGCTGATGGCTTTAAGCACGCTACGATGCTTGTCATTATAAGCCTCGTCACGGTTGTGGTTGCGGGAACATTCATCGGTTCCCTTTAGCCCTTGAAGGCCAAGCAATCTTGCCATTATCCAAAATCGTTACTCCGCTCCCTTGAGAAAGACACCTATTATGCCTAAATAGCCAGACCATTCATTGTGTAGTGTGATAGGTTATGACGACTGAAGCCAAAGCGAAGTTTGACCAACGCGACGAGAGCGAAAATGACATTCCCGACCGCATGGAAGATATTGTATCCTCAATAGGTTTGCTCAAGGAAGAAGCTGCTCAAATAAGTGAGCTCTCAGAACTCGAAAGACAGTATGCGACCGAGACGATTTCTTATCTAAAGCGTTTGATCGAACCTCTTAACACTTCATTCCATATTGACCCAAGAGGCGTCATGAAGGGCGACGGTTCCGTAACTGATATTGTTCTTACTCCTCAGGGGACAGTTTGCCTTGTGAGGAAGGAAAATGTAGTTTCAAAGCCGATTGAAAGCCTCCAGACAGAGACGCTAGTAAACATCATCCAGCAGGTTATCCCTCAAGTAAAGAACCACGTCTCAGTAAAGAGGGAGAAGATGACCGCGAGAGTGAACATGCTCGAGCGTGTAACGAAGGAGCTCAGGAAGGTCGGCCCGGTCGCCTCAAAAGCAAAGCCTATCCAGAACGCACCTGCTCCACGCAACCTCGAGATTGACCTGCCAAAGAAGCCAAGCGACGAGCGCTACCCAAACAGGCCTGAAATAGAACTTACCTTATACCCAAAAAGCTTCCAGGGACCTGTCAAGCAGGCGCCGGTAGTTCAAGAGTAGGTAGATGGACAAGTTGAAGGCTAGTCACGAGCCAAATCCCGTGACATCCACCCTGCTTTTCGTCGCAATAACCATCGGAACAGGGCTGATAGTGTTCGCATACGCCTTTGGAATAATTTAGTCCCTAGGTCTGTAGGACTTTGTTTGCGACATCACTGGAAGAGCAACGCTATCACGAGTTTCAAAAAGACCGCAAGAAGAAAGACTTGTTGACTTACTCTTCGATCTGCCCAGCAACCGCAGTCTGAACGCGCGGGCTGCGGAGAAGCGCAGGTGATGGGTAAGGCACATTCAAAGTTCCGGCAAGAAGGAAAATTACGGCATAAGCCTGTTGGTAGATCTTTGTGAAAATCGGCGGAACATTAGTTTCGGAGTCGGGGTTGAGGCTTGCCTCAATAGTGTCGCTGTCCCCAGTTGCGGTCGCCGTTCCCTCGATTGCAAATCTAACTATTGCAGGATCCGATTCCATCGCGATGTGGAATTTCACCTTGACAGAATCGCCTTTTCTCTCGAGTTCTTCGATGTTGACATCGAGACCAAAGATCACAGGAGTGTTTGAGTCTGCGCGCTCGTCCGTGCGTTCAGCCGCTACACTAGTTATAGTTGTGGCAATGTTTGATGATTCCTGTGACATAGACAGTTATCTTCCTGATATTTCGATTTCTTGCCAAACACTCGCTCTGGGATTCCTACCTATCCATCGTCTCTACCATTGCGGCCGCAGTAGGGATTGGCCCTCCATGAATCTAAAGACTTGTGGAGCGCGATTATGGATTCGGCGTCCACAACCACTAAAGAACTTTACCTGCAATTAATACATGTACTGAGACTTTCCTAGGGAAAATTATGCCTTCAAGAGATCCTTCGTCCAACATGATGCGCCAAAAAGAGAGGCAAGTTCTCACGGCCAAAGGTCATGGCATAAACCTTAGCATCACAATGCTGCGCACAAAGCTCGCCGAGAGACCAGAGCTCTTCCAAAAATATGATATTCAAAATTATGATTTGGTTCAAGGCGCAATTTTCCCGGAGAAATTCAGAGCCTTGATCCCGCACGGAACCCCCGAGTACATTGACAGAGGAGAGAACTATGTGGCGAGAATAATGCGGGCTCTTTTCCATTTCAAGCAGTGCGCACTCGTCGGACCTTCAGGTACCGGAAAGACGCACATCGTGTATCTCGTCGCTGAGCTCGCAGGTCTCCCGATGTGGGAAATAAACTGTGGTCTACAGACCTCTTCTTACGATCTTTTTGGAAGGTACGTCGGACTCGGAAAAGAAAACTGGATAGATGGACAGATCGTTTCGTGGTGTCGAAACGGCGGGGTCCTATATCTCGACGAAGCAAACATGATGAAACAGGACGTTGCGACGCGTCTAAATCCGGTTCTTGATACAAGAGGTCACCTCGTTCTCACTGAGAAGGACAACGAGATAATCCCGAGGAATCCCTCAGGTTACGTGGTCATCAGTATGAACCCCTATTCCGCCGAATTCGCGGGAACAAAGCCGCTCAACGCAGCTTTCAGAAGAAGGATGTCGGTGTGGGTTGACTTCGATTATCTGAGTGTTGGAAACAAGATCTCTCCCGACGAAGTAGCGCTGGTGGAAAGGAAAGGCAGAGTCTCGAAAGTTATAGCGAGCGGAATTGTCAGGGTCGGAGCAGAGCTCCGGAGGCAGTACAAAGCTAGCGAGGTTCCTTATGGACCTTCAGTAGGGGATCTCATTAACTGGGCAATGCTCGTCGCCGACGGCGTAAATCCAGAGCAAGCGGCGGAAGAGACAATCATTTCGATGACATCTGACAGTGAAGAGATCCAAGACACTGTGCGAAGAATCGTCCACATGGTCTTCTCCAATCCGAATACAAGTCCTTCGTCGCCTTCTGCTGTTCGCCAAGAAGTCAAGGTTGAGGAATCGAAAGAAGAGGTACAACAAGAACCAGTACGAAGAGAACCATCCCAAGCGCCTAAAAGGGATGATTCGTACAATGGTGGATTTTCAAGCCCATTTTCTGACAATTCAGATTCAGATTTCGATTCAAATGAATTCTGATCTGCACTTGACAAGAAGGAATGCAGCAAGGAAAAAGTGAAATTCAGTTGAACCCAACGGATTACGCCTGGGCCACGCTTCAGAGCCTTGCGCAAAGAGATCCTCAGGATACAAAAATTCTCGTGGATGATATCGAGTATCCTGCCCTCCAATCAGATTCGGTTGGATACGTCATACGCCTAAGCGGGCCGAAAATGCTCAGGGATAACCTTCTCAGCCTCCATGGGATGTTCTTCGACAATGATCAGACAGGCCGAGCTCTCCTCTGGCGGATGTTCAGGGCTTCCGTCTATCACTTGTGTCTCCACGTGGCGGTCACGGACTATTCAATCTATAGGGACTTCGCCTCCCGGTTTGACCCCAACAATGCGATTTTCGCGATTTCTCTAGCAGAGGATTTTGCAATTCGCGGATACATGCAAGCAAGGTGGCCTGGACTCGTGGTCGACACCGCATACGCAAACCACACCAGTTACCTCAGATTCAGAAATCTCGAAAACGAAGGCGATCTCGGGAGCAAAGTCGCAGCCAATCTTCTTTGCTATTCTATGATAGGAAGACCGATTGCCAAGACGAGATCCGCACTGGATGCTGACTTGGAAGCAGTTCACGCGAAACTTGTTGATTATTCCATCGAGTTCTCAAAGCTCTTTGGTTCCCATGAGAACTCTGAAGAGATATCTCCAGAGCAAGGTGAATCTATCAAGATGCTCAAGCTTGCAGCTGCGACGGCAGTCGCCGAGATGCTCGATCAGCACACTGTTACGCTTTCGAACGTTCCTTCTATCCCGTACACTGATAGCCATGGGCAGAACGACCTTTTTGAGAACTCCACCATAGTTGTAGAACAAGACGTGAAGGCAAACGTCCTACGTGATGCGTTCAATGAGCTGAATGTGAGCCTTCCCCAAGTGAAAATCACCGAAATGGAAAGGTCGCTTGAAGGCGAGGCGGGAAACATACTCGGCGACTGGGAATACACACTCTTGACAAAGCGAAGGCTCGTCGAGCTGTATAAACAAGCAGATAGCACTCTCCATTTTGAAAACTATGTCTTTCCAAGTGAAGATTATGCAGAGTTTGTCAGGACGAGGTCCAAATTCATCGGCCCGATAAAGAGAATACTCGAACAGCTCAGAATGCTCAAGACCACAAACGACGAGGTCAGTGGACAAGAATCTGGTTACGTAGATATTCCTGAGGCAATCCAAGTGGTTGCATCTGAATCCAACAGGAACGATGTATTCGTGAGAGATGAAATTTCCAAGAAAAGCGAAGCCTGGGCGATCTTGATTGATTCGAGCAAGAGCCTTGAAAATTCTGCAGCGGACGTGAAGGACATCGCAGTTTGCCTAAGTGAGGTAGCAAACGAGATGATTCCAAATTCAAGCTCGTGGGGTTGCTACGCTTTCAATGAAAACTTGTACGTTCTGAAGGATTTCTCAGAATTCTACAGAAATTCGAGCAAGGGAAGAATAGGAGGGCTCTCGACCGGACTAAAGACCTACCTCCCTGATGCAATCAGGATCGCGGCCCATAGGCTTTCTGCAACCGGCGAAGAGATCAAAGTCATGCTCGTCGCTTCCGACGGATTCCCACTTGGCTATGAATCGATTGACGAAGAGCTTGTCAAATCTATAGAACTTGTCTCAAAGGCAGGAATCCAGCTCGTCGGTCTCGGCATCGGGAGCTCTGCAATTCAAGAGTACTTCAGGTCGAATTGCATTGCAAACACCCCGTACGACTTGATGAAACACTTTGTCAAGACGTACTACGAGCTTGCGAGCTCATTCTAAGATAGAAATCTCGAATTGATCTGAATATCTGAACCTTTTCGTCTGTGCAACAGACTCGTTGGTGGGAATCACCTGACGGGGTATTCCCTCCCTGAAAACCGCAAGAAATTTCTGATCCGATTTGAAACCTTTCGAAGGCAATTCAGTAAGAAACCTGCGTGCAATCTCAAGAGCAGTGACCTTTGTTTTGAGCGCTTCTGTGATCTTGAAGAGTTGTGAAACTGTAAAGGTTGACTGCGGAGAATTCGGGCCAGTCGTGGCCACTTTCAAAGTATATTCCTCGGTCTCAAACGACATCCATCCCCCTTCTTCGTTTCCCTCAGTCCCTCTCCTGCTCCTTGGCTGCGATCTTCTAGAGTCCTCCATGTCTTGCCTCAATGATGCTTGGGGCGAATCCACCTCGCCTTTTTCTCTCAAGAGCACTCCCAACCTATCGCCGTACCGCGCCAGCATTGTCTTGTGAAGATCTATGAGTTCCTCTATGGTCGAGATCAATTCGTCTAGATTGTCAAAAATCAACATCACTGGAGAAATAGCTAATTCTTTCCTCATTGTGAGATACCACCTGAATCATTTCCGTTGTCTTGCGAAGAGCTTTTCTGCGGATCAGCTAGAATGCTCTTTATTGCATCCTCAGTATTCTTTTCCCTAGTCGTAAATCTGGAAGATCCGCTCTTGCTCGGGGGAGAAATCTTCGCCTTTGGCTCGCTTGCGGCAGTGAACTTCCTGAATTCTCTAACAACCTTCTCGAGCATGCCGACACGTCCGTTGATCTTCTGACGTCGCTCCACGAGAAGCCGTCGCACTTCAGGTATCACTTCTGTGAGGATCTTCATCAGGACCTCGCTTGGGAGGCTATCGAATGGCCTTGCATTGATCGCTCCGTTATCACGCACGATGCATATCGTTCCTTGAGGAGTCAGAACCACATCCTTGATCGTATTATCAGTCTTCGAAACAGCTGAAGGTTTCACATGAAGTGAAACATTGAGAGGTTCAATCAAACCTTTGAGAAGGCCAAGAATCTCAAGTGCATAGCTTCTCTCAAGTTCTGTGAGTTCTGAGATTTGTTGGAACTCCGCCTGCAGATCCTTTATCGAAAGTGAGAGATCTGCATTTGATTCCTGGTTCACAGAGCGCTTCTGACTCAATTCTTGTTTAAATTCGTCGCTCTGGACCTCGGCTTCTGGGGCCAATTGACGTTCTGAGAGGCTTTTCCTTCTCTCTCGATATTAGATATTATGAATCTGTGCTCCTACTTCACGCTCGCCGCTATATTGGGAGAATTCACCAAGGATGTACACCACTGGTAACAGAATTTCTATATCAAAACTAGATACGACATTTGAAATCAGGTGAACGAAAACGGAAGCAGAATACATGACATATCCACAGCAGGCACAGCAGCAACAGCAACTTAACAGAAGGTCGCGTATGGAAACATACTGTGACATTCTCCGAGCAATCGGCTCAGGCGCCGAAAAGCCTACACACATCATGTACAAGGCAAATCTATCTTGGACAGTGATGCAAGGCTACATCAGAGCGCTCATCGCACAGGGCTTGATAATCTCGGACAATGCCGAAGGAAAGAGAATCTATCGACTCTCGGAGAAAGGGTTCCACCTGCTACACCAGTTCCTTTCAATCAGGGAAGACCTTAAGCTAGCACCGGAATAGACCTCGTAAGCTCGCAGCTTTGTCATGTTTCTTTTATGGCAGAGCTGTCCCAGCCTTCGAAACGTCGCTCTAGATTTCAAAGACCGTGAGCGCTCATTCACTGCGAATTTTCATAATCCTCTGGTACAGATTAGAGTTTCAGTGTCAGAGCTCATTTGAATTAAATACGAATGTTGCATTTCTCTTTTCAGCTAGTGAGAGAGCTAGCGGCCGTCCACATGATGCAAAACAAGGAAAAGAAGATTCGCAAAAAAGAATGATACCAAATGATAGCAGCCAGTTCGATGACAACAACCGAGAAGCCGAAAGAGTCAGTATTAGAAGAAGTAGAGGCAAAGAATGTCGCAAGACAATTACTAGACCTTGAGATACTCTACCTTCTTACATTTGGAGCCAAAAGCGGGTATGAGCTAAAGAAAAATTTGCTCAATTCATTTAATCTTAATCTCAGCTACGGAACACTGTACCCTCATCTTCATTCTCTTGAGAAAGAAGAACTCATTCATGGAAACTGGGAATTCCAAGAGGACAATGCGCCGCTGAAGAAGAGAGTGTACACCCTCACGACATCGGGCTCAGAAAAGCTCGCAAGGAGCATGGGCAGCCTCTCGAAAATTGCGCTTACTATGCAATACATGTTCATGCGGATGGATCTCAAACCACACGCATCGCCTCAGCTGGAAAATAGCGAGACCGCCTTGAGGGAGGCCGAAGAATTTCTCACATCGCAGGGATACTCTGTCAAGAGAAATTCGGTGCTACGCGGCTCCTCGGGACTGGAACATGTCATCGACATATACGCGACGAGGCTCGAGGATTCTTCAAGGACGGAAGGACTCGTCATAAAGGTCGTGGGTAGCGATAATGGAGTCTCAACCGAGGATTTGGTCAAACTCTGTGTGATGTCCTATGATATCCGTGCATCGCGAGTGATACTGCTTGCTGTGCCTTCTGTTCATGAAGACACAACTAAAATGGCAGAATTCTTCCACATCTCAATCTATGAAGGAAAGAGTCTGGAACAGGCTATCTCGAACATGTGTTCGCACTTTGACAAAAAGTGACAGTAGAAGTAAAGCCAAGACAATTTAGTTGTTCTAAGCTCTACGACGGGCTAGATGAAATTGCGCTCTTTCTTTTTCAGTTGCGCGCGGGAATGCCCATGATCTATTTTGATCCGCAAAGAAATTAAGGAAGGTTCAATTCAAAACAAATCTACATTCGAATTATGCTTAGCTAGACAGCTTCAAGTTTAAAACAAGATACTTTGAAAGAACCAGAGGCAATGCCAATAGAGTTCACATCCGACGAGACCAAAAAGTCGCGCAAAACAGAAGAGAAATATCTGTACCTAAGATACCTCTTTCTTGCCATCATCGGATCTTTCACGTTTCTCTACTTTTCTTTTGCCTATCTTGGCTTTCTTTTTCCTGTGGTCGCGAGCGCAGGCCTTCTCGTATATGTGGAATACAAGCGAGCACATTCCAAAGAGGAAAAGCTCGTGGAAACTCAAGTCCCCCAGGCGGGCAGAAAGAGTGCTCCAATCCCTGCAGCATCATCAACTAAATTCGAAAGATCAGCAATGCTCCCAGCTGTCAGGGAAGCCATGAAACCTGAAGACATTTTGATGATTGTCGCTCCAGCGTGCATTGCTTGCGCGATCATCTCGATCGCAGCATACCTTGCGTATCAACAGCAGTTGAATTTACACTTTGGAAGTACTTTCGCTGCCTTGCTCGAGCTCTCATTTGCAGTAGTATTCGGAGCTCTATGCATCGGCCTCCTCATCTACATCATCACCCTTCTCTTGAAAAGACATAACGCAAAGAGAGCTCCATTAACTGGACGATCCTCTTCTAAAGACCTAGCAGTGTGAAGCGTTTGCAGGCAGTATATTTTTGAGATAGGCTCCAAATTGAGTTCAGCGAGATCCAAAGTTACGTCTTGAACACCGACAATATTGAGCCAGTTGAAGCCCGCTGGCTGACGCTAGATGTCGCGCTGATTTCCTTTTCTGCGTTCTTCGCAGATATGGGTTACCAGGCAGTAACAGCGATCTTTCCCATACTAATAATCATAGAACTAAAAGAACCGGCCTACTTGTACGGACTATTGCTTGCATTGAGTTATGGCATTGGATCAATCTTCTCGCTTTTTGGTGGAAGACTCGGAGACAGGTACAGCAAAAAGACACTCTCGATTGCAGGAAACCTTCTGATTCCACTCATGTCGATAAGCACACTCTTCCCGAGCGTGTTGCTCACTGGGGCCTTGTTTGTGTTTGGATGGTGGGCAAGATATTTTCGGACTCCATCAAGGAGAGCCTGGCTTGTCGAGGTTTCAAATCCTCAATATCGCTCCAAGATATTTGGCTTCCTCCACGCATTGGATGTCGGCGGCGGAATGATAGCGGTCATCTACTCAATTGTCTTGGTACTGCTGAACGTCCCTTTGCGCGAGATTGTAGTTGTCACGATTATTCCGTTATTGGTTTCAAGCCTTTGTCTTGTTTTTGCTCACACCAATGAGAAAAACAAAGTACATGCCGAAGCAGCAAAGAAAAGAGATCAAGAGGAAGCAAGATCACTTGAAGACCAAAAGAAGAATGATTTCATATTTCGAGCTCTTCTAATATCTGCCACGTTTTTTGGGTTTAGCTACTACGCCCTTGGCTTCCCAATAGTGACAGTTGCGCAGTCGCAGGGCAGCGCAGTCCTTGGAATAATCACCTTCGGGATATACCTGGGTGTCTCAGCGCTTGCGGGATACTCACTTGGCTCGCTCAGAAGCAAAAGGCCATTCAGGACACTGTGGTCACTCGGATACATGGTTGCCGCACTGTCATCCCTTTTGATTGGGATTTCATTTGCACTTCACTCTAACCTGGGCATATACTATCTTGGAGCCGCCGGTCTAGGCTTTGCGACAGGATCTGTGGAAACATTCGAACCAGTGCTCACCTCGACTCTTGTGAAATCATCAAAGCTTTCAGGCGGAATGGGGTGGCTCAGCTCAAGCCGGGCAATTGGTCTATTTGTTTCAAATATCGCAATGGGAGTGATTTTCACGTTCAGCGAATTTGATTCGTATCTTTACGCGGCACTGACAGCCTTTTTTGCGGCGCTGATTCTACTTCTAGTTGAAATAAAGACCAAGGTTCGATAGAACCTTGTGCTCTTGAAAGCAAAAAGGTACCCGTGCGACTCGGTTTTCAAAGCAAAAACTCATACCAAATGGTAACCTCTAGACATATTCTGTCGAAGAAAAAATAATTCATTGGTTACGTTTTTGTTCATTTTCCCCTCTATGACGGAAATCGATACATATCCAATCATTTTTCCTCTTTAGGAAAGAGAGCTAGGAAGGCCTTCCCCTTGTCAGTTATTTCGTAGAAGAGGAAAGTTTTCCACTCACTCTCTCGACTAGGCATAGCCTGTTCCTTTGATTCGAGCCAGCCAAGTTTTTCTAACAATCTGATATAGGCAGCAAAATCCCGCCTGTTGCGCACTCCATCGGTCGTCTCCACAAGGTCCGAGAACTTGCCCCAGCCGCCGCGAGCATTTTCAAGGATGGCTCTAATTGCAAACAGGCCTGGCCTTTTGAGCGTGTGAGGGGAACTTGCTTTGACTTGGCTCTTTTTGGTTTGATTATTTTCTGTCATTGCGCATCCTTCTTGGATCTTGAAATTAGTGGAGGATATTCTCGCGCTATTGGTTACTCCTGCCCGAGCCACTCTTTCCAGTTCTTTTCCTGCTGCTCTGGTGTGGGTAGTTCTTCTTCTTCTGTCAGTTCAGGCGTGGGAAAGAGCTCAAGAAACGACTTGCCAAGATGCGTGATGTGGTACCAGGAGACCGTCCATCGCCTGTGACGGTAATTCCTACTAGCTGGATTCCAGGGCGTGCTTCGAACTTCGCCTTTCTTTTCGAGCCACCCTAGTTCATCGACAAGAAGCTTGAGGTACTGGATCAGCTTCCCTCTGTTTCGCAGCTCTGGAGTGCAGGTTGCGAGCTCATGGAATCTTGCTTTATGGTCGATTCCCTTGTTAACATTTTGAAGAATGCCTCTGATCACGAATAATGAAGGTCTCTTGATCAGCGTACTCTCATTTTCGGCTGGGCGGTTGTAGCTACTGTACTCCTCTTCCTCGTTTTTATTATCTTGCGTCATTGGAAGTCAATCGGTAATATGGTTACAGTAATATTACTGTAACTTTAAGATTCCGGCAGTAGGGTTCTGTTACCTCTGCGTCGGATTGAACCAAAACTTGTGCGTGTTACCGATCGTCGGATGAAGGAGGCGCGAGTACGAGAATCTGCTCATCGAATCCTCGATGTCTGACTGTCCGCTACCTAAACTCACGTTCGACGCGATGTTCGTAGTCGCGAAGAAGGAGTTCGAGAACGTCCTAAAGGACTTAGAGCATATCCGAAAATTGATCGCCACTCAGGAAATGCTACTTCGCACTAGGTGTCCCATAAAGGTTTTATCGACTGCGGGACAAACTCGGGTGAATGGGCACCTTCGTCGTAGCCGGGGTGACGGGAAGGGTTGGAGGTGCGACGGCGAAACACCTCAAGAAAGTCGGGAATAAAGTCGTGGGGATAACCCACGATCCGTAAAAGATTGGAAAGCTCGAAAGAATGGGAATCCTTCCGCTGGTTGCCGACCTCCGGATCCCTCCACGTTGATCTCGCACTTCGGAGACATTGACGGTTTCTTTCTGGTCACCGATCCTTTTGCAAGAAGGAAGGAGACTGGTAACGTTGATATTTGGGTCGAGGACGAATTGCGTCAAGGACTGCAAGCGCTCGACGCAGCGAAGACTGCGAAGGTACCGCATGTTGTTCATTGCTCGGTCACCCATATGGGCTCCGATGACGTTCTAGAACAGTATGGACTTCGCATCCACAAGACCAAGATCTCGATCGAGAGACGTGCCAGAGAACTCGGCCTATCCTACACGGCTCTTCGTCCGCCTTTCTTCATGGACGATTGGATTCCGAATCCAATTTTCCCTGAGCCTTGGCTGGAGAACGGACGACTTGAAGCCTCTGTCAAGTCAGATACGCCAATTCCTCACATCGCAACGGACGATATAGGGAGAGTAGCAGCCTGGGCGTTCGAGCATCCAAGGGAATCGATTGGTGGAGCGTGGGAAATCGTAGGAGAAGTTACGACATACCCGGCCATCGCCCACGCCTTATCAGAACACTTTGGACGTCCGGTTGTCTTTGCCGAGGTGTCAGCTGCCGAGGACGACTTTCCAGCCAACCCCGCTCTCATTCGACGCATCTACACCTGGGATGTTGGTGAGTGGGAGGTCAAGTTCGGTTTCAAGATGACGATATTCGAGGAACTCGTGAAGCGAGTTTCGCCTCATGAAGCATAGGGGCTGGTACTCACACCAGCAATTCGGAAGAGCGATTCAAGTCCGTAAATTCGTTCTATGCCGTCTGAGGAAACGGACCGTGTTCCTGTCGCCCTTGCCTATGCTCTTGTAGGATCCATTCGTGCAGACCGCCGACTTCAGCGGCCTGTTTGCGACCACTCGGTTGGGTTCAGCTTCGGGGCCCTCTTCGGCAACCCCCTCACTCCCTGTCCGCACCGACGAATCGTTGAAATAACCGCGGCCCCGGAGATGGCTACAAATGGGCTCGGGAGGACGGTCAGGCCGAGGCGGGCGGCGGCACGGGGGAGATGCAATCGGACGCGGCTCCGCGAATGACCGGCTCCTGAAACGCCTGAAGACGGCGGTGCAACAGCTGGATGCAGACGAGGCCGCGTCTTGTTACGCGAAGAACGCTCTGTTCGTCAATACAGTAAACCCTAGAGAAGCGGCTATCCGAGGCAGGGAGAAGATCAGGTCGTTGCTTCGAGATTTGTTCAGCACCCCGGACGCCAGGTTCGAGGTGAAGTCTATCTTTGGATGTGGTGGGTGGGCAGCCGCCGAGTGGATTTGGTCAGGTGCATCTCCCCAGGACAACCACCGGTTCAAGTATGTCGGTGCCTCGATCTTCCAAGTTCGGGGCAATAAGATAGCTCGGGAGACTATTTACTACGGCTCCCAATCACAATAACCGAGCGAGGTACCGCCACTTTGCGCCAGATTCCTGATTCGGGTCTGAACGAGACCTGACGTATCATCGGTACTCCCTTATTGTCCTGCGCGACTGAGAGGAGCCTCTTCAGCTCCCTCTTCCCCAGATTAGAAAGACACTTTGCAAAGAGAAAGAAGCTGCACTGGCATATCGATTATCTGACTACATCCAAGGACGTGAACATCAAGAGAGCTATCTATTCGCCTGTAGACACAAAAGAGTTCGAGTGTCTTTTAGGCAAGGAGTTCTCAGAGCTCATGTTCTCCAGAGCTGTCCCGTCATTTGGTTCATCGAACTGCAAACATCGGTGCGGGTCGCATCTATTCATGCTGAAATCAAATGAGAGCCATGCGGTACGCTCGACCATCCAGATCTTGAAAAAACTGCATCTCAAACCTATGAGGTACCAATCCTCAACATTGCGCAAAGATAATTGCTGATGTGGGTTCGGAGGCGGTGGGATGCAAACTCATTATGGGTTCGAAAGCATGGACATCGAAGCCATAGACGCCATCGGTTGGTGTTCCAACCAGAATTTGTATAAGGTTTACGTGGTTATGACGCCCAGACATGAAAGAGGTCTCATGGATAGAATGGGATTTAACCCAATGGGTTCATTTTTGTTACCTCCAGCTTGAGAAATGCCCGCTCAGCATTATCAAATTTGGACCTGGCCGGATTCCAAGCTAGTGATCGGTTCAAATCTTACCATTTATGATGAAACGAGACGGAAATTGGATTGATTAAGTGCACTTGAATCCATTTCGAAAGCTAAAACTAAGACGCATTTAACTGAAGCCATTGGGTGTGCTATTTTCGAGTTGAAACTTAGAAAGATCAAAACCAAGAAGGTCTTCGAAGATTCTCCACGGCGAGTTGCTACTGCGATAATTTTGGTACTTGTTTTCGCGGCTGCCATTCTAGGACCAGCTGTAGTTATCGGTGAACCTTCAAACAGCGAAATCCCCATAGCTGTAGATAGCAAGGGAGGATTTTTTCAAAACTTTACCATTTCTTGCTATGGATGTGTTCCCGACAGCAAATATGTTTGGCAGGCGATATTGACGATCCCGGGAATAAAACCCATCACAATTAGCGATAGCAATTCGACGTCGTCGGCGGCACTTCAGTTCTACTTCGGCATTGGAATCCCAAATGGCCCTAATTCAACCTGCAGCAGTGGATTCCGAACTAATTCAACTTGCGTATTTCCACTCTACAACACTTCTCTTCCTTTCGGTCTTAATTTCAACTTCGAAAAGACATCCAAAGGCGGCACCCTGCAAGCGATTGTTTATCTAGCCAATGGACTCGGTTTCTCACTTCAAACAACATCAGGTAATCTCACAAAAACGATCAACTATCAATCAAGGTAGATAGATTTGAAGCTTGGGCGTCTGACATATTTCTCGGTAGCATTGTTGATTGTTTTGGTCAGTGGGGGGCTAGGCATCTTGTTCTACACATTAGACGTGGGAAACTACAGCTATCTCTTTACAATATATCCGTCGCAGACCAAAGTCGACATATCAACCTCAAACACCGTCTTGTCGATTGCCATTTTTATTTGCGGAGCGGTGTTTTCTACAGGGCTCTCAATGATTATCAATTTGTTGCAATTTGATAAAAAAGAGAAGTAAACATTCGGCTAAGGGAACCTATGTGGTCTTGCTGTAGGTTGCATATGTAAGAAATATACCGGGCCAGGCCGGATTTGTCTCGATTCATGGGTTCAAATCCCAGGCCGAGCGTTTTACTTTAGGTGCGGCGCTCTAACATTGTTAAGGAACGGCTCACCTATTCACGCTCGGTTAATCAAACTAATTTGTTCTTGTATGAGACAAGAAAGTAAGCCTATATGAATAATTTGAGGCCGCAATTTTTCCAGTAAGAAAAAAAGCCACTCCGTTCATAAGAATGGAGCGACCTTTCCATCATTGGTAATTCCTTGAGTTGTTGAACCAGAAATTAACTCTAGCAATCGAAACGTAGACTTTTCGTCAAACCATTTCTTCCACCAATATCCAGTTAGCTCTTTATCCCTTCCCAATCTTAATGCTTGAACGTTTTCTGATGTCGGTGTTTGCTTCTCTGACAACCTGAAGGGCGATTGAAACAAGAGCTTGCTGCTTGACTTGTCCCCTAGCAGAATTGAATAATGATCATCACGCCTTAGCGCATGGGCATTGTTATCAATTCGAAACTGATCAGATTCTGAAATTGACCCAGGAAACCATTTTCCAGATTTGTATCTGTACACCATCTCAACCACAAAATAAGCTATTACAAAATAAGACCATGTTTTCCATTCATCTTTGGTTGCGGATTCTATGAAAAATGCGATATCACCAACATCAAGTTTATCTATTCTTCCCCAAGGTTCGCCATAAGTGAGATTTTCAAAATCAGGGTCAACATGATCGGGTAGGGGCACGAATTGTATGCCCCCATCACTCTGAATTCTGGGAGCAGAAATTCTAGAACCTTCTGACCAGTATCTTGCATTCGCTTCTAGAGTTTTGTTTACTCCAATATGCCAAAACGATGATTTCAAATCAGGATCACGGGCAATAATGGCGTCGTCCTAACTCATGGCGAGCTTGCATTTTCATTGCATCCCAATCATCTAGATTAATATTTTTTGGTATTTCTCCGCTATTGTATTCCAGATAGCCCGCCTTCTTCAACTTGCTCAGGAGATCTTCTACCTTGGTTTCGCTTAGCTTCGAACCCATTGGTGGGTGAATGATTTTATGAAACAAAACATAATAGTGCTCCTTAGAAGGTGCGAAAACGAATTTTTTGAAATAAAAAATACGCTTCGCTCCACGCCCTCTCGTTCTCTCGATTTTGAAGGCTGACCTGACTCGTCCGTTCCGACCCAAATAGACAATGTCAAATATTAACAACTTAGAAGGCAAATTGGCTCGCGCTTTGCAGTGGCAAATCATGTACCTTCCTGTTTCCCAGTTAGGGTCGATTGGATGATAATCTTTCTTGCCATTCCTAAATTTTCGTAACCTCCAATCGAGTCTGTCATGTTTGTGAGTTAGAATCCTTCCTTCCATCGATAATCACCGCTTGAAACGGGATTCCTCAAAATCGTACTTAGGGGAAACAGCCGGGGTTAATATAGAATTATTCGGTTTCGCTAGTTATTGGGGCTCAAGTTCAACCTTCTATATTTTCTCACAGCTTTCCTCAATCTTTGCTTTATCTCGTCGACAGAGTCCTTCAGTTCTTCGGCGTCATAATTAATCGAGAACTATTTTCATAACTCGCTTAGACTTCGTCTTGATCCTTTGCTAACGCTCTCGGGCTGAAGTACAACTTTCTCAAGCCAGTCCCGTTCCGTCCCTGGATGCCGAAAACCTACTCTACCATTCATGTGCTGAGTCTTGGATAGGTAAAATGGAAAAGCTGCTTGTCGGTCTCGAACCCGACAGCTCTCTTTGCATTGAATTCTGTTGATGCCATAACTAGATTTTGACCATAGCCGCATCCGAGATCATAGAATGTATCTGTCTTCTTAACATGCGCAAAATCTAACATTCTTCGGATGTTCTGATTTGGATAGTAAACAGCAGGGCTCATGTACGAATGACCCTTGAACGCCGCATTCTTGCAAGTTCTTCTGTTATAAGTTCTAACGATGGAGAATAAAAACCAAAGACTTCGTACAAAGGTCGAGTTATGTTCTTGACCAGCTCTGGGAGAGTTTCACTGACCCTCTCGGGCGAAAAGGAAATTGTTGACTCAACTCTGTCTTGACGCGACCGTCTCTGGTCAAGTACAAACCTTTCGGGATTGGACCAGGGAACCAATGTACGACCTAAGCCCCCTCCACGAAGCCCGGAAAGTGACCAAGCTTTAGGGAACATTGAAAGCTTGACAGAAACGTTCGGAATGAAGAAGGCACTCTCCAACATGCCATATCGGGAGAGTCAAATCAAATATCTCCCCCCGTCTTTCAAATCCGCTATCTTCCTGGTATCCACGTAGGGGATACAGTTTGCCTTCTGGATTCACCCTCCAGAAATCCGAATGAGCGGCATCTGCTCGGCTTACTTCTCTCATCCAACACTCGAGATTTCCATCGCAGGGATAAGGCGCAAGGGCAGGTCGAGTTGGAACCCATCAAGGTGGCACCCTGTTTCCCGGCCTTGGATATTTTTGCGGTAGCCGTGGGGAATAATTGCACCCTTAATTCTAATCCCTCCTCGGACTACAACAACGCAACCTCCCTCTCCTCCTCCGCCCCCGGCAGAAGCTCTAACGGTTTCAATCATTCCGAGCCCACCGAGCGGAAACACTCCACTTTCCGTGAACTTCACTGGCAACGTTACAGGGGGCACTCCTCCATACACTTACCTCTGGTCATTCGGAGATGGAGCGACGAGCTCGTCTGCAACTCCTTCTCACACTTATCAAAGCTCAGGCATGACAGAGCCGATGCGAAAGTACTAGGCGAGCTCTTGAGGACTAACTTTCTGCCGTTGTCCTATCTTCCAGACGAGAAGACCAGTGAAGAGAGATTTCTCGTTAACGACATGGTGAAGTACGGTCTCCGCAGAGCACAGCTCAAAGGGACGATCAGATGGCTCTTGAAGAGGAAAGGAATTGCTGCGGGTACCGGAGGAGGAGAGAAATTATTTGGCATTAAAGGGCGAAAGAGATTGAGGGCATTATCTCTTCGTGAAATAGACATCCGGCTGGACGAGCTTGAGCTGGTCAACTCAATAGTAGCAAGGTTAGATGAGCAAATCACTCAAACTGCGTCAATGGATGCGAATGCAAAGCTACTGGACTCCCTTCCAGGCGTAGCTCCGTACACAGCACTCTTCCTCTCATCCCACATTGGAGACATAAGTCGCTTCCTGGACTCGAAACATCTGTGCGCAGATTTTGGTCTCACTCCTTCCTTGCATCAGACAGGAGACATACGGTTTACAGGGCACTTAACGAAACAAGGTAACAAATGGCTCAGGCGAAATATGATAGAATGTGCGAGAGCAGCCATCAAGAAGGATCCTCACTTGAAAGAGTTCTATTTGAAGTTAAGGCATAAGAGAGGAGAAAAGAAAGCTTTGATAGCTGTAGGGAGAAAATTGGTCTCGTATGCATTCTGGATGCTGAAGCGGAATATAACTTACGAAGAGCTGAATCCTTGGCAATTGGCATGAGGACATCCCCGTTCCCTGAATAAGGAGAAAGCGCTTCGCAAGGGAGAAAGACAAGGAAAATGAGGTACATCCTCGAATAGTTGCTTGCTAGCCCCTTCAGTTGCTAACCTATTGTAAGAAGCGTAAAAATCGGCTCTAGTCTTTTATGGTAGAGTCATATTTGCCAATTGGCAGGAAATTCTATTTGGGTTTAACAGGTTTAACGTTCTAACAATATTTGGAATGCTTTATCTTCGTTGAAGTGATATCATTCTCAGTCATCATTGCCTTCGCAGCAAGCTTACACTGAAACGGAAATCCCCGAGGAAATTCGAAAGCACCTCGACCCATGGCGCCAGACGCTTCTTGAGATTATGGGAAGGGTCAAGCTTGAGAAGGAAAACGAAAGAACTCGAGCCCGAATGAAATCAAGAAACAGAGCTAGGTCTCGAATACTGATTTGCGATGAGAGTCTGCAGTGTGGTCAGGAACCCTAAGTCCTTAATAAGATTCGCCATTAACTCGTCCGTCGACTCTCGCGCATTCTGAAGACTGATCGCAGTTTGGAGATCAAGCAGCGATCCACATCTCGCACAGAATTTGTTGGTCGGAGGATTTACCTCGCTGCAGCGGCTTTAAGGGGCTCTCCTCCTAGTTTACCTCCTTCTCCGTCTTGATCCCGTTCAGCTTGAAGAGAGAGTTATCGACGTTGCGTCCCGAGAGATGAACATAAACCGCGGGCATTCGTGAGCTAGGAATCCATCCAAGATATTCGTTCATTTGTGCCTCAGTAAGCACGTTTGTTTGTCGCATCGAGAGCCTCTTCTTTCGTCGCAAATTCACCTCACTTCTTCGGGGAACGTAGTCTCCCGATCTACGTTTCCAAAGCGAATGAACTTGAAGAACCTCTTCGTGATCATTCCGTAGTCTGCAATCGTGTCGGGGGAGTACCCTTGGGCATTGACCCAGACCATCAGTTTCTCAATGTCTTTTCTCTTTGCTTTTTCTAATGTGATGTGCAGATGTTCAACGATTGTCTTCAGGTGGAACGCGTACTTTGACAGCCGTCCGGTGCTTACTCGCCTGGCGGCGAGGTGATCCAATAAGGCCCTGATTTGCTTCTTGTCGCTTGGAATGATTATTTTGGAGCTAGCGATCAGTCTCAACGCGCCCTTCAGCCTTGTATTGTAGTTGTAAAGGTCGTCTTTTTCGGTCGTCATACATCTAATAAAAGGAGAATTTTGTATAGGCACCGCACCGCAGGGACATGGTGCCGGGGACGGGAATCTCATGGAGACTCCTTTCGAAGCCCACCTTTTGATCCCGCGACCCCCAGATCTCTTATTCTGTGGGATTATGAGTATCACCCTCTCTCATCTTTGACCCGACGAGCAGGTTAGCCCTTTTCTTCTCAAATCACTTGAGAATTTCAATCTGAAGAGGCTGGTGCTCTAACCAGGCTGAGCTTTCGGAAACGATGCAGAGTGCATCGGCACCGCAACCCCGGCCCTCACTTAGAGGCCCCCGGCAATCGCGTTTCGCAATTCTTCTGCTAATAAATAATTTCATTCGGAAACCTTCAAACCCTCGTGCGAATCGGCTTTATATCTCGAAGTTGAAATCATTCTCATGGTAGAGTGTTCAATTTGAAATTCGGCTACCAGCAACCATGCCACACCTTCGCAAAAGGCACAGCATTTGCAAATCTAAAGCAGATCGCTTTGGAATGCGAAGAACTCGGGTACGATTCCTTCTGGATAATGGACCATATGTTGCAAATCGAATTAGTGGGTCAAGTCAACGAGCCAATAATGGAAGCCTACACTACTCTTGCGGCACTGGCAGCAATCACTAGCAAGATCAAGCTTGGCGCTCTTGCCACATGCAATTTTTTCCGCAATCCAGCCTTGCTTGCAAAAATGGGGGCGACAATTGACCAGATCAGCGGTGGAAGGTTCTGGCTTGGAATCGGAGCCGGGTGGTTTGGAGAGGAGGCAAGGCAATACGGCTATTCTTTTGGAGGCAATAGAGAGAGGCTTGAGAGGCTCGAAGAATCTCTCCAGATCATCAATAAGGCCTGGACTATGGAGAATCCGACCTTTCACGGCAAATACTACAATATTGAAAATTTCACGCTCTGCCCAAAACCAATTCAAAAACCCAGACCACCTATCATGGTTGGAGGCGGCGGTGAAAAAATCACGCTGAAACTAGTCTCAAAGTACGCTGATGCATGCAACCTCTTTCCCAAAGGAGAGGAATTGAAGCATAAGCTCGATGTGCTAAAGGCACAATGTCTCAAAGCCAAGAAAGATTACTCCAGTATTCTAAAGACCAAGCTTGCAAGTGTGATGTTTGGGAAAGACCAAGAAGAGGCGCTGAGACGCATTGACGAGTTCAGACCATCTTGGATTGATCTCGAAAGATACAGCAGCTCGTTTCTCTTTGGGAATTCTAATGAAATAGTCGAGCAAGTGATCGAGCTCAAGAAGATCGGCATCGAATATCTAATAGTGAATTTCAGGGGAAAGTACGATCCCGATGACAAACTCCGCTTTGCAAGGGAAATAATTCGATCCCTGTAAGAACCCAAATTAGGGAGGTAGCTTTGAGTGCCCGAGCTTCACGGATGGCAAATCACACAAAGGATCAACCTAGGAACGAGATTGGGTCATTTGAGAAAATCTTCAAGGAGCTCCACGAACATGGGGAGGGCGAGATTCCGACTGAAGAGGGCTGAGTGTGTGTTTCTCAAAGGAATTGAGAATTTCGCCTTCGAAGCAATCAGTGCCAAATGTAAGGAGTGATGTTATTAGTGAGTTCATCCGAGAGTGGGTGGCGAACTACAATTGAAAGAGAATGGTGAGAAGGCTCAGTCCAAATGGAGATGCGAATCCTGCGGCCTAGTGATCACAGATCCAGACAGCAACAGCTTTCGACAGCGAGTAGTCTTTCACAGAAAAATGCACACCTCTGGAAAGAGCGAATCCGAAGAATAGGCATGCTTGTTCATAGCCGACAGAAATAACTAGATCGACTTTGAGCCTACGATAAGGGCGAATAGGGGTTAATCATCAATGTCCTCCGAATCTGATTTTAACAAGATTACCTGGCAGAGCGAAAATTGTCTTTCATGCAAGTGGTTTTTTCCGGCAGATCCCATCAATGCGGACATTATTTCAAACGGAAAATGTCTACAACCAGATCTGAAGAAATACAGCTTGATTGTCACTGGGCGCGACTGGTGCAACAAATTCGAAAGGATAACACAGCGCCAGATTGACAGAATGCAGGAAAAGGCAATGGAAGCTGAAAAGAAGCAATAGATTGCCCGCTGACCCTTTGTCCTTTTGCAATAGACAATTTGCTCTATTTTCCCTTTGACTCATTGACCGAGTCAAAGCAAGACCATGTGCCCCTGTGGCAGGCGACACCGATCTGCTCAACCAAGTATAGAAGAGTGTCGCGATCGCAATCTGCGTCTATTTTCTTGATCTTTTGCACGTGTCCAGATGTCTCTCCCTTTTTCCATAGCGAGCTCCTTGAGCGGCTCCAGTAATGGGCGATGCCAGTCTCAAAGGAGAGTCTTAGCGCTTCTTCGTTTGCGTAAGCTAGCATTAGCACGTCCTTCGTCCTCTCGTCCTGAACTACTACTGGAACAAGGCCGTCTCCCTTGCGAAAGTCTATTGTTTTTACGAATTCCTCTTTTTCCATTCTCTTCACCAAAGTCAGATCCTGACATTGATCTTGTTTTCGGAAAGATATTCCTTGACCTGCATCACTGTCAGCGTGCCATAGTGAAAAACCGAAGCGGCCAACGCAGCATCCGCTGCGTGCGGACCAGAGAGTATTTCTAGAAAATGTTCTATCTTTCCGCATCCTCCGCTTGCGATAACAGGTAGAGATACCTTTGAGCCAAGAAGGGAAGTAAGCTCAACATCATATCCTTTTTTCGTACCATCTCTATCAATCGAGGTCAGGAGAATCTCGCCAGCGCCTCTCTTTTCAACTTCCTTCGCCCAAGAAATCGCATCAACTAGAGAGTCGTGCGAACCTCCGAAGGTGCAGACAGTGAATCCGCAAGGAGCCTCTTTACTTCGCTTTGCGTCGATTGCGACAACCACACACTGCTGTCCGAAGACGTCTGCAAGCTCTGACACGAGGCTTGGATTCTCTACTGCGCTCGTGTTCACGCTCACCTTGTCTGCACCGTTAGACAGAACCATCCTTGCGTCCTCGACACTTGAGATACCACCTCCAATCGTGAACGGAATGTCCAAGACTTTTGCAACGTTTCTTGCAAGATCGACCCTGGTCTTCCTGCTTTCAATAGAGGCGGAAATATCCAAGAACAGAAGCTCATCAGCTCCTTGGTCTCTGTAGATTTTAGCCAGTTCCACGGGATCCCCTGCGTCCTTGAGACCGACAAAGTTCACTCCTTTGACCACTTTGCCGTCCTTTACATCAAGGCATGGAATGATTCTCTTAGCCAGTGCCAAATCATGATCACATCTAACTAATTGTAGGTTGACAGCACAGATTTCGCTATCGTGCCTTCATAGAGTGCCTTGCCAACTATTACCTCATCCACACCAATTTGCGAAAGAGTTTTGAGATCGCTCTCAGATGACACACCGCCGCTTGCGATAAGCCTAACGTTCCCGATCCGAAACTTGCTCCTGAGTTTCCCCAAAGTGAGGAAATCAGGCCCTTGAAGCATCCCATCGTGCTTGACCGATGTAATCAGAAACTGGTTAAATCCCAATGACTTGAATCTTCCCAGAGCGTCTTCAACTCTCTCATTCTCTTTGCTTTTCCAGCCATGCGTTCTGACAAAACCCCCTTCGTCGTAGTCCAGCGCGAGCACCGTTCTTCCATCTCCTATTGAATCAAGGATTGACTTTGCAATGTCTAGATTCTCGTAGACAATCGATCCAATTACGATTCTTGACGCGCCCATCTGGACAAACTCTTGAACAATCGAATCGTTCCTGATTCCGCCAGCGATTTCAACTCTTAGTTTCGAACCTCGCAGAGTTGAAAGAAGGTTTTGTAGGATTTGCCTGTTGGTCGAAAGGTCTCCTCGAATTGCAGCATTGAGATCAACAACATGAACAATTGACGCGCCATTGTCGAGGAAATCTCGTGCGACTTTGATAGGCTCGTCGGAGTAGTTTCTCGCAGTATCTTCCCTTCCCTGTTTTACTCTCACCACTTTACCATCAAGAATGTCGATAGCTGGAATGATAATCAAGGCTAAAGTCACTTAATTTCCAGCGACAAGAGATACAAAGTTTGAGATTAGCTTCGCGCCTGTCGCTTGGGACTTTTCCGGGTGAAATTGGGTGCCGAGGATATTTTCACTTTCAACTATTGATGCAAATCTTTCTGATCCGTACTGCGTCCACGCTCTGACGACCTTCGCGTCCTCTGGCACGGGAAAATAGGAATGAACGTAGTAAGTCCATTCTCCACTCCGCAGTCCTTTGCAGAACGTTGAATCTGATGAATCCAAATTGATAGTGTTCCAGCCCATGTGCGGGATCTTCATTGATTCTTCTTTCGGAGAAAAGCGCTTAACTCTCCCCTTGAAGAGTTTAAGGCCTTCTCCAGTTCCCTCCTCGCTTTCCTCAAACAAAAGCTGCATTCCAAGGCAAATGCCCAGAAGTGGAAGCTTTCTGGACTTTACAGCATCCAAAATCCTATCCTTGTTTCGAGTGAGTATTTTCTGAGCTGAAGAAAAGCTTCCCACTCCAGGGAGCACAAGTCCATCCACGGACTCTGTGAGTTCAGACGATACTTGTACTTCTATCGAATCAGATTGCTTCAACGCGTTTTCGATACTGAAAAGGTTCCCAGAGCCGTAGTCAAGTATCTGGATTTTCCTCAAATCAGTCTTACATCTTCCCTTTCGAGCTTGGAATCGATTGTAGCCCACGCCTTGGATCAATAGAGATTGCCTGTCTCAGGGCTAATGCAAGGGCCTTGAAGCAGGCCTCGGCCTTGTGATGATCGTTCGAGCCGTACTCGATTTTGATATGCATAGTACACTGCAACGAATCACACAGCGATCTGAAAAAGTGCGCGAGGTCCTCCCTTGCAATATCTTCGATGTAGTTTCTATTGAAATCCATATTTGTCTGGACAAAGTAGGTCCGCTTGACAAGATCAACAGAGGCAAACGCGAGGGATTCGTCCATTGGGGCAAACGCACTCCCAAATCTCGCGATTCCGTTCCTGTCTCCAAGAGCCTTCGAGAGTGTTTTCCCAAGTGCGAGTGAAGTATCCTCTATGACATGGTGTTTGAGGTCGCCCTTTGCTACAATCTTGATGTCAATCAAACTGTGAGTCGAAAAGCCTGCAATCATATGGTCAAGGAATTTTGTACCCGTCGAGACACTGCTCTTTCCAGTGCCGTCGAGATTCACGTTGATCTGTATTGTTGTCTCCCTAGTTTTTGTCCAAGTCTCTGAAGTTCGTTTGATCTGCTTCATTTTGGATTTACTTCCTCCGATGTCTTCAGGGCAACAGCCATCTCGTCTACGCTCGAAGTTATGCAATCAGCTTCATTGCCCTCCTGCAGGAAGAATTTCGCCTTGCTCTCATCTTGAGCGACGCCTGCAAACATGATTCGCCCATCCAGAAGATCCCTGGAATTTGATCTTTTCACCATCAGGATATCCTCGGCCGAATCTCCTACATAGAGAATTGGAGATTGCTTGTCCTTCAATGCATTCGCAATCTTCAGCATGGGCTTTGGGGATGGTTTCACTTCTTCCACATCTAGCATATAGTCTCCAGTGAAAAGACAGATGCCTGGATTGGGAAAGAAATTCCTGAAGAGCTCTCCAAGCGTGTGGATTGTTGGAACCTCAGGGCGGCCTGTGATTATACCAAGATTGCCTGAGGACATCTCCGAGAGCAGTGCCATCGACTGCTCTTGCGCAAGTGTTCGTTCGTTTGAGATTGTCCCTGGCTTTGAAAGAAATCTGGTCGAGCAGGGAATGCCATAAGTCTCGCGGAAGATGCGCTCTCCATAGATTATCTCGTCAAAGAAGGTCGCAAGAAGTCCCTTCCCGACCGGCTCTGGATAGGAAACTGCTTTTTCGAAACGCCTTGAGAGTTCTTCTTCATTGGAGAATATCATCTTGACGATATCCTCTCTTCTCATCCCTGTCTTGGTTTTCGAGAGTGTCTTGTCGAGCTTTGAAAAGCCTAGTTTAGCAAGCTTTTCATTTTTCGAAGATTCAATGGAACGCCTTTCGAATTCTACTAGCCTCTTGGAAAGTGGGTTGATCAGAGATATCGAGTCAAGGTCTTGACGCTCTGAAGATTGACTGTAACAGAAAGCGACAAACACAGCAAGAGTGTCCCAATCATTGTTAAAGGTTCCAAGTGATTGAATTGCTCTTGCCGTCCTTTCAAAATCTCTTTTCTCAAATTTGAACCCCAAGAGGGCTGCGAAAGATCTTGCGCAAATCTCTAGTGTGGCTCCGTAGGATCTACTCGCATCGATTAGCACACCGTCGCAATCAAAGATTATTCCGGCGAATCCAGAGATGGCTTGGTTTCTGAGCCTCTCCGATATTTTGTAGACTGTCACATCACAACCTCCCTAGAATTTCTCTCAACGCCTTGAGCAGTGCTGTGTTCATCGTGCGAGTCCCAACAGTTATTCTGATGAATGATTTGTTCTCGATCATTCTAGGCATGTACTTTACAGCAATCTTGTAATCTCTTAGGAGCGACTTGGCAAGTTTCTCCGCGTGCGGTGATTCCACAAGAACGAAGTTCGCATCGGATTTTGGAACGACTCTGAATCCTTGGCAGTCGAGGAGCCTCAGAGATTCGATCAGCTCGCCTCTCAATTTCTTTGTTTCTTCTGCATATCTCAGGATTGCTTTCTTGGCTCTCAGCAACTCTCCGGCAAGCATCGCGCTTAGTGTGGTCAAGGGAAAAGGATACTGAAAGCCATCTTCGAATTCATCAAGCAAGTCCCTGTTAGATGAAACAATGTATCCGATCCTGTGAGATGCGAGGCCGAATGCCTTGGAAAAAGTTCTGAGCAAGATGAGGTTTGGATACCTGCGCAGCAAGGACGCTGCATTGTATCTTCCAAACTCGACGTAGGCTTCGTCGAGAAGAAGGAAGACTCTTGAGGGAACTGAATCTAGGATTTCTCGGATCTGCTCAAGCTCGTATTGGATCGCCGTCGGATTGTTAGGAGAGGCGAGGGCAAGAATCTTTCCATTTTCTGATCTGCACGCACTTGCAAGCTCGCCTGTTTTGAGAGGAAAGGGGTTGTCTGCAACAAGAGAAAAACCAAGCGGCACTTGGACTATTCTGGCACCGCATCTCTTTGCCCTGAGTGCATACATCGAAAATGTCGGCCTGACTGTGACAAGCTCGTCGGTGGATCTACCAAGTTTCATTCTGCATAGAAGATCAATTAGCTGGTCGCTCCCGCATCCCAGCTCAACCATATTTTCCCTTGCTCCGCAGTACCCTGCGACAAGTGCCTTGAGATTCTTCATCTCTCCATCATCGATATCAGAGGGATAAAATCGCGAATCAATTCTCCGTTCGCATTCTCTCAGTGTTTTTCTGACGAAGGAAGCTGGTAACACGAGGTTTTCATTCAGGTTCATTCTTAAGAGTCCTGGAAGCGAATAATCTATTTCAAACGGTGATTGCTCGTACCGAAGAGTCTGCTTCATGGTGGTTTCACCCATAGAATCTCGCTTCGGCTGCAAGTGCGTGGTTTGGAAGTCCTTCCAAGTTCGCAAGATCTGATATGTAATTGACTGATTGCTTCAAGACATTCTTGCCACCCTTAACAATGGTCACTCGTTTCAGGAATGTCTCAACCGAGACTCCGGATGTTCTTGCGGCTGTTCCTCCCGTCGGCAAAATGTGGTTCGTTCCCACGATGTAATCGGTCGCGGAGCAAGGAACGTACCTGCCTGAGAGAATCAGGCCAGATTTCGCCAAATTCTGTTCCATCGGTACTGAACTGAACACTTCCAGATGCTCCGGGGCAAATGCTTCGGCAAACTCCACCGCCTGCCGATTAGATCTTACCTTGACCGCGAACAGCATGGACTGGATGATCTTATCTTGGCGTTTGCGTCCACTTGTTTTCTTTGCTCTTCCAACTATAGATTTGATGATCCGGTCAGAGTCGCTCACCACTCCACAAAGGGTCCTGTTCCCGTGCTCCGCTTGGGAAACCATGTCCTCGAAAACCAAGCGCTCATCGGCTGAATCGGAAGCAATTATCAGAAGCTCAGTAGGCCCAGCAAGTGAATCTATTGCGATCACTCCCTCTGCAGCAACCTGTTTTTTCGCTTCTGTAACAAATTCATTTCCAGGGCCCGCTACGAGTTCAGCTTTCCTTATCGCCTTTGTGCCATAGGCAAAAGCACCAATTGCCTGAGCTCCTCCGATTTTGATCAAGTCCTTTACTCCACAAATATCTGCTGCGACGAGAACGGCAGGATTCACGACTCCGCTCGGAGCTGGCGTTGCAAGGACCACTTCTTTTACTCCTGCTTCAATTGCTGGCGCACATATCATCAATACCGTGCTAGGGTACGATGCCTGGCCTCCAGGAATGTATCCACCAATCCTTGCGAAGGGATTGAATTTTTCTTCTATTTCGAAACCAAGGGGGGTGACGTATTTCTTTGTAACAAACCTCCGCAACTGCCTTCTAGCAAGCCACCTGATTTGTTCGTATGATTTCTTGATTGCTTGGATGTCTTGAGATCTGAGCTTCGAATAAGCATCCTTGAATTCCCTTTTGCTCGCGAACGATTCTTTCACTGATCCGAAATTAGAGCCCTCGAACTTCTTTGCAAGTCTGATGACAGCGCTATCCCCGTTTTGACGAATGAGTGAAAGAATCTCTGATACAGCTCTTGAAACCCCAGCGCCAGTCCGAGCGCTTCGATCATTCCTGATTTCGTCTACAATTTTAGTCACTGTGCTTGTTTCAGTGACAACAAACTGTTTGACCGAAAGTGCCTTTCTGTCTGACATAATAGATAGCTCCAGCTTAGAACTCAAAGAAGGAAACTTGTTCAGGAGCTCTGGGCTTCCGAACCATTTCCGAAACTCTCTATTTCCTCTAGTGGTAGAATCTGCCTCGGCTCGTGGACGACCAATCCCTGAGAAAGCTTCCGAAGCTTCGGGATTATCCTGATCAGATGATCCTTGTCGATTACAGTATTGACTGAATACCAGTCCTTGTCGGAGAGCTCGCTTATCGTTGGTCTCTTGAGAGCCGGAAGCGTTGCTAGGAGCTGCTCCAAGTTTTCCTTCTTGACGTTCACAAATATGTGGAGTTTCTTTGCTCCTTCAACTGCCCCTTTGAGCATCGACATGATATCCAAGATCTTTTCTCTCTTTTGCTGATTCTTGAGCGCCACGGGGTTGGCGATCAGAGTAGCGTTTGATCTGAGAACAGTCTCCACTATTCCTAGACCATTTTGCTCAAGCGTCGTTCCGGTTTCGACTACATCCATTATTGCGTCCGCATCTTCTGGCGGTTTTGCTTCTGTCGCGCCAAACGAGAGGTAAATGCTTGCAAGATCGTTCTCTCCTTTTGTCCACCACGGGGTAATCTGCTTCGGGCTCTTTAGACCGAAAAAGTCCTTGTAGAATGGCAAGGAACTCAGGTACCCTGAAGCTATGTTGAGATACTCTGTGGAAATGCGAATCTTTCTTCCAGCTTCCCAGTACTTCTTGCACATTTCTGGGAAGGACGTGTTCATCTGCGACTTTGGAACGGCCATCACAAGTCTGACTGCGCCATATTCGAGATCAAGAAGCTGCGTGACATTTGCGCCCGTTTCCTTTATCCAATCAGCTCCAGTAATTGCTAGATCCTGGACACCCTCTGCTACGAAGAGTGGAATCTCTTGCGGCCTCAGTATCTTTATCTCGATCTCGCTGTCATTGATAAGTGGCCTATAGGTCCTATCCTGTCCCCTGATCTTGTATCCTGCACGCTCAAAAAAAGCGAAGGTTGCTTTCTCGAGGGATCCTTTTGGAAGGCTAAGTTTGATCAGTTTCTGCTGACTACTCATCATTATCGCCCTCCGCAGAAAAGGATTCTAACACCTGGAAGGTCTTGCGAATCATTGAATGCAATGAGTCCTGGCTCAGAAGGAAGTAAAGAGCCACTGCTACTTTCGGAATTCGATGCTTTTGAGGAAATCTTTCCAATATTTTGCGCTGGTTTCAGAGTTGGAAATTCACGGACGATGAACGCAAACACCGTCTATGAAGACAGTCACCTTTGAACAAGTTCTGCACCGAAGCAAGTTTCGGAGGGAGCATATTTAACAGTATGTTCGAATTACGCAAACCATGATCTCGATACGGGAAAAAAGTGCGTCTGACCTAGATATGATGCTTCGGGAGTTGCAATGATTGCACAAGATCATCGATGCTCACATACATTGCTCTGAGCTTCGGGATGATGCGCTGTTATCTTTTGCCAAGGCAAACGGTCTCAAGTACAATCTCAAGGAGCTCTTGCACTTCATGGAATCTTATGGGGTTTTCTCGGGGCTACTGCTGAGCCCTCCATTATCGAGTGGAATGCCAGTCCCGAATGAGAGGATAATTGAGCTGTGTCTAAAAAGCAGGGAAAAGTTATTCCCTATTCTCACTGTCGAACCAGATGAGAAAAGCGTTGGCGAATGTGTAAGGCTAGCAAAGAAAGAGAAGGGATATGTCAAGGGTTTCAAGATCCGACTCGGATACGTCGAGGTCTTTCCTGACAACAAGATATTCGCTCCACTCTACGAGTACGCGGAGTCTTATGATCTTCCTGTGATGTTCCACACTGGGGACACTGCGACGTCCAGCGGAAGCCTGAAGCATGCCCACCCGTTGGGGCTCGATCCGCTTGCCAACAAAAGGGAGCGCCTCAAAATAGTCGCGTGCCACTTTGGGAATCCTTGGTTTATGGACACTACCGAACTCTTGTATAAACATGAGAATGTGTTCGCAGATATCTCAGGACTCGTTGCGGGAGTATCAAAATACTCGAAAAAATATCTTGATTACCTGGCGCAGAAAATCTCAGAAGCAATATACTATGTTGGGAGTGCAGATAAGATAATTTTTGGAACTGACTATCCAGTTGAAACCTACTCAGACGCGATCTCACTTGTAAAGAGAATCAAAGTTAGCAGATCTGATTGTCAGAAGATATTTTTCGGAAACGCAAGAAGGGTGTTTCAATTTGACTGAGAATGACCAGTTTGAGATCTCAATCGTGGAACCAAATGAAAGGGAGTCGCTAATACCTTTACTTGAGGATAGCTTCGAAGGAATCTATCTTAGACACTCAAAGAGGACATTGCGGGAAAGCGAGATCGTCAAAGTGGCACGAGTCAGCGGGGAACGCGCAGGTCTCGTCATGCTAAAAGATCTGGGAAAGAAGATAGGATACGTATACTATATCGCGGTAGGTAGAAAATTCAGGGGGCGTGGCTTCGCGGGCAGACTCCTAGATGATGCATTGGAGCATTTCTTCAAGAGCGGGATGGAAGAGGTCTACGCAAGCGTGGAAGAGGATAATGAAGAATCGATGAGGTTATTTGTCTCTCGAGGTTTCAAGGAAACTGGGTATCGCGAGCTTTCGAAGAAGCGCGGAAAGGTCTCCGCAGTACTCCTCTATACCAAGATGTGGGTTGTTCCTGGAGAGATACTGCTTTGCAAGGAACTCTCACAGAAAATCAGTGACACTCCCGAAACACAGACTCAAGTCTAGTGACAGAGTGCAGACTTTGCCACTTCTGAGAAGACATCTCCAATGTTTGGATATTCTGAAGGATCTCGCAGCAAACAATAGATGATGTAATATCTTGACTTTTCAGGGCAGTAAAAGTGTGCTGACCACATATCCTTTTCTTCTGTCTTTTTAGAAAACATTCCTGCGCTGACCTCCGCACTGACATGCGATAAGAGGGCGGCGTGTCCATTGACCAAATCGTCGCGTGAGTCCAGTACTGTGACCTTCGTAACCTGACCAGTGCGTAGCTGTTTCACGCTCGCATCTCGATGCTCTTTCAAGCTCGAAAAGCGCTTTGTTGCATCTTCAATATTCCCCCATGAAACAAAGAACTTGTTTCCTTTGGGCGTGTGGAATGCAAAGTCAGCCTTTTCCCGAGTGTTCTTTGGATTCGCCTCGATGCGCCAGTCATCAAATATTGCAACTTGTAGCCCGTAGGCGGCGAAAATCTCCCTTCCCATGAGTCTCCATCGCGTTCGTGAAACTTCGCAATATATGGCATTCGAACTAGAAGCGGACTCACCCAAAAGCATCGCTCTAAACAGACCGTATGGGTTGCGTTTTGCGATACCCTATAGAGGAGAAAATTGAAGCCAAAGCATAATGGAAACAACTCCGATACTTGTAGATAATTGCGACAATTCCGAAGTTTTTTTATAATTATTGCCTGTGCAAAAATGAAGCCACTAGACATTGTCAAAGATTCAATATCTATTAGGCACTATGTTAATATGGACGAAATCACAAAAACACACTTCAGAAAAGCGGAATGCGAGAGGATATCATCCAGAAACTTCTCGAGGGAATAAGGAAGTATGGCCTCGAGAACGTCAGCACTCTTTCAAAATGGATCGATATCCCAGTCGAGACTGCAAGGTACATGATCTGGGAAGAGCTTCCAAAGCATTCAATCGATGTCGGAGTTTCGATCAACCTGCCGAGGATAGGCCTAGGTCGTTGGACGGTTGAAATCAGGCCCTCAAGGAAATCTTACTCTAGCTCAATCGAAAGATCGCTCAAAGAAGGCACTGGACTGATGTATCTTGCTCGCACGATGACGGAGAACGCTTCGTTTGCGTTTCTGGGTATTCCTTTCGGCGAAGAGTTCAAGCTCAAGGAAGAGCTTGACCATCTTCAAAAGTCGAGCGTAATAGAGAGCTACTCTTTCCAAGAGGTTGAATGGATTAGACATCTGTCGTTCAATCCAAAGTTCTACGATTTCAAGGCGCGCAAGTGGAACTTCCAATGGAGCGAACTCGAAAGAAACAGGGAAGCACTGCTCACACCCTACAATACAAGGGAGGAAAATCAAGCTCCAGCGCTGGACTACAAGGATATTTTGATCCTGAAGGAACTAAGACAAAAGGTTCCGCGCACACTTTCAAAACTCTCAGATACACTCGGACTCGATCAGCACAACCTCCGCTACCACTACAAAAACCACGCTCGGCGAGCTATTCAGGGATACTATCTCAAGCTAGTGGGGAACGGCTCGAGCGAACCTGGAGCTGCATTCAATTTCATATACGAGCCAAAGAGTGAAAGTTCTCTGACTGAAGCGCGATTGGTCGCTCTTTCACTTCCATTCACAACGTATGTTTGGAAGACGGAGAAAGAATACAACTGGCATGTGTCCTGTCCGGGGAATTACCTTAACGGCATTCTCCGCTATGTCAACAGAAAATTCGAGGAGATTCCAGGAAAGCTTAGACTCGTAATGATAGATGCGCAGAGCGAATTCGTCGGGCCCATTCCGTATGAACTCTTCAACGAATCTTCAGGGACTTGGAATTACGAGCCAAGGCTAGGTACTCAGACACTCAAAGGGTAAGGCACTCGCGCGGGCCGCTGCGCTCACCTCCACTGCACGTGCATGCCAGGAATTGAGTACTTCCAAAAAGGCCCTTCTAACCAATGCGCTTTTCAATAGGTAATTTTTTTTGTAGTCTTTGAGAAAATTCGGCGAATTAGAGAAGCGGATGCCCAGTCATGGTTCAGGCAAAGAGTGCGGTAGTCCTCGGTTCGGGTATGATGGGGTCATCCATTGCGCTTGATTTAATCTCAAGTAACATTGTGGGCAAGGTCACGGTCATAGATTCAAGCTCTGAGCGGCTGAAACTTCTGGAACAAAGAGCCTCGAAGAGGGGGCAGGGTTCTGTTCCCGAGTTCTACGAAAACGCATCGAAGCTAGAGGTCAAGCAGTTTGACATCACAAAGGAGGAAGAGAATCTGAAGAATCTCCTCTCACAGTTTGACATTGGCGTGGGAGCGCTTCCACATGGCATAGCAGAGAAGGCCGTTTTAGCTGCAGTTGATGCAAAAATCGATTTCGTCGACCTGATATTCTCTTGGCATTATGAGGACGGGTCTGCAATCGACGCAAAGGCAAAGAAAAATGGAGTGTCAATCATCCCCGCATGCGGTTTGGCTCCTGGGCTCACGAACATCCTCGCGAAGAACGCTGCTGACCAGCTGGAAGAGGTGGATGAAGTCAAGATAGCAGTCGGTGGGATACCTGAGGTTCCGAAACCGCCGCTCAACTACAGGATTGTTTTCGCAGTTGAGAGCGTACTTGAAGAGTATGTGAGGGACGCTGTCGTTGTGAGAGATGGAAAGAAGATAATCATGCCTGCGCTCTCTGGGCTAGAGGAGCTAAAATTCGCAGAACTTCCAGACCAGAAGTTTGAGGCATTCATCACTGATGGGCTATCCACACTTCCAGAGACCCTCAAAAAAGCGAAAAACATGGAGGAGAAGACAATCAGATGGAAGGGGCACGCCGAGGATATTGCCCTCCTCATAGATCTAGGGCTTTTCTCCGAGAGACCAATAAATCTGGGGCGCTCAGGCTCGAGGGTCGCCCCAAGAGCATTGACTTTGATGCTGCTTGAGAGAAAGCTAGCAATGCACCAAGGAGACAAGGATATGACGCTGCTTCGTGTCGACGTGAAAGGCAGGAAGAGGAAGGGAGACAAGACCACACGTACTCGCGAGTACGAACTTGTGGACAGGTACGATTCCGCAACGCAGACGACATCAATGGCAAGAACAACTGCATATCCATGCTCTACGGTGGCCCAGATGATACTAGAGGGCAAGATCGCGGAGACTGGCTTTATCCCTCCTGAGCTTGCAATACGCGATGACCGCTTTGACGAATATGTCTCCCGCCTTGAAAGAAAGGGACTCAACATTAAGGAGAGGGAGTTCCTTTCCGACTAGACCGTGAACTTCGCGCTTTGGAGTCTCAGGTCAATTGTCTCGCAGCCGGATGATTACTGTTGGAAAGAAGCGCTTCAAGATAGTGGTCACGAAGCTCAACGCGAGCAAAGAAAGTGAAAAGATCCCCACTACCTTCGTTCCCCTTTGTCCAGAGAAGATTCAATTCGAGGACGGATCTGCCGACATGCTTTGCGGCCTGTTTCACATAATGTGGGCAGACATGCCAAGGCCAGCCTCTTATGCATTGAAACTCTCAGATCTCTTCTCGATTTCAGGAGAGTATCTTGGTTCGAAGCTTGAATGTTCGCATCCCAAGAGAGTGTCTTTCGCTTGCGCAGTGTGATGAAGATCAAATCTTCAAACGAACTGTTGAATTAAACTCTGCATTCTTTCTTTATGGATCAATTGTTCCTTAAGGACCTGCACACACATACACTGGTGAAAAGAAGAAGGGTACATCATCATAAAAAATGGAGGAGCAAAACATGAATTGTATTTTAAACCTAATCTATACTGACATACTGTATGAGTTCAATTTCTTTAATTGAAGTATTGTATCTTCCTATGGTTTCAATGGAAATCCTGTATCACGACTTCTAAAGCCATGGCTTGAAATTTGATAAGATGGCTTTTCCTCTACTTGTTTCATTCGCACTTTTCAGAAGCTGAAAGAGAGCTCGAAGAGAAAATGCGTTCTAGAAACAATCAATCTGGCTCGTGGAATATGTGCCCTCTTCAAAGCTGAATTGAGCCACTGCTTACGTTGGTTACTTCTTGTTGAGCTTCCAAGAGAGCTCAGAAGCGATCTGCTCCCTTGTCTTGCCCTTGGTCTCAATACCTTCTCTTTGCGCTGCGACGACTAAAGGGTCATCCGAAGCGAGTCCAGCTGAACTCGGCGCCCCAATTGCAGGCGCTGTTTCAGCTTGTGTAGAAGCTCCTGGAGGCTGACCTCTGAATCCCTTGTCAAACTCTCTCCTTGCCTCGCCAAGCGCCCTCGCCAGGCCCGGGATCTTGGATCCGCCAAAGAGGAATATGATAGCGACGATTATCAACACCCAAACGATTGGATCGTCCAGTGCCATGCGCTTCTAGCCTTACCCCGACAAAATCTGGATAAAGACGCGGAGATATTTAAGTTTGGGCCCTTGGCGCACAGCCGTAGTCAATGATGTGAATATGCTTTGCAGAACGAGTATCTGTGGTACTGAGAAATATTCTAATTTCTTCTTCTTTGACGGTTAAAGCTTCCCGAGGGAGTTACTCTCTCGGTGAAGCTGAATCCTCCATGGCCTTGGGGACGCTCTTCCCGCCTCTCGCCCCCTCTTTGCTCTCCTTTGTTATCGCGCGACCCGTAGTTTCTTCCACCGTAACCCTGCCTGTTCCTTCCGCCGCGGTTTCGATCGAATCTATGTTGAGATGAGGGTGTGAATTCATGTGGTGATTTTCCCTGAGTGGCAAGCCCCGCTACCTTCTGGATCTGAACCTGAGTCATTCCCATAATCCTGTTGAAATCGGGGTACTCTCCACCCGAGACGAATGTTATGGCGCTCCCAGCCCTGCCGGCGCGCGCGGTTCGACCTATCCTGTGGAAGTAGGTCAACGGATCTTGGGGCACATCATAGTTGATCACATGACTAACCGCTGGAACATCGATTCCTCTTGCTGCGACATCTGTGGCCACGAGGAGTTCTGCATGCCCGTTTCTGAAACTTCGCATCGCGTGTTCCCTCTGGTTCTGGGAGAGATCCCCGTGAATCGGGAGTGCTTTGAACCCGGCTGCCTGCAACCTCTCTGCAACTCTCTGGGTCTTGAATTTCATTCCGCAGAAGATGATTCCAGATGTAATTCCGCCCTTCTTTATGTAGTCAACTAGAGCTGCGAATTTATCCCTGTCCTCAACGAGCGTGTACTTTTGTTCTATGGACTCGAGCGAGATCTCGTCGCTGTCTATCAGCACCTCCACTGGATGATTCATGTATCTGTTCGAAAGCCTCCTGATTTCTCCTGGCATTGTCGCCGAGAAGAGCGCTATCTGGTTACCAGTGGGGAGCTGCCTTAAGATATAGTCGACGTCGTCGATGAATCCCATGTCGAGCATCCTGTCTGCCTCGTCGAGAACGACGAACTTCACGTCTTGGAGCTCGATTGTTTCCCGCTCAATATGGTCGATGAGCCTTCCTGGCGTAGCAACGACCACCTGAGGCGTCTTCCTTCTCAGCCTCTCTATCTGCGGAGTAATCGACTGCCCGCCGTAAATTGGGTATGCACGAAGCTCTGAAAACTTGCCAAGCCTATTGAATTCATCCGTGACTTGGAGCGCAAGCTCTCTGGTCGGGACCACGACAAGCGCTTGGACATATGGCTTTCTTCCATCTAGCTTCTGAATCATAGGTATTGAATATGCTGCGGTCTTACCAGAGCCTGTGTGGGCCTGCCCGATTACATCTTTGCCCTCAAGCAATGGAGGGATTGCCTTCTCCTGAATCGGGAACATGGAAGTGAATCCTAGTTCCTTTACAGCGTCGATGATATTCTTGTTTAACCGGAGGGATTCAAAACCCCTCGCAGTTTTCTCGTTCAATGGTGAAATTGTTTCTTGTTCGTTCATTTTCTGTCTTTTTCCTTTTGTTTTTTGATTGGTACAAGCACTGGAGAGATGAATGTGTCAAAACTCACCCTGCTCATTCGGAGTTTCAAAGGGGCTCCGAAAGAGGGGCTACTTTCTCCTCATTCTGTTCGCCTAAAGGCGCAACTTTCCTATGCTCAAAGAAGGCAAAAGTCCTTCCGCTGAACAGAAAAGAAACAGAATATGACCCGTAATTGTAAAAGAGTCAAAAAGTTCCTTTGAACTCTGTCGACGGCCTAGAAGGCCCCTTGCCTTGATCTTATGTACTCAAACGCCCTTTGTAACGTCTTGGTATTTAAGCATTGAACCGACCTTGGGTGTCCATGAGGGCAAATTTCCACGGATGAGAGATCTAAACCTTGCCTATCAGGATACCACTTGTGCTGATAGGTGGTCTCAACGATGCCACATTACAAGCGTGAAATTTGCCCTATTTTCCATTCAGAGGAATTTTCTGCTGTTCCAACTATTGCACTAACACGAGGAGAAAAGCTCCATTCTGCGTTCTAAAAGCAAAGAACGCTTATTTTTTCAAAGTCAGGAGCAACAAATCGCGTAATCTTATCCGCCCTAACGCAATGGAAACGCCTATAGGACTCCAAAACAGTTGAAAATTTTGTGTACCGAGGCGTATTGTTTTTAAATGAGGATTTTTCATAGTGTCCTAAATGGTAACAACATGTCCTAAGTGTCACAAAAGGGCTTGGAAACCATACAAGTTCGTGATAAAGGGCAAGGGTGGAAGAAGCTACGCCTACCTTGTTTACCGCCATAACGAAAAGAAGCGACACACGCCGAGAAAGTGCTACGTGGCTATCAAGGCTGGAAGGAAAGTCGCTGGCGGAAGAGCGAGAAAGGCGAAAGTGAGCCGCTCTAGATCAAGAAAACGGTAGAGCCAAGCTAAAGCAGCGCCTTTCATAACGTCCTAGCATCTTCCCAGTCGGGAGGTCGCTAGGATTGTTTCTTTATTTTTATCCTATCATGACTGGTCTTTTTGCCAATGCTTGAAGCTGATGTTATAGTATTTCGTATCCGAGTCGTATAGGCAATCAACGCTCTGAGTTCGGGCTCCGAAAGAGCTTCCATAAGCTTTGCAACCTGCTTCTTGTGTGAGGAGAAGATCCTTTGGAATAGTCTGGAGCCATGGGTAGTAAGCTCGACTTTGATCACACGCCTATCTTTTTGATTCCTGACCCGCCTGACATAGTATCTCTTCTCCAAATTGTCGACAATTGTCGTGATGTTTGCAAAAGTTACAAACATCTCCTTGCCTATCACACTCATTGAGAGAGGCCCCTCAGAAGAAAGCCCGAGTGTCCTGAGCACAGCATATTGGGGGGCCGTCAGCCCATATTGTCGAAGGTCTGAATTCACGTGAAGGTAGACGGTCTTGTAGGTGGCAGCAAGGCTCCTCCAAGCTTGATTCTCAAGGCCTGTCTTGAGTTTAATTGTTGTCAGGGACTTTCGGCCTCACCGCATGGCAGTGAATGGTTCACTCATTAATGCTTCCCATGCCGCTCGGTTTCGTTTGCAGATGGGGTTAAGTGGTGAAAATTTTGGTTTTGTAAGTGTTTACCACAAACTGACTTTTGAACACCATTTTTAACCAAATCTTTTCGATCCAAACATGGGGACAAACAAATACACACTTTACATGCTTTCACGGTGAAACTAAGTTGAAACGATTATCAAGACAGTAGTCTTGCACACCAGCGCTAGAAATTGTACTGCTAATTTCTTCATGGTGGCAATTACCACGACTGCCGCGTATCACCATATTCCCTTGGATTGGTACGCTCTAACTAGGTTTTAATTTAGATAAGAGATTTGATGTCCGCTTGGTCCAAAAAGAATGAGCATTGACAGTCGTTGAGTTTTTTCGTCGATCTGTTTGACGAGATTCTTGCATGACAAACTAAAATCTGGATGAACTAAACAAGTTCATCAGCGGATCTCCGACGAACTCTCCAGCATATCTGGAGGGAGAGTATTCGCAAAAATCCTGAAACGCGTCTGTCTGCTAAGACGATGGTCGTACCCTGGCACGTTTAGACATCTGCACCACAATCCAATTATAAAGTGATGACTCAGAGAAATTGGTGAAAAAAATGACGCAAGTCGAAATGAATCCGACAATCGTCGTGGCAACAGTTCAACCAAAAATGCTTGGCCGAGTGACCGAGCAGCTATTGAACACACAGGGGATCACATACTTTTCCCCACTCGCAGGCAGGTTTAACTTGGCTATCGAGTTGAAAGTGGCAGAACCGGAAAAAGTCCACGAACTCGTTGAGAAGATTCGGTCCTTCGAAGGAATCACATCGACAAGAGCATACACTCCATATGATGGCTTTGAAAAAGAACGCAAAGGGATTCAGGCAACCGACTCTCTCGCGCTGGTACTGATGCAGGTAAAGGGGCGGTCGCAGAAGGTCCTACAATTGCTGGAGCAAGAACCACAAATCCGCAATGCCTTCGCAGTACCAGGCGAATTCGACGTCATCGCAACTGTGAGCGGCAAGAACCATGAAGAGGTTCTTTCCAGAGTTTCGAAGGTAGCCGAAGTAGAAGGGGTACGGGCAAGTGAGACACTCCTAGCCTACAAGCCCACTTGGCAGTAGGCTCATCACCTCTTTTTGCCTTCAGGCATGACTCGACCAAAATCAAATGATAGATATCGCTTAGCAGGTCAGGTGCGAATTTTGGATCAATCAAAAAACCATTCAAGAGCGATTTCATCTACTCTTTTCGCAGTTATTGTGGTGGTTCTGATAATAATTGCTGGATTCGGTTTCGGCCTTTACGCCACCAAATCAAGTGCTCCGTCGACTACGGCTTCTAACACTCAGATTGTAAGCTCGTTAGCATTCTCTCATTGGACAGCAATCGGGGATGCAAACCTTACTGCGACGATGTCGCAGTACTCCTCTTCGGCAGTCCTGTGGTGGTACGTTCACGACAGCGCTCTCAACACGACGACCGGTTACACAGGAAACGCAATATCGACCACGTGGACGAAGTTCTTCAGCAATGGACCAACGTATTGGAGTGCCTATAACTACAGCGTTAGCTTTCCGAGCTCGACTTCCTCAAAGGTTACGGCTGATTTGTGGTATGTGTTGGGTCATGATAATGCAACCCATACTCTGTATCTTCCGTACGAGCTGGACTACAATTACCTAAACGGCCAGTGGCAACTGACTGCTGACTGGTGGGGGTTGCCGAGCAGTCCAGGTTTTGTGTATCTAGGGGTTGTGACACCTACGACGTCGTCCACAACTACCATTATTTCTTCGACATCAAGCAGCACAAGCTCGACCGCAACAGCCGTCACCTACTGATAGGCGATAGCTATAGGTTACCGGCTTTCCATTTGAAATGAAGTGTTATGAAGATAGAAGCAAATGGTACCATCCCAAACTTCTGGAAGAAAGCATAGATTTTGTTTGGTCATGGTGAAGAAACCGAGTCTTCAGACGAAGTGGTTAATCACTCCCCGAGACAGCTTTTTTCTCTGATGAGATGCGTTGAGCGAGAGACCGTCGAATCTAACAGCAAGGCCAGAACTCCTTGCGTCAAGAGCAGCGGCCTCTCTCATGCTTTGTGTCTTTGCAATAAATGTGTACATAGGCCTCTATGACACAGTTCTGTTCAAACTGGATAAGTTACATTACTATCTTAATTGGGGGATCGCTGCAGTTGATTTGACTGCATCTGTCATATTGATCGCATTCTATAGCTCACAGGTCTTAGTTTCCTTAGCAGGTTTAGCGTGGCCAGTGGTTTACATAATGTCGCTTTTTCTGGACGTGCAGACATCTCTTTGCGCTGGCACGAATTACCTGAACTGTTGGCCTTCTGTTACTGACGCCTACAAATATCTCATATTGGGAAGTAGGACAGAGGGTTGGGTTCTCTGGCCGTATACGATACGGATCGCGATTGGCTTACTCCTCATCATTGCAGTTCTCTCGGCTGTTTCTTTCGCTTATATCATGAAAGCCCGGCGTAAAGTCCAAGGTCCGGTTAGCCAGGGGCCTGTTGAGAAAAACCCTCGATTTCGAAAATCGCACAGCGCCAGTTCACACCTTTTTGGACCAACTCCCTGATCCAAACAACTGTCAAGAAGTAGAACTGAGTTAGTTCGATGGAATCCCAAGAACTATCCGAACAGTATCACTAACTAGAGCAATGTTCTCTATTAAATCTGCTATCGGATAAATACTTCTTACCCTTATGAATACAGTGTTATTGTATCTAGCCTCCGAGAGCGAAAATGAATTTGCAGAAGTTAGGCGTCGCAATAACGAACCAAATCTGCGATGCGATAAAGCTAGTTATTCAACACGCGCCAACTAAATCCTGAATATTAAGTTGTGTCTGGGAAAAGAGGTAAAGATCCACGGCCTTGTGTGGGCGAAACGCGTAAAGGTATCCGGGTCGAATATAATATATCGTTGATGTAAATGAGCCAGTCTCAGACTGTGAATGTGAAAGTGAAGTACGTCTGGGTAATAGTAGTGGTCTTCTTAGTCCTTCTGACTACTGCTCCAATTGTGTACTATGTAAGCAGTTCATACGCTCCTGTATCTAGTGGAGGAGTTGCAACCCCGGCATCTACAGGGACGGCGCCTAATTGTGGGAATCCTTGCACAATTTCAATAGTAAATTCGCAGTTTGGCACTAATCCGACTGGAACCGTGATAAAAGCAGGTACCACGGTTATCTGGGTGAATAACGATGGAACTCAGCATACATCAACTTCCAACTCAGGAATCTGGGGCAGTCCCATTTTGAATCCTGGTCAGAGCTTCAAATTCACATTCACGTCGCCAGGAACCTACCCATATCACTGTGAAATTCATCCGATGGTCGGAGTCATAACCGTGGTCTCCTAATTCGAATTGATACTGCTTGCCGCGTAATTGTAAGCCCGCTGGCATAGTCCAGAGATTGCCCAATGCCTTGGTGAACATTCCAAATCTGATTATCAATTAATCCATGACTGCACCTTGAGATGCTTAACAGCATCCTCGTCTCTCCGACTTCATCTCTAGAACTTGGTTTGGTCTCTTTAGAATCACTCATGAAGTGACGCCTTGTTGATCTGCGTGCTTACAATTAATTAGTATTCACGAGTTCGTGAATATTTCGCCCAGCTTACTTATGATGCTAATCGAAAGTTCAACCAATATCAAGTGGGAAACACGGAACTGGAGTGATTTGAAATGAGGTTTTTTCTCCGGCAGAAGTTTTTCAATGAAGTTAGGGTTTGGATAGATCAGGATCTTTGCGCGTGATGGCGATTTTTAATCCTCTGATGGGCCTCGCGTACATAATCTCTGCGTTCCAGACTTCGCAGCGCTATTATAGAATGATACATGACAAAAAAAAGAGTAACTTGAAGTGAGAGTCTCGTGATTTGAATTAGATATTTGCACCACAATCCATTAAATTGAATTTCCATCACTGGATCAAGCGATGACAAATGGCTAATTCTATTTTTCTCGAGATCTCGATTGGTTTGATAATACTAACGATCGGGTCAGTGCTCTTTTTCAATGAGCTGCCTTCAACCTCACTCTTCCGATTGGGCGGCTTATTGGCTCTCGCTGGCCTCTTATCTCTGGGAATGGTTGTCGCCCAAATAGCTAAGCCAAGCCGCTAGACGGAAGACACTGTCACACGCTGGCGTTCCAAAGACAAAACATGCAAAGTTTGCACCCACCAGCGTTCCTCTGCAGAATTGTCTAAGATTATTCGCTTCATAATCTTAGAAGAAGGAATTCACATCGAATATTCTAACCTGCGTATTGATGTCATGTTTACTGGCGTTTCGGACAGGTACGTTGCTGCCATTTGAAGTGCATGCTCCTTTGAAGGGAAAGCTGAATAGACCCCATAGTCCAAGATTCGTCCCTCTTGTTGTTTCTTCGTAATGAACACGATCTTGCTTGTAAAGTCCTGCTCAGATTCATATTGAATAGCATACAACCTGTGCCGGTGGTCGAGATATACTATGTAGTCAAACAGCTTAGAAATAATTCGAACGGTGTTCATGCAACCAGTCATACCTGCCATTTGAATGTCACGAGAGTATCAGTCAGATTGACGGGCTCTGGGTCAACGTGGTAGTCATAATGGTTCTTGCAATTGTCGAATTTTGTGGGATCATACCGTGGACAATGATGCTAGGACTGTTTGGCAGACCCCACCAGTAGCTAGTGAGCATCCAAGTCTCGCTTTTCATTTCTTTTGTTCCGAATTTGTAACCAATTAATTCTGTCATGCTGAATTCCGCGCCCTTACTTCGATCAATGATTCTCTTTTCTCAGTAGGCGTGTCCTTGATAGATACAGCCTCAAAGATGTCGTCATACACGTTCAACAAGTGTAGTCCCTTCGAAGAGAGCCGGTAGATACCATTCTCATGGATGAGTAATTCTCGCTGCATCATGAATTCGAGGTACTCTTGAAGCTGCGAGTAGGAGAGAAAAGCCCCGTACATGAGGCGTGACTTTGGGGCTCCTTTCATCGCGGTTTGAAGAATCTGAGCTATAATGTCGATTCTACTTCTGTACTTCATGCTCTCAAGCCACCAGCAGATGGTGTACGTCCACAGTCACATGCTTTCCCGCTTCTTCTGGCATTGTTTGCTTCGTCCCTATTGTTAGTCATCATATCTCTGTCTCTCTTTGTATCCGTGTTGAATTTAGAGATGGCTTTCGTTCTTGATAAGTGGATTGGTACATGCGCCTAATCTTCAAAATGAAATTGTGTACCCATTCTATACGACGAATAGATCATTGAACCACAACTCTGTTAAACCAACTCGCTTCTCGAAAGCGTGAATATAATTAGGAACTGTGGTCGAAGAACGATGTCTCTCTTGAGAAACTTTTTGCCAATTCAGAATCCATGATTGACAAAACTGATGAGGCGATCTAAATAACTGGTGCGATATGGATGCTCTATACGTCTTTATATGCGCATGATACTTCGTCTGATGGACTGGTCTTCTTTCCCAGCGGCTCACACAATGTGTCAACCCAAGAGTCTCGTCCAGGAAACAAAGGTAAATTGGAACAGCCGCAAGACACTAGGGGCAGAATTTACGATTTCATCAGAATGCATCCGGGCATACATGTGAGAGAAATTAGCAGAGAATTGGGTGTGGCAATGGGGGATCTTCAGTACCATTTGTACGGACTGGAGAAGCAAGGTAGGATCAAGACTCTTAGGCGCGGTCTCTACAAGTTCATATTCGCAACTGAGATTTTTGGAGAACGCCAAAGTGTCATATTGAGCATTCTTTCTCAAGAGACTCCCAGAGAGCTGCTTCTTCACCTAATCGAAAGGCCGAATTCAAGTCAGAAGGATCTCGCGATGTTCACCAAACTGTCTCAACCGACGATCAACTGGCATATGAAGCGTCTTGTGGATCTGGGAATCATTGCACGTGAACGAAGAGGAAAGATTGTCAAATATAGCGTCCTCGCCCCAATCAACGAACTAAGGAGATTTTTGCAGAATTATCATCCCACCGTCTGGGAAAAGTGGTCTAGTCGCCTCGCAGATATGTTCTTGGTAATAAGCGAAGGAGATACGAAAGTCGAAGAAGAAGGAGAGACAGGGTGATTATGCTCCTAGAAGTCGCAGCTGCTGGAATTCAAGCAATTGTCGGAGCAGAGCTAGATGAGATACTCAGCCTCGCTGTGGGGGGGTGCGCCGTAATTTTGCTTACAATCACACTGCTCGCCTATAGAAAGACAAATCTGACACGACTTCTACTTGTATCAGTAGCTTTTGGGCTTTTCGCTGTGAAGACTGTTGTGAGACATCTAGACATATTGGTCTTCAACTGGGGTGCGCAAACAACAGATCTATTATACACGGCAATAGATTTCGTAATTCTCATACTGTTCTTCCTCGCGGTCACAGTCAAAAGGTAGTGGGCACGAAGCTTTCCTCCATTGAAAACTCTGCCTGGAACAACGCACTTTCTGCCCAAGATCTGCTTCCCTACCCTAGCAAAGCCAGTGTTGTACTCTGTAACAGACTATCCTTGGCGCTGAATCGGAAGGCACGCCAATTCAAAATTGTTCGTCTATTATCAAAAGACTTTGATGAATTGCTTCATAGTACTTTCTGATCTTTGGCACTTCGTAGACAGTATCTGCGTCGCGGAGCGCAACGCCTTGCAGAATATCAGACACATGCGATCTCTGAATAGTTCTTTGCTGTTCCTTGGTGTATGTCAACACTTTTCCTTCCAAAGCACTATCAACCTACATTCAAAGTATCTATATGCACTAAATTAGGGCTTTGGTACATTTGTCTAACTATCAAACGCAGAGTCGAGAGCCCAAAAACAGACCCCACTTTGAAAGCTAAAACAACTGGAGCACAATAATTCCGAGCCGAGATGATCATATCAAATAGAAGGATTTAGAGTACTGCGCAATGTGGCAGAGAGGTTTTGGATTGAGTCAGAATTCTGGCAGCAATTTCTTGGCCTCCTTTTAATCCCATTGGTGCAAGTGTCTAAGTCACCGCCATAATACTTAATGCTGAGCAATAAGCTTGATTAGAATTGATTAGATATGGTCTTGGGAGAAAAAGTTAGGCAATACGAGGCCAAGAATGCCGACCTCGATACTTTGAGTACGGAAATAAAACAATATCTTCAGAGTGATGGTTTCAAGGTTCAAACATCTGCTGCGAGCACTCACGGCACGTTGATTCAAGCACAGAAAGGAGGATTCCTGCGAGATGTAATAACTGCCGACAGAGCGTTCAACATACTGGTTAATGGAGAACCAAATAATTTTACTGTCAGGATTGGTGTCGGAAAGTGGTTCAAGAACTTGGGCATTACGGCTATAGAAACGCTCCTATTGTCTGAGGTATTCCTCGCAGTAGATATTCCCGAAATGCTCTGGAACTTGGAAGTCGAAGGCAAGATATTGAAAAGAATAGACTCTTTTGTTGCAAGCTAATCGCAATTCGATAGATCAAGAATCATAATCAGAATTTCCAGCGATTAATAGGTGAAAAGTAGTTGCGAAGACATGGATTTGTAGAAAGGGACATAGGGCCTAAGGACGTGTATACACATATCAAAACGCTCTTGCAATCAGAGGGGTTCAAAGTGCAATCTGAGGACACTAAAGATAACTTTTGGGATTTGCACGCAAGGAAGTCAAGTATGGAAAGAATTGTATTGGGGAAGGTGCGGGATGTGGATGTTGTTGTTGCTGGCACCAGTGGTAAATTCGAAGTACAGCTCAACGCAGGGGTTTGGGGACGAGACCTCGCGATTCCAGCTATAGAGGGAGTTGCAACTCTCGGGCTCGCCACGGCTGTGGATCTCCACTCAGCTCATGAGTTTGAAGAAAGAATGTGGGAGCAAATAGTGCACAATATCGATCCATCTTTGAGGATATGCCGATTAGACGGTTTGTTGTTCAAATCTGACCAAGAACTACAGAGTCATGTCAAAGCGCATGAGCAACAACAACAAGCAGCACAAGGGTCGATGATGAACTCAATGTTAATGATGGGAATGCTCGGAGGAATGGGGATGTTCGGGATGGGTATGGGCGGAGGGCTCTGGATCTGATTGCCTCTTGAATGATTCCCCTTGAGGATACCGTTGCAGTAATAAAGAATGAAATCAGACATCTTATGGAGATCTAAAAGCCTATGCCAATTTGTCCAAAGTGCGGGAAACTAATCAGCGAAAAGAAAATCAGGAGACATATGCAAAGATGCGGCACTAATCACAAACGAGAGCCGAGACCGTTTAAACAAACCACTATGTGGTGAGCTCTGCCGATAAACAAGTAAGAGAAAAGTTATTACACTCTCTCCTGTTGAAAATTGTTTAAGGTTTAGGTAAAATTTCAGAATCCGGTCAAGAGTTCCACAGTCGTGCTTGACTTGACCTGAAGACTGAATGTTCTGCAAGATTTGGTGGTAAGAGAATTGTACGAAGAGATTTGTTTAAGGAAGTCACAAATTGTTTCTTTTGGTGACTAGAGCCATTGGTTGGAATTGAAGTTTATCTAATCACGATGCTTCTAATTTCAATCGTCGCAGGCCTCATCGGTTCCCTTGTAGGAATTGGTGGTGGCATACTAATCGTTCCTGTTCTGACGATTTTGTATGGTGTTCCAATCGAGTATGCAATCGGTGCTAGCATTGTTTCGGTTATCGCGACCTCAAGCGGCGCTGCATCTGCTTACGTGAAGGATAAGATAACGAATTTGAGAGTCGGTATGTTTTTGGAAATAGCTACAACGACAGGCGCAATAGTCGGAGCTGTTACCACACTTTTTCTCATAAAGAGTGGACTGTCATGGATTGTCTTCATTGTGTTTGGGTCGGTTCTAATCACCTCCTCATACGATCTTTACAGGAAGTCCAGAATAGAAAAGAAACTTTCCAAAGCAGACGTTAACGTAACTCCAAACAAGCTCGCGGATGGACTAAAACTAAAAGGCGCATATTACGACAGCGTTCTGAAAGAAGAGATCAAGTACGAAGCAACTAATGTTACTGGAGGGCTGGGCGTGATGTTCTGTGCAGGACTCATCTCAGGACTACTCGGCATCGGTAGCGGCGCGCTCAAAGTCCTTGGGATGGATACGCTCATGAAACTTCCATTCAAAGTCTCTACCACGACAAGCAATTTTATGATTGGAGTGACTGCGGCTGCGAGCACTGGTATCTTCTACATAGGAGGATTCGTGAACCCAATACTTGCCGGACCTGTTGCGATAGGGGTAGTATTAGGTTCTTTCATAGGAACGAAAGTACTGGTTAGGTCAAGGCCTTCCTCGCTCAGGCTTGTCTTCATTTTTGTACTCGTTGCTCTCGGGATCGAAATGTTCCAGAGAGGTGTCGTTTTGCTTTGAGGAAGGTTTCTTGAAATTGGGTAAGAATGAAGATTTAGATTCGAAGGTAGACTTCAACGCTATCATAGGTAATGTGCTCAGGTTCGGCGTAACAATCAGCGCTGTTCTGATAGGGGTTGGGGTCATAATGATTCTTGTTGGCGACAAGTCTGCAAATTTCCCGACATCCTTGAGCGCGCTGATCAAGAGTGATTATGGCAGGCCGACGCTCAATTTCGTAAAACTTGGTACTGGAGTTGTGGCTTTCAATCCGATTGCCATAATCGAGCTAGGCCTCCTGATACTACTTGCAACGCCAATCGTAAGAGTTGCGGCTTCAATCCTTTTGTTCGCTGCAGAGAAAGATATGATCTACGTTGCCCTCACAGTGTTCGTGCTAGCCGTTCTTCTCTTCAGCATATTCGTTGTCGGTCCAATAGAGGCCGTATAGGGGCGTTATAATAACTGGGTTTTCAGAGATCTCGCGTTCCGCTTGTGCTTCTTTAACGCCATTATCCAAAATCACCCCTGAAACTCGGTGAGTTCGGCCTTTCCATTTGAATTATCCTTGTCATTTAGGTTTGAGATACTCTGTCACTTGCATTATCTCGGCGGACTGATTACATTCTTATCAATGGCGACAAAGGACAAAGTCTCTTCGACTAATTTTCTATCTTGGCTAAAGCTTTGCATTCGAGGTGTCTGTGATACTATTATCTTTTCACTTGTTGAGCGGACAAGTTGGAAGCGCTAAATACAGAGTTGACCCCCTCTATCACACTGCGTTTACGAAAGTTTTAGGCGGTTGTAGTAAATACACTCTTGCCGAGGCAATCGAAGGCTCAGGGTGAAATGAAGTGGTAGGTGAAGAAAAAGAAAGAAACATAGCCCAAAAGGACAAGAGCTTCAGATTGCTCCTCGTCGCACGTGTCATGCGGAGCCTTGGAATTAGCTTCAGCTCACTCGCTCTTCCAATCTACATGTCCAAGTTGGGATTCTCGACTGTTTTGATCGGTTTAACATTCGCACTTATGACAGTTGTTGGTGCTGCTCTTGTGTTTGCCTGGGGACTCCTTGGCGACAGATTCGGGTACAAGAAGGTGGTTATCCTAGTCGAAATTCTATTCGCATTCTCGGCTCTACTTCTTTCGCTCTCCTCGGCGACACTCCCTCTGATCATATTTGCGGCGGTAATGGGTGGGTATGGTGGAATGGGAGCTGGTGGTCTGCGCGGCGCGTTCGGTCCCGGCTTGACTGCACTTGTTGGCTCTATATGGAAGGGACAAGAAGAAAGGGTCAGAAAACTCGGTTCCATAACATTCATCGCTGGAATAGCAGGAATCGCAGGATACGGGCTTCTAGGAGTGCAGGGGTGGCTATTCACAACGAAGATATTCGGAGAGTTACAATCATTTAGAGTGATTTATCTTCTAACTTTCTTCACCGCGCTCCTCGCTGTTGTCTCGCTTGCAGGTGTGGGGGAGTCAACCCATTCCAAAAAGGAAGCACGCATACTCACAAACAAGAGCAGAAAATTCGTATCGAAGGTTGTCGCCTCAAACATAGTGAACGCTACAGGGATAGGAATTGTCATACCACTGCTGCCACTCTGGTTTCTCATTAGGTTTGGATACGACAGTATGACAATTTCGTTGATCTATGCTGGGGCCTCCGCGGTCAGCGCAATATCCTCTTACTACGCGCACCTCCTAACTTCGAGGATAAAAGCAGTCAGTGCCGCATCATTGACAAGGGGATTGAACGGCGCCTTTCTTATGGCGATGGCATTCTCTCCTCTAGGGGCAATCGCAGCGGCTTTATATCTAGTTAGAGGATTGAGCTCAGGCCTGGGCGGGCCAATCAGGGCGAGCATCACCATAAGTGGTGTGAGCGATTCTGAAATGGGAACGGCTACGAGCCTTTCCGGGGTTTCAACACGCCTTTCATTTCTATCGTCCGGACTGGGTGGATACCTTCTTGCAGTTGCTGAAAATTCTCCGCTCGTCGTTGGTGGAATACTTCAACTGTGTGGCGGTGCGATTTTCTATCGGTTGCTTCGTGGATCTAATGACATTCACGAGTTGAATGAACAAGAGCAAGCGTCGCACAATATTGAAGATGGTGACGATTTATCTCATTGATCATCATTTTTAACCTTCTGCTCTGGGAGATGAAAGCAGGCCGATGGCACGGACTTGCTCATCTGCGCTATATTCTGACGATTATCCAGAATATGATGGATATCGTCAGGTGCTTTCGCGTGAAATTATCGAATACCACTACTCATAGTATTGAATCCCTAGTTGGACCCAACGCTATCATGCTGAGTAAGCTGTGAATCCTCAGATGTTTTCTGTGTTGTTGTAGGCTGCTCGGAAGTCAAGGAGACTGGTGATGCTATGAGTTTCATAATTTCATCATTGGAGGATTTCAAAAGCACGCGGTCTCCTACTGCCTGGACCTGATCTACGCTGACAAGTACATGCGACTTTCTGAAGCGTTGCCTCATGTTGTATTCCTCGGCTATCCCCTTTTCCAGTTTGACCTTGAGAGAGGTTACGCGCCAAATCTTCTCATCAAGCGCTATGTCATCGACTTTGCCTAGCTTGAAACCTTGAGCTCCAATTACTTCCTTGCCTATAATTTCATCTGCCAACATTGGATGTAATCATCTTATGACAAAATAATCCTGAGCAAATTCTCTTATAACATTTCTGTACTCTGCAATCTATGTGCATATTTTAGACGTTCACAAAACAAACTTTCATGCACTTCATGTTGAGCTTCTCATTGTTTGGCACTTTGTCTACGGATGAGAATGGATATCATTCGAATTCAAGACGCTAGAGCTTCTCAAGAGCCTATTTGCCGACCAAAGGTCAAACCAAACTGATTGTGAGCAGTTTCAGGTTTAGGCAAGATCATGACAATGTAAATTATCGGGGACAGTAACAGTACTGTAATATTACAGTAACATTTAAATGAAAAGACCTTCCACTCTCCCAGTTTGCTACTGGGTTGTCGAGTTGAATGTTGGAGAAAGGCTTGCTTCATATGTAGTAGCTGGCACTTCGGTAGCTGCTCTCATTGTCGCGATAATCGAACTCCCAATCAATCCGTCTACTCTCAATTTGATCATCGCGACCTTGATTGGAATCGTCGTTTTAGTTTCACTTGTTTCGTATTACGTTTGGCACCGGCAGCTTTCAAGCTCAAAAGTTGAAGAAGAGCAACGACTAAGACGCGAGTTTCCGAGGATCTATGCCTTTCTTGAGAGTATTGAAATCATAAAGGGTGAGAACGATTTTGAGAAATTTGAGGCTCAATTGAATCTATTGATTGAGACTGAGAAGAGAAGCAGGAGTATAAAGTGGAAGGAGATGCAGGATATCGAGGCAATAAGGGGAATAGCTCTTGCAAAACTAGTGCAGAAAAAGCGTTTCAAAAGCTAGGCTACGAAATATTTTGTTATCTTCATCTGCTCTCTAGCCTGTTTCAAATGCTCCGAATTTGATATCCAGACGGATTTAGGAATCATGAAGAAAGTACATGCAAAGTTCAGCGCCTCCTCCAAAGTGTCAAATGACTTGTATTGGGTCGTAAGGAGCGCTCTGATGCTCTCTCTAACGTTCCACACGCCGACCGGCAAGATGTATCCGGGGTGGATCTCCCGCAGCATGATAGCCCCGCTCTGCTTTCTCTCTCGGGAGAGATACTCAGAAACAGCAAAACGAGTTGAATAGTAGCAGCCTCCGGGTTTTGCGTATGTCTTCCTACCGTAGTACCCTTCATAATCTCCAATCATCTCGGCCTTTCTCCCAAACTGATTCCACGCAGTGCCTGAATGCCATGCTTCAATCCATTCGAATTCCCATTTCTCCGGTGTTAGAATGCCGATGTACACGTTGTCAAGGTTTTCATGATGAAACACTCTGTAGTCGTCTATCGTTTCATAATCCTTGATCTCGTCAATAAGTTGCAGCGAGAGGTTGCTGTCAACAGCGGTTATGCTCCAACGAGTGGGCACGAGCTTCCTTCTCTTCTTCTCTCCAAAGATTCCAACAGAAAACGCCTTCTCAAGCTTTGAGAATAGTACTCCACTTCTGTATAATCCGAACACGGCGTCACTTGCCTTGAGGTCTTTGTCGTAGTAGGCCTTTTCAATCCTCGAGTCAACTGAGATATTTCCAGAGGGTTTGAATTCTTTCATCGGGGCGCTTGGTCCAAAGGGTTGACTGTTTTCACTGAATGTGATCCTTTGCGTCGGCTTTTTCAAAAGAAGGAGCTCCGAGTCTGCGGGCTTGCTCGACATTGTAAATTCTTGGAGTGTGTCAATTATGCGAGAACCTTGAACAGCATCATGAATGTCAGCCCTAATGCAACCCCTGATCAGACTGTATCTGTAGTCAACGATCTCCTCTATTGTCTTTCCTTTCCACATTTCGGGCGTGTCCAAGAATGAAGTATCTCCATGGAACCCAGGCACCATCGGACCAATGTACACTCTGGGATAGCCAAAGCGTCCCACAAACACTCCTGGAGGAGAGGAACCAGAGACCATATCAGAACTGTAAAAGGCGTCAGCATGCCTTGCAAACCCTTCGGCCTTTGTGAGAATGGGACACTTGCTCTTCCCGCATAGCAACTTCGCTCCCCTACATGCAAGGCACATCTCTGCGGAAGGCCTCTCTATAATCACCTTGGTCCGCCATTCAGGGTTGCTCCCAACAAACCCAGATGGATTGAACCATTGAGATGATGAAAAGGCCAAGCGTGATACAAGTACGAATTGCGATCCGTTGTATTTAGACTTGTTCAGATTAGAATCTCTTTAATCAGAGTCTGCGTTGGCTTGACCAAATCATGAGCCAAATTAGATTCGGCTCCCAAGAATTCTTTGATGAATACAAGAAGAGGCTCAACGATGATCGGGAATTCAGGCGGCTCGGAGAAGAAAACAAGTACAGCGCAAGTGAGCTCATCGTTGTCTCAGAAACTAACTTTGCCTATTTTCAAAGCACAAAAGACGGACTAGTACAGGAGCTCAAGGTTGTGGAGCCCTCAGATATTGAGAAAATGGAGAGCACTGCGGATCTTGTCTATGAAGTCCCAAAATACGAAACAATCGTAAAGCTATGCAATGGCGAATCAACGCCCTTCAAGCTTGTACTCTCTGGGAAGATGAAAATCAAAGGAGGAGCTGGAAAGGCCTTGAAATTTTATCCTGCCATAAGTCGTGCGATGGCTTTGCTCCAAGAGCTATGCTCGAGCAGTATCGTGGCACTTCCAAGAACAGCCTCAGAATTCCAAGCTTGACTCTCCGATTCGCGTATCTAGAAGCAAATCAATTGTGATTATTCAGGGAGTTCTATTAGGTTGCGCGCAGTCTGGTATGAAAAGCTTGGTCCCGCTAGGGATGTGTTGAAGATCGGCGAACGTGAAACACCAAGTCCAGGCGTTGGCGAAGTTCGCGTGCGAATCCATACCTCTGGAATCAATCCGTCTGACGTGAAACGTCGTAGCGGATGGGGAGGCCTGACCATGAAACTGCCGTTCGTGATTCCTCACATGGACGGTGCGGGAGTAATCGACGCTGTCGGAGAGGGTGTCTCTCCTTCGAGGATAGGCGAGCGTGTCTGGTTATACGAAGCCCAATTCAACCGTCAATTCGGAACCGCTGCCGAATACAGTGTTGTTCCGAATCACCTAGCTATCAAACTTCCTGACGGAGTCGATTTTGAGCTCGGAGCGACTCTGGGCGTTCCGGCAATGACTGCTCATCGTTGTTTGTTTTCTGATGGATCAATATCAGGGCAGACGATACTGGTGAGCGGCGGCGCTGGCGCGGTTGGGAATTATGCCATTCAACTCTCAAAATGGGGCGGCGCAGGAATGACGATTGCCACGGTGAGTTCGCCTGAAAAGAAAAAGGCTGCGCTTTCAGCTGGAGCTGATCAAGTTCTGAATTACAGGACTGATGAAGTTGCATCGCGGATAAAGGAAATCACATCTGGACAAGGAGTTGATCGAATAATAGAAGTTTCGTTCGGCTCTAATTTCCCCCTCGACATGTCGGTTCTCAAGACAAATGGAATCGTCGCAACTTATGCTTCCGATGCAGATAGAGAGCCAAAGATACCCTTCTACAATGTCATGAATAGGGGTATAACGGTTCATTTTGTATTGGTATATGTGATGCCAAAATCCGCGCATCAGAAAGCAATCGAAGATATAACAAAGTGTCTGGAAGAGAAAGCACTGAGTCCAAACATTGGGAGTAGATTTCCATTGAGGGAAGCTGTCCAAGCTCACGAGGCTGTTGAAAGCGGAAAGACGATCGGAAAAATATTGATCGACATACCTCAATAAGCGAGTTCCAGAATGTAATTGTGCAAGCAACTACTTGCTTAGCATTGATATCTTGGGCTTGGATCAATCCCCAAGCCTCTTGACAACAGCAGAATTCACTCGAAGCAGTACTCCAAAAACCACTAGCAGAGTCGACAAGCACTTAAATCAGACCACTCTGACCCCTCCATGGCGTCATGATAACCAGATCCAAGAAGCAGGAAGTCCGCGCCAGGCGGACCTCGCTGGACATCATGACAGACCTGTTAACTATTCTCTCGACAAACCCTTGTGGCAAGACCCAGCTAATGTATCGTGTGAATCTGAGCTACAAACAATGCTCCAAATATCTGGAGATATTGGAAAAGCTCGGAGTCGTCCAGCAATTCGTGCAAAATGGTATCAAGCATTTCTCTATAACAAACAAGGGAGAACTTTACCTATTCGATATGAGTCGTGATTTCGGAAGCATATCGGAAGGCGAGGAATCTGTCTGGAAGTCCAGATCTGCGCAATCTCCTAGGATCCTATCCGAACTATCAAACTAGCTTTTCTTCGCTTTCACTCGTCTTTAGCTCTTTTTCAGCTGCGTCTAGCTCGGCTTGCATTTGTTTTTTCAATAGGCGTTTTTGCCTAGCGACGAGTATTTCAGCTATGATTGCCATTGAAACAGCAAAGACTATGAGGGCGTAGACGAAGATACTAGCCATTTTCTTGTCCCCGGGAAAGAACATTGGGTCCTGTTTTGCATCGGATATTTATTGCAGCCTAGCTCCTGTTTTCTAGGCCTTGCCTAGAGATTGTTTTCTGAATTTTGAAATTCCAGTAAGGATTTGGATCATAAGAGAAACAGATCTAGGTTGTTTATCGTCTGAGATTCGTTGCCACCTCATCTAGGTATGTTCTACTGATCTCGAACCCAACAAATGACACACCAAGATTCCAAGAAGCAATGGCAGTTGAGCCTATTCCTACGAAAGGATCCAAGACGAGCATATTGCGCTTGAGTCCATGGAGTCTTATGCACATTTCAGGAAGCTTTATTGGAAATGTAGCCGGATGTCTCCTATCGTTCTTGCTCTGAATCGTCTCGTAGGGTATGAACCAGGTGTTACCTCTATCGCGTCTGTCTCTCCTAGCACTCTTCCATCTCCCGATGTTTGTCTTGTCCTGATAGGGCACACCAACCGCGAGTTTGTCAAGTTGCGCATTTCCTGTCTTCGTAAAGTGGAATATGTACTCATGGCAATCATTGAGAAATCTCTTGCTCACTATAGGTTTGAAATGGCCAACAGCAATATCTCCTACGATGTTGGGGTACCTCCCTACGTCTCTTTTCTCTATTGCGATAGATTTGATCCAATGTATTACGTTCTGGAGTGCGAATTCGTTCTTCATGACTTGAGCGACGCCCCACGCAATCCACTGATCCCTTGGCGTGCTGCCCACGTTGAGAAAGAAGGAGCCATCATCTTTCAGGATGCGTTTCACATCTCTTCCCACTTCACCCATCCAAGCAAGATACTTTTCGTGTGGAAGATTATCCTTGTGTTTTGTATATTGTATTCCTATGTTGTAAGGTGGGGAAGTCACAACCACATCGACAGAGCGTTCTGCAAGGTTCTCCCTCATCCCGGAAAGGCAATCTTTGAGGAACAGCGTGATTGTATTCCCGCGTTTTCCGCGAATAATCTTGTAAGGGGAATCTCGCTTGGGTTTATCCAATCTATGAGGCATTCTGCATGTTTCTATAAATGAATTCGCCGAAATGTCCGAGAAACGAACACCTACAAATGAATATTTCAAGAGCTGCTAATATAGGGCAAGAAGGTGGAGGGGGCGAGAAGGTGCGCCCATTGTCAGAAGACGGGATGAGGGTCGGCGATGTGATGACAAGCAGTGTGGTCAGCGTCGAAGCTTCTGACAAGGCCTACGATGCAGTCTTGAAGATGATAAACAGAGACATTGGAAGTGTCGTTGTCAAGAGGAACGGAATCGTCTTAGGAATAATAACAAAGGGAGACGTTCTACGAAACATTGTAAAGGCGGGGATTGATCCTAGAAAGACCACTTCTGCAGATGTAATGTCCAAACCTGTGGTAACGGTTGAGCAGAATGCGACGATCGAATCAGCTTCACGCCTGATGACGGAGTACAGTGTATCTAAACTTCCAGTTATGAATGATGGCGAACTCGTGGGAATAATTACTTCTTCAGACATAATAAGGGCGGAACCTATGCAGGTCGGCTACCTTCAAGAATTGATGAAAGCTCGCTTTGTGCCACACAGACGTAGCAGATAGCTAATCCACCTGCACCTCCTTAAATGGAATCTCTCCTTGGAGAAACCTTCGGGCAAAGCGATTATACTCCTCTATGTAGGTAATTGCAAACCTGTCAGCGTTTTTCTCAGTACCTCTGTGAGATCCGGATGTCGAACGTATGCAATGATAAAGCTCGTGTAAGACGACGAACGGATTGAAAAATTGCTCCTGATCCCTGAAACCGATAGAGTTTGACTGCAAGGTGTAGACTCCCAGAGCCTTCTTCTGACCCTTTGGTATGCCAATTTTCAGCTTCGGTACTCTCACTCCGTATTTCTTGCAGACGAGATCCACCGCCTTCTCTGTGTCTTTTGAAAGTATGGCATGCACGACAGTTATCTTAAATTGTGCTTCATTAGAAGAAGATGGATCGATATCACCAACAGTAGTTCGTGAATCATTCTGCGATTCCTTCATTTCAATTCAGTGCTCTGATTCCACGGTACCTATCTTTATCTTACAGCGCTGGTCAGAAATCGCAAAGTGGGTTTTTGGCACATTCCTACAAGATCACAAGGGACACATTCCACTATTTGTGGAATAACAAACACAAACCGGTGCTTCATATCAAGCCCGGAGATCGAGTGGAATTTGAGGTAAATGAGGTTGCCTCTTGGTAGATTACAAAAGATAGCAAAGTAAAAGATCTCGCGAAACTCGACGAAAAGCGACTTTACCCTCTGTCAGGCCCTGTATACATTGAGGGTGCATCACCACGTGATGCGCTTTCCATTTCAATTGAAAAGGTGCAAGTCGCTGGCTGGGGGTGGTCCGTAATAATTCCAGGCTTGGGCCTCCTTCCTGAATCCAACAGCCCATTCCTTCACATCTGGGATCTTTCTTCTAGCAAGAGAAAAGCTAGTTTCAAGCCAGGAATCAAAGTACCTTTGAGACCGTTCTGTGGAGTGATGGGAGTTGCCCCAAAGGAAAACGGAGAATTCAATGCAATGCCTCCGGGCTCACATGGTGGAAACATGGACATAAAGCACCTCACGGAAGGGAGCAAGTTGATCCTGCCAGTCTGGAACAATGGGGCCCTATTCTCAGTTGGAGATGTCCACGCGGCCCAAGGAGACGAAGTCTGCGTTACCGCGATTGAATGCCCTGGAGTTGTCACTCTCAGGTTTGAATTGATCAAGAACGCAAAGCTCTCGAGCCCGCATTTCTTCACTAGTTTTAAAGAACAGGAAAGCAAAGGGCACTTTGTTACGACAGGAATCTCTCCTGATCTTATGGAGGCCTCAAGGCAGGCTGTGAGAGGCATGATCGAACATCTCTCAAAACATCACAAACTCGCAAGAGAGGAAGCATACATTCTATGGAGCGTTGCCGCTGATCTTCGAATTCATGAAATAGCCGATACTCCTAATTGGGTCGTAGGATTAGCCATGCCATTGAACATCTTCTCGTGAGTTCAGCTTGACCTAAGAGAATGCAAGATCCTAAGAAATTCGATGAAGACAAACGATGCCCCTACCAGATCCTCCAATGTCCCGAAACTGCATTCCGAGATGAAGCAATTTAGATATCGCCGTCAGAATCACAATGAGCTTGCGCGTCTTCTGTAAACGAATTTCGCAGATTCAAGCCTTACGTTGTTATGTGATTAAGTGCCGGTTTGAAAGCAAAGATTTGGTTCGAGGACTTTTGAAGAGACGATTTGGGTAGGATGCCTTTTTCTACATAACCAAACGTGATGAAGAGTGAAGACAAATGCTATTGAGTTCTGGGGACAATCCGCCCGAATCAATCAACGTGGTAATAGAGATTCCAAGAGGGAGCAGTGTCAAGTACGAAGTAGTTTTGAATTCTGGAGCGGTGTTTGTTGATAGGTTCCTCTATACACCAACACATTACCCCTTCAACTATGGCTTTATTCCTCAGACCAAAGCCGCCGATGGAGATCCCGTGGACGCGCTTGTAGTGTGCCAAGAATCAGTCTACCCGATGACCGTGATACGATCAAGACCAATAGGCGTTCTCCTCACAATTGATGAGAAGGGACCGGACGCAAAGATCGTTGCGGTGCCTGCCAAAGAAATCGACCCCATCTACTCTGATATCAATTCAATCAGCGAGCTCCCGGAGTTCACGAGAAAGCAGATAGAACACTTTTTCCGGCATTACAAGGATTCGGAGCCGAATAAGTTCGTGAAAATTGAGGGTTGGGAAGGCGCGGAATACGCGAAGAAGCTCATCATGGAAGCAATGAACACATTTCAAAAATAGAGCCCCAAAAAATGATTTGCCCTCTCAGATGTAACGACTTGTTCCAGTCAAGACGCATTCTAAAGTGAAATCATTTCCATGAAATCACGAACGGAGCTGACCTATCGATTAGTCTCTTTATGAAATGTCTCAGATACCTGTCTATGTTCATCTTGAGAGCCTCTTGGGGAGTAGTCCACAGTGTTGATTGGATTTCATCAGAATCAACGCTGACTGTCTGGTTTCCTTCTGCAAGGCACAGATAGTCGAAGAAGATGAAATGGGCGTTTTTCCAAAACTCTTTGGGATAAATGACCTGCTGAATTGAAAGGAGTTCCTGCACCTTGATCTCGAGTCCCACTTCTTCCTTGATCTCCCTCACGAGGGCATCTTCGCATGTCTCGCCGAGTTCCACGTGACCGCCCGGGACAGTGTAAAATCCCGGCCACTTGTGTGAATCGCATAGCAAAATCTTTCCGGTGTCATTCTGGATGAGCGCGCCTACTGTAGGTTCTGGAAAAACTTGAGCCATGGCAAAAGAGACAGAAAGAGGATGCTTTCTGCGTTTTCCCTTGCTTGCAATTGAATCCTCCAACTTGAAAAGGCTGAAAAAGCACGATTACGACCAAAGTTACCACGGTTTAACAAATTGCTTCTCAAGAATTGCGGGCTGATGATTGAGCCGCAGCAGGGACTGAGCGTCGATGATATTCTCGTGTGGGCAGACTACGCCGAAAGTTCAGGTTATGGATACATCTTCAGATCGGATCACATTCTTTCGATGGGGGCCATGAAAGGAAAACCAGTCCCTTCACCAGAGTGCTGGGTTTCTCTTGGCGCACTCGCTGCGAGGACAAAGAAAATCAGATTCGGTCCGATGGTTTCTCCAGTCGGATTTCGCAATCCAGCTATGCTCGGGCGGATGGCTTGCACAATCCACGCTTTCTCCAAAGGACGACTTTTTTTAGGATTGGGTGCAGGCTGGTACGAAGATGAGTATGTTGCTCATGGATATGCTTTCCCTCCATTCAAGGTCAGGAGAAAACAGCTTATCGAAGCCTTTGAAATAGTAAGGCCCATGACCGAAGGTAAGAGAGTGGATTTCGACGGAGACCACTTTTCCGCCCACATTGATTGTTTTCCAAGACCCTATGGAAAAGGAATCCATCTAATCGGAGGTGGGCGCAACACAAGGATCGTTCAGACCATTGCAAAGTATGTGGATGAATGGAACATATTCAATTCTCCACTTGAAGTGTATAGGCGTCTAAAGATGGAACTCGAAAGAGCGAGAGGAGATGATGATATGGAGATTTCACACATGGGCACTTTCATAATTGGAGAATCGAAGAGAGAGCTTTCGCAGCGCATTAGAAGATACATGAAAGCAATAGGAATGTTTGGCGACCCAGATTCTACATCTAAGGTGCTTCTTTCAAAGGGCATTCTATGTGGAACAAGAGAGGAATTTGTGGAGCAGGTCAACGAAAGGCGAAAGGCAGGAGTCGGAAAATTCTACTTCCAGATTTGGAACAATCAAGGAATGGAAATGTTAGGGTTGCTGACCGAAACACTAAAGGAAGATTTTTAGGCATTTTCCAAAATGTCAGAAACAGTTAGTCTATTATATTTCAGGTCGGTTAGATTACTTGATGGATAAGGCACAACGATCTGCATAATAGCCCAGATGCCAAAGGATACTCGATTTCCAAGATGCTCTCACATTCCCATACTTGCTCATGTGGTTCCAAATTGCATGTTGCAGAGTATTTGGAATGTAATTGTACCTTCTATTACAGACTTGCCTGTGAAAGCTGCAACAAGAGTCCGATCACGATTCAGATACCAAACCCTCTCAAGCCGGGATCGATGTGCCCCAACTGCCTCCGAGGCGAACTCAAACAGGTTCCAATCAGAGATAACGGAATGAGACTTGTCTGTGACGCATGTTCGAATCCGATTCCCTTTGGCTACCCTTGCGAAGAAATCAATGAACCTGTCTACCTGAAGTGAACACTTGAATCATCAAAATGGAAACGCATTTTAGTGATTTATGAGAAATAGAAGCGAGGTCGAGCAGGCCACATTTGTGAGAGAGAACTTCCAAATGCTTCAATGAATTGAACTTTCGGTGCATCTACGAAACACTGGGGTGATATTCAAACCGTGGTGCATATAGCTAATCAAAAGTTCGAATCCAACCAAAGAGAGCAATTTGTGCGTGGATTGACACTATATTTGACTAGAGTAAATCGCAGAAAGCATTTTCGCTCGATGAGGTTGGTGCAATTCATGCCGGCAACACTGAAATACAGAAAGCTTTCTAATATTTTTGAAAAGCAAGGTCGTTGAGCGGAATGTCGAGCACCCTTGTGCAGGATGTCCTAGATGAATTTGAGCTGTCTTCTGGCAAGACAATTCATTTTTATTCGCTACCTGGTTTGCAGAAACAATTAGGCGCAAAAGCAAATATTTCGCGTCTTCCAATTTCGATTAGGATTCTCCTGGAGTCTTTGCTAAGAAACAAGGACGGAAAAACGGTAACGCAGGAGGACATTGAACGCCTTGCTGAGTGGAATCCAAAACATCCTGCAGAAAAGGAAATTCCCTTCAAAGTAAGCAGAGTCCTTATGCAGGACCTCACCGGTGTTCCGGCGATAGTAGATCTAGCCGCGCTTCGAGACGCCGTAGCCTCTCTCAAGCTTGATCCTAAAATAATCGAACCTGAAGTTCCTGTTGATCTCGTAATTGATCATTCGGTTCAAGTCGACGCATTCAGAAATCCAGATGCGTTAGCGATAAACTCCCGGATAGAGATGCAACGCAACAGAGAGAGGTACAGATTCCTGAAATGGTCGCAGCAGTCGTTTCACAACCTTAAGCTCGTTCCGCCTGACACGGGCATAGTTCACCAAGTGAACCTTGAATTTCTTGCAAGCGTAGTGATGCAGAGGAGAAATCAAGACGACTCCACTCTTGCTTACTTTGACACTCTAGTAGGAACAGATTCCCACACACCAATGGTCAACGGAATGGGCGTTCTAGGGTGGGGAGTGGGTGGAATCGAAGCAGAAGCCGCATTGCTGGGTCAACCTGTTTCTTTTCTCACGCCAGAAGTAATTGGAGTTCACCTGACTGGCAAACTGGTTGATGGAATCACCGCAACCGACGCAGTCCTAACAATCGTACAAGAGTTAAGAGAAATAGGAGTAGTGGACAAGTTCGTTGAATTCTTTGGCAAGGGCGTCAAAGAGCTCACCGTCGCAGAGAGAGCGACGATATCAAACATGACCCCTGAATTTGGGGCAACTGCGTCGCTGTTTCCGGTTGACGACGAGACGCTGAGGTACCTCAGACTCACAGGAAGATCAGATGCGCATGTTGAATTTGTGAAAAAATATCTCGAAGCTCAGGAGATCTTTGGAGTTCCAAAACCTGGGGATATTGACTACTCACAAATTATTGAAATTGACCTTTCGAAGATCGAGCCCAGTGTGGCAGGCCCGTCGCTCCCCCATGATAGAGTTGGACTAGCCAGCCTCCCCGAACACTTCATGACGGCAACTGGAGTAAAGTCCGGTGAGAAAAAGAGTAGCAAGCTGACAATTGGTGAAAAAGAGTACGGCCTCTCCGACGGAGATATTGTAATAGCCGCAATCACGAGCTGCACGAACACAAGCAACCCTTCGGTGATGCTGGCGGCAGGTCTCTTGGCAAAGCGCGCTGTGGAAAAGGGACTAACGGTGAAGGAGACTGTCAAGACGAGCTTGGCTCCTGGCTCAATGGTCGTCACAGAGTACCTCAAATCGACCGGGCTGCTCCCATATCTTGAACAACTCGGCTTTGGTGTCGTCGGATATGGGTGCACAACATGCATAGGGAACAGCGGACCACTTCTAGAGCCTGTGAGCAAGGCTATCCGGGACAATAGTCTGACAGCTGTTGCAGTGCTTTCAGGAAACAGGAATTTTGAGGCCAGAATCCACCAAGAAGTCAGGGCCAATTTTCTAATGTCGCCCCCGCTTGTTGTTGCATTCGCTATCACAGGCAACATGTTAAAGGACCTCACAAAGGAGCCGCTCGGAACAGGAAAAGACGGAAAACCTGTGTTCCTCAAGGACATTTGGCCTTCGCAGAAGGAAGTCAACGATTACTCCACCAGAATCAGTGCCCAGATGTTCAAGAGCAGATATTCCGAAGTCTATGGCCAGAACTCAGAATGGAACAAACTTGATGCCCCCTCTGGGCTCACGTACAAGTGGGAGGCAAACAGCACGTACATACAGAGGCCTCCATACTTTGATGATTATGCTGAACGTAAAAGTCGCGGGGCTAGAAAATTTCCCGATGTCATCGGCGCAAGGCCGTTGTTGCTACTCGGAGATTACGTCACGACTGACCACATCTCTCCGGCTGGTGCGATAGCTACCAAGTCGGTGGCTGGAAAGTACCTGATTTCTAAAGGTGTGAGCGTCGAAGATTTCAACACCTACGGGGCGAGACGCGGGAATCATCTGGTCATGATGCGTGGGACTTTTGCTAACACCAGAATCAAAAATGAGATGGTTCCAGGAATGGAAGGCCCGGTCACAAAACATTATCCCGACGGAGAAGTGCTTCCAATTTATGACGCTGCAACGAAGTACGCAAATGAAAGAGTCCCACTTGTCGTAATTGCAGGAAAAGGCTTTGGCACTGGAAGCTCGCGCGACTGGGCCGCGAAGGGACCAAAACTCTTGGGAGTTAAGGCCGTAATCACCGAGAGTTTCGAAAGGATCCACAGGAGTAATCTTGTCGGAATGGGCGTGCTTCCGCTTCAGTTTGAACAAGGCGTGACCGCGAGGACCCTCGATCTAGACGGCTCCGAGACATATGACATAATCGGAGTAAATGAAGGAATAAAGCCAAATGGCCAAGTGAAACTAGTAATCACGCGAAAGAACGGTGAAAAGATCGAAACGCGGTTGCGCGTGAGAGTGAATTCGTTGATCGAGGTCGAATATTTTACGAGCGGAGGAATCCTTGACTATGTCCTCGAAAAGGCCGAGCAGAGAAAGAGACTAGCCTAACCTGGCTCAAAGAGTCTTCCTTTGTTTTGATTGGACCTTTTTCGCAGACTTTCGGTGTTCCTCTTCCTTTTCTAAGATAACTGTCTCTGCAACTCTGGCCTCCAATTGCATACCAGAGGACGCCTTCGACACCTCCCTCAGTTCACTGAGCTGGAGCGCGAGCGATGAAGCCTGCTTCCCCCGAGGCGTAACAACGTATTGAGTGACGTATCTCAATCCGAGAAGCTTCGGCTTTGGCTCGATCAAACCCTCTCGAATCAACTGATGGAGCGCACGGCTCGCTGAGCTACTGCTTTTGCACGCCTTGGTCGCTTCAGTGTAACTGATCACATCGGCCTTCTTTCTTGCGATGTAAGCTAGTAATGCAACATCTGTGACTGGGCGGCGCAACTCGTTAGTTTCTGCTTGATTGGCAGTCGATATAATAATAAATCGAATCTCAACTATTGAGAAGGTTCACTCTTTTTCAGCAGCATGGTCTATGGAATGAACTAGCCTTTCCAGATTCCAACTGCGAATCCGACTGTCCAGAATATCGGGAACGAGTAGAATATGGGGCCGAGGTGCTGGGCCTGCGAGAGAAAAATCGCGACCGCATGACTGAAAACGTAGTTTACGCTGAGCAGCGGGATGCTGAGTCCGAGAACACCAGCGAGAAGGATGCCAGCTACTATGAGAAAAGCCGAAGTCACGGCCTTCTTCGCTCCTACTCCAAAGAGCAGTCCTGCAACGAAAAGCATGAGAATGGTTAGGAGACCTGAGAATGCTTCAAACCCACTTGGAATCGTAGTCATGACTTGTTGCACCTTCTACACAAAGAGCATCAAAGGGTTTGTATTATGCCATGTAGTGCACGGAAGATAGAGCCTTTGGTTTAGAAATCATGACAACGCTCGTGAGATAGTTCGCACACATGGAGGAAAACTTCCGCATACAAGCAACGCTTTAGGGCTCATTATCCAACCAGAAGAATGTAGATTCTAACAGCTGCTGTTACAAATCCTACAAGTGCTTAGTTCTGCTTTGAGAGACAAACCAGAACTTGATTGTGGGTGTTTTATCCTTGTCTTAGTTAGAAAGATAGGAGCGGGGCTAGGCATAGTTCCATCTTCTTCTTGCGTTCCATTCCCTTGATCTCTATTTCGCGCCTGAGAGCCTTTGACTTTGATCTGTAGCGCTCGAGATGAACAAGCTCAACAGGGCGCCTGGATCGAGTAAACTTTGAAGCCCGTCCAGAGTTGTGAAGCCGTAATCTCCCCTTCGGATTGACCGTATAGCCAGTATAGATCTCCCCCTTTGAGCATCTCAAGAGGTAGACATAGTGTGATTTCAAGGCTTTTCTCCAGCGCTACCCCTTCACAATTCGACTCAATTAAGTTTCCCAGATTTGAGTGAATTCTTAAATTGCAGTATGGAAAATTCATGTAGTATGTCCACTGGTCAGAGCCTCACGCAGAAAGAAAGGATGGCCTTAACCGCTGAGATGATGCGTTTAGGGGCGACGCTCCTGAGAGAGGCCTGCCCGAAATGCGGCGGTGTTCAGATTAAGTTCCAAGGTCGAATCTTTTGTACATCAGAGGACGACCTTGAAGCAGCACTTTCGCCAGAGGAAGTTCAAGAACCCCAGGGGAGGACCGGATCAAAGCAGGAGACTGCAAAGACAGTCGAGTCAAAGGTTGAGCCATCGCAGGAGAATGTAGCAATCAGAGTATTATTAGAGCAGAAACTAGCCGCCGTTTCAAAACAGCTTGAAACCTCAACTGATGTCGAGGAGCAAACGAAATTGCTAGACCTGATCTCAAAATACGTAGAGACGATTGAGAAACTCAAAAAGCAGTGATGAAAGAAATTTCTTCCAAAGGAAAGCCTTTCAAACAATCGTCATGCTATTGAACTCCAAACTGCAAGTAGAAAATCAATGTCATCCAAGAAAAACAAAGAACAGTACATTCCAGAGTGCTTTGCATGCGGGAGGAAGGTTCCCATTCCAGAGGAGGGAAACCACCTCGGCGACGAGATCATCTGTGACTCTTGCAGGGAAGAAATGGTCTCTTCACTTGAAGATGCATGGGTAAAGCAATCTGCGTTCCTAGATTCCGCTTTGAACTAGGCTTTTTTCACCCAGACAGATGTTTCTCCAGAAAAGACACTGATCTCTTGTATGCATCGATCTTGTTCTCTATCTTCCTAAAGCCATGCCCTTCGTCTTGGTAGAACTTGAAATCGACATGCTTTCCAAGTCTCAGGAGCTCGTCTCTTGCCTGCTCAGACTCTTCCAAAGGGCATCTCGGATCGTGCGCGCCTGCAATTACCTGAACTGGCGCGCGGATCCTATCTAGAAAGAAGACTGGAGAAGCCTCACGTAGCCTCTCTTCGTCTTTTTCAGGATCGCCCATATTTTGGAGGTCCCAGTGGCGCAGATCTTCCCTTTCGTTTTTGATTTCGGTGAACCAGTTGAGGAAAGGTACGAGTGCTGAGCCGCATATCCATCTATCTGGGTACTTGGAAAGTGCGCACATTGTAAGATACCCACCAAAGGAGCCACCCGTGACAGCAATTCTCATTGGGTCAGCGATTCCTTTCTCGACTAGGTAGTCCCAACCGCTTGCGCAATCAGCAAGGTCGAGATCCCCCATCACGAAGCGGTTAGCCTCTCTGAATTTTTTCCCATAACCCGCGCTTCCCCTGTAGTTTGGAGAGAGTATCACAATGCCAATCGAGCTCAGTACTTGCTTTATTGGATCCCAAATATTGAGTTCTTGCGCCGTCGGTCCTCCATGAATGTCAATCACAGCTTTGAGTCGCTTCCCACTTCCTGCCTCTTTTGGCATGAAAAGCAGCGCTGGAATCTCGAGTCCGTCTTTCTTGCATTTGTAATAAACCTGCCTTCCCTCGACAAAGTCGCTAGTGTCTATGTCCGATGGCAAGCTGTCTGTGAGCTGCATGAACTTTTTGCTTTCAAAATCATACTTCCAAAGATCTGCTGGATTCTTCGGTCCAGTAAAAAGAAGCACGATTGCGCGATCATCATGAGTGAATTTGGGACTGGAAATTACTCCATGTTTGAAATCAAGAATACTTGGTCCGCTAAGGTCAAGATCATGAACCACGAGCCTGATGTCTCCTTCCATGTTCATAGAGTAAGCCACCTTCTTTCCATCATGGGAAAACACCGGGCCGTAGTACTCATACTTTGAATCTGTCAACCAGTCTATCTGATTTGTAGCGATGTCCCAGAGGCCAACATCGTAGGAGCCCTTTGAAGAAGAAACGAAAGCGATTTTCTTTCCGTCTGGTGACCATTCGGGGTCGTTTGCATCGATGAATTTACCTGTTTTGGGATCCTTGAGCCTTAATATTTCTCCACCATCCAATGAGGTTACAAAGAGTCCGCTGTCCTGTCCCGTGACACTGCTTGCAAAGGCTATCTTTGAATCAACTGGAGAAAGAAGTACTTGATAATCAGAAAACTCGTGATCGCTGATTCGCTCTATCGAGCCGTCTTCAATTTTCATCACATATATTGCGAATGAACCGCTCATGTTTGAGACAAATGCTACTCTCTTTCCATCTTGGGATAGGGAAGGCTCCGGGAGTATGGAGAAATCGGTGCCCGGCGTCAAGTTCTTTGGCTCTCCTTTCTCAATGTCAACAAGGAACAGGTCGAAATTCTCATCTCCTTGATAATCTTGCCCATAAAGTAGGGACTTCCCATCAGGAGCGAATTTCGCGCCGAGCTTACTTTCGGAGTCAAAAGTGAACTGGCTTGATTGCATGGAGGTTTCTGAGAGTTGACCCAGATACAGCTGCCACTGCCCGCTTTTGTTCGACGAGAACGTCATTCTGTCGCCGACCCTCGAAAGGTCAAAGGAGCGCACATTTGGAACAGCGAACAGAGATTCGATGTTTAGCTTCGTATACTGATTCACCCCAATAACTCTCGAGAACACGTCTTTAGGTTTTGTCCTAAAACACTGCGCACGGAGTAATAGAAAATTAGAAAAGCAAGGCAATTGAAACTTGGTCTAGGTATAATCACAACATGGTAGAAGTAGGTCAGAAGGCTCCAGAAATAGAGCTCGTGGATACGGAGAGAAAACCTGTCAAGATTTCAGATTTCAAGGGAAAGACAACGGTGCTTGCATTCTATCCTGGCGCGTTCACGGGGGTGTGCACAAAGGAAATGTGCACGTTTAGAGATAGTATGTCGAAATTCAATTCGCTCGATGCAAACGTTGTGGGAATCAGCGTAGATCCGCCATTCTCAAACAAGGCGTTCAAAGATGCGAACAAGCTCAACTTTGTGATTTTGAGCGACTATGCAAGAAATGGAGTCAGAACATATGGCGTTGCGCACGAGGACTTTGTGGGATTAAAAGGGTACACCGCAGCCAAGAGATCGGTCTTTGTTTTGGATAAGGATGGTGTTGTCCAGTTCAAGTGGATTGCGGATAATCCTGGCATTGAGCCAAACTATGAGCAGGTTGCTAAAGAAGTGGAAAAGCTAAGGTAAGCAAGATCTACTACTCTATACACTGGACTTGCGGGCAGGGACTAATTTGCTCTGGTGAGTGCACTAGTCCCGGCTAGACTTTCTTTGCGCCGTGAATCTCAAGTTCGCCATCCTCTTTCATTGTGACACTGATGCCAGACTTGCAGGCTGGACAGCGCGTGTTGGAGAAGGTTTCCTTGCTGCCTTTTCCGCCAATCGGGAAAAAACGCAATTTGGTATTCCATTCGAAATGACAGTTGCCGCAGCTTAGTCTCAGCCTTTCTATTTCTTGCAAGAATCCTAGGACTTCTGCTGATTATGAGAAACAGTCAGAAAAATAAGGTTTGTCATTCGTTTAGCTTGAGGATTCCGATTCAATGTTTTCTAACGGGCATGCTGAGGAGTTTCTCACCGTTCTCCCGAGTATCTCTGAAAGAATCGCTGGAGAGATTCCAAGCTTTCGGATAGTTCCTCGAGCCTGATCTTCTTCGGGAATCCGACTAGCCCATTTCAAGAGCCATCTCTACGATCTGTTCCTGTTGTGATGTCAGGTCTTTATCTCTACTGGAGCTGTTGGATCCAGTTCTCCCGAGCTTCGACCAAGAGCTGAACTCGATCCTGGCCTCGACACAACTCTGTGCTCATAACTAGAGTCAGACGTCGGCCGAAATTGCGATTACTCTTAGGACGACCTCTAATGATTTAGTTCTAATCAATCATTGCATCGTTCACATATGCGGTGAGAGTATCTATCTCGGAAGCCATGCAACATTCGCACTTTTGGGAGAGACAGATCGTGGCATGTCGATGATTGCAGATATTGCAAATGCACATATCTGCACTCACGGTGTAGCTCATTAGGGCTCTTGAGAGGAGGCCTGCCAAATGAACATTGCGAAATCAAATTCGATACTTCAAATGTAATGCTGGAAAAGCAGATTCAACTCGTCAAATTCTACTACTTGTTCTTGACAGGGTGTCTTGTGATCAATATGTCTTGGCCTTCGATCTTGACGCCATAAAGAGGCTCAGGCTCGAGAGGCTCATCATATTTTCCCGTCCCAGTCTTCAAGTCCCACTCCGCCCCATGTCCTGCGCAGACCAAGGTGTGTCCTTCAAGCATTCCCTCAGAAAGATCCCATTCCTCGTGATGGCATATTCCTCCTATGGCATAGTACTCCCCGCCGACATTAGTCAAGACCACAACATCGCCGTCTAGGTCTATGCGCTTGAGTGAACCTTCATTCACTTCTGAAACTTTGGCCACTTTGACATACTCTGAACTGGTGCCACTCTTGGAAGACATGGTTCCGAATCTGCCACTTAACTATTTATTCCTGGTACTGCTCTAGCGGTTCATCTGTCCATCAATGTCAGGGCGATTTCACAATGACAGTGCCGTGCATCCACGGGTGATAACTGCAGTGGTAGTCGTAGGTCCCTGGAGTTGTGAATGTGTACGAATAGATTCCTCCTTGGTTGATAGGCCCTGAATCAAAAAGCCCAGTGTCGCTTGTCACCGTGTGAGGTACCGCATCATTGTTCATCCATGTCACAGTGTTGTTCACTCCGATCACGACTGTGATAGTGCTCGGCGAATAGTACGTGGTTGTGGCGTTCGTGCCTGAACCATAGTTTATGCTCACCTGGTTTGAGGGAGAGATTGATGTCTGCGCTGTGGTCGTTGTATTGTACGCCGCGTTGGGTAACACCGTGAGGTAACCAAACATTCCTATTTGCACGTGATAGACACAAAAGTACTCAAAGACCCCTGCGTATTTCGCGACAAAGGAGCCTCTACCAGTTAGGTTGCCAGGTGTTCCTGATACGACGACTCCAGGTGAATTGCTAGTGGGCTGAGTCGTGAACTTAACGCCGGTCAGATCGTTTGTAAGGCCAGGAATCGAATCGTTGATCTGGAAATTGTACGGAGGATCAACCGTGAACGTGTGCCCAGCGGTATCATTGACAATGAACGTGATGTGAACCGTATCGCCCTGAGCTACGACGATGTTGGCTGGAGTGAATCTGTCTTGGAGGGCCTGTGGTGTTTTTGCCCAAGTCATCGTAATGTATCTATTCTCGGGTGGTTGATTCAAAGCGATGAGGCTCTGCGTCGAAGTTGTCGTAACAACTTTGGTGGGCTGCTGAACCGTGAATGCAATGTTGAATATTGCAACGGCCCCAATCATAGCGACAATGGCGATGAGAACTAGAGTCGCGGCGGAAATCGTGGAAAGCGCGATTTTACTGTTGCTCATTTTGATTAACTCTGGGGTGCAATGCTTGGTTCCTCAAGATGACTACTTTAAACAATTCGCATCTATTTCCCCCTAGAATGATATTCCTTTTTCCCTTATGGATAGTTATGCAATAAGGACGCTTATGAGCGCGCCGGTGAAACACGAAGATAGCTTTTTCATATAATATCCTGAGGAGCAAAACAAGAATTATAATGAAACCTATTCTATATGGACATCCTATATGAGTTCAATTGTTTCAATACAGGAATTGGGTTCTGACTTTATGTAAGATGCCCCACACCCTCTAGGCTGGCAAGTCCATGAGTTAACATGGTCTTCGCGACCGTGGTTCTGACTGGACAGTATCCCTCGAGCTGCTAAAGAATTGATCCAAGCGATCGAATGAGTGAATGCAGCCTTTTCTGCCAGCTAGGAGGTGAAAAGCAGAAAGTGAACACAAGGTACGTCGGAGTAGACATCGGGAAGAAGAAGTGCAACGTTGCAATAATGGACCAGCAGGGACTGATTGCAGATGAGTTCACATTCACAAACAACCATCAGGGAATAGAATGGTTCTCCTCAAAACTATCTATGGATGACAGGGTCGTGATGGAATCTACGGGAAGCGTCTGGACAAATCTATACAATCACCTCGATTCAAAACACATTCCGGTAACACTGGCAAATCCCTTGAAGACAAAAGCTATCGCGTGGGCGAGGATCAAAAGCGATGAAATTGACGCGAGGATACTCGCTCACCTGTTGAGGTCTGACCTCATCGCAGAAAGCTACGTCCCACCTCAAGAGCTTCGAGAGATCAGGGCACTAATCAGGCACAGATTGTCCATCGTCAAGATAAGGACGATGGTGAAGAACAAAGTACACGCATTGATAGACAAGAACGGGCTGGAGCACAACGAGTTCTCAGATTTGTTCGGAAAATCAGGGATGCAATGGCTCAAATCACTCCAGTTCCAATCTTCTCTTGATAGATTGATGCTCGACAACTATCTGGAGCATCTGGAAAGCCTTCACCATCAAATCAAAACGGTTGACCAAGAAATACTCTCCAAAGCTTCGCAGGACGAAGATGTGAAACTGCTCTTGAGCCTAACTGGAGTAAGCATCTACACTGCCCTGTTACTGAAATCAGAGATTGGAGACATCAAGAGGTTTCCAAACTACAAGAAGCTCGTATCGTGGTCTGGGCTGGCTCCATCGATGCATCAGTCGGGAAGCGTGGAATACTACGGAAGCATAACCAAACAAGGCTCGAAGATGATCAGGTGGATAATGGTCGAGTCCGCGAGAGTCGCAGTCAACCATGACGAGAGACTGAATGCATTCTACGAGCGCATCAAACACAGGAGAGGAGACCAGAAAGCAATCGTCGCAACCGCAAGCAAGATGCTCAAAATAATCTGGACGATGCTGTCTAGAAGAGAGCCATACGAATCAAGAAACGAGAAGAGCTACGAGAGAAAGCTTAACTCAATCGACGAATAGAGTCTCAACCACTGGCAAAAAATGGCAGGCTTGGGGATCGCTAGCCTAGCATCTTACATGAGTGTTGAATCTTCGGGTGTTTTTTAGCAAGTAGAGAAACCATAAGCCGTTATGGTTTCAACCGTCGTACCGTTCCCTTTGCTTATGGTTGTTGTGATCAATTCAGAGAATCCATTGTTTGAACAAGAGATTGTAGAGGAAGAAGAATTGTCTGGTTTTGCATGATCTGAGGCCGCGTAAAAGCCGATTAGTGTTGCAAAGAAGATTACCAAGACGACTATTACAACCAATATCTTGGATTTGGGCTTCAAGGAACCCCCTTTGAGGTAAGACTTCTTTCTAATAAATCTCTCCATGAATTTCCAGCAGTAATATTCGCTCTTTGAGCTGGGGCATTCCCTCTAGGCTTTGGTGTGGTTTGACAAAGTTATAGTGAATCCTTTGACCCTCAGCTAAGGTGTCTCTAGAGAATACTATCTTTACCAGCTTCACGAAATGGTCGAAGAGATCAACGGCTCATCACTCGAAGATTCAACAGAACCAGGAATTGTAGCTTCCTATGGTTTCATTGGAATTATTGTATCCAAGCTCTAAAACCATGGCTTTACCTCTACTTACGAGATTCCTATTCAGTAGGAGATGAATGACAAGGTTGTGAAAAGAGTCTATTCTATGAAGCATTAACAAACAACGAATAATTCGCGCTCAGCACAAATCAGTCTATTGTGTTGAGGCGACAAAGATTAACCTGTCCATGATGGAAGCAATATTCTTTTACTTCTGAGAATAGTCAATTGAATAGGGCTTTCTGATGGACTACAAGATCGATTTCAACGAGCCGATGCCCCAAATGATAGAGCGACTCAAGAAAGAACACGTGTTGTTGCTTCCAATACTTGACGAAGTAGAGAACTCTTCCAAGGGCGATCCACAACAGGCTATTGCGCTGCTAAGGAAGCTCAAAGTGACGATCCTTAGGCACGCTGTCGAAGAGGAGGCTCGAGTCATGAGGGTGATTATGGAGAAGGAAAAATCAGACTCGGCAAGCTCGGTCAAGGTCATGCAGGAACACAGGTGGGTCTCGGAGTTCCTCGAACGAAGACTTGACAAGCTTCCCAAAGAATCTCCTGATGCGACGCGCGATGAAATCAAAAAATTCGTGCTAGATCTTCGCGAGCACTTTCGAGAGGAAGAGGATATAGTCTTTCCCCTTGCACTAAAAGCTCTGAGCTAGTCCTTCTTCCCATATGCAGCTTCGCTAATGTCTGAAAGAAGGATTGATGCGGTGAGCGAGACTCCACCGCCGAGGCTTTTGATTGAAATCTCTCCTAGGTTAGTCGTAGTAAAGGAAACGATGTTGAATCGTCCGTACACCACGAGTGGGGAATCATTAGGGAGAATCCTTGGCTCGACAGAGATCTTGTTTCCTGTAATTTCTGAGACCAAGCGAATCTTTTGTTGTGAACTTTTCCTGAGCCTCTCCTGCTTCAGCGACTCAATCATCTCTATACCATCTTTGTCTCGGATTCCCCTCCTCGCAATGTCACTTATAGACACGCGCCTTGTGGGAAACAAGACATTTGCAAGAATCGAAGTCTTTGCCGCGGCATCCACTCCGTCTAGATCAATGCCCCAATCGCTCTCAAGAATCCCTGTTGTGCTGGCCTCGCTGCACGCTTCTTCAAATGAAAGGGTCGAGTTTTCCTCGAGCTTTGAAAGAATGAACGTGGTAGAAGCATTCAAGACCGCGAAAGCAGTCTGGACCTCGCCTTGATCTAGGGATCGAGCTACACGGATCGCATGTCTTGCCCCGCAGATAGTCGCCCCAAATCCTATAGCGCGCCCTCTCTTCTTCGCTTGGTCAAGAATCTGGTTGAAGTAGTTTGAAAGCGCCACTTTGTTTGCGCTTACAAAGTGCTTTCCTGCTCCCAACGCTGCGAGTGCTCGTTTTCTTGCCTCTTCGGGCTTTCCATAGTCGCTGTTTGTAACGTCAACCACGACGGAGGCACCGCTGTACTCCAGTCCTTGGAGTGTCTCGCCCTCAGCACCGCGTTTCAACTGAGCAACGCCCGAAAGTTTGTGATCCTTTGACTCTTCCTTCCACCTGATTGCTTCAAGAACCTGAGAATCATCCTTTGGGTAAATCGTGACACTAGAGTCGGAGATCGATGCAATGTAGAATCTGCCTCCAGAACCAACGAGCTTCTTTGCCAGGTCCCGACCTATGGGACCGAATCCCACAATATCAATTCCAACGTTCTTTGACGACACAAAAATCGACCAGTTTCGCAGGACTCAAGCTCCTGCTAGATTTCCCTGTCATTTGAATTGTGACCGTTAAAAATTAGGTTGTTGCTTTCTTGATGGCCTGATCGAGATCAGAGATCACATCGTCAACATCCTCAAGGCCAACAGAGACTCTGATCAGTCCGTCGGTGATTCCTGCAGCAAGCCTTGACTTTCTGCTCATTGCGGCATGCGTCATGGTGGCTGGGTGAGTGACCATTGTTTCAACAGCGCCAAGATTTTCTGCAAGAGAAATCAATGAAAGACTGCTTGCGAATTTTAGCCCAGCTTTCACTCCACCTTTCAGCTCAAATGACAACATTCCTCCATGGACACTGTGATGCTGCTTCCTAGCAAGCGCGGCCTGCGGGAAACTCGAAAGGCCAGGATAGAGAACCTTAGACACTTTCGGGTGCGACTCGAGGTATTCTGCTATCGCAAGGGCATTCTCGCTGTGTTTTTTCATCCTGAGATCAAGCGTCTTGAGCCCACGGATCGTGAGCCAGGAATTGAACGGCGCAGCAATAGATCCTGCTGCGTTCTGGATGTACTTGAGATCCTCAAGATCTTTCTTGCTCTTTGTTACGATCGCGCCACCGATTGTGGTGTTGTGCCCTTCGATGTACTTCGTGGTGCTGTGTATCACAATGTCTGCGCCGAGGTCTATCGGAATCTGAATCGCGGGAGTGTAGAAAGTATTGTCAACGACGAGCTTTACCTCTCCTTTGATCTCGGAAAGCGCCTGAATGTCGGAGAGCTTCAGCGTCGGGTTGGCGGGTGTTTCGATGAAAATAAGCTTAGTATTTCCCTTGATTTCTGATTTGACGGCATCAACATCCGCTGTGTCGACGTAAGAGAATTTGATTCCAAACCTTGAGAAAATGTTGTCTGCTAGTCTAGGAGTGCCGCCATAAACAACATTCCCGATAATTGCATGATCTCCATTGCTCAATAGAGAAAAGAGCGCTGTGATTGCAGAAAGGCCAGAGGAAAAGCATGCCGCTCCAACTCCCTTTTCCAAAACTGCGAGGTTTTCTTCCAGCGCTGAGACTGTCGGATTTCCAGTGCGGCTGTAGGTAAACCCCTTGTTGACTCCGACGGCTTCCTGCGCATACGTTGTTGTCTGGTAGATCGGGAGCGAGATAGCACCTGTCGTAGGATCAGGTCTTTGCCCGGCATGGATTGCCTTTGTTGCGAATCCAAGATCTGGTTTACCTTTTCTCTTCCCATTTTGTCTGGTCGTTGTAATTGTTGTCAAACTAAATTTCACTCCTATCTTCTTTCTTCAATTAGGGGGTTGAGCTTCGAGAAAGCCGTTCTTTATCATCCATTCGTCGTTATACACAGTGGAAAGGTATCTCTCTCCTGTGTCAGGTAGTATCACGACGATGTTGTCGTTTGGACCATAGCGCGGTGCGACTCTTAGAGCTGCAAAGATAGCTGCTCCTGAAGAGCCGCCTGCTAGTATTCCCTCCTCCCGAGCGAGTCTGCGCGCTGTGAGAAATGCGTCCTTGTCCGAGACACGCACCCACTCGTCAACTACGCCAGGCCATAGAGTATCTGGGATGAAATCGTAACCTATCCCCTCCACTTTGTATGGCGCATCTCTTCCTCCTGAAAGCACTGATCCTTCCGGGTCGACGCCAATGATCCTGATTCCCGGTGCGAGTTTCTTCAGCTCCTTTCCCGCACCGCTGATTGTTCCGCCAGTTCCAGCTCCTGCGACTAGAGCAGAAATCTTCCTTCCTTTCATCTGTCTGTAAATTTCCTGACCAGTTTCATAGTGTGCGCGAGCATTTGCCTGATTGTTGCACTGGTCCATGAAAACTGCATTCGGGGTTTCCCTTGAGATCCTTTTTGCGACCTCGATGTAGCTGTTCGGGTCAGCATGGGGCAGATTCTTTGTTACGATAATTTCGGCACCGTACGCTTTGAGAAGATTCTTCTTCTCAGCGCTCATTTTTTCTGGAATAGTTATTACCAGCCTATAGCCACGTGTCGCCGAGAGCACTGCGAGTCCGATTCCTGTGTTACCAGAAGAGGCCTCGATAATTGTGCTCACTCCTGGTTTGAGACGTCCATTTCGTTCAGCATCCATGATCATCGCAAGGGCGCATCTATCCTTGACGCTCCCACCAGGGTTGTTGAGCTCAAGTTTTGCGAAAATCGACGCTTTGATATTTCTCGGAACTATCCTTTTCAGCCTCACTATCGGAGTGTTCCCAATTTGGTCTTCGAGCGACTCTCCCCTGATGTCCTCGGCAGTAGATTGCTGTGTCAATTCTTGATTGAAGCACAACCTATCAGCGTGTAGTAGTTTAACCTCATTGAAAGCAAAATTCGTATAGGAATATTCCAACCCTGATCGATATTCCTACAATTTTTGGGCTGCGAAAACCATCGAATGTCTTCGGAATTCTCTTAATCGTCATTGGGACGGCTTGTTATATGGAATGATTGTGTTGAATACTGTATATTTCTGTCCTGTAGAAGGTTGCTATGTCAGTGTATGTGCTGGGGCTTATGTCAATGTCTGCATTGGGCCCTCGCTGATTGTCATAGGTACATGATTCCTGATCGCTTCAACGAGATTCCAAGAGACCGAACCATCGGGTTCAAGAAGAGAAGCTGAAAAGTCAAAATTAAGGGGCTTTCGGCTCGGTTGACAAGAATGGGTTATTAGATCAGAGCCCGCAGGTGACTCGAACTCAGCGGCTCGCGTAGCGAGCTCGATCTTTGATCTGATTATATTTGTAACAGGTCATGACATGATCATTGACCATCCCACTCGCCTGCATGAATGAATAGCAGATTGTCGCGCCGACAAAGCGAAAGCCCCTAGAAAGCAGATTCTTGCTCATCACATCAGATTCGGCAGTCTTCGAAGGTATCTCCTCCAATGATTTCCAAGCGTTTTTCTTCGGTTTCCCTCCGACGAATTTCCAGATGTATTCATCAAAACTTCCGAATTTATCCTGCACCGCGATGAGTGATCTCGCGTTCTGTATTGTCGCCATTATCTTGAGCCTGTTTCTGACGATTCCTTTGTCAGAAAGGAGCTCTCTAACCTTACTACCATCGTATCTTGCCACTTTCTTCGGATCAAAGTTATCGAATGCTCTACGATAGTTCTCCCGCTTTCTCAAAATCGTAATCCAGCTCAATCCTGCTTGCGCACCCTCCAAAATCAGGAGCTCGAAAAGATCCCTGTCATCGTGCTTTGGGACTCCCCACTCCTTATCATGATATTCTATGTAAAGCGGGTCGGTGGTAACCCAGTTGCATCTTATGACCATTTGACTAACTTCTAGAAATTGCCCGGCGATTATACGTTGCGGAAGACTTGACCCAATCTCGAAAGTGAAAATAATTAGGATTCTGCAATATGGGAGCTCTCATTCTCAGAAGAACTATGGTAGGAATTGAGGCACAAAAGATTCCTAGTTGGAGAAATGATTTCTCGGTGATTCTACAATGTGATCTTCATTAAGACAATTAGGCCGCCTAGCTCCAGAGCCGCCATGCCAGAAAGAAATGGTAGTGCTTCCGACCCAAAAAAGGGAGCCATTGAGATGTACGCGATGATGGTGAGCATGTTGTGCCCTAGCAAGAGCAATGCAAAGATCAACAACCCGATCGCGTACATTGCCTTTGTTCTGAGCACAATCTTTCCGTAGAGAAATAGAAGAACTGCCAGAATGACTGCATTCACACTGGCGAGGCCAATTGTGATTATCATCATCGTCTCCATTGACAGCACTTCTATTTGCGAAAAGAAATGCAATTTTGATAAGCGTTTAACTCTTTTTCAAAATCCGCTCGATCCAAAAACTAAAAGCTTCAATGGATATATAGGCTGATTCAGGTTTCACAATTTTATGCCGGATGACCCAGAACTGCGTCGGCTCCTGTGGTACCTTCTCGGTGGCACGAGAGGCGGCGAAAACCGCGCTAGGATCATCCACGAACTGTTGAAGCGACCCAGCAACCTCAACCAGCTTTCTATCAAGCTGAAACTCGATTATAGAGCAATTCAACATCACATCGAGGTTCTAAAAAAGAATAACCTAGTGACCTCTCAGGGAGAGCATTACGGATTAACCTACTTCCTCAATCCTTGGCTTGAGGCTCACATCGACCTTTTTGAGGAAATATGCAATAAGCTGAACTTCAAGTCTGAAGACGGCGTTGCGTAGCGATCTTGAAGAGACTTTGAAGAGACTATGAAATGACTTGTAATTAAGATCGAAATCGCACTAAATATATTGCCCCAAACCGTCCAGAACATGATTAAATTTAGTGACCGAAAGAGTGGTGTAACGAATGTCGCATTCGCAGGGACACTCATAGTTTTAATTGCAGTCGCTGGACTGGGTTTCGGCCTCTACGGTACAGCGCTAAACAGTCCAAAGACAGTCGTTGTGACAAATACAAATGTCATGAGCGAGACCCTGACACAGACAATGACTCAAAACTACTCTTACGCGTTCGCTCCTTCGTCGGGAGCAATGATCAGAAACGCATTACTTCTCACCGCCCCTGTGGGAATGAATGATTACGCTGTTTCAATCCATGCTGAAGGCCTTGTATCGACCGGAACATATCTCGTAGAAGGTACACTTGCGGCGGGCTCGATGCAAACAGCCCCTATATCCACACAGTCGATGACTATGAACACAACCGCCGCTTCGGAGTTTCAGGCTGACAAGAACGGTACAGGCCTATTCTGGATAGAGCTTGTTGGCAATCCAGCTTCAACATTCGAGAACATCCAGCTCTACTTCCTTCAAGGAGGATCCATGCAGAACGAGATGCTTATTGCCACCGCGACATTCACTATTGCCCGTTAGGCGTAGAAGAAACCTCTCTAGGGAATTTCTTTCCAAAATGCAACGTATATATTCGATGAACAGGTATCACGGAAGGAAACCTGATTGAGCGCCACAGCCACCAAGACCCCGAGAGAGGGCAGCAGGCTGAGGAACCTGTGGAGTCCATTCATGCGAGGATCGACTGCGGGCCTCATTGCCTTGGCGGTAAACTTCTTCTTTAGGCTCGGAGGATTTGTTCCCTTCCCACCAGAATCCGCAATAGAAGCTTTCATCAAGATAATTCCAGAATCAATCCAGGAACCTTCGGTCCAGCAGCTCGGTGACCTTGCTGGCGAGATTGGACTTTTGATTGCTACGGCAATTGCGATAATCACATACGGCGTCCTCGGCATCCTCTTTGAGAAGGTGTACGCTCCAAACATTGCAGAAGCCAAAAGGATCTCAAGATTTGAAAAGTTTCTTCTTTATTCCATAGCCCCATGGATGTTCTTCGGTCTCATCGTTTTCCCACTTGCTGGATCGTCATGGTTTGGAACGAGCGCGCTAATAGCTTCGAGCAGTTCTTTTTGGAGCTTCCCATTGATATTATTACTCATCCAAGCGATTTACGCCGTGTCGCTTGCTTGGCAGTATAAATTCGACAATATCCTAAAGCCTTCGAGACCAGCTCAGCAGGTGGCAACATCTGGACCCTTCTCTATTCAGTACACTATAAGGCCAAAATCGATGGCAAGGAGAGAGTTTATCGAGAAGGGCGTGCTAACTCTCGGCGCATTGGGGCTAGCGTTCCTAAGCCTTGATCAATTGCTTCCCTCGATAGTAAACTCCACGTCTGCCGGACTCCCTTCTGGTACCTCATACACGATGTCGGGAACTCCCTCCATATTCAACGATGCCCGCCTTGCTGGCCTCGTGAACTCCGAGGTTACTTCAAATGACAATTTTTACAGGGTCGCGATTGACATTTTCGATCCTTCAGTCAACGCATCGACTTGGAATCTGCAGTTAGGTGGACTGATCGGGAATCCAAAGAATTATGCACTTGCGGATCTTCAGAATCTTCCCCAAACCGAGCAGTATACAACGTTTGAATGTGTTAGCAATATTATCAATGGCAATCTCATAAGCAATGCGAAATGGACTGGAGTAAAAATATCGGATCTATTCAATGATGCGGGCGGTGCCCAGTCAAGTTCTCAGTACGTGATCTTCTACTCTGTTGATGGCTATAGTGTCGGGATCCCACTTTCCAAAGCGGTAATGCCTGACAGCATTTTAGCATACGAGATGAATGATGCATCGTTGCCGACAAAGCACGGGTATCCACTTAGGGCAGTGATTCCTGGCCTCTACGGAATGATGAGCGCAAAGTGGATTAACAAGATTGAACTCGCTGCCTCTCCATATTCCGGATATTGGCAGACTCGAGGTTGGACAAATAACGCAACCGTCGAGACGCTTGCGTTTATCTCAGTTCCTGGAGACGGTTCTTCTGTAAGTCTCTCCCAAAACAACGGATCCGTGATGCTCGGCGGAGTGGCCTTCGCGGGAGACAGAGGAGTCTCCAAAGTCGAAGTCAGCGTTGATAAGGGAAATACATGGCAAGCTGCTCAGCTAAAGCCAGAGATCTCGCCGCTCACTTGGAGGCTATGGGCTTACGAGTGGCTCCCATCTTCGAAAGGAGCCTACGATATTTATGCAAGGGCGACTGATGGTGATGGTGTGCTGCAGACATCGGCGGCGGCTCCGACATTTCCTAACGGCGCGACAGGTTATGCCATAATCTCGGTGAACGTGACAAGTTGAATTCGCTTGCTAGAAATGGTTTGATTTTGGGTCTAGTAGGCGCCCTAGTTGACTTTGTTTCAGGCTATTTCTTTCTGTCCCAATCAATGGTGGTGACTAACGACATGGGCATGGTGGTTTCAAATTATAATCAATATGCCGTTGAATGGAGCGCGGTGCTGTTTGCAATAGGGGCCTTGCTTGTCATCACTTCATTGTTCGGCCTTTCGTCAATTGGAATGGGAAAGATGAAGGTGTTAGGAGGCTTGATGATCCTCTATGGAATCATAATGTTTTTCATAGGACTGGTCATGTACTCCGGAATGACTCCTATGATGGATGGCTCGCTTTACTCAAGCATCGCGATGTTTGTAGTCGGCGTTCTCATGATACTTAACGGAGCGTTGATGAGCAAGCACTCAAGAAAAGTCATGCCTTTGATGCAAAGTCGAAGACGCTAAGCCTCACGAGTAACGAGCTGTACTACCCTTTGAGCCCTCTATTCTAGAGTTACGAACGCCCGTTCTAGATGTCAACGTTAAACCACCCCACTTGCCATTATCACGCGTAGATACGATAGTTGATGCAAATCTCTTCCTTGAGCGTGAAAAAACATGTTGATTACAAACCACGATCTATGCATTTGGGACTAGCCTCACTCGGGATTTTCTTCTTGTTAAGCTTGAGACTCGTCTCATTTCTTGTTCCAGTCAGCGCAGCTTCGAGCCAGTATCACAATGTGCAGATATTCTTGCAGACCCAGGGCCAAGAAGGTAGCAAGTATACACTAACGCTTACGAAGCAAACGGCACACTTATCTCAAGTTCTCAGAGTCAGTACCCTGCCTTCTCACTTGAGCTTCCCACAGGAACATATCTCTTTGCGGCTACGGTTGTGAACAAGTCATTAACATGCTGGTGATATTATTCCACTTCTGAATACGGGTATCAACTCCAACATATTTCGAGCGATACGTTGCTAAACCTTCAAACCAATGATCTAGCAAACATTCCCACCTCAAGTCACAATCCAGACCCAATTCGTCAACGGGACGACAATGTCGGGAACTAGTGTTTATGCTTTAGTGATAGGGATGTGGTACTGGTCGACTATGTATAATGGGCGCTCGCTCGTCCTGTGGAATCAGACAGGTTCAAACGGAGTCGCGACTTTGATAGTTCCATCTCTTCCAGTCGAGGTCTCGGCGTGGAACTGGATCTAGTTCAATCTTCCAAGCAACCAGACGACGGTTCAGAAAAATATTGGCGAGGAACAAATCAACGTTACAGTTTACTGGCAGCCGATGTATGTGGGACTAGCGGGTTCTGCTGTAATCATTCATCCTTAAGACTTTGCGCAGATCACATCGCATGCAGAGCAAAAGCCAAACTTCTGGATGTATGCACCGGGAACGATGTACGCCGCAACCCCATCAAGCACAACTGGATACCCAGGAATCGCAAACTGGTATCCTGAGGTTTCTTCCATGAGCAACTCGCGGTCAGAAGTTCCTGTGCAGGTTGGAGCCGCCCAGCAGCAATTCGCGCAGGGAGGTCCGACTCAGTACACCAGTGCGCCTCAATATCTTCTGCCAAACCAGATACCCAGTCTAGTGCCGGCGAGCGGGCAAGCAAGTCCAATGAATGAAGGCTTGATAGCGGCGGTCGTCACCGCTCTGGGTATCTCATGCGCAAGCTTCTTACTGGTATTGTTTAGGCGGGGAAGGAGACACGAACAACCATTGTCAGCTTAGTTTCAGCTCTATCCGGAGAGTGTGAGGCCCTCCGGACCGACATACTCTGCCGACGGACGAATTATCCTGTTGTCAGATAGCTGTTCCATTATGTGAGAGGTCCACCCGACTACGCGTGCTGAGGCAAATGTCGGAGTAAACATATCGGGTGGAATTCCAACCGCGTTCAAGACGAGCGATGAGTAAAATTCGACGTTTGTGTCGAGTGGCCGTTCAGGATGCTCTTCGTGAAGCAGGCGTATCGCCTCGCTCTCGACAGTAGTAGCAAGAGCAAAGATCTTTGGATCAGAGTTTTCCTTTGCCAGCATTTTCAATACTTTCGACCGCGGGTCTTCCGTGCGATAGATTCTATGGCCGAATCCCATTATCCTCTCGCCCTTCTTGAGCCTCTCGGTAAGCCAGGATGTGGCTCTCGCTGGATCTCCTACAGCCTGCAACATGTCCCAGACCTGAGAAGGTGCTCCCCCGTGTAAAGGCCCTTTCAAAGTTCCTATGGCTGCTATCACGGCAGAATACACATCCGTCAGGGTCGAGATTGCGACGCGCGCAGAGAATGTGGAAGAGTTGAATCCGTGATCTGCAAGGAGAGTGAGGTATGCATCCAATGCGCGAGTGTGTTTTTCCTTTGGCACCATTCCAGTTAGCATGTAGAGGTAGTTGGCCGCGTGCCCGAGATCTCCACGTGGCAGCACGGCGCTCCGTCCTCTTCGAGAGTTGTGAAACATCGCGAGAACAGTAGGAAACTGCGCTGTAAGGGAAATCGCGGCATCAAGGGTTGAAATATCCTCGCGAGCCTGCATTCCAATTAGGGAAACCGCTGTTCGAAGCATTGCAAGAGGATTTGCGTCCCTTGGGGCAGTTCCGATGAAGGCCATGACCTTGTTTGAAACGTATCTGTTCTCTGCAAGTCTTTTTTTGAAAGATTCAAGCTCCTTTGCATCGGGATAGTGTCCGAGTAATAACAGATGCGCAACTGCTTCGAATGAAACTTTTCCCGCGAGCTCAGTAATATCATACCCTCGGTAGATCAGCTTCCCTGCCTGACCGTCGATCTTGGATATCTTCGTGCTTGAGACAATGACTCCTTCTAGTCCTTTGGGGGCTCGTTGTAAAGGAGTGCTCATGATTTGAGCTTTTCAAGTATGAGAGCGTTTAATAGTTATCTGCAGACCTTTGAATCTACCCGTGGGAGGCTACAGTTGCACAACGAGCGAGTCTCCACAGTTAGGGCAGAATTTTGAAGCAGAAAGTACCTCTTCCCCGCACTTGCGGCAATATTTTGAGACATGTCCTTCATCTCCGACGTGCTCCAGTTTATCCTGAACTGGAGAGGTTGTTTCCATGTATCCACTTTTTAGGCCGTGTATCTCCGAGTGCCATTTCTCTTCGCGAGAAACATGGATTCTATATGGAACTATCTGTCCGTTGCCGGCCTTTACGCCGAGAACTAGAGTACGTCTTAGCAGTCCTTCGATTCTAGAGTAGCTGATCTGTTGTATCTCGATATCAAGCACGGGAGTCTCTTTTATCTTCACAAATCCCGATTTGTGAATCAAAAACACTCTTCTGTCGGTGAGGTAAAGCTGGCCGTGGCCCTGGATTGGCTTCACGACTGATCCACGATCGTTCAAAATCACCTTCTCACCAGCAGAAATGTAACACGGTAACATGAGAGCGCAGTAAGGAGAACTGAATAAAAAAAATCCTGACCAGATTAGCTAGTGCTTTTGTGAGCTCTTTTGCACCTGCTCTTCTCTTGGAACAGTTGAGAGGGCTCTATTTCGCCTGACTCATTCGCATTGATTCCAAAGTCGCAAGCGCGTCGCTCAGATGCTTTGTGATGTTCAATTGCGAATTGAGGACGTATCTCACAATGCCTTCCTTGTCGATTACAAAAGTCACTCGCGGTGGGATTAGAAAGCCCGTAGCGCCATAGAGTTTCCTGATCTCACCGTCTTGGTCGCTCACCAGCGGAAACGGCAGAGAATGTTTCTTCTTGAACTCCTTGTGTGATTCCACACTCTGCGCGCTCACGCCGACGACGCTTGCGTCCATGGAGAGAATCTTTTCCCAGTTGTCACGGAAACCGCAGGCTTCTTTGGTGCACCCTGGCGTGTCGTCTTTGGGATAAAAATATAGAATGACGTTCTTCTTTCCAATCTGATCCGAAATAGAGATCTTTTCTCCACTGTCGGTGATACCCTCAAAGAGCGGGGCCTTGTCTCCTACCTTTATTTTCATAAAGTTTGAATCATATTCGGTTTAGATAATAGTGTTTTTCAAGATCTACTTCTGCGGTTGGGACTTGGCCGCGATCAACATGTTTACCTTGGGAATGCTCCAAGCGAACCCTATGTGTACACAGTTTTTTGCGCCATCTATGTTGCAGTAGAGGTCTGATCCATCTTTGAATCGAAGTTCCGCTATGACATCTCTCTTGTTATCTCGAATATACACGCAATCAGCTTCTATTGAATATTCTTCGAGGATCTGCTCAAATCTCTTTGCTGTCTCTTCTCTTTCAAGGCTCTCTCGGATGAGATCCCCGATAAATAGGCCCAGGGGAACCTTCGTCAATCGACCTTCGTGTTTTATCTTCATCAACTCCTCTGATTCAGCCACGATTTCTTCCGGAAGCTCAACACTCTTCCAGCTTTGCGTTCTATCTTGAGAGGACATACACTTTCAGGAATGCTTCCAGTTGTTATTAAAAACAGCACTATTTGATTGAGAGTCATCCAATGAGTCTAGTCGTTCTCTCAGATTTCGATGGCACAATCGCCGACATTGATACTGGAGAGTTTGTTTTGAAAAAATTCGCGCAAGGAGAATGGGAACTCTTTGACAAGAGGCTTGAGCACGGAGAGATATCGCTTGAGGAGTGTCTGATATGCCAGTTCTCCCAAGTGAAAACGACGCGAAGCGAGATACTTTCGGCCATTGATTTGGAGAGAATATCTTTGAGACGCAATTTTGAAAGACTCAAGATCTTCTGCGAAGAAAATAAAATTCCTTTCCGAATAGTGAGCGCTGGACTAGATTTCTGCATAAGACACGTACTCAAATCTCATGGTATTGACTCGGCTATACTAATCTCTCCGAAGGCAAGATGCACAAGAAGCGGAATCAGATTCTCCTTTCCTCGCCTTCATGACAAGCGATCTATCAGTTTCAAGGATGACTCGGTCAGATACTATAAGACAAAGAACAGGAAAGTGATATTTATCGGAGACGGTGCTTCAGACTACAACGCTGCAAAGATATCCGATCTCTCATTTGTCGTGAAAGGCTCGAATCTCTCAAGGATGTGCAAGAGCAGAGGCGTGCGCATCCAGGAGTTCTCTGATTTCCAAGAAGTAGTGGATGAAATTAGGCGCCTGAACCAGCCTTCATATGCTCGATCAAGCTAAACCCGAAGCTCTTGATACGAATGGTGTCAATGCCCTCAACTATTTATCCGATGGAAATCAGGATTTTTTATTCCTGCTAATGAACTGGAGCTTTTCAGATTGACACTGGTGCTCGAAGCAAGGGATCTTGCAAAAATATACTCTGACGGGACAAAGGCGTTGAGGGGTGTGTCTCTTTCGATAGAAAAAGGACATGTCTTTGGATTGCTTGGACCAAACGGCGCGGGAAAAACTACCTTCGTAAAGATCAGCGCAACACAGCTTCTTCCAAGCTCAGGATCCGTAAGCATTTTGGGGCATGACGTAGTGAGCGAACCTCAGCATGTCAGGCGAAACATTGCGGTCGTGCCCCAGGAGGCAAGGCCGCTGAGCCTCCAGACTCCCTACGAACATGTTTTGACATATCTTATCGCAAGAGGTACAGATGTGAGTCAGGCAAGGAAGCGGGCTGATAAGACACTCAAAGATCTCAATTTACAAAAGTACCGGAACACAATCTGCGCAAACCTCTCTGGAGGCCTGAGACAACGAGTCTTGATTGCCATGGCGATGAGCACAGATGCCGAGCTCCTTGTTCTCGATGAACCAACGATCGGGCTTGATCCACTTGCACGAGTCGAGGTGTGGAATCTGATCAGAAATTATGTCGCAACAGGCAAGACTATACTCCTGACCACGCATTACATGGATGAGGCTGAATCTCTTTGCGACAGGCTTGCGATCGTGAATAGAGGAAGCGTGATTGCAAGCGGGACTCCAATCGAAATCAAGACACGCCTCAATGCAACTCACGTTGTGATAGTGAAATCAAATGCTGATGAATCGATGTTTCAATCATACGGCCGTGTTCTTAGGGCTGGTACGACGCTTCGAGTCTTCGTCAACCAGGACACAGCAAACCAGCTTGCCTCGGAGTGTCTCAGGAATAATCTGGATGTATCGGTTAGGCAGGTGAGCCTTGAAGATGTTTTCATAAGTGAGGTTGGAGAAATTGAACCTGAAGCAACTTAAAGGAATGGCCGCGCTAATCTGGTTTGATGGGCTACTACCGATACGCCGCTCGCCATTCAGCGCAGTGAATTTTGTCGTGAGCCCACTCACGATTCTCTTCTTCATATATATCTTCGGGGGCACAGGGAGCATCAAGTACGGAGTCACAGGCGGGCTTATCGCTGTCATAGTCGGAAGCTGCATAATTCTCGAGACTGAGGCTGCCTTCATCAGGCTCGTAGTGAGACTTCAGGACATGTTCGTATCCTCTCCCTTTTCTCCAGTAGCCTACGTATTGAGTCTCTCTGTGGCTCAGCTCTTCAATGGATTGCTTGGGATAATTTTGTTTTCATTCTTGATTGTTTTTGAAGGGAATGTTACATTCACTGGTGGAGTGGAAATAGCGCTTGCCGGAGTCCTAACCTGGGCCTCAGTCTCGGCTCTAGGCTTTCTCATAAGTACATTCGCACGTGATATGCGCGACCTCTGGGTGTACTCGCCACTTCTCAACGTGTTGCTGTCCTTTCTCCCACCAGTTTTCTACAAGATCACAATCATTCCGCAACCATTCAGGTTCATTGCTTATCTTGCCCCAACGACTTATCCGGCTCAGGTAATCCAGACCGCGACCGGAATTATCCCGGGCAGTGGAATCGATATTGGGCTATATTTTGTAGGAGGTGTTATCTATACTTTGATATTGATCGGGCTCTCGGCAAAGTTTGCCAGATGGAGACAGCGATAGTTCAGTCGATCTCAAGGCCAAGAAGATCTGAACAATGAGGAATTTTCCAGAGGCCTTGGACCTGGATCTAACATGTCTCGCTCGCAACTTTGATTGTGACAAAACATATCGCAAGGGCTGATCCCACGACGACTACCAAGATTCAAGAATCCTGATTGGAATCTATTAGCCCAGAAGTCACTGGAAGTGATTTTGTGTAGAGGGTGAGGCCTACTAACACTAAGCGTATTAAAACAAGACAAGTCCTGGCGCGACGAAATTTAGAATTGAATCAAGTCCGTCGTTTGTCACGTGCTCAAATATTAAAAATAACAAACTAATCAGAATTTCTTTTTTTCAGACACAAAAGTACAATGTCGACGCATCGCAACACATAGGGAAGACTCCACATTTTACGTTTCAAACTCTATTTTCCTGCTGTCAATAGTAGTAAATACTAGAGGCATAAAGTAAGGAAATTGTTCAGCTATTTGTCCTGTCTCCTGACGGGTCACATACAAAATTCCATTGTTGAAAACTTTCTTTCGACGAAAGGCTTAAGTGATTACGAACGGACTGCATGTGCAATCCTACAAAATTAGATTGCAAATGCTAGAGAGAATTAAACAGTCCTCTTCCTTCAAATGGATCGTGGGACTGACATCAGTAGTTGTTGTCTTGGTGGCATGGCAAATCTACGGGTCTTACTATCCTCTTATCAGTAGCACGCCCACAAGCATTGCTGCAGCAGTCGTGGGACTGTTCACTTCTACACGTCTCTTCGGGGGGATGACTACGACTTTCTCGTCGGCTTTGGTCATAACGCTGTGGACCTTCGTCGTCGGCTACGTCATAGCGATTGTTGCTGGAATCGCAGTCGGGACAGCAATGTATGCTTCAAAATTGGTCGAGACTGCTCTAGATCCTTATATCACGGCTCTCTACAATATGCCGTACGTTGCGCTGGCACCATTATTCATGATCTTTTTTGGAGTTGATTTCACAGCGCGGGTAGTGGTTGTCCTCCTATCTGTAGTTTTTGTTATCATAATAAATTCTTTTGCTGGTTTCAAAAATGCAGGTAGCGCTCTTGTAGAAACTGGCAGATCTTTCGGGCACTCTGGATTGAAAGTGTTTCAAAAGATTGTTTTCCCAGGCGCATTACCGTACATCATGACAGGAGCTAGGATTGGCGTGGCAAGAGGGCTCGTTGGAGTTATTGTTTCAGAGTCAGTGGTGCAAATCGTTTACTTAGGTTACCAGCTACAATATTACGGTGAAGTGACCCTGCAAGTTGACTATGAACTTGCAATAGTTGTCATCATATCTCTCATTTCACTGGGGCTTACAGAAGTGCTCAAGTACGGTGAAAAAATGTCTTCAAAGTGGAAGGTAAACCCATAGGCGAGCCGGCGAGGAAAAATGCCACCAAGACTTGTAGTAGACCGAGTAAGCAAGACTTTTGTTGCTCCCGAGAAAAACGGCGGGAGAATAGATATACTGAGAGATGTATCATTCTCAGTAAACGCGGGCCAAATCGTTTCCCTCATAGGCCCGACAGGTTGTGGAAAGACTACTCTCCTACGCATAATCGATGGGTTGATTCGCCCAGACTCTGGTCAAGTCATGGTAAACGGCAAAGAGGTGAAAGGTCCGAAGGATTCTTCATGCGCCATGGTCTTCCAGCGGTTCAATCTACTTCCTTGGAGAAATGCTCTAAAGAACGTGGAGTTTGGTCTCGAGGCAAAGGGTGTCGAACCAAAGGAGCGAGAGAAGCTAGCTAAGGAGTATCTTAGTCTAGTTGGCCTTGCTGGCTACGAGAAATATCACCCACATCACCTTTCAGGAGGCATGCAGCAGAGGGTGGGACTTGCTCGCGCGATAGCAATCAAACCAGACGTTGTCCTTTTGGATGAACCCTTTAGTTCAGTTGATCTTCTAAGGCGAGAATCTTTGCAAAACGAGGTGCTTAAGATCTTGATCAAGACTAGGGAAACGGGGATCTTTGTGACCCACAATGTGGAGGAGGCAGTTTTTCTCTCAGATATGATCATAAGTCTAGGCACCAGGCCAGGTAGAGTAAAAACAGTGTATCAGGTGAACCTTCCAAGGCCCAACGAAAATGACAGCGACACTGGGATTGTAAAGACTCTGGAGGAACGAAAGAACCTGATAGATTCCCGTTCTGAAGACACCTATAAGCTGATTCTTGCGCTAAAAGGCGACCTCACTGAAGGAACCGCTCCAAGAGAAGAGCAGGTAGGATTCAGAGCATTTGCTTGAGCAGGACCAAGATAAGGTTCATTCACAGAAAGCCAAGAAATCGACTTTGTCTATCTTGGCAACTGTCCTCACCAACAAGTGGGTAGTCAGAGTATATGCTCTGATAGCATTCTTTATCGTATGGCAGATTGTTGGTGTATCACTGAATCCTCTCATTTTTTCTCCGCCGGGTGTTGTCGCAGTTAGAATGGGTCAACTATTGGCGGATGGTACGTCGAACGGGATTCCAGCCAATACACTCATAACAATTGAGACTGTGCTCGCAGGATTCATTCCAGCGGTCGTCGTTGGTATTCCTGTGGGGATCCTGATAGGAAGGAATAAAGTTGCCGAATATAGTCTCGATCCCTACATCAGCCTGATTTATGCTGTGCCCATAATCGTCATGATTCCAATTCTCATTGTGTGGTTCGGTTCGAATATGACGTCCGACTATTTTCTAGTATTCATTTCTGGTGTATTCCCAGTCGCAATCAATTCGATTTCTGGAGCGAAGAATGTCAGGGCAACTCTCTTGGAGACCGGCCAATCATTCGGTTTCAGTGGCGCAGGAATGTGGAGAAAGATAATCTTTCCTGCGTCTTTGCCCTATGTGATGGCCGGGCTGCGTATTGGAATTGGTCACGCGGTGATCGGTACAATACTGGCGGAGATGTTCATGTACACCGTTGGCCTTGGATGGCTCATTGAAAATTCTGCTGCAAACTTTGACGTGGCTGCCACAATCGCAGCAGTGATAGTTACAATTTTGTTGGGAATTCTCATGACGGAGCTTATCAAAATATTCGAAAGAAGAGTTTCTACTTGGTCCTCGGAGTTTGGAACCGAGTAATTCTCAAGTCTTCATGAGTCCCCAATTGCGGCAAGTGCAAAGATTCTTCGGGGAGTGAAAGCTGCGTTCTAGACTTTGTTTTCTGAATTCGTCTTGCTATCCACGTTCTGAAAAGACAGCTACCTCAAGGAGAGGTGGTTGTCGCTGGAGAGGCGGTAGTCTTTGAGGTCGCAGTAGTCAGAGGCTTGGGAGGCTTTGGTGTCCCTCCCATTGTGGCACCAGCTATGGCTATGATTATTCCCACAACTGCTACGCCCAGGCCTGCAAAGACCAACGTCGAGTTGCCAGTACTTGTGGTCACGGTAGATCCTGTGGCTGCCAATGAAGCATTAGCACCTTGGCCATAGTACTCGTTATCGAATACTACATAGAAGGAACCAGTATAGGGGGCTGTCCAAGTGAAACTCTCGACCCCGCTTGCAGGCAAGGTGTAGTTTTCAAAGCCGCTGTACCCACCAGATGGCAGACCACAAGGCGCACATCCACCCCAGTAAATGTACGTAGATTCGTTTTGAATGTACACGAAGATTGGTCCTGCAGAGGAATTGTAGCTAGCTATTTGAGCCGTACCATTTAGCTTTTCCCCGCTCTTGAGGTTCACCCCGAAGGCCCACAAACCATTACCATCGATGCTTCGCTGGCTTTTAGGCACAGCCTGTGTCGTAGTCGTTTGGTTTGTCGTATAAGAGAAGCCGTATGCTAAGATTCCAAGCCCGACTATGAGTATTACAATCCCCGCAACAACTACTGTAGTTTTCATGCGCCAATCCCCCATATAGCTGTCGAGGCCCACTGCATAGCCAGCACCCCGCCACCTCCGATGAAGCTAGACTTCGGTAGGATAGCAGTCGTGACTCCTGGTATCTGGAAATTGAGATTTGGTATACTCGGATCAACGCATCCTGTGAGCAATGGACAAGTCGTATAATTCCCTCCCAATGCGCTGACACCTTGGGTCTGGTACTGCAGAGTTGACCAATATGAGGGTGCCAAGTAACTGTTCACCTTGCCAATGCTGAGGAAGAAGTTTGCCGAGTAATTCAGTGCCGAGTCACTCAATCCTCCATTTGGAGCCCAGATGTTCATTGCCATCCATATCTTCCATGCAGCGCCGGCTATTGTTACATTTGTTCCTGGAAACTCTTCCTGCTCCTTCTGGATCCACAGAGTCTCGTTGTGAGCCCATCTATCTGCCAAAAGCGTTGCTTCCTCTAATTTCTGTACAATATCAGGGTGTGCAGCAGCATACGTCCTGCTTGTGTATAGCGATGAAAATAGCAGGTTTGGCACAACTGATGGAATCGTGGCCAAGATGTGGAAACCGCCTCTTTCTACTGCGTCAACCATGTAGAATGGCTCAGTAATGTCACCGACAGCTTTTCCATTCAGCATCGCATTGTATCTGCTTGGAGTGCCGCCGTCTGGCGCGCAGTTAATTTGGCTTGACGAAAGTCCATTGTTTGAAAGGAGCAAATTGCAGAAAGTACAAGATGTTGAACCAGTACTCGAACATGCAACGGGCTGTCCGGCGAGGGCACTCCAACTCGTTATCGAATTGCTGACTATTAGACCAAAGTCGTCAGTCGCTTCGTATGTTCCGAACACAACAAATGGGTATGAACCAGATGAATTGCCAGCTGCTTCGTCTGCAGAGAGTATTGCTTGAAACCCACCTTCTCCGATCTGCACGTTCCCGGCAATCAACGCCGTTGCGACAGTTTGATCTCCATCATAATACTGAACATGCACGTTCAGTCCAAGTTGATTAGCGAACGTCTGCCACAGCATGAAGCCTGGAGTATCTGTCACATCTGGCACACCAGCAAAACCCAGTGTCACATCTTGCAAGGCGCTAGATGAGGTCGTGGTTTGCGAGGCTGTGTAGTAGTAATACCCTACTCCGCTTGCAGCTACTATTACGACAATGATTGCAACAATTGATACGGTCCTAGAGATTCCGCGCTTGTGCGAAAGATTCATTCTGTCCGAATCCCAAAAAGCGGGAGGATTTAGACTTTGCCTCTGTCATTAGGCAGCTGATTGCTCTGGGCCAACCTTTGTCGCACACCTGGGAGCCGAACAACCTAACGAGTTAGGGATGAACAAAGGTTTACAAATTCTCGGCAACTTTTGCCCTCACCATCAGGAATTAATGCAATCTAGACATCCTGGGCGACCTGTTCGGCAAGATAAGTCCAAAGATTTAGTCCGCTTATTTGGTTCCTAATCCTCTCTTCCGAGAGTCCTGAACGGCGCAAGCTTGTAGTAGCCGCCTGCATGTATTCATTTGCCTGATCCACTGGAATCCCCTCGTATTCTGGCCCTTTGGCCATGAATGCATAAAGATTCAATCTTGCCTGTTCCTCGAGTTGCATCATTCTGATGACTGCTACTTCACAGGAGTCTGCGAGTGTCACTGCGCCGTGACCTCTAAGCAAACATGCGTTTGCCTTTCCTAACTTGTCCGCAAGCGCCGTCCCAAGTTCATCTGTAGAAATTAAGGCATTATTGCGAAATACTGGAACTGGGAAAAGATCAATGCCCTCATTACAAATCGGCTTTAGTTCCAAATCCAGGATGCTAGTTAGGACGGAAAAATGAGGATGTGCGTGACAGATGGCATTCACATCATCCCTATTCTTATAAATGAAACTGTGGAGCTTTGTCTCTCCCGGAATTGAGACATCAGGAGAACCATCAATCTTGACTGCTTCAAGGTTCACGGTTACTATGTCGTGAACCTTGGTCTTGATCAGTAGATCATTGACCGACGGTCTCCCCTTCACAAGAAATCGATCGCTATCTTTCAGTCGCTCGCTGACGTGACCGAAAGTCATCAGAATGTTGCCTATACCAAGTGTGTTGTACCAGCAGCCTGTTACCCGATTAGCCATTGCCAGCCGTTCTTTGAGCTTCGTGAGGGTACTATCCTGAGCGGACACGGTCTTGATTCGATTGAAAAATCACTTTAAGGCTTTCCAATATCAACTTTTCACTCTGGACATGTTAATTTGTCTGGCACAAGTTTTTTATCACATATTGAAACAACCAGCATTTGCTTTTGCACCCAAGAGAATTCGAATATTTCGCACCAAAGACACTACATGAAGCTTCTTTGCTCCTCAAGAAGCACAAGAGTGATTCTAAGGTGCTCGCAGGAGGCTACAGCTTGATACCTTTGATGAAACTGAGATTAGCTTCTCCGAAGTACGTTGTGGACATTAATCGCATCAATGGACTAGACTATGTGAAAAAGGCAGGAAACACACTGAGAATAGGAGCACTGACACGCTACCACGAGATCGAATATTCTGATGCCATAAAGAGGTCATGTCCCATTCTTGCGGAAACTGTTCGAGGCATTGGTGATGCTCAGGTGCGAAGCCGTGGGACTGTTGGTGGAAACCTATCGCATGGGGATCCGGCAAATGACCTGCCTGTCGCCATGCTTGCTCTAGATGCAGAATTCACAATAAGAGGTCCGAGCAAACAACGAACGATAAAGGCGAGCAAATTCTACACCGACGTTTTCACAACTGCTCTTCGGGTCGGAGAGATTTTGACTGAAGTGAAGTTTCGCATTCCAGGAACTAAAAGCGGTGGATCATTCCAAAAGTTTGAACGACGCGCTGGGGACTTTGCCATAGTTTCGGCAGCTGCTCAACTCACACTGGATAATCAGGACAAATGCAAGTATGTGGGGATCGGCCTGGGCGCAGTCAGCTCCACTCCGATCAAGGTTCAGGAAGCTGAGAAACTACTCATTGGTAAAGTGATCACGAAAGATGCAATTGAACGCGCCGCAGAGAAATGCAAAGAAGTATCCAGTCCAACATCTGACCTGAGCGGCTCTGCTGAATACAAGCGAGACATGGTCAAGGTCTTCGCGCAACGTGCACTACATACGGCATTGGAAAGAGCGAATTCGAACAAGAAATAGCAACGCGCAACGTCGAAATTGATGCACGCCCTGCAATCGATCTGGGTAATGCTAATAGCCTTATTTGTGGACGTTAAGGTGAGACGGCGTGGCATTATGCTCTAAATCAAGATAGAGCCTACTGCGCTGCATGACGAGCCATTAGCTCTAGAGGAAGCATAACCATGGTGTCTAGGTTCTATTTCTTTGCTTTTGCGCGCGTTTCACAAGTTCGTAAATTTTCTCTGGCGTGATTGGCAGGCTATGTATCCTAAAATCTCCTCCTAGAGGCGCAATCGCATCTTCTACAGCGTTTGCAAGTGAAGCCAGCGGCCCAAGAGATTCTCCTTCTCCAACCCCTTTGATGCCAATTGAAGAGCGAGGAGATGGAGTAACCACATGATCGTCAATTATGTTCGGCACCTCGCAAGTTGTCGGCTTTAGATAGTCCACAAACGACGAGGTCAAGAGCTGACCGTCCTCATCATAAACAAACTGCTCAAGCAAAGCGACGCCGATTCCATGAACTGCATTGCCTTGGACTTGCCCCTGCACTATGAGAGGATTGATTATCCTTCCACAGTCATGAACTATTACATAATTCAAAATCTTCAACTCCCCTGTCTCCATATCCACTTCGACAACGGCGACATGTGCGCTGCTTGGGTAGGTCATGAAACTTGTTGGCGAGCCTGGCCCGGTCACCAGTTGGTGCATTGACCCCACCTCATATTTTGCATCCGTCATGAAAGCTCCCGTGGCCAGAGGAGTGTTCCCGATTGCAGTTTCCTCAAGGCCCGGCTCAACTCCTTCGGGAAGGAGCTTTGGATTCTGATACGAAGCCCTTGCGATCTCTGCAAGCGTCTTGTAACGCTCCCTGGAACCCTTGACAAAGATCTTCCCATCTTCAAGTTCAATGTCAATGGGGTTTGCTTCGAGCAAATTCGCGCCTATAGCAACCACTTTCGCTCTCAGTTTTTTCGCAGCCTGTAGAGTCACCTCTACGTCTGGTCCAGAGAATTTGTTTGCGTGAGTGCCAGAATAGGGCGTCCACGGACTAAAATTCGAGTCAAAATGGTCAACAGTAATGCTTTCAGGGTTCACTCCAAGCTCTTCTGCAATTATCTGCGAGATTGTAGTTGTGTGCCCGGTGCCCATGTCGGGAGAGCCAGAGTTTGCAACAATGTTTCCTTTTGCATCGATCTTAATGCTGATGCCCTCGATTTCGCGACTGTGAGCAGAAGCTCCATGAACATATGTTGCAAGTCCAATTCCGATATACTTTCCATTCTTCCTGAGTTCTGCTTGCTTTTCCCTTAATTTATCATATTCCACAATTTCAAGAGCTTTCCTGAGAAGAGCGGGATAATTCCCAGAATCATACACTCTTCCACTGGGGGTGGCGTATGGAAATTTGTTTGCAGGAATAAAGTTCCTCCGTCTAATCTCTGCTGGATCCATTTTGAGACGCTGGGCTACAAATTCAATCATTCGCTCCACGATGTACACCATTCCGGGTTTCCCGACGCCTCTGTTAGGCATTGAGGGGCATTCATTTGTGAGCGTGGTGTACGAATCCCATTCTATGTTCCTGATGTCATAACTTCCGTTTATTAGAGTCGCCCGCATCGAAGAATAAGTCCCCGCATATTGAAGAGATGCGCCATCATTGTTTATTTCGTGCAATCTAAAGCCGAGAATTTTCCCATCATTCTTGAAAGCAACTTCGACATCAAAGATGCCTCCAGCTGTCATCCCTGCGGCCATCATGTGTTCTCTGCGGTCTTCAATGTATTTGACTGGCTTGCCGTTTGTCCTCATTGCGAGCAAGCTTGCTATAGCCAATGGTCTCCATGGCCTCGTCTTGATGCCAAAGCCGCCTCCAATGTCTTGCACAATAAGGCGAATCTTGTTGGTGGGCATGCCAAGCATCTCCGAGAGACCCATCATAACATGCCCAGTCATCTGAGCGTTGCACCACAAAGTAAGCTCTTGCGTAAATCGATCGAACTTTGCGATTACAGCGAGTGGTTCAAGAGGGGTCGAGCTGAAACGCTGGACACTAATTCTCTCTTTGAGCGTCTGGTCCGCAGATCGAAAAGCCTCATCGACATTTCCCCAGAGAGCGTGATTATGACCGACCGCATTGGTTCCGAAGGAATCGTACACGAAGTTTGATTTTGAATTGACAGCTTTTTCTGCATCAATCACTGCTAGAAGAGGTTCATACTGAACTTTGATTTCCTCTATGGCATCCTCTGCTACTGCTGGGTCGGTTGCAACAACGGCTGCAACAGCTTCCCCTACATAGCGCACTTTCTTAGTCGCAAGGCAGTACTCCTCCGGCTTTAATGTTGCTACGGCATACGAAGGAATGGTTTTCGTCACTGCTTTGGCCGTATCTCCGTCTATTGCAGTCACCACTCCGGGAACCTTGAGTGCCCCAGAGAGATCAACTTTCAATAATTTCGCGTGAGCATAAGGACTGCGAAGTATAGCGACATATAGCAGATCTGGGATATCAAGATCGTCTACGAATGCCGTATCTCCAAGAAGCAATCGCCTGTCCTCGAAGCGCTTTAGCGGTTTCCCCATCCATTTCCATGATGCTGACACACTGTCCAATGGAATGTTGTTATGCTCTAATTTGTTTGACATCACTAATTTCGCACCTTGGCCATTTTCTCCGAAGCCAATTTCACAGCTTTGATTATGTTCAGGTAACCTGTGCACATGCAGAGATTCCCAGACAGATTCCTTCGAATTTCTTCCTCTGTTGGAGAAGCATTCCGATTAAGAATTGCAAGGGATGCCATCAAAAACCCAGGTGTGCAGTACCCACATTGCAATGCATGTGATTCCCAAAAAGCCTCTTGGAGAGGATGAAGTTTGCCGTTCTTGGACAGTCCTTCAGTCGTGGTTATTTCGGAACCATCGGCTTGCACGGCAAAGACCGTGCATGATTTCACTGGAAGACCGTCCATTAGCACGGTGCAAGCTCCACAACTCGTCGTATCACAACCAACATGCGGACTGCGTAATCCCAACTCTCGCCTCAGAAAGTAAACTAAAAGCGTTCGTGGCTCAGCGTAACCTTCTTTTAATTCACCATTGACTTTCAAATGAACTAAATGTTTGGTCAACTTGTGGACTGCGCCTTTTCTTCATTTGATCTCGATGATTTGTATCTTTCTCAAAGGTTCAGCATTTGCTAAATGAAGCGAGCTTGGCTAATGGTCTTATCCATGATCTGAGACTATGATCGACGTTTAGACTTTGAATTGTTCCACCGATTCACATGCGAAGATCTCCTCAGGCTTGAGCAACCTCTGCGCGACTCCTTGCTCGTAGCAATATCGAAGAAAGGTCTCGAGCGTCTTTCGATTCGGCTCTACACCATAGGGAGCGAAATCCCATCCCATGAGATCCCTAATCTCCTGCAAGTATTGCCCAAGCCAGGGCAAGATGAACTTTACAGCCGGAAGTCCTTTCACCGAATAGAACTCGTCGTACGCTATCTCTTTTGATTTTACAAATGCCTTGAACAATGACTGTGCAATCCATGGATTCTCTCTGTAAATTTCTTTCTTGATCACGATTGTATGCATGATTGGATAGACACCCGTCTCTTTGAAGTACTCCTTTTCTTCGTTTACGAAATCAGGGAACAGTCGTTGGATATTCTTGGAGCCTTCAAGCATCGGCGATGGTATTCGAGAGCTGTACAAAGCATCAATTTCCCCGCTTTCTAGCATGCTAGAAAGGCTCTTGTCTACGGTCTCCAACTTGATGCCCTTCTTGGATAGGTCTAGCGGAAGGCCTTCCCAACGTCCAGGCTCTTCCTCCCCGCCCTGGAAATATGTAACAGATGAAATGGGGACGCCGTATCTTTCTGACAAAATTCCCCGCATCCAGACACAGGCTGTTTGCTGATATCTGGGATTTCCTATTTTTTTTGAAATGAGATCTTTCGGTGTTTTGATGTTGCTTTTTGAATTTACGAAAATAGAGGCGTGCCGAAAGATCCTAAAGGGATAGACAGGAATCGCGATGAAAGGAGGATCCTCCTCGAAAAGTGAGGCGATGTAAGACCCCATCGACATTTCTGAAGCGTCGAATTCCCGATACCGCAGCATTCGATAGTTTACTTCGGCTCCTTGGTTCAAGGGAATAAAATTCAGATCGATTCCCTCGGGTTTTACCAACCCCTCAGCCAGTGCGTGCATCTTATCATAATCTCCACCGGCGAATGTGAGCTTTAACTTCGACATTCAGGTCAGACAGAAGAAATTCCAAGCCCTCTTAAGTATGTTCTCAGCACTCAGATTAGGACGAGCTAAGCAACATCAGATTGAACAAAAGATTCCTACAAACAATATTCAGTTATGCAACCACGGGGAAAAGCTTTCATTTTTCCAAGTCTTACTAGGTTAGGTCTAACTTGTAGGTAGTCCATTGTTCTTTATCCAGTTGTAAGGGTCCTGTGCATAGTCTTTGAGATAATCGCCCGGAGCGCTTATGCCAGGGATTGGTGCTTTCCAGTCTTCGGAAAGTATTTCGTCTGGGTCTCCATACTTGCGCGCTAGATCCTTTACCTCAGGATCATCCAGTGCAGTCAAGTGTCCATCTTCTATCACCGTTATTGTCTTGCCTTCCTTGGTAATTTCGTAAGTTGGAAAGAGAAGGTGCACATGCAGGTGACCGTACGGTATCCCTTTCTCCGCGGCCCACCTCTCGCTTTCTCCTCTCCACCTTGTGCCAAAGCCCATATGAATTATCCCAGATCTGATTCTCTCCCATTCGAAGCCTCCGCTATGAAGCATCATCACGTCGGGCTGGCGCCTGATTTTCGGGTTTGTTCCAATTGCCGTCTCCCACAACCAAAAAAGTCCCTTCTCAGGGAACTCCGGATATTTCACATCAGAAGTCTCTTCCAGAAGATCTCCCCAGGCCTTTCCGTATCCTGCTCCACCATTGACCGAAACGACTCTGTCTCCCGCAAGTTCCAGTTTCAGACTTGGAAAGGGCCTTGAAAGGTGACTAGTTGTTCCGGCCACGACACCGGAAGTATTGTCATCTAATAGGATTGGGGGTGTTGGATGCCCGTGAAGGTGACCAAGAGAAGGGATCTCGGAGAATCCACGCCTTTCAGATTCGAAATATCTTTCGAAAAGTGTGTACTCAAGATCCGTGCCCTCTGGATCGGTCAGTCTTACTTTTCCACCACGCCCCTGCTTGAAAATCATGTTCCATGTTTTCAAATTGATTAGTTCATTGAGTTTGGGTGGAAACAGAGTTGATCTGTCAGTAAACATACGCGCTGTAGTCCAAGGAATTGCTTCAAACTTGAAACTGGCGTCAGGAATCGGCCCTCCTCGACCATGAATCAAGAAATCATAACCACTGGCCTTGGCATAGTCCACGATTTTCTCCTGGTAATCGTACCATCTGGGATTTTCGCGCCAGTGCTCGCGTCTGATTATCCAGCGCACTTCGTCTTCATATTGAAATTCTCTATCTTGTCCCCAGTCGATCAATAATACATCCACAGTTTTCGCTCCTTTGTTCCGGAGCGCTGTTGAGACTGCGTCTAGCACATTTTTATCATGAAGAGAGGTAGCGGCTATCAAAACTCTGTCTCCTTTCGAGACATGTCCATATCCGACAAATCCGACCTGAGGCCTCTTCCACCCTCCCTTAATGGAACACAAGTAATTCGCGGTCTCCTCAAGTGAGTCGTGGTGATTGTGGCCCCCATCTTGATCGTCAAGGCCCCCTCCATACGATATCCCTATTTCATCAGAGTCATCGCACATTTCACTTAGCCTCAGGTCATCGAATGTTGATCTCGCTCATGCTCCGACCTATATCGCTTTCGGGGCCTAGTTGCAAAGTATCTATTCGAGTCATCTATACTAATTTCAAGCAAGTTAGGGCGCCATTAGCAAGTATCGTTACTTTTTGATGTCCTTTTGCTGAGGGTTTGAGAAAGCGGGCACGTTGTTGCTTTCACGCCTGCGAGCGTGTTTCTCTTGTACGGGATTGAAAACAATAACAACCTGCAAAAGATTCGAACACTCCACATGCAACAGCAAGACGCGATGAAGAGCCTTATTGCGACTTCTGTCGCGCATTTTCTAAACGATGGAACACTCTACATATTCATCACGCTCTTCCCAAAGCTTCTTCCATCTGAGTACTTCCTAACTGGTGTGCTTCTTGCGATTCAGAATTTCTTCTCCGTAGCCGTTAGTCCATTCATTGGGAGAAGGACAGACTCTGTAAAGAACTATGGGCGGGTCTTGTCCCTTGGATTAGTCATAATGGGAATAGGAACAGTTGGCTACTCGATTTCAGTTCTGATTGTCAGTGGATTCTCACTCTTTTTGTTTCTTGTTCCATTCTCAATCATAGCCGGAATCGGAAGCTCGGTTTACCATCCACTTGGAGCAGCAGTCCTCAACCAAAAATGGAGAGGCCAGATACTGGGGCGTGCGATGGGTGTTAATGGAGCGATAGGAAGTTTTGGTAGAGCAATCTATCCACTTTTCGTGGTGGGGCTCGTCGTAGCGTTTGGGATTCCTTCGGTGGCTGTCCTTGCAGTACTGGTATTTGGGGGTGCTGCGCTGGTCTCAAGCCTTCTACATGGTATGTCATTCGGCAAAGATCAATCTGGTATGATCAAAGGGGACTCCAAGAAAACAAATGCGCAAAAAGTCCCCATGAATCTCATTCTTCCCAAAGTTCTCGCATTGACAATCATCGCTTTCACTCGAGGCCTCTTTTCGGTCGGATTGGTTTCTTTCATACAGCAATATCTCATACAAGTAAGAAATCTGCAATACAGTATCCAACTCGGGATAGTTTTCGCGTTCATGTTGGGCATGGCAATTCTTGGCCAGCCAGTCTTCGGTTATATCGCCGATCGGTTTGGACGCAGGCTTTCCCTTGGACTCTCTATAGTAGGTTCAGGCGTTGCGATGCTGCTATTTCTTAACGTGGGTAACCCGATACTCTCCAGCATCTGCCTGGGGTTGTTTGGTTTCTTTGGTTTGACCGGGTTTCCGCTACTTCTACCCCTTGCAACGACAATTGTTCCTGAAGGAGCTCAAACAATCAGCGGATCTATTGTCTGGGGAGTTGGCAATGTCGGAGGAGGGGCCGCCGGTCCATTCATCATAGGTCTTCTTGCAGAACCCATGTTTCTGGGATCATTGTCGAGCGCATTCTACGTGGTAACCATCATTGGAATTGCTTCTCTTGGAATTCTGCCGTTTGTTCCCAAACCTAGAGCAAGATGAAGTCCAATCCAGCCCTTGCATAATCGCAATACATCCTAAGCTCGCCAAATTCAGGGCGCTGGCTTTATGGCAGCGATGTCTTGAGGATTTTCCACGCGAACATAGTGTGTTCTTATTGTGAAATCATGTCGGCTAAATTGAGAAGCTGATTGATCTGCATAAAGCACATACTTTGCAATGAATTTTGATGCTTTGTAGAACACACGTCGTGATCTAGGCCTCATTTCAGCTTCTGAAAAAGAGGAATGTCATAAGTAGAAGTGAAAGCAATGGCTTTGGACTCTCTTCAAATTCCTTAATGAACCCCCCCTCCTCCGTTTTCACACTGGAGTACATGCTGATTGTGGTTATGAAATAGCTATCCACAAAGAAACAAAGGGAAGTTCAATCGTGCATAATTGAAAGTGGGGGATGGAATTTCAAAAATCAAGGGTTCGGGTAGAAAATCTCCTTCGCGTTGCGCTATTGGGATTCCATCTGGCTCCGATTTGGTGATTGAAGGGCTTCAATGTTCCTCTTTCATTCGAATGCAAGACTTCTAAACACATATTATGCTTCAGGATTGTGCTTTTGAACGATAGCTCATACGCTGAACATGCTGTGATGTCATAGTGGAGTATCGGCAAAATGATTATCGACTTTCATCACCATCTCAGCCCATACATTTCCAAGCCACCAGAGAAGCCACGCGCGATATATGCACATGGGATTCCTGTCTCTACGGAACACAAAGGTCTCTTGAATATTGAAACCCATATTCAAGTGATGGACGAGACAGGAATAGACATCTCTGTCCTTACCTCTGGACCAGGGATGCGTGGAGAATTCAAAGATGCTCGTGCGGCTAACGAGGCCCTTTCAAGTATTTGTTCAAAGTACGAGAGCCGGCTCCGGTTCTTAGCCCATGCTGCTCCATTGGCTGGAATTGAAGCTATCGAGGAAGTCAAGCGCTGGCTCGAAGTCTGTCCAGGCGCCGTAGTGCCTTCTGCTTTTGGAGAAATTGGACTGGATGATTCGCGCCTTGAGCCTCTCTATGAGCTCTTGGAGTCAAAAGGCAAATATCTGTTTATTCATCCAGCGATCTCAACCAGCGAAACTGAAGCAAGACAGTACAACGCATTTGATCTTTACCGAACGGTCGGACGCGAGTTTTCCCTCGTCATGGCAACGACTAGACTCATCGCTTCGGGCGTACTTGACAACCATCCAAATTTGCAAATTGTAATGTCACACCTTGGCGGTGGAATTTCATCGGTTGTTCCGCGCATAACAAGTTACCAAGATAAGGAAATGTGGGGCATCTCGGAAGATCCGATCCATGGCAGAAAAGCAAAGGAACCTTTTGAGAACTACCTCAAGAGGATCTACTTTGATACAGGAGGATTCTTTGGGGATCCTCGAGTCATCAGGATAGCATTACAGTGCATCCCGAAGGAACGTATACTGCTAGGAACAGATTATCCGCAAGAAATACGCGACGCTGAGCCAATAAAGAGACTGAATGAAGAGTTGAAATCTCAGGGTATAGATGGCAACGGATCAAACCTCTTGTAATTTCTTTCGCGAAAGCAATTTCTTGAAACAAGTAGGCTCATTGAGCACGATACGAAGTTAGCCCAGAGTGAGCCAACATCAAAGAATTATTGAACATACTAACGTGTTGAGCTTGTGAAATGGTCGCAATCTTGAACATACAATACTCAAACAACAACCAATTCATTTTCTTATCGAAGAACTAAAAAGGAAAGGAACTGAGGACCGACACCTGAAAGTGGAAACGCATGTCTGAAAAAGTTCTTCCCTTATCCGAAGCGATAAGAAAATTCATTCGAGATGGGGATGTTCTTGCTCTTGGTGGTTGGATAATCACACGATGCGTCGTTGCAGCGGTTCATGAATTAATCAGGCAACGGAAGAAAGAACTTACGATATTTCAAGGCTTATCAGGCCTTGACACAGATTTGCTCGTGGGCGCTGGAGGCGTTAGGCGCCTCGTCACTTCGGCCGGCACCCTCGATGCATTTGGACTCTTGAACCGTGTAAACGATTTGTCCTCGGCAGGAAAGCTGGTAGTTGAAAACAACACGGCCCTGGGAATGGCAACGAGATTCCTTGCAGGTTCGCTGGGGCTTCCCTTCTTGCCGACCCGTTCCATTCTTGGCTCCACAATCATGCGGGATCTTAGAGATGACTCCAAGGCCGCCGTCGAGATGAAATGTCCCTTCACAGGGGAAAGTCTTGCACTCCTGAAAGCTCTCAACCCAAAGACTGCTATCATTCATGTCCAGCGTGCTGACAAGGACGGGAACGCTCAGATCGACGGTCCGGTTTGGGACACTCAAGCCATGGCGGGGGCAGCAGATCAGATTCTTCTTACGACAGAGGAGATTGTTGACAAGAAGGAGATAACCAAGAATCCGGAGAGAACTATCATCCCAGCATTCAAGGTCGCGTCTGTAAGTCTTGCTCCTTTCGGTGCATACCCTACTTCTTGCTACAGGTACTATGATTATGATGCAGAACAACTGAGAAGTTATGCAGAAGCTTCTGTTGATGCGATCAAGTTTGAGAAGTATGTCAGAGAAAATGTGCTAGCATACTACGACTTTGAAAGCTATCTGAAAAGTGTTTGTCCGCAAACGCGCAGGGAGCAGCTAAGGGCCAAGCCAGGAAGGGGATACTAGAAATGGAGTATTCGAAAGATCCGACAAAAGAGGAGATCATGGTGGTTGCAGGATCCAGGGCGTTGAAGGACGGGGATTTCCTCCTGGTCGGCGTAGGCCTTCCTCAAGTCGCTGCAATGTTAGCGAGGAAAACACATGCTCCCAATCTGAGGATTGCACTAGAAATCGGAATAATTGACCCAGTTCCCATCGATACTCCAGTGGGAATAGCGGATCCGAGATTATGGTACCAGGCCGAATTCATGGGTGGTACACTTGACGTATTGGGATCGATACTTCAAAGAGGGAAAGTAGATGTGGGTTTCCTGAGTGGAGCTCAAATTGATCAATACGGGAATCTGAATTCGACAGTAGTGTACAACGAGTCGGGCAAGCCGCGAAGAATCAACGGGAGTGGAGGAGCCAATGATGTTGCATCGCTTGCAAAAGAAACTATCCTGATAATGCGCCACGAGAAGCGAAGATTTGTTTCCGAGGTCCAATACCTCACTAGCCCGGGTTACATCAAAGGGTATCAGGAAAGGAAGAAGGTTGGCTTGCCTGGGGGAGGCCCGAAGTTGGTAATAACGAATCTCTGTGTTTTCACCTTTGACCGGGAGACGGAGAGAATAAAGCTCGACAGCCTGCACTCAGGTGTGGCTCCGGAGGAAGTAAGGAGAAACACAGGGTTCGAGATTGAAATTCCAAGTGATGTGAAAACAACGTCGGCTCCAACTTCTGAGGAGCTCCGACTTTTACGAGATGTCATAGATCCAAAGCATGTCTACATCGGAAGGTCTGGTTAATCAGGAGAATCTCGTAACACAAAGAGTAGTATTGGATTGGTCAGAAAATACAATCTTCCGCTTGAAGGAGTAAGAATAACATCGTTAGAGCACTCAGTCGGAGCTCCACTGTGTTCTAGATTGCTTGCGGACATGGGAGCTGATGTGATAAAGATCGAGCGTCCTGGAAGGGGCGATTTCGGACGACATTGGGACAGCTCAGTAAATGGTCTTTCTTCATACTTTGTATGGCTAAACAGGAACAAGAGGAGCATCACTCTCAACTTGAAAACTGAAGAAGGAAAAAGAGTGCTGGAGAGGATGCTCAAGAGGTCTGATGTCTTCATTCAGAATCTGGGGCCTGGAGGCATCCAGAAACTTGGCTTTGGCCCTGAGGAAGTCTGCAAAAAGTATCCTAAACTGATCTATTGCAGTGTCTCAGGTTATGGGCAGGATGGACCTTACAGGGACGAGAAGGCCTATGATCTTTTGATACAAGGTGAGAGTGGTCTGATCAGCTTAACCGGTTATGAGGACAAACCAGCAAAGGTCGGCGTTTCAATAGCAGACATTTCGTCAGGGTTGTATTCGAGTATCGCGATTCTTTCAGCTCTTGTGAGAAGGCGAAGCACAGGTAGAGGTGGCTTCATAGACATCTCTATGTTTGACTGCATGCTCGACCTCGTGGCTGGGCCTGCACTTTACTATCAGTATTCAGGAATTAGTCCAAAACGCGAGGGAATGCGCCACAACATAATTGTTCCTTACGGCCCATTCTTGGCATCAGACAACAAGTACATTAGCTATGCGGTCGAAAACGAGGAGGAGTGGAAAATTTTCTGCACACAGGTAATAGGTCGCCCTAACCTAGTGCAAGATCCACGATTCTCTTCCAACGAAAGGAGGCTCAAGAATCGGGGCATTCTCGAACCGATAATTGAATCCATTTTCCAAACAAGGACTAGCGAAGAATGGTCGAACCTGCTCCACAAAGCTGAGATTGCATCGGGTCAGGTGAATGATCTGGAAGGGGTCCTAAAACATCCCCAGCTGAAATACCGCAAGCTTCTTCGAAATCTCTCAACAGAAAAAGGATCGATTTCAGCGATATCTAATCCAATCAGAATGCAAGGCGTTAAACTGCCGATGAAGCAGGTGCCTTCACTCGGACAAGATACGGTAAAAGTGATGAAGAGTCTTGGATACAAACCCTCCCAGATCAAAAGACTCGTCCATGATCGTGTAATCTAATTTGTCTACTTCAAAAGGCTAGCAACAGGCTTATAGAGAATCAGAAAGAAAAAATGCCACCTTGATTTACGACGTAGAGTTCAATTCCGCCGGCCAGGTTCCAACATCCGGCATACTCGCAGGCGCAAAGATCGCTGAGGAAAAGGGCTTTGGCACAGTCTGGAAGGGGGAGTCAAACAGTAGAGATCCGACGGTGATCCTGCCTGCCATAGCTGCTCTTACCAAAAGGGTCAAGATCGGAACAGCCGTCATTCACATTTTTGCGAGGACAGCTGTTGAAACTGGCATAATGTCTGCTACACTCGATGAACTCTCTGGTGGAAGGTTCCTCCTCGGCCTGGGCGTCGCGAACGAAACACTGGCAGGATGGCATGGCCTCCAGACTGGACATCCCCTCAAGAGAGCAGAGGAGTACATCGCAATTGTGCGTAAGGTCTTTGCAGCAGAGAGACTGAGCGTTCAGGGAACATATTACTCGTCCAACAATTTCAAGTTGGAATTCAAACCGTCAAGCTCCCACCTGCCAATTATTCTGGCATGTTTAGGTCCAAAGATGGCTCAACTTGCCGGGAGGATATGCGATGGCGCAATCATCAATATGGCAGATCCTGGAAGGATCAACTTCGTCGCCGAGAATCTAGCGGAAGGCGCTAAAGTGGCAGGAAGAGATCCAAAGGAACTCGAAATTGTAGCCAAAGTCCGCGTCTCGCTCAACGAGGATATTGAGAAAGCAAAGGACGCTCTCAAAAAAGTAGTCACTTTCTACTCACTTGCAGCTCACTATAGAGACATGTTGGCGCAAATGGGATTGGAGAAAGAGGTGAAGACGATTCAAGAAACCTATCGTCAGTCGGGCTTCAAGGCCGCCTCTAAGACAATCACAGATGAGATGCTGACTAGGATACCTGTTGTTCCTGCAACTAACATCAGAGACTTGAAACAGGGATTGAAGAAATACGATTCAAGCGGTGCTACTCGAATCATAGTAGCTTACGTCCCGTCAACCGAGAAAGGCACTGAGGAAACTCTAGACTTCATCGGCTCATGGTAGATTGAGCTAGCCAAGTTTCCCGGTTTTTGGCAAAGTATGTACTTGATATCTTGTTCCAGTAATTTTAGAATGAACGCGGCATGCCGAGTACATGCGTCCCGATGTAACTGAGAACTAGGTTGTTTGTTACTGGCGCAACAAGATACAATCTAGATTCTCTGAATTTTCTTTCAATGTCAGTGCTAGTGGCTAATCCATTTCCTCCATACGTGGTCATGGCCACATCTGCGGCTCTTGATAGAGCCTCGGATGCTAAGAGTTTTGCAGAGTTTGCCTCCTCACCACAATCCTTCTTCTGATCAAACTTCACCGCTGCCTTATACCTCATGAGGTCAGCAGCCTTCACCTTTAGATAGGCGTCGGCGATTGGGAACTGCACGCCTTGGTTTTCGCCAATCTTGCGGTCGAAAACCACCCTCTGATTCGCATACGCTACAGATTTTTCGATGAACCAGTAAGAGTCGCCGATGCACTCCGATGAAACAAGAATCCTCTCTGCGTTCATTCCATCCAAGATGTGATAGAAACCCCTTCCTTCCTCGCCTACGACGTTCTCTGCGGGGACAACGAGATCTTGAATGACGAGTTCATTTGTCTCGTGGTTTATCATGGTCTCTATCGGGTTAGCTTGGATAGTCTTTCCGATGTTGTTCCTTAGGTCCACGAGGAACAGTGTCAAGCCCATTGTCTTTTTCTCGGCTTTCTCGTATGGGGTAGTACGCGCGAGTAGAAGCATCATATCGGAATGTTGAACCCTTGAAATGAAGACTTTCTTTCCGTTTATCACGTATGAGTCGCCCTCACGACGTGCGAAGGTCTTGATTTTTGTCGTATCAGAGCCTGCTTCTTGTTCGGTCACTCCGAAAGACTGCAAGCGAATCTCGCCCTTGGCAATCTTGGGGAGGTATTTTTCCTTCTGTTCCTCCGACCCGTGACGAAGAATCGCCCCCATCGTGTACATCTGGGCGTGACAAGGAGTTGCGGCTCCACCTGAATGATTAATTTCTTCAAGGATTATGCCTGCTTCGAGCATTCCTAGGCCGGCTCCTCCATACTTTTCGGGAATTAGAGCAGCTAACCAGCCTGCTTTGGTTAGTTCGTTGACAAATTCCTCTGCATACTGTTTCTTCTGATCCTTTTCACGCCAATATGATGCGGGAAACTTTTGGCAAAGATCTCTAACCTGCTTTCTGATAACTTCTTGAATCTCATTAAATTCGAAATCCATTTTCACTCTAAGTCCGGATTGAAGTAATGCGGGCTATGCACCAGTCCAACCGCTAGTCTCACGGTTTCTCTGCCATTATTTGTGTTTCCCTAACACGTTGTTATGGAGGTTTCTTCAATTAGAAATCTTCCTCCACTGAATCCCCGGCAGTTGATATGAGATCACCACATGAAAGAGATGCATTCATCTCGAGAGTCTACCAGGGGATGGGTATCAGATACTTTTGACTCGCTGATCCATAGCAAATATGCTACGGATGCGAAGTCTGGCTAAACTGTGTGCTCGGGATTTCCTTGCCCATGTTATTCTTTACAGCAAGTTCGTATACACGCTTGCCAACTGCTGCAAATTCAATTCCTAGGCCCCAGTTCTTATTCATCATCGTAATCTGGTCTTCAGATGTTCGACCAGGCGCCTTGCCAACCAGCAGATCTGAAAGCATGTACGTCTTTGATTTGAAACGTTTGAACATTCTTTCTTCCAAGAGCACTTCACTATTGACATCGCTTTCATGTTGGGACTTTTCCCAAGTTTCAGATGCATAGTGCGAGAACCCGTTGTTTCCCGGAGGGGCGGAGAAGTAGAGCAGGTCAGCTTTTCTCCAAGAGGCCTCATCGAACTCAAATCTCCTAACCGATGTCAAATGCATCCCTTTCTCGACTAGACCGTGACCTATGACGGGCGTGTGCGAGTTTGTCGCTGCAGCTACAATATCGCAGTCTTTGACAGCCTCTTTGGCACTCTCAGTTGGAATAACGTCGATGCCGAGCCTTCTTGAAGTCGTAGTAGCAAATTCCTCTCTATGAGTGCGGTTCGTGCTGAAAACAGATATCTTGGTTAGTCGTCGTGCTTCCGCGAGTGCTAAAGCCGCTGCTCCTGCCTGCCAGCCTGTGCCGATTAGCGCTGCCTTCTTGGAATTTTTCCGAGCAAGTTTACGCACTCCCACTCCGGTTGTGCCGGCAACTCTCATTCTCTGAATTTGCCCATCATTCATTATTGCGAGCAGCTCAAGATTCTTGGTGCTGTAGAGAAGAGTGAGTCCGACATAACGGCCGCCAGGAGCCGCAGGTATCTTGACACGTCTACGATTTCCATCAATAATTGGGTGGCTCACAAGATCGCAATTGACTCTTTGAGCCATGACTTTTAGTCTTTCAGAGCCTCCCTCCATTGTCTTGAACGAGAAATAAGCATCACTTCGTGAAGTCATAAGAAAGCTATCTCTTCGAGGGGCATTGAAAGTCATGCCACGCCCCATGTCGGTGTAGACAGCCTCAAGCTCCTTCATGCAATCCGACATTGATAGAAGCTGGGTAACATCGTCGTCAGTAAGTAAGAGGGTCATTTCTTGTGTTCAGCTCGCGAAGAGAATTGTTGCCGAGATTAGCCTTTCCAGGATTTCTCGCTCTTTCTAACTAAGAATGTCCTTTCAAATTCGATTACGATTGTATTGTCTTGTTTGTACCCAGTTGTCTTGATTGTTATAATCCCTGTTTCAGGATGAGATTTTGAATCTCTTGTTGCCATGACTTCGGACTTTGCATATAGTGTATCTCCAGCGAACACAGGATTGGTGAGCTTCATGTTGTTCAATCCAAGCATTACGCCATGCTTGCTTGTGTCTTCGACACTCAATCCTGCGACTATAGAAAAAGTCAGAGCCGCGTTCACCACGAGTCGTCCATTGAATGGCGGACCGGGAAAGAACTTCTCCGCGTAATCCTTGTTGAAGTGGATGGGATTCGTGTTGCATGTGAGAAGTGTGAACCAGATGTTGTCATTGTCTGTGAGAGTTCTACCGAGGCTGTGCTTGAAAACTTGACCAACTTTGAAATCCTCAAAGTATCTTCCTTCAGTGGAACGCCCCGAACTCAAATCACGTGTCTCTTCCGGCATTACCTTCTCACCAGAAATACAACCTTTATTTTTTTAGCATACGATCTAGTGTCTAGCTCAAGTAGAGGAGCCGTGCCGGATTCCTCTTGATCATGATGTCAATTTCCTCATTTGTGATTCCAAACGCAAGCAATGCCCTGATAAAGACTCGCATTCCGTAGATCGTTTCCAAGTGAAGCACTTGTCCGAAATCGCTCGCTATGATGCATCTTTCCGCCCCGATGGTCTTGATCGTGTTCACAGTCTCAAAGGGATCGGCCACGGGCTGATAAATGCTCGGTATCATTGGCTGGCAGAATGTACCCACATAGGCTCCCTTGTCTGCAAGTGCTATCATCTCCTCAATAGTAAGCTTGTTGAGTTCGAGCAGAGGATGATCCAGAACCACTCTTGCTCCAACTTCCTTTGCTTTTTCCACAAGCGGGAGAAGCTCGTAAAAGTCAGTGTGCCCTAGTCCGACTCCTATCTTTGCATCTGCCGCTATGCCAAGGACTTCCGCTACTTCAGGCAAAACCTCTTGCTTTGAGTTGACAAGATGTATTCCATGGGATGCATCATGCCCCATGTTCATGAGGCATCGAGCCGAGTTAAAAGTAGGGAAGAAAATCTTTTTCATGTTTGGATATTTTATCGCTTGTCTTACAAAGTCCACCCTCACTCCGAAGTTAAGTCCCATTCCGCCGTATACCTCAACTCCATTTGGCAGGCCCCCTTCCGAAACTAGATGGTTGATGTGTTTCTGGACCAAGTATGCACTCCCGGCAGTAAGATTGAAGTGATCCTTGAACAGAATAGCGCGCATTCCTCTTCTGGCTGCCTCTGCGGCTATGTCTATCATGTCTTGGGATCTTTGGACCCAATCTGGGTACGCGTGAACATGTATGTCCATCGCACCCTTGAGTCTCTCGTCTTCTATCCCTGGGGCTATGTTGCCAATGTTTGGCATATCTCGTAGAATCTTGTAGAAGAAGTCCCTTGCGTTTAGCTCTTTGACCCTCTTCGATGTTAGAATCCTGCCGACCATTTCATCTGAATCGCACAAACAAAAACCACGCTTCTCTCTTTTTCACATTCTGTAAGAGTCGTCAACAATTATTGAAAACGACGCATATTTGTGTATCATGGTGCGCTAATGCACTTACCGATTCCCCTAAATCTAAATAATGGAGCAAGGGAAAGTTCTTCTTGTGACACGATCTCTTCGCAGAACTATCCTATTTGTTCCCGCAAACAATCAGCGGATGATGGAGAAGGCCTCAAAGCTAGCAACGGACATGGTAATCCTCGATTGCGAGGATTCAGTTACTGAAAAAGAGAAACTTGTAGCAAGACAAGCGGCCTCTCAGGCCATCAAGATTCATGACTGGGGTTCAAAAGAGGTTGGAATCAGAATCAACGGCTTGGACACTCCCCTTTGGCTTGATGATTTGGAAAGCGCGGCACAATCTTCACCAAGCTTCATTCTTGTTCCCAAAATCGAAGATCCTTCCGAGGTGAAACTGGTTGATCAGATCATCAGACATTCAGCAAAGGACGAAGGAAAGGAACTCCCTAGGATAATGGTTGCAATTGAGAACGCGAAGGGGTTGGTCAATGTTGAAGATATACTGAAGGCGAGCGAACTCATCACGGCAATTGAATTTGGAGCCGAGGACTATTCATTGAGCCTTGGCATTCTTTCGATTGATCGATCTGACGCGAGTTCACTCTACGCAAGATCAAGAGTGGTCGCTGCTGCAAGAGCCCTTTCAATTGACGCCTTGGATCAAGCCTACGTCAATTTGACTGACCAAGACGGACTGAGAAAGTCTGCAATAGAGGCGAAAAACCTCGGCTTTTCGGGCAAGTCGGTAATTCATCCCAGCCAAATTGAGATCGTGAACCAGGTGTTTAGCCCTTCGCCTTCTGACATCGCGTGGGCGAGTAGGGTGCTTGAGGCGTGGAAAATCGCTGAAAAAGAAGGCAAAGGCGCTTTCAGGTTTGAGGATAAAATGGTGGATGTTGTGCACGTCAAGATGGCCGAAAAGATTCTTGGAATTGCTAAAGAAGCAGGATTGCACGCCTAGTTTCGGATCGGTACTCAGTTAATGCGAATCTTCTGACACTCGGGTTCAGTTCGAAATGACTGAAGAACTTGGAAATGAGATATCCGAAGAGTGCCTCTCCTTTCTCAGACCTGAGACCAAGTCAAGAAGAAACTTGGTCTTGATTTTGTTAACGATTGGTGAAACAGGGTTTCCGCACGTCTGTTTACTCTCACCATATCAGGTTGTATCAAGAACACGCTCAGAGCTCTGTTTCGAAGTTTATCCCAGTTCGCGCACAAAGAGAAATCTTGACAGCGCGAGAAAGGCCACCCTGATTATTCCTGAATCAACCGCTTTGCTTTATGCGAGCGGTGAAACTGAGCATTTGATTGATCTAATCGAACCTAGTCCACAGTCGGTATATACACTCAAAGTGAGTAGTGTGTTGAGAGATGGCTCAGAAGATGCTCCAATCAATTCACAAATGACATTTGATGCTTCGGTGATTGGTTTAGATTACCAGAAAGGCTTTGATGCAATGCTCATGAGCTTGGAATCAAAGAAGACTGGCGCTTCAGATTAGTGCATGATGATTTGATTTTGGCCAAAAAGATAACCAAAAATGAACAAGAGAAGAAAAAGTCCATAATTGTAGGACTCTCTGGTGGAAGCGGTGTCATCTATGGAATCCGACTGCTTGAATATCTGAAAAAGATAGATGCCGAAACACATCTTATCATCAGTCCGGCAGCAAGGATCACAATCGCTTCTGAGACAGACTACGATCCTGCACAGATAGAAAAACTTGGGTCCAAAGTACACAGATTCAACGACATTGCAGCATCGATTTCCTCCGGCTCATTTGAGATTGATGGAATGGTAATAATTCCGTGCAGCATGGACACTCTTGGGGCAATCGCATCAGGCGTGACAGATAACTTGCTCACGAGAGCTGCAGAGGTCACTCTCAAAGAGAAGAGGCCTCTGGTTCTGGTTCCGAGAGAAACGCCTCTCTCGCTGATACATCTTGAAAACATGAGGAGAGTGGCAAGCGCTGGCGCAATCGTTGCACCGGCGATGCCTGCCTTCTACCACAGGCCCAAGACGGTTGATGATATAATCAACCACCTGATTGGCAGAGTGTTGGATTTATTGAAAATTGAAAATGAGCTTTTCCGCAGGTGGAAAGGGTTGAATAATTCTTCTCAAGTTTCGGAGCTTGAAAGCTCCATCTAGACTTGATACGCTGCGATACAGTCGCAATATGTGGATCAATATTGAGCGGGTTTGCAAATCGTCTTTCAACAGATATATTCTAACCGAGGGCGTAACGCCCACTTTTTGAAAAGCTGTGAAAAGTGCTTGTGATTCTCTTCCATGATTTGGTGACTTTAGCATCTGCTTCATCGGCTAAACATTAAATGAAGGGCTCGAGCCTCCAGACGCGAGAAAATTGGATGTTTTAAAAATCTCAAAGACAATAAATGCACCTCTCAAGTTTGCTTACACCTGGCTTACCGATTTCAGCGAAGAAGATCCGAAGATAACAGGCTCCAAGAGTCAGAGAACGATACTTGAAAAATCAAAGAAGAAGGCAGTCTACGTGATTAATTACGAGGGATCAGACGGCAAGCTCAAGACGGTTGTCAATGTTGTAACTCTTAGCCCTCCCGATGCCTGGCATCTAGATCAGTTCGGGATAGAAGACAATGAGACAGGAGACTACAAGCTTGTGAAGCTCGGAAAAAACAAGACCAGAATAGACATGGTATTCAAAGAGAAATGGAAGAACATCGCAAAGATACCATCGATCAAGGAGCAGGCAAGACACACAAACGAGATCTGGGACAAGTATGTCGCCGCTCTTGAGAAAGATCACTCCAACAGTTAGCCATGCCAAAGGATATTCTGCTTTTTCTTTGTGGATCCTTTTAGCTTAAGGCAGAACTCCGCGCGCCGGTGAAAAACGAGAGAGGGGGGGAGAAAATAAAAAGCTAGGGAGCAAAACAAGAACTGTAATGAAAACCATAGAGCTTGGACATCTTGTGTGAATTCAATTACATCAATTGAAGAATTGTAGCTTCTGCTTGTTTCAATGGAATTCCTGTATCTAGCTCTCTAAAGCCATTGCATATCCTCTACTTATGAGTTGGTTTCCTACTCGGCATAAGGAACAGCTTGTTTGACAGATCGGTTCTAGAATCCATCAATCACCGCCTAATATTATGTGTCTAACACAAATGGATCCCAACGCACAGTCAACTTGTGCTCTCAGCTTTTTTCCATAAAGAAGATCTCCAAATGTTCTCAGCCATAACATGCTCAAGTACATCTTTGCAAAGCTTGATGATTGATTCATATTGTTTCTGCATACACATGCGTCCTTGCAAGGTAATGTCTGGAAGCTTTTCGTCAAAGCGCCGATCTCCAAGCGAAGTAGCGAAAACTGGATTGTTTGACTTGAGTGCCTCCCAGTACTCACTAGCAAGCTCGTGCAACAACTCTCCTGATCTACCTGCTGAATTCGATGTCTTACAAGTTTGAATGCGATGAGCACGTTATTAAAAAAAGATGGCGTCTTACTCGAAAGGGTATGGCTCAAGGCCAATAGAGAGATACTAGCATATCTTGTCCCTGCGCTCCTCTTGATAGCAGATTAAATGTAATTTTGACATTACTTGGCGTATAAAATTCCACTACTGAGTTAGCTCATCGGAGCATCTCCAAAATAAGTCTGCGACGAGCGCGCTCCATTTCCGACCAGATCCTTTTGTAGAACAATGCCGTGGCACACTTCGAATGGCATTCATTAAGGTGGAAATAACAAACCAGAGCACCGTGCTAACAGACGTGCAGGTGCAGACCGCGATCCCAGCTTTGCAGACCCAAGTGCACAGGGATTTTGCTCCCATCTGGGGAATAGACGCTGACCTGAGTTTCCTTCCAAAGGGAACAGCTTCGACGCCCAGCGCTTGGATGCTAGGGATCTTTGACAATTCCGATCAATCGGGAGCGCTCGGGTATCACGAGCTCAGTCCTCAGGGAAATCCACTTGCGAAAGTGTTCGCAGGAAGCGACATGCAAGTGGGCCTAAACTGGACAGTTACTGCAAGCCACGAGCTATTGGAAATGATGGCCGATCCGTCGATCGACCTAACAGTTTTCGTTCAACCGAACTCCTCTACGGGGACAATTTTCGCGTACGAAGTTTGCGATTCTTGCGAGTCGGATTCATTCGGATATTCAATCAACGGAATCGCTGTGTCTGATTTCGTCTTTCCCTCGTGGTTTGAGTCTTTTCGCTCTGCGGGAAGCACTCAATTTGATTATGCAAACAAGATCACAAAGCCCTTCGAGATTTTGAGTGGAGGATACATTGGCGCGTTCGACGTGACTTCGGGCTCTGGTTGGCAGCAGATCACTTCGACTGGGATGCCAACAAAGGAAGCTTTCAAAGTCCGCATGGACAGCAGAATGGAGAGAAGGAAGCTTCCAAGAGATAAGTGGAGAAGGAGCTCTCCAATCTCCTAGAAAGTGAGAATTCTGCTTTCGGAGGTCGTGAAAAAAGTTGAATCATGGGAGACAACTAGCCTTGATTGCGGCTGCTGCGATAATCATTGCACTAGCCGTAGGAGCTGGAATTTATTATACAATCCCCCCTAACAATAGTTCTTCAACTAGTTCTCAGAAGACTACTACAAGTGGAGGCGGTGGGTCAACAAACGAGGTCAATTGCATAATCAAGTACTACACTGTGTGGTCAGTAGAATATGTATCGGATAGCCTTACTCGAGGCACGACATCAACTCAGTCATCAAACAGCACTTACACAACAGCCACGAGCGTTACTCAATCTGTTGGCTATGCCACTACGACTACAGAGAGTTATACTGGCACTCTTACTGGTGCATTAGCTGAATGGACTGTCTCCGCTTGTACTTGGACTAAATAGACAGCTTGAAAGTCATGCTGATTTAGGTTCAGGCATTTCACGAACTAGGTTATTATGAATCCTGCAAATGCCTTTGCATACTTGCCACCAAAGAAAGTTCAAAACAAATTGTGAGGCATAAGAAGCAGAAGCAACAACCGCTCTATGGCTTACCAAAACGGAATGAAGAAGTACTGTCAAACTTTTTAGGGATGAAGTGAAACTACTCAAGATGGCGAAACTAAAATGTCTGGGTTCGAATTCAAATGCAAAGACATTGGTATGAATTGCGGCTTTGAAGTGAAAGGCGCATCATCAAGAGATGAAATGATGCAGATAGTTTCTGCGCATGCAAAGGGGGCGCACAACATGACGACGATACCTCCTGATATTGCCTCGAAAGTCAGCTCAGCAATAAAAAGTTAGAATAAGTTCAGTTTGTCTCCTCTCTTCCGGCGAGAGAAGGAAACATGACTGGAGCCTTTTTGCCCAGAGAGCACCATATCGTTATGGATAATTTTGATCCCTCTTTGAAGAAAAAGTGAGCTACTATTGACAAAGATCAATGCATATAGGCATGACTTTCGAATCCGCGCGTCCCCATGCCAATCACAAGACAAGAAATAGAAAGCAATAGACTTGGGAAGAAGTTTGCCCGAGATGACGCAAAACCAACTGCCAGAGAAGCGCTCGTGTACCTCCTCGATGCACTTGAAACAAGCAGGTTACATCGATGCATATACTGCCTTGCCACAGAAGCAGAGATCAAACAAGAGCAAAAGACTGACCTCACTTGCAACCATGCAATAGAAGATGTCTACAGGCGCTCGGACATCAAAGATGCTTTGAGAGTGGCGAAACTGGCGTTGAAAAGATAGGTGACACAATCCTCAGTTTAGGTAGATCGACAGAAGCAATTGTCTTCATCTTCTCTGATGGGTCAGAGGATAACCTAAGGGATCGAGAGCCCTCGGTCAGAGTATAGTTCCAGTTATGCGAATATTTCATTTGGAAATCAAATCTTACGTTCGTAGAACAAACTCACCCCATTAATTTCATACTCGCCGAAACGCTCCGTTGGCCGAAAACCAGCACTTTCGTAGAGTTTCCGCGCATCTACCTGCAATTTACCAGTTTCAAGCTTCACAGAGGTCAAGCCGAGCTCGCTTGCAATGGCGCAAAGGTGTTCAAGTATCTTTTGTCCTAGCCCTCTACCACGGTAATTTGGTCTTACATACATTCTCTTTATCTCTCCATAGCCTTCCATGATTCTCAGAGCACCACATCCCGCTGCCTTGCTATCGATTCGCGCGATGACGAATGTGACGTTTGATTTTAGAAGGTCTTCCACTCCCAGAATATAGTTGTTTTCTGGTGGGTAGAGCGAATTGAGGTACTCGTCAAGCTCAGATATTAGCTGTCTCGATTCAGGGTTATCGGAACGTTCTTGCGCTATAGTGAAATTCATTTAGCTTCCCTTTTACCCAACTATCATTGTCCCGGAAAGTTGCATTTTATCAAGATTAATGCAAAAGAGGATATCACTAACACTTTAGCTAACCATAACATGCTCTTTTCGAAGTCTGAACCATAAATTTAGGCTTAGTTTTGCGCAAAAATCGTCTGAAGTTTCAGCTTTAATGCGTGGATAAGTACTGGCATCCGCACCAGAGGATAAGATCATCCTAGCTATTGCTTTGAAAAATAATTGTCCAAAATGTTCTGGGTAATTCTAGATGATTTTGCATTGGTCGGAATTTCAAATAGACTCTCTTTCAGTATTTTAGCACAGACTTATCCGTGAAAAGAAACGGCTCTTGCCGGTCAACTTCTTGAACGGCTAACACTTGATTATCTTTGGCACTTCAAACAGGAATGAAATTTGTAAGTTACACACTTAATGGACGCTCGGTGCATACGCATCGTCCCCTTTCCATAAATAATCTTGTGGCCGGAAGCAACCGCACTTCAAAAGAGTACTGGAAGCTACCATGATTGATACTGCTGTAAGTATGTGTGTAGTTGGTTGGTAAAATAAAAAAATGTCCTCGATGAGCATGGCTTTCAGAAGCCTTCGACGAAGGAAGATGCGAACTGTCTTGACAGTTTCCGGCATCGTTGTCGGAGTTGGAATGATTCTGGTGTTGCTCTCGCTTGCAGCCGGAACCTCGGTAAGAACAACCGGTTTGCTAAGAAATCTCACGGGTGCAGAGATCACAGTGGTGAATTCCACAAGGCCCTCATTCGGGGGTGGCGGCGGATTCGGGGGAGGCTCCGGTTTCGGAGGTGGAAGAGGTGGTGGCGCCTTAGGTTTTCAGTTGTTATTTGGGACTGGAGATCCGATTGGCCAGTCCATCGCTAATACGATAGGCAACATGAGCGGAGTGTATGGAACTTCGCCGCAGCTTACGATAACCGGTTATGTTAACAATAGCACAGCTTTTTTTTACGGTGTTGATCCTAATACTTACTCAAGTGTCACAAATGGGATAAACATTGTCAACGGTTCGATGCTCTCTTCTTCCTCGGAATCCAATCAGATTGTTCTGGAAAGCACATTTGCAGCGAACCTCAACATATCAGTGGGATCAGTGGTCACTGCCGGGCCTTATGCCAATTCAACAGAACTAGCAAACTATACTGTCGTCGGGATGTATTCGAGCGGAACCAATTTCGGACCTCAAACTAGGTCTGCCTACATTCTTCTCTCAAATGCGCAGAGCATTAGCAATCAAACTGGTAAAGTGACGGAGATCTATGTCAAAGCAAATAACCCAACTGATGTTAGCCAGATCACATCGAGCATTGATTCCTCAGTTTCTGGGGTTACCGCGATTTCCTCCTCAAACATAGCGAATCCAGCTTCGACTCTGTCCAACTCACTGACTACATTCTTTGTTGTCATCGGCCTCGTGGCGCTGCTCGCGGGAGCCTTTGGCGTTATCAATACGATGATGATGTCAATAAGTGAAAGGACGCGTGAAATAGGTACGCTAAAGGCTATTGGAGCAAGGAGTTCGCAGGTGGTGAAGATCTTCCTGAGCGAGGCGTTGCTCATTGGTTTGATAGGGGCGGCTGTGGGAGTCTTCGTCGGCATTCTTGCATCATTCGCACTTCCATTGTTCACTGGCTCTGTTTCGGCGAGCAATTTCGGTGGCGCTGGTACGCTATTCAGCGGAGGAATATCACCCTCTCTTACGCTTTCCAACATACTACTGAGTCTCGCCTTGGGAACTCTGGTCGGAGTTTTGGCAGGACTGTATCCAGCATGGCGAGCATCCAGAATGAATCCTGTGGAGGCGCTCCGACATGTCTGAGATGGCATTAGTGCAGACGATCAAAGTCGAAAAGAGGTACAAGCGGGGGAAGATTCCCGTACCAGCCGTGAACGGAATTGATTTGCGTATTAAGAAAGGGGAACTCGTTGGAATAGTGGGTCCCTCTGGCTCGGGAAAGTCCACGCTCCTGAATTTGATCGGCGGACTCGATAGGCCAAACAATGGAAAGGTGATTGTCGACGGCACCGATCTCAGTCAGCTCAACGACAACCAGTTAGCTGATTATAGACTAAGGAAGATAGGCTTTGTGTTCCAGTTCTACAACCTCATTTCAACACTCACCGCACTCGAAAATGTGGAGCTTCCGATGAACCTTGCTAGGGCGCCAAAGTCCGAACAGGAGGAAAGAGCTTTGAAGCTTCTGGAAACTGTGGGGCTGCAGGAGAGGGTCGATCACATGCCAGATCAGATGAGCGGAGGTGAACAGCAGCGAGTCGCAGTAGCGAGGGCCCTTGCAAACAACCCTCCGGTCATATTGGCTGATGAGCCTACAGGTGATCTAGATTCAAAGTCCGCAAAATCACTGATGGATTTAATCAAAACACTGCGGAATGAAAAACAGGTAACTTTTGTCCTAGTCACGCATGATCCAATAGTAGTGGCCGAATGTGACAGAGCATACGCCATAAGAGACGGAAAGATAACACATGAATTATCCGGAGAGGAGCTTGAGGATGCAAAGCTTTCAGACAAGTACGACAGAGCAGCAATGGATGGGATATACTGACAATATGGGCCAGCCCGCCGAGTTCTCTCTATTAATCTTGGATAGATTAGGGAATCTTTGTTGTGATAGAAAGAGGATGTCTGCCAATCCTTGGCTTTGATACGGAGGTGCCAGTGATTAATTGGCAAGAAAAATACTGATTATTTCGTTGATCTTCATAATCGCAGGCCTCGTACTCGTCATGTATTCGGATCCTATCTTTAGAACAATCTCTGGTACATCACCATCGGGCTTCCCAGGAGGAGGTAGTGGGTTTCTTGGTGGGGGAAATTCCACTATTTTTCAGCGGTGCAGAACCGTGACAAACGAATCGGTCCAGCAATGCCTTTCTCAAAACGGGATCACTCTTTCAGGCTTCGGGCGTGGAAATGGTACGAGCGTTGTGTCATCGGCATTCGGATCTAACGCGCTAGTTGAAGGCATTAGCGGAATAGGTCTCATAGCTTTCGGTTCTGTCTTGGTATTGGTTCAGATTTTCAGAACGCCAGTTACACACTCGCGCATCAGAAGATACAGACGATGAGCGGAGAATGTGTATCAGAGCACGTTTCTATTATCTTGACATTGTCTTTGTTCACACCCAAAACGTAGAAATCATCCCCATTCATCTAAGATTTCGTCATGAAGTTCGGAGTATGCGTGCCAAACTACGGAGATACCTGCTCGGTTGAAGCACTCAAAACAGTTTCAGTTGAGGCAGAAAGATTAGGCTATGATTCGATCTGGACTACGGACCATGTGCTCATGCCTCAAAACAGCGCGACACCGTACGAGAGAATTTTTGATAGCGTCACAACTCTCGCGTACTTATCTTCGCTGACAAAGAAAGTAACACTCGGGATCTCGTCGCTTATCATAGCAATGCGTAACCCCGTTGTAGTTGCAAAGGAGCTTGCCACCATAGATCACTTCAGCGGTGGAAGAATAATGCTTGCAATGAGTGCTGGCTGGAATGAAAAGGAGTTTTCAAATCTCGGGTCAGATTTTCACACTAGAGGAAAGACAGTCGATGAATCAATCAGGCTGATCAGGGCTCTATGGAATGGCGCCACTTCCTTCAAGGGAGAGATGCTTTCGCAGAAATTCACTGACGTGGTTTTTGATCCGCCGCCGGTTCAGAAGAACCTTACTATCTGGATAGGGGGTGTCAGCAAGGCAGCGATGAGGCGAGCGGCGAATTTGGGGGACGCCTGGCATCCAAATGTTGCTCCTGTCGAACGATTCAAAGAGATGGTTTCGCAGTTTAGAAAATCATTCCCTAGTGCGAAAGAGAAGGAGATATGCGTCAGGATGGCCTTGGACTCAAAAGCAGAGAAATCCGATTATATCTCTCCACAAGGCGAAAGGCGGCTAATCCTCTCCGGAAACATAAGGGAGAACAGAAGAATCATGGGTGAACTCGAAAAACTGGGCGTCTCGCACATTGTGGTCGCACCAAACTACAACGGGAAGATTTCTACGCACAATCAGCTCGAAGGTTTGAAGATCATTGCTGAGGAATCTATTTCCTAGAGGATTTCTACTTTAAGCCTGTCCCAAGAATACTCTCATGTAGTTGGTTCTCATAATCGAGAATCATATTATTTCTCTAAATCTCACTTTAAGCCATTATGTAGGACTGACAGAGAAGGTGAAGCGAGATGAGTTATCACGGGATTCAATTTACGGGAATAGCAATCGTTCTGGCGAGTTTAGCGTTTAGGAACAAGCCAAACATATCTGAATTCATCAACAATGTCGGGTTTCTTTGCATACGCGCCAAATCTTCTGGTAGCGGTCCTCGGCGTAATAGTCACAATCGCCGGTGCAGTAGTTGACCCAGAGATTGAGCGCAAACTCCAACGACGACCTGCTGAGTTAAAGCTAGAACAAACAAGTTTAGACACAAGGTTGGGAGAACCGTCATTCAGAACCTCCCAAGATTGTTCTTCTGTAGACTATCAAGCAACAGGCAATTTGAATTAGAGATAGACAGTTCCTAGCCTTCTTTTCAAACCTTACAATTAGCTTCCTTGAGCGATTGAGCCATGAAGCACTCCTCTCCACAACCTATCGTTTAGGCTGATGGCATTTCACTACATCATCCATATTTTCTCCTCCAGCAGGGACGGTCTACCCGATCCTTCACACTCTTGAGAAAAGGAAACAGGTCGAGAGTTTCTGGGCCGCCTCGAGCGGCAAGAGAAAAAAACGTGTTTACATGCTTCCTTCGAAAGGCGTCAGGACACTTTCGAGTTTTGAGAACTTGTGGAAACGCGCTGGAAAGTCACTCCGAGAAAATTTCATGAAAGCATCAAAGCTTCTTGAGAACGATTCAACCTCTCTTGAGAGGCGAAATATTGTGAGACCGTTAGGTATCGCGCAGGGCAGAGGATGGTTTGCATTGATGCAGAAGGTCAATCAAGCTAAATCTGAAAGAAAGAAACTTTATCCCCTGAAAAAGGCAAGAGATTCACTTAGGCAAAGGGTCTCCCTCCTTCGGGAGCTAGATAGATCTCTTGCAAAAGAGATGTCCAGAATCTCCAAGAGAAGCTAATCATCAGCATTTTTCTTCTGCGCCCGATGCGGCTCTGCATATTCAGAAAAGAATTTTGCATACATCGCGAGATTCAGAGCTAGAACTATGCCGTATGCTATGAATGGAACCGGTATTGCGGCCGAATCTAATTCATACCCTGCGAACGACGTGCCAGCGGAACTCATAGTTAGGCGCGTGGCTTGGCTCACTCCAAAGAGCCTTCCTCTCTCACCCTCGTCAACCATGTCCACCATCGCTGTCTGAATGACGGGAAAGGCGGCGACTCGCAGCGCGGGATAGACTAGGTAGATCCCAATTGAGATCGGGAGGATGCGGATGAAGGGAAACACCATCATGAGTACGATTGTCGCGCCTCTGGTTGAGATGACTCCTTTGACGAAACCCAAAACTCGTTCCATCCTTGGTGCGAGAAGAAATGTGCATGCGCCTATGAGCCCACCTATAGTGGTGTAGATGCCCATTGAATCTCTCGTTATATGGTAGGTCACTATGAAAAATGGAATCAAGAATGGAGTCACAAGGCCATTGGAAAAACCATTCAGCAGGCCTGTAATTCCGAACTTGCCAATAATTTTCCCACTCTTTAGGCTGAAGTGCTTTTCGCCTTGCGCTGCCTTTGTCTTAACGAAGAACGCAGGCAAAGTTGAAACAACCCCGAGCACTGTCGCGATGAGAAACACCTCCTGCGTCGTGATATAGCCCCCAATGAGCGACCCAAACGCCGAAGTAACTCCTGAGATGAAGCTCAGGAGCCCATAGTAGTATGAACGATCTTTTCTCGCAGTGATGTCTGAGATTACCGTGGTTTGTATTGGCTGAACCGATCCCCCTACACCGCCACCAGCAAGGGAACCTGTTGCAGAAAATCCACCGATCATTGCAGCAAGAAATACGATTAGAATGTTCTGCGAGAGATAGACCATTATCGTTGAGAGTGGAAGGAGTGCGAGCGCCAAGACGTAGGTTGTCTTTCTCGAATAATCAGTTGCAAACCCTATGAGCAAGCCAAAGCCGGCGGTCGCGAGTGTCGCGGCGGCATAAATGAACCCAAGAATCGCCACCGATTCGTGCATTTCATTCAGCACAACAAAGGGAAAGACTAGGTTCACTAGTCCGGCCGCAAAATTTCTGACTCCCCTTATCAAGGTCACGAGATTGATCGAAAGTTTGTCAGTCTCGACTACATCTAGGGTCAATAGTCCGAGCCTTCCGCGTTAAATACACGAAAAAGACGATTACTTAACCCAGAAGCTTTGGGTTTGCATGAAGTCAAAATAATAAAACACCTATGTTAAAGTAGAGATCCAAATGCAATCAAGCCCGAAAGTTGTCGAGGCCGTGGATTCGCTGCTAGAACAATTTTCTAACGCAGTGTCACGACACGATCCAAAGGCCGTGCTTGCCCTGTTCGCAGAGGATCCAAATATTGCGATGCTCGGTTCGGAAAAAAGAGAGATCGCAATTGGAAGGAAGGAGTTTGGGAGGTTTCTGCAGCGAGTTCTCTCAAGGCCAGAGACTTATTCCTGGAAATGGAAGCGAAAGATGATCTCAATAAGAGGCAATGTAGCGTGGATTACAGCGGAAGGCTCTGTAATAGTGAGAAAGGGCTCCCGCGAGAATATCACCCCGTATCGTCTCACGGGAGTTTTTGAAAAACGTAAAGCAAAGTGGCTTTGGATGCACTACCACGGCTCGGAGCCTGTATAGACATACGGAGAAGTAGCAATGGCAATAATAGTGCACATCGCGAGAAAGTCGGAATGGGAAAAGGCGAAACCTTCAGGAGAATATAGAGGCGACACTCTGGCATCACAGGGATTTATCCACTGCTCGACGCCCAGCCAGGTGGTTGGCGTGGCAAACGCTATCCACAAGGGACAGAAGGATCTTGTTCTTCTTTGCATTGACACATCAAAAGTCCATCCAGAAATAAAATACGAAAAGTCACGCATGAAACTCTACCCTCACATATACGGTCCTCTGAATGTAGACGCAGTTAAGGCTGTACTGGAGTTAAGAGCAAAAGACGACGGCACCTTTGATCTTCCGCAAGGAATCCCGACTGAATGAATCCAGATGTTCTGTTACATCGTTAGAGCACAATTGACATGAGTATGATACCATAGAAACTACTACCGTCCCTGAATATCTTTTTCGGAATCAATCCCACTTGCTTGAAGCCCACGTCTTTGTATAGGTGAATAGCTCTTGGATTATTTGCAAATACCTCAAGCTCCATCGTTTTGAAATCCGCCTTGCGACATTCTTCTATTATTGTCTTCATCAATTCTCTTCCGATACCTGTGTCTCGATAGGCCTTTGAGACAGAGATGCCTAGGAATCCGTGGTGATGTTCGTCGCTTGTCTTGCCTCTTAAGACCTCGCAGTTTCCTATCATTCTTCCTTCAATCTCTGCGACGATGTCGATTGCATTTCCACTCTCGATTGCGGCAAGTCTCTCTGCAAGCCACACTGCTTCTGATTCTCGAGTCTGTTTCTTATCTGAAATTATCCCAAAACCTGGATCCTCGTCTCTCTCGCTGACGAGACCATTTATGAAGCCAACAGCAGAATCCAAGTCTTCCCACTTGAGCGACCGCAGCGTCACAGCCTTCCCGTTCTTTGCGGTGAACTGTTTGAAGAACTGCCCTGCTTTCATTTGAAATTGGAACCTTGGGAAAGTTGCCTAACATAACTAATAGCATTTTCCAAAGAAAGGAGGGGAAAGAGCTTGAGGCTCTATCCTTGTGGCATGATCAGTGTCCGTACCTATGCGGGTCTTTGTCGAACTTTGCCTTGCACCCAGAGGAGCAAAAGTAGAATTTGTTACCCTCGTGTTCTGAGACGTACTTTGCATTACTTTCCTCAACTTTCATCTTGCATATCGGGTCTATCACAGTCATTCTTGTGTCTTCACCTCCTTCTTTGCATTGTTTTGAAAAACCTTGCCACGATCATGAAACACAACTCTGTCCTTAAAGCCAGATCTTGACGCTACGCTTTCAATTTCTTTTCTCACCAGCTCCTTGTTGATTCCTGCAGGATCAAATTCTACGATTATCTTGTTGAGCAGTGGAAGTTCTTTCACCTCTTTGATCCCATCGATTTTCTGGAGCTCTCGTCTGAACACAGGTGTGCAAGCGATGCAATCAAGGGACATCACTGAGAATTCAACTCTCTGTTTCAAAATCTTGGCTTGAACCTCCTGAGTGTGAGGGAGTTTGTAAGCACAGTGACCGAGGAGAGAGCCATCGCAAGCCCTGCGAGGATAGGATTGAGCAACACACCAATCGCGACATAAAGTAATCCTCCTGCGACGGGGATCAGTGCCACATTGTAGATGAATGCCCAGAAGAGATTTTGCTTGATCTTGCTCATCGTCTTTCTTGATAGTTGGATTCCTGCGACGACGTCTCTCAAGTCATCTCTCATCAAGATCATGCCTCCCGTTTCAATCGCAATGTCGGCACCGGAGCCTATCGCGATTCCGACGTCTGCCTGAGCTAGAGCTGGTGCATCGTTGATTCCATCTCCCACCATGGCCACTTTGCGCTTTTCCTGCATCTGGAGCTTCTTGATTACTTCTGATTTTTCCGTTGGCAGAACTTCTGCGAAGTATTTCTTGATTCCAAGCTCTTTAGCTATCGCTGTCGCCGTCTCATTGTTGTCGCCAGTCAACATTACTACTTCTAGATCCATTTTCTGAAGCGCTCTAATCGCTTCAGCTGCGTGCTCCTTGATCGTGTCTGCCGCAGCCACAATTCCAACAGGTTGTCTATTCACCGCAAGGAGCATCGCAGTCTTGCCCTGTTGTCTTAGACGGTCAAGTCTCTGGATCACGGCGTCGTCCATCTTGATGTCATGCGATTCAAAGAGACGAGAATTGCCCAGCAAGATATCATTCTTTGAATATACTGCTCGTATCCCCTGCCCTGGGACGGCCTCAAAGGAGTCAGGTTCTGGAATAGTTTCTTTGAGATCAGATTTCGCTCTTGCGATAACTGCCTTTGCAAGTGGGTGCTCAGAATGTTTTTCCGCAATTGCAGCAAGCTTCACTATTTCTTTCTCGTCAAGATCTGACAAGCTTTCCACATCAGTCACAGAGGGTTCGCCTTTTGTGAGAGTGCCAGTCTTGTCAAATACCACTGTGTCGATCTTCTGAGTTCTCTCAAGATACTCGCCCCCTTTGATCAAAATCCCATTCTCCGCGCCCTTTCCCGCCCCAACTACAATCGCCGCAGGTGTCGCAAGTCCCAAAGCGCAGGGGCACGCAATTATTAGTACCGCGACTGCTGCTGTGAATGCAAAACTTACAGGATAATGCATGACATAGTTCCAGACAAGAAAAGACGTCAAAGAGGATGCGATGACGATTGGAACAAAGTATGTTGATACCGTGTTCACAAGCCTCTCAATCGGGGCCTTGCTGCTCTGGGCTTCGGAGACCACCTGGATTATCTTGGAAAGAGTTGTGTCTGCACCTACACGCGTCGCCCTGACTTTCAAAACTCCGTTGCCATTGATCGTTGCACCGACGACTTGGTTCCCTGTGGTTTTCTCAACTGGTATGCTCTCGCCTGTGACGAGCTTCTCATCCACCGAGGAATAACCTTCGGTGACCATGCCATCGGTGGGTATCTTTTCTCCAGGTTTCACAAGCAACAGATCTCCCTCAACGACGTGATCTATCGGTATATCCTCTTCTCGCCCATCTTCTCTGATGACTGTAGCCATCTTTGGTTGGAGAGATACGAGTTTTGAGATTGCGTCAGTCGCCTTTCCTCTCACCATATGTTCCAAAAGCTTTCCAGTGAGTATGAGAGCGATGATGACGCTTGAAGCATCAAAATAAAGCCCTTGAAGAGGAAGCTCTGCTGGGAAGACGACTGCAATCAAGCTGTAGAGATAGGCTGCAGTGGTTCCTACTGCTATCAGAAAATCCATGTTCGATGCTCGCATTTTTATGGCATTGTATGCTCCCTTGTAGAACCTCGAGCCTGCGATGAATTGAACAGGCGTTGCAAGAACAAGAAGTATCCAGCCAAGGCTTGCCCCGAGATTCATTGGAACCCAAGAAAGGATCAATATTGGAATGCCAAGTACCACGCTTAATGTTACCATGCGTCTTATGCTTCGAAGCTCGACCTCTGGAGCGGTGAATGTCCTAAGGCAGGACTCGCTGCAAAAGTAGTAAGTCGTCCCGCGCACAGTTGCATGGAGCGACTTGTCTGACTCTGCGACAAACATACCACAGACAGGATCAGTAGCCATTTTCTTTAGGCCTCCTGGCGCTTTGCCACGGCAGATTTCTTGTATGAAGAGGCGCAGTAGGTGCAGCAGAACGCTAGCTTCTTTCCGTTGATCACTTCATAGTAGGCGTCCTTGTAGACTCTGCAGCCGCAGTGCGAACAGGTGCTCATGCTTGGCTCTATTGCGCTTGAAACTATCGTGGTGAACTGTTTGAAAAGGCGCGTGCAGAGCGACTTTCCTTCAGAGGTGAGGGAGTACCGTTTTCGTTTGCGTCTACCGGTACTCTCGCTTTGAAAGTCAACGATCTTGCTTTCCTCTAACTGCTTCAAAAATGGATAGACGAGGCTTGGACTTGCCTTCTGCCCTAGTCTTTCCTCAATCTTTGCAAGAATATCATATCCGTGCTTTGGCCCTTCAAAAAGCAAAAGCAAAATATAGAAGCGCGAGAAATCAGACAAAATGGCCTCTGGGCTACTCATCAGAGAGTGGATCGTATCCGAAGCTCCCTTGGAAGCCTTGGTTCTCATGATATATCTAAATGAGACATATCTCAAAGAGATATAAACCTTGACTTCTGTTTTTCCTGTTCTAAATGTTCGATCGCAAGTTTCTGATGGCGCGCGAACCTAGGAGACCAAGGCGCTTCACAAGTTCGACGTATCCAAACATCACGAGTGCTGCAAAAGCAGTCCACCCAATATCCTGATACGATGGAACGACCAAATGCAACGGCTCTCTAGTCACTGGTGATGCAAGCAAAACGAGCATGACGGCGGCCTCCCATAACACGCTCAATATCAGCCACTTGTGGGGTCGAGCCTTGTCAAAAGTGAACCTGAGAGATCGACAGTTCAATGCGAGAGCCAGTTCCACGAAAACAAACGCTAGGAAGAGCCTCGTTCGAGCATCATCTATACCCTGAGACAGCCCGCTAAGGTAGACAATGGTGAGGAGTGGGGCTCCAGCAACCAGCGTCCAGGCTATGAACCTACGTACTTCTGGACTGAACACGGATTCGCCCCTTGCGCTGGGCGGTCTTTCCATGACATCGGGATCCGGCGGCCCTGCCCCGACTGCGAGTGAAGGAAGGCCATCTGTTGCAAGGTTGATGTAGAGAATCTGGACTGCAAGAAGCGGAACCAGAGGCTCAGTCGTGGAGGTCGGGACAAGCAGTGAAACTAGCAGAATGCCTATACTCATCACCGCGATTTCAATGAGATTTGCCGAGAGAAGATATGCGAGATATTTTTTCACATTGTCTCTGATCCACCTCCCGAGTTCAACTGCTTTGATTATCGTTGCAAAATTATCGTCCAAAAGGACCAGATCGGAGGCGTCTTTTGCAACTTGGGTTCCTGTGATTCCCATGGCGATTCCAATATCAGCGCGTTTTAGGGCGGGAGCATCGTTCACCCCATCTCCAGTCATCGCCACTGTCCAATTCTTTTTCTTCCAAGCTTCGACAATTCGTAGCTTCTGGAAGGGGGTGACGCGGGCGTAGACAGTTGTATTCTCTACGATATTTTCAAATTCCTCATCGCTTGTCTTCTCAAGCTCTTCCCCGGTCAGTACAATGTCTCCCTTACCATAGATACCCATCTCTTTTGCAATTGCAACCGCCGTTAGTTTGTGATCTCCCGTTATCATGATCGGCTTCATGCCCACCCTAGTTGCGACCTTGATCGCCTCGATCGCTTCAGGTCTTGGCGGGTCGATCATTCCAACCAAGCCTAGAAAGACAAAATCATTCTCAGTCGAAATGCGATCTTGAGACTTATCATCCACAATGGTCTTCTCCGCAATAGCAAGAACCCTGAGGGCACGACTGGCCATGGAATCCGCCGCTTGAAGGAGTAGAACCTTTGCTCGCGAGTCGAGGGCGGGCGTGTCATGTTCGTGTTGCATGTATTCACACTGCCCAATCACCGACTCTGGTGAGCCTTTCATGTATGCTATCTTCAACGCTCCAACAGAGTGGAGAGTGATCATCCTTTTTGTTTCGGAACTGAAAGGAACCTCCCAAATCCTGGGCCGAGATTCCCTCTCAGCATTAAAAGACAGTCCTGCCTTCTCACCTAAGACTATGAGAGCTCCCTCTGTGGGATCGCCCTGAACACTCCATTCACTGTCATTCTTGACGAGCGAGGCATCGTTGCAGAGAATCGCGGCTCTAGCTATTTTGTCCAAGGCCATCCTATCCTCTTGATTCAGATCCTCTCCTCGCTCACCCGTTATTTTTCCAACCGGCTCATAGCCTGCCCCACTAATAGCAAAGTTCTTCCTAATTGCGTATAGTGACTTCACGGTCATCTCGCCTTTTGTGAGAGTGCCAGTCTTGTCGGTGCATACGATTTGCGTTGCTCCCAACGTCTCAACTGCGGAGAGGTTTCGCACGAGCGCGTTTGATTTCGCCATTCGGTGCGCCCCAATCGCGAGGCTTCCGACCACAATCGCTGGAAGGGCCTCTGGAACAGCTGCAACAGCAAGAGCCACTGTGAAGAGAAGCAGGACTGTGAGTGAATTGAAGCTGATCGAACCCGTCAGCAGATATTCCTCGATTAGTGCAATGCTTGAGATCAGTGCAATAATGACAAGAACTATTATCCCGATCTGTTTTCCGATTTCATCCATTCTCTTATCAAGGCTCGTCGGACTGATCTCGAAATCCTGTTTAGCAACTACCCATGCGATCTTGCCAAATTCGGTCTTCATGCCCGTGGCAGTCACGACTGCCCTTGCCTTGCCATTAGTTGCGACAGTGCCGGAGAAGAGCATATTGACCCTGTCAGCGACCGGAGTATCATCTGGAAGGACACCTGCATTTTTTTCTACTGGAACCGATTCTCCAGAGAGTGGAGCCTCATCGGTTTGTACATTGAATGATTGGATTATCCTCATGTCTGAGGCAATCCTATCGCCAGCTTCTACAAGGACGATGTCTCCGGGAACAAGTTCCTCCGAATTGATCTTGGACAGCTCTCCGTCACGGAACACGGAGGAGGTTTGGCTGAGCATCTTTTTCAAACCAGAAAGAACCTTTTCAGTCCTGTACTCTTGCGTAAAGCCAAGAATCGCGACAAGAACCACTATTATGAGAATCACAATGGCATCGACAGCTTCCCCAAGAAATGCCGACACCACAGCTGCAATGATAAGGATCGCAATCAGCGCGTTCTTGAATTGGCTCAGGAGAATTCGAAACCAAGAGATTCTTGACTCTACTTTCAGTTTGTTTGCACCGTACTTCGCAAGTCTTCTCAGAGCCTCTTCCCTTGTCAGTCCGCGCTGACTATCTGTCTCCAGATTCTCTAACACATCTTTTGCCCTGAGGGAATGGGGCTGTCTTGATTCCCTCGGTTCAGCTGGCAGTGAAGGCAACTTGGATCATCAAGAGCAGGTGGTTACCGATGCTCGGACACAACTTTGGATTCGGTTATTTGGCTCAAGAATTGGATTATTTCCTCAACAGAGTCGTACATCCTTTCTGGAAGCTTCTGAAATATCTCTCCGGCGTGAATTTTCTTTTGGAGTTCAAGATTGAAGGTTCTCCACCCAAATTCCTCAATGATTGATTTCTTCGAAGCAGGGTACTTCACTCTCCCAAGCACGATGACTCTCTTCAAGGAATCTAGTCCTGTAGGGCCTTTTTGCGCTTGATCATGCCCTGTTCTAAGGATGTTTCTCATTCGCGCTGCGTCCTCGTACATTGTCACGTTGTGGAAGGTCACATACCTCCTCCTCGCGGGCGCCTTCTCGACCTTTTTTGCAAGAGAAGCTAGCTCGTTTGTATCAAAGCTCCACTTTGTGTGCTCCCCAAAGCCAAAAACCCTTGTGTAGAGAATCTTTGAATTGCTTGAAACGCCTAACTTAACAGCTCTGCTGGCATCTGTCGTTGGGATTATGTCGTATTCAGAAAGAAATGACCTAACTTGTGAAGACTCGGCGCTCTTTTCGTTTCGGATCTCGAATGCAATACAAAGATCGCGCGATTTCATTCTCTTTTTGGTTCTGACTTCTCGCATGAAATCTTTCCAGTTTCTCAGGATTTCGTTTGTTACTTCAAGAGTTTGGGGGAACTGAAAATGGAGTATGGTTGCGTCGAGCTCTTTGCATATTGCAAGCTGCTGCCCGAAGATTTTGAAATTCTTATTCGTGGGCTCTAGATGCGCTTCGTGGGTAAGCTGACTGTTTGCCCTTACTGTGAATTCGAAACTCTCGGGAACCATTATACGCCACTTTTTCACTTGGTCAAGTGGTGGGAGCTTGTAGAACGTGGAATTGACCTCGGCGAAATCGTAAAGCTTTGAGCAGATCTCAAGCTTGTTTCCAGATTTCAGGGGAAAGTAGGCCCAGCCACCCACCCCAACCATGATCGAAGGGGCAATTCGTGGCCTTTCTTCCACGATCGGGGGCACTTTGGCATCCTCGCGAGGCATGTCTTTCACGCAGGAGAAAGCAACCAGCTGCTCTATTTCAACGAAGCTGTGAGCTTTCCACTGAGTATGAACTGGAGCGTAATCGCAGTGAATCCAACGAACACAATCTCCAAAGAATAGGAAAGATCGATGACTCCAATGCCAGTCACTAAATAGGCAAACGATGAAACATTCGAATTAGAAAAATTAACTCCAAAGGAAACAGCTAGCGCCGCGTAGACTGTCGAAACGCCGGCTGCCGCACCTCCGAAGAGTGAACCGATAATAGGTATGTACGTCTTCGTCAAGTCAGCATTTGCGCCAAGTGCAATAAAATAAACGGCTATGAAGACAACAACTGGGACGACCACAAAGCCAACAATCCCGGCAAGCATCTGTATGGCGACGGTCTCAGCTATTCCATTTGTTGGAAGACTGGCACTCAACACTAGACTGGGAGAAAACGCAGTGAGAACTCGCAATATTCCGACGATTAGGGCTGTCAGGAGAAGCTCAAAGTATAGCTTGAGATGAGATTCGTTCATAGAGCTATGAGAGGTCGTGCTTTTCCAATTCCTCCATGAGTCCCAAACTTGTGCTCTTTCATATATGTTAATCATTGATCTTGATGGCCTTAATTAGCCCAAAAGACAGAAGGGCATCCATTCTGAGCTTGTTGGTATTTTCTTTGGATTGAAATTTGTGATGTCTGTTAACCTCACAGCTGCGAAAGGCTTTGGAAAGGCGGCGGATCTCTACGAAAGGACAAGACCGGAGTATCCAGATGAGGTCGTAGAATTCCTTTCAGAAAAGTTTAGGCTTTCTCCAAGCTCCAATGTCGTGGATCTCGCCGCAGGGACAGGCAAATTCACAAGGCACCTCCTCTTCTCCGGAGCAAAGATCCTAGCCGTGGAACCGGTAGCATCGATGAGGAGCGAGTTCTCAAAAACGTTGAGGAATCTGGATCTCATTGGAGGAGTCGCAGAGCTTCTGCCTCTCAGAGACTTGTGTGTGAACGCGGTCTTTGTTGCACAGGCCTTCCACTGGTTCAAGCACGAAAGAGCTCTTAGTGAAATTCACAGAGTCCTCAAGCCTAGTGCTGGATTGGCCCTAATATGGAATGTAAGAGACGATTCAGTGAGTTGGATATCCAAGCTCAACGCTCTGAGCGATTCCCTTGCGAAGGAGAATGGAATTCAGAAATGGGACGAAGGCTCCTGGCAAGATACATTCGAGAAGTCAGGCCTGTTCACAGCGCTTCAAGAATATCATTACCACAATGCTCAGAATCTATCAAGAGAGGCATTAATTGAAAGAGTGCTCTCAATTAGCTACGTTGCGATCTTGCCCGACAAAAGTAAGGCAGAATTTCTCAAAAGGTTTCAAAAGATTATCGACGAAGATCCTCTTACCAAGGGAAAGGATTCTATAGAACTGCCCTATCAAGGATACGTGTATTGGTGTCGAAAGATCTGAGGCATGTCGCCTTTAGGTGCTCTAATCCAACATAGACCATTTGGCACTGCCTTTGCAGGGAATCAAAGGCAGGGCTCTTGAATTATAAGAAAATCAATGGTTTCAGACAATAGATTGAAAAACCCCGAAGCTCTAAACAGAAATATTCGTAGTGTTCTAAGTGATAGAAGCAAAGAACCTGACTAAGGTGTATTCTAAAAGTCAGGGCCCGGCGATAAACTCTGTGAATTTCGATGTTCGCGACGGCGAAATCGTCGGATTCGTCGGATTGAACGGAGCCGGAAAGACAACGACAATCAGGGTTGCGTCAGGAGTTTCTATCCCGACTGCTGGAACCATTGTATTGGATGGCCACGACATTGTGACGGACAAGATTGCTGCTTCAAAGACTCTCGGGTGGGTGCCAGAGCTTCCGAATTTCGAGCAGAACGCGAGGGCAAAAGATCTGATTCTCTATTTCGCAGGATTCTATGGCATCCCAGTGGAGGATGCAAAGAAGAGAGCCTCCGCTTTGTTTAGTGCTTTGAGCCTCGCTGGTTTTGAGAAAAGGAAGCTTCGGACTTACTCTCAAGGTATGAAGAAGCGCTTTTCCCTTGCGGCTGCCATGCTCCCAGATCCGCAGAATTATCTGTTTGACGAGATTTTGAATGGGCTTGACATCGAAGGTGTTCAGTTCATGAGGAACTTGATGATAGATCTCAGGAAGAAGAACAAGGCAGTGCTGCTTTCCTCTCACATCCTTACTGAGATCGAGAACATCTCGGACAGGGTCGTCTTCATTCACAAGGGCAAGATAATCAAGATAGCAACGAGAGACGAACTGACCGGAATCAGCTCCAGTACAGGCGGGGTCCTGAAACTTGTGGTCTCAAACATGAACGATGACGCCCTGGCTTATCTCAAGACCATGGGAGACATCCGAGTAGAAGGGAGTGTGATTGTGCTCTCAAATTTCCACGGCGACTCCTCCCTTGTGAATGCGGAGCTCGTGAAAAGAGGCGTCGCAGTTCGCGAATTTAGTTTTGAAAAATCAAGCCTAGAGGATTACTTTACAAAACTCATAGGAAATAGCAAGTGAAAAATCAAATGACAAATGCCTTGCTTTACGATTTCAGACGGACCCTTACAAGCAAATCAGTCATTATCACCGTCGCAGTCATGGTGTTAATCAGTCTCGCGATTATTCCCGCGGTAAGCATTGTTCCTTCCCTAATTGGAGGACAGCCGCAACCCACGGTTGTGGGATACTATGACAGCAATGGATATCACTTTATCGTGTATGGGACTAATCAGTTTGGGCAGGGCGTCAGTGGGTACGCGACTGATCTTAACCTCACTTACAGCGGGAAAGTATACGCTGGAAGTGGAACTACTAATTCCAGTGGGTTCGCCTCGATAACGGTCAACGCTCCTCCAAATCCTAATTACACTTTGGGGTTGACTGTGACATATCCTGGGGGTACGCAAACCACTGGGACAGGTGGATACATGCCTTTCTTGCAGTATGGCAAGAACGGAACCACTTCCGTGGCAGCTGGTGAGGTAGTTCAGATCTTTGGAGGAGGTGTCATTGGTACTGTTCCAGATAGCAAGAATTCTTCGGAGGCTGATATCCGGGTCTTTTACACAGCGCCATTCGGTCAAACTCCTGCAAACTACGCAGCCTACTACAAAGTAATCAATGGAACAAATGGTGCTGTGAATGTTAAATCAACGCTTTACAACGAGAGTGAGATGCAGTTTCTTGGAACACTCACGGGCTATGTCACGACCTTTCCCCCACCAACGATTCCTTCAGGCTACACTGCGAGTTCATACTTTATCTTCCAGCTCTTCTATCCAAATGGAACCGCGATTCAAACAGGAGGACCACAGATAATCTTTGCAAGTCAGCTATACGCCCAACAAACGCCAGCCATACAAACCACGAACATAGTTTCCCAATTCTTTTCGAGCATATTGAGCATTTTTATTCCGATTGTAGCGATCATCGGATCTTACAACTCTTATGGAAAAGACAGAGTCAACGGGGTTCTCGAATCAGTGCTTTCTAGGCCGGTTACAAGGCGGGGCCTTTCCATCTCCAGATTCTTTTCAACATACCTAGCCATGGCCGTGGCCGTTGCCATCGCAATCGCAGTCATCGATGGACTAGTGTACTACTTCGGCCACACATTCGTTGATGCAACATTTCTAGCTGCTGCAACTGCTGGATTTCTCGTGGAGCTTGCAGCGTTCGTGGGAATAATGTTCTTTCTCTCCCATCTCGTAAAGTCTTCTGGCGTCCTAATAGGAATAGGAATCGGACTCTTTTTGGTGTTGGACTTTTTCTGGGGCCTGATTGCACTTTTGATTGCAGAGGCTATTCATGTTGGCCCAGGTTCCGAAGTGTACTATGAAATCTCCGTAGCCATGCAGTTTGCAAATCCCGCTCAGTTTGTTTCTCTTGTGACCACATATCTAACGAACCAAAGCGGATTCGGACCCATAACCCCTTCGCAGTACGGGATAACGATACCGAGCATTGTGGGAGCTGCCTTGCTTTGGATAGCGATTCCTTTTGCAATCTACCTGTATCTAGCCACGCACAGAGACTAGAATCTAAACCATCTGCTGCCTCGATCTCTGGTTCTCAATTCTCTTCGAGAGGTAGACAGTCACCTCAAAAAGCACGTAAATTGGGATAATTATCGGAATGCTCGAAATAAATGTCGGGTCCGGGTTGACTATTCCAACTGCGAGGGCGACGAGAATGTATACCCATTTTCTGGCTGAAGCAAGCTGCTTCACAGAGACAAGTCTGATCTCGACTAAAGGAAGGACGAACACTGGGAAAGTGAATGCAAGCCCTGTCAGGAATGGTATCAGCAAGAGCAAGTCAACAAATGAATTCAGAGAAATGAGCGGCGCGACACTGAACGCCGGAAAGAACACCACGAGTATGTGAATTATTATCGGAAAGACGACGAAGAGACCGAAGAGTCCGCCTGCAGTCATGAGTAGTGAAAAAGGAAGAACATATTTCCTCACCGCCCTTCTTTCCCTCGAGTAAAGGCCTGGAGCGACAAAGCCATAGATCTGATGAAAAATATAGGGCAGGCTAACGACAAGAGCCACGACCATCGAGACGTTCAGGAAAACGAATATCGGATCTGTCAACCCGTTGGAAGCGATGAATTGATACCCTGAGGGTAGCCACGCTGACTTTGCTCTGTTTATCAGGGAAATGAGCAAGAAGTTGTAGCCAAAGAGGGCGTTAGGTCCACCGAAAGGCTGTACCGGATCCGGTAGCGCGCTTACGAGTGCAAAGGCGATTATGAATGCGAATAATGATTTCTTGAGACGATCAGCTAGCTCGTTAAGATGATCAAGCATGCCGCTCCATCCTCCTAGGATTCCGCTCAGATTGTCCGACGTATCCTTGGGTTTGTCTGGTGGAGATGCTTGAGGCGTCGTGGTCAAGAGCTACTCCTGCTAAATCATGCAAAAAATCATTAGTGGTAATTAAGAGATTGGAATTCCTGCCGTTTGGGCTGGAACTATGTCTCAAGCTGTCATATTACGTAAGACAAAGAAGTTTCTAGTCTGAAAAGCCTTACAAATGAATACTCCGCATTCGTTACCAGATTTCAAAATGTGGAAACGCGTCCAACTGTCTGATTTGCACGCATAGGCAATGATATTGCGTATTGTTCTGCTTGGCTCAAACAATTTGTCTGAATTCGCGATTTGGACTTTTGCTCAAGAGCAAAGCACTCATGCATCGTTATGTTTTTTGATTAGAACTGAAATCCAATACACAAACGGTTTCGAAACAATTGTGTGTATTCAGCCGTTTTAGTTGGCGCTATACAGTCAGAAAATTATTATTTTTGATGCGCCAACAATAGAAGATCTTCAGGGTCAATATCATATACTAAGTTGTGAAGGATCTAAACTCCAAGAAAATAATAAAGAGGCGAACGCTTTTATCGCACATGCATGGCTCACGCTAATCATGCGCCTGAAACGTAATGGTCTCACGCGTGCAGTTAGCCGAACCGTGTTAGTTGTTGTCGTGCTGGTGGTCATTATCGTTGCCGGCGCAGGGACCTACTTGTATTTCAACTACACTTCCACTTCGAATCAAGTCATTACGTTAGGTCTTTCGATCCCCACCTCTTTTGCAGTGGGCCAAGATGCTCAGGACGCCGCAAGTATGGCGGTGAACCAGATCAACTCCAATGGCGGTGTTCTGATCAACGGAACGCACTACACGATCAAAACTGTGACTGAAGACACTGATGAGATGGATTGGACCATTCCAGTTAATCAAGGAGTATCTGCATTCCAAAAACTCATGACGGTTGACGGAGCCGATGTCGTACTTGGTGGAGTCCGTACTGATGTCGTAGTGGCACAATCATCTTATCTATCACAGTACAAGAAAGTGTTCGTTGACGTAGAATCTAACGAGCCTATTGTGGAACAAGAAGTACTTTCAAACTATTCAAACTACAAATACTATTTCCACCTGTTCGTTAACGGATCCGCTATTGGCCCTTCGCTAGTTCAGTTTCCAATATTTCTCCGAAATTATACGGCCACACATTCAGGTTGGGGGAATGTTTCAAATGTAGCAATTCTCGGTGAAGACGCATTGTGGACAGTCGGACCGGTTGGGAGGCCTGCTGGTAACTCGAGCTTTGTTGGTGCGCTAAAGCACTTTGGTTTCAACGTAGCTTACTCAAACCTTTTCCCACTGAATACCAACGATTTTTCCACTTATCTCAATGCAATCGCAGCTGCTCATGTAGGGATGATCATTCTCTTTTTTTCTGGAACTGACGGAGTGTCGTTCGCAACTCAATGGAGCCAGTACAACTGGCCTGGGGGAATCAAGCCTGTCGTTTTCGGGCCGGGCCTGATAGGTGGCTTTTCGGAATATTGGAGTCAGACTGGTGGTGCCGCTCAAGGTATGATTCCCTGGCCCTCCACTGTCAACGCTTCCTTCACTCCAAAGACTGTTCCATTCATTAATTCATTCTATAAGAGCTACGGACATACTCCCAACACAATGGCAATGGATATGTATGATGGAGTTTATCTCGTCACTCAGGCAATGGCGACTGCAAACTCGTGGTCTGCGGACAAATTGATTCCCGTCATGGAGAGCATGACCTATACGGGCGTCATAGGTACGATACATTTCACGAGGTCTCATGGAATAAACCTTCCACAGATACCAATGTATCAGCAATTCGGGCAGTGGCAAAACGGCGTTTTGGTACCGATATGGAATTCTACTTCTAGCGCGATCAGTCCAAACATAGTACAGCCATAATTCAGAGACTTGTGTTTGTCGCTGATTTCGAGAAGAACCATCCTGGCCTTCGAAGCCTAGGGAATCTAAATGATTTCCCCGGTACTTAGTGTGTTCCCGAGCCCAACCGATGTCACAGCGCTCATTGTCCTAGGCGCTGTGCTTGGCATCGTCTACACGTTACTCTCAGAGGGTTTCGGATTAATGTATGGTGTTGGAGGAGTTCTGAACGGTGCATATGGCGCGCTCTATATGGTAACAGACTATGTAATCTTCGCCCTATTCATTTCGCATTTCCCTATCTACGCTGCAATTGGATTGTCCTTGGTAATTGTTTTCTTCCTAGGAATACTGATTCAAAAGTACATTATATCTCAAGGAAAATCACAGCGGGAAGTCCTATTTTTGACCTTGGGGGTTGCGTTTGTATTCCAATACCTAGTGCAATTTGTGTCCTGCAGTAGTGTATTTTCATCAAATTGTAACTATCCAGTCTATGTGCCGATCTTCATACTTGGGTCAGTATCTATTGCGGGGGTGTCAGTCAATATTCAAAGACTAGCGGCGGATAGTGTTTCAATAATATTCCTTATACTGATATGGGTTCTCCTTTCTAAAACAAAGTTCGGCTCCGGGATTAGGGCTGTGTCGCAGGACAAGGTCGCGGCCGATCTGGTAGGAATAGATTCTAACAGAACAATGTTGCTGACAACTGGAATCGGAACAGTTATGGCAGGAGTCGCCAGTGCATTTGCGGCATCTTACAGCAACATTGATCCGACCATAGGGTGGTCAGCAATCACACTTGCTTTTGCAATCGTCATACTCGGTGGGCTGGGGAGCTTGAAGGGTGCCGTGATAGCCTCATTTATTCTGGCTTACGCGCAGACTTATGTACAGATTTTCGTGAGTTCGCTACTCTCCGATTTTGTCGCACTTTCCATTCTCATTGTGGTTTTACTTTTGCGTCCTAAGGGAATGTTTGGGAAGGAAATCGAATGATGCATCTTGTCGAAAAGTTTTCAAAACTTAAGCTTACCACTACCTCTTTTGCAATTATTCTCGTAACCATATTGTTTCTCTGGCTTATCCAGTACCTCCCGATTCAACAATTTTACCTTGGCGAATTCGTCACAATTTCTATATTTGCGATACTGGCAGTGTCATGGGATCTACTTTCAGGGCTCACAGGTTATCTTAACTTCGGGATTGCTTTCTCTTTTGGAATGGGTGGGTACGTTACTGCATTGTTTGCAACTCAATTTAGCTTGCCGCCTGCTATTGTGATTGTACTTGGAGGACTTGGATCAGTTTTTTTCGGCTTGTTGATCGGCGTCCCGAGCCTCAGAGTCAGGGGTCACTTTTTCATACTTGTTACGCTCCTTGTCCCGCTTGCCACCTCGGCTTTGATGTATTATTTGCTGGTACAGGATGGAAGCATATTCCATGTGAACGACTTTGTTAATCATTTTGCATCTCTATATGACGCGACTGTTTTGGTCTTTGCACTTACTGCTATAGTCTCGTATTTCATAGCTCACTCACACATGGGCTTGATATTCAGGTCAATTAGGGAAAATGAAACAGCTGCGGAAGCTGCGGGAGTTCATACTGGAAGATACAAAATCCTTGCTTTCTGCATGTCAGGGTTCTTTGCGGGATTGGCTGGTTCCATATACGTCTATGAGAATACTGTAGCTACTCCCACTGACTTTGGGATTTTGTTTTCGGCACTTCCAGTCTTCATGGCCGCAATAGGAGGAATGGGAACGATTGTCGGGCCGATAATCGGGGCTTTTCTTCTCCAAGGTGCTGATTTCGTAAGCATCCCTGAAGCCGCAAGGCTTCTCGTAGCAGCGATATTGCTCATCATCGTTTTGATGTTCTATCGAGGAGGAATATGGGGCGAACTAAGGAGCAGGCTGAAAATAGATTGAGTATTGATTACTTGCTGGAAGTTCAAAACACGACAAAAAGGTTTGGAGGCCTCTCAGCGGTCAATGACGTGTCTTTCACATTGAAGAAAAATGAAGTCGTCGGATTGATCGGTCCGAACGGAGCTGGCAAAACGACTCTGTTCAACTTGATCACGAGATTCGAGAGGGCTGACTCTGGCAGAATTATTTTTGAGGGTAATGATATCACTCACAGAAGTACTGCGGATATAGTCAATCACGGAATTGCAAGGACTTTTCAGTTAGTGAGGCCGTTCAATAACATCTCAACATTTGATAATGTCCTGATTGCAGCCTTGTCACCGAGAACAAGGCGAATAGATGGAAGGGAACCCGAAAAGATAGCTAGAGAAGCTCTTGAAAAGGTTGGCCTGTCGCTTAAATCGAACATAGCCGCTGGACAGTTGACACATGGTGAGCAAAAGAGAGTAGAGGTAGCAAGAGCAATTGCAACAAGGCCGGATCTGATTCTCCTAGACGAACCTTATGGTGGGCTGGGTTCAAATGAAATCGGTCCAATGAATGCTCTAATCAGAGAGATGGCTGAATCCAAAATCACGATTCTGATCATAGAGCACCGATTGCGTGAGTTGATGAAGAACGTACAAAGAGTCCTCGCGATGGATCAAGGTATGATAATAGCTGACGGGACCCCGAGACAAGTTACAAGCGAGGCTCGAGTGATCGCGGCCTATCTTGGCAAGAAGGGAGCAAATATTGCTTAAAGTAAGTGACCTCGATGTATCTTACGGCTCGGCGCAAGTAATAGCAGGCCTATCCTTGGTAGTTGAAGATGGAAAGATAAATGTAGTTATTGGACCTAACGGTGCCGGCAAATCCACCCTTCTTAATACTCTCGCTGGCATAGTTAGGCAAAGAAGAGGAAGTATTCTCTTCAACGGAGAACCAATTCAAGATCTTCCCACAAGAAAAAGAGTCGCCATGGGATTGGTGCAGTGTCCTGAACGAAGAAGACTTTTCCCAAATCTCAGAGTAAAAGACAATGTTCGGCTTGGCGCATTTTTGAGAAAGGACGACAAGATAGATCAAGATATGGAAAGAGTGTATAGACTGTTTCCCGTGCTGAAGGAGAGAGAGAAGCAGCAGGCAGGCACTCTTTCAGGAGGAGAGCAGCAAATGGTTGCAATCGCAAGATCCCTAATGTCCGCTCCTAAGCTTCTAATGCTGGATGAGCCATCATTGGGACTCTCGCCAATCATGAGAGAGAGAATATTCGAAGCCATATTGGCAATCAGAGACACCTCTGATGCGACTGTTCTGCTTGTAGAGCAAGATGCAGTGGATGCACTGTCGATTGCACAGAACGCATACGTTCTTGAAAGTGGGCAGATAACGATGAAGGGCACAAAGGAAGAGATGGTCGGCAATCCTCACGTGAAAGAAGCTTTTCTTGGCTTGTAGATTTCTTGTGACCGACATCGTAATCAAAGGCGCAATGGTTCTAACCGCAGGAACAGGAGGTAGATTCTACGAGAAGGCTGACATTGCCATAAGCAATGGTAGGATCGAGAGGATCGCAAATGAGCTCAAAACGTCATCTGCTCAGTACGTGATACCCGGGAAGAATAAACTGGCTCTCCCAGGCCTGATAAATTCGCACGTACATACAGAAGAAACAATAGGAATGCATATGGTGCCGGAGAGTATTAGTCACATCCCTTGGTTTGAAGAGTGGATTTATCCCTATTATAGAAATCTTGGAAGAGATGATTACTATTACAGCTCTCTCTTCTCGCATTTGTTAATGCTGAGGGCAGGCACCACGTGTTATGCAGATTCCGCGAACAGGGATCCAGACGCAGCTGCATCAGCGGCAGATAAGAGTGGCATCAAAGCTTTCGTTGCGAAATGGACTTGCGACATTGGAAAGTACTTCTCATTACCACTTGATTCATGCCTCAGAGAAAATGAGAGCCTACTAAAGAAATACGCAAATAGCAAGAGCAATTTGAAAGCAATTGCGGCAGTCATCGGACTAAATCAATGTTCAGATGATCTTTACTTGGAAGTCAAGAAGCTCGCAAAAAAGTACAATACAATAATAACAACTCATGAAGCATCTGGTCATGAAGATGTGATGAGATCTATCAAGCGCACGGGACATAGACCAATAGAGCACTTGTACAAGATTGGCTTCCTCTCACCTGAATGCCTAATCTCACACGCCACTGACATATCGGAGCATGAAGTTCATATTCTCAAATCAAAAAACACAAATGTTGCATTGTGTCCTACAGCCGAGCTTAAGAAGGGGAAAGGACTTTGGAAATATGGAAAGATACCATCGCTGATTAGAAAAGGTGTTAACCTTTGCATTGGGACAGACACCGCGAATTCTTCCAACCATCTCAATGTTCTGAAGACATGCGGCCTGTTTTTGTTGATAGCGAAGGATTACTCTCTCAATCCAGCCTCGATTGATGCGTTTGCCGGATTCGATATGATAACACAAAATGCAGCAAGAGCGTTGGGTATGGAAAGAACTGGCAGGATTTCAGAAGGCAATTTCGCTGACATTGCTCTTTTCGACACAAGCTCGCTCGAATGGAAATTCAGAGGCTCCCCGCTCCAATCGGTCATGTATGGAACCGAGCTGCAGGCAATCACCACAATTGTGAACGGGAAAATTGTCTATGAAAACGGCGTATATCCAATGATAGATACTGAAAAAGTGGTTTCTGAAACATTGGAAAGACGCACGAGAATTCTTGATAAATTAAGTCTGGGCAGATAGACGGCGTCCTAAAAATGAAGTCCAAATCCGTTAGAGGAGCCCTAACTGTCTTACGCACGTGTATGGGGCTAGAGAAAGATGAGGAATTGTTGGTGATTTGCGATCCGCCAGCTCACGAACAAGCCTCGCACTTGGAGTCGGCAGCTGAAATGTTAGGTATCGATTTTGTGTTAGAACAAATAGGGAACAAGATAACAAGAGAACCCACTGCCAAAGTTTCTGACCTAATGAAAGAAAAGGACGCCACAATCTTATGTGTTGAAGAACGGAAAACACTCTTGTTAGGCCATAGCAATGCTAGAAGAGAGGCGTGCCTCCATGGAGCAAGGATAGGATTCCTCACTCAACCTTTGTATTCGGTCCCTTCCTCGAAGGACTTGCTGAAAATACGAGCTAGGACTTCTAGGATGGCTACAAAGCTTGCAAAGGCTAGAGAAGTCAAAATAATAAGCGGGAGATCAAACGAATTGAGGCTCATTTTGTCGAGGAAAAGGAAACCCATCGCGCTTTCCAGCATCATCAGAAAAAGAGGCGAATGGGGAGCGCTTCCAGACTATGCTGAGGCCACCATAGCACCTCTCGAAGACCGTTCAAACGGCGCACTAACAGTAGATTCTGTTATAGGGTTGGGAAAGCCAAGAGATCCTCTGGAGATTTCATTTGAAAATGGAAGAATCGTGCCGATAGCAGCCGGATCATTCGCAAGAAGATTGGATGAGATGGAATCGAGAGATCAGGGCTCATCCATACTATGTGAACTCGGAGTTGGAACGAATCACCTCAGAAGGAAAGTCATAGGTGAGTTTGATGATAAGAAAAAGCTAGGAACACTCCACATAGGCTTGGGAGATAATCACACAATAGGCGGCAAGAATCGATCCAATACACATGTTGACTTGTTGAAAAACCAAAAATGGAATTGGATGGCAAACCGTTAGACTTGCTTCAAACCTAAACAGGTCGCTTGGTCGTCTTTCTTTGCACTTTTCCCTAGGTTGCTGGGCCGGAAAAGTGAATCCCTCAGACAAAAAAATGGCTGCTTCAGAAATATTCGTTAGGTTCAGATATTCTTCTATTTCACACTATATAGTGGTGGACATCGGAAGTGAAAATTGGAGGTCGCAACTGTAACAGCTATCAGAGTTCTCACAAACCAGACCCAATTAATCCGCCCATATCGGTCATGAAAGCATCGCGCCGACCCTCCCAATACTTCTCATCATCGCCTTTCTTCCTTTCATCTTCATGTGTAGACTCGTCAGCAACAATGGGATGACTCAATCTGATCTCGTCTTCTGTTTTGCAACAAGCGCACGAAATTTCTATGCACTCACTTGCCTTTTTGTGATTGCATTTTTCGCAATAACAGACATCGTTTTTCTTGCTCAAAGCCAGAGGACTATAACACTTCCCACAATAAAGGTCTTCAGAAAACTACTTCTAGGATAACGTGACAAAGCGAAATGGATTTTCAGCTGAGTACACGCCGCAACACTGATGAACCTTTGAATGACTATCGGTCTCAGTGCGGCTCGAATCTATTCAACCAGATTAGGACAGCTAAACTAGTTTTATCAAATTATCTCGAAATGGAGTGAGGATCAGCTTCAATTATCTTGAATTCCACCAAGGGTTAGCCTCTAGCCATTTTCACGATTTGCATGAGTCCTTCTGCGCGACTCAAATGGCTCAAGCTTGCGGAGTGCCCAATAACGAAGATTTTGTTCGGCTAGCAAATTCTTGGCCTCACTACTCTATTGTATGTTCATAAGAGGATTGAGGTCTTTCCAGCCATATGCAATTTCTTCGAAGTTTGCTCCTCCGATCTGAATCTCCTGCGAGCTCACAAATAATCCGCCGAGTCTTTCATAGAATTGACGATAGGGATTCTTGGCGAGAACCCACACAAGCATTGAATCAATGTTGAGATCAGCAAGTCTCTGTACGAGTGAACGAACGAGCTTCTTCCCAATGCCTTTGCCTCGATATTCTTCCAAGATGTAGATCGCGTAAAGCTCACCTGCGTAACTTGTATCTTTGGCACGGTTCGTGCCTCCAGAAACAAACCCAACGACTGTTTTCGCAGGTACATTAATTGGAGTGTCCTCGGCGACGAGCACAATGTTTCCGGCATTACCAATCGCTTGGGACCACATAGCTTCTCGGTCAACATACGATAGACTTGCAAGATAATTTTCATCAATGATGCCTTTGTAAGCAGTTCTCCAACTGTCAACGTGCACTCTGGCTATCGCTGCAGAGTCTGAAGCAACTGCTCGCCTTACATCTGAATCCAAGTTTGTCAACCCCAACATTCGTTTTCAGCATTTAGTTCTGCATCAAGATAAGCGATTTAGGAGAGTTCAGTTGCACAAGCAGGTGGTAAAATAAAAATGCCTATCATTATGTGATCATAAATGCATAGCTTATTAGAAATCGGTTCGGGCATATGATCTTAACTTGATTTTATTTCTATCATCTGACAAAAGCCCAATAAGTCTTTGTTAAGATCAAATACTCTCCTATTGGATATGTTCTCCAGCGAGACCGCGTATGAGTACAGATAGGAAACCAAGGATCTCGAGCAATTTGCTTATCGGGCTCATAGTTGGCATATTCGTCGGACTCGTAGTCCTTGGACTCATTTTCGCCAACTTTGGATACCTGATCTTTCCTACCAATACCACGACTCAGGGACCAGGAATCTCTTTCACGGGGTATGAGCTCTTCAGCGGATCAAACTCCTCGATCTCTTACACAAAGGCCTGCGGTGGTGATGCATACCTGGTCATTGACATGCACAACAACACTCCAAACCCGATCCATATAACGAACGTAACGATCTACGGATCTTCACTGAAGCAAAATGCGACTACGTTGGTTTCAGTCTCTAGCAACTCATGCCTGCCCATCGCACAGAGCAACCCAGAGATTCCCGCGAATTCTGATTACGAGTTCGTGGGCTACCTGAGCATCAGTCTTGCTTATTTGACCAACTGCAACTTCCTGATTCAATTTGATAGCGGTCAAGAGTTCTCCCATGTCATGGTTGCTCAGGTTTGATCTTTCGGATTAATTTTTAAAAAGCCGCAATTGGCCGACGATCAATCAGCCGACAAATAGAGAACTTCAAATGAATCTCCTTGAAACTCAGGGCGGATAGTTAGAGCAGGTGAAGAGGCAAACAAGCATCGTATGACATGAGCTGTGTGGGCCACGCACACTCGCAATAAGCCAACAAATCTAGCTCGTTGAATGTTCTGACCCGACAACCTCTGCAAACAATGTACCAGAGGGATAGGGAGAATTGGTACTTGTTGTTCCAATTTCCGTGAGTGTCTGACATGTTGTTCCATAAGGATAGTAGTTGGGTACACCGTTTCCTACCACTAATTCCAACTCGGCCCAGCAGGTCTGGATTTGAGGTGCAAGCCATCCGAGATCCAGGATATAGCTCCCATTGGAGTTGGCAAGTGGATGAATGTCGTACTCTACTAAGATTCCCTCATTTTCATTGGATGTGCCGCCTATCGAAAAGTTGGAAGGCTGAGCGGTCACAGTAAAGTTTGACATCGCGCTGCTCGATGGGCTGGTGAGGATCAAGCTGGGCCCGTTGCTAACAGCACCGATGCTCAATTGCTGGGTCGGAGCGACGTTGATGGGAGCACCCGAGTCATAATAGTAGAATCTCACACACAGAATCAAGTTGGAGTTCTCATCGACATAGTATGTTCCGTTGCTTGTAGGAGGGGTAGAACAAATCATGCCCAAACTCTGGCTTGTTGTGGTGTTTGTCAAGCTTGTTATCCTCGATATTGTGGTGGTCTGCAGGCCGGTCCTTGATGTAGTTCCAGCTCCACTGGGCACATACGTCACCCCGATGCCTATGCTGAGTGCTATTATTACTGCAATAACAAACCCAACCACAGCCTGGGCTCCAACTTTCATGCTCAACTACCTGTGTGAGTATGCCCAGTTGATTGATTTATTGCTACGCTTTTGTGTACGAAGAAATCCTTCATTCAATCATTTGTAAAGAGTTGAGATCGTGCTTGCTAATCTTAGAAAAACAGAGCAAATTTAGAAGAGCTGTCTTTCCCAACACGTTATCAGCTTCAAAGGTGCGTAACTAGATTTATGTCCAATGCCGGTACGTCTTCAGGAGATGCTGATGATGGAGGAGAAAATAACGATGTCCTCAAGGGGACAACGCTCAGAGTCTACCGCTTCCTGTATCGGCATGGCAAGCCAGCTCGCTTGACTGATGTGCAAAAGGCACTAGGAATGAGCTCGCCTTCTCTGGCGCAGTACCATCTCAGAAAGTTGCAAGCGGCGGGGCTGGTTCAAGAGAAGAATGAAGGATACGTTGTGGATAGGATTGTATTCGAAAACATGATCAGGATCAGGAATGCGATAATACCGTTTCGAATAGCATACTCAGGTTTCTTCGCAACAACGCTTCTGTTGATGCTCACGCTATTGCGACCTTCATCTCTCACTTCGTTGTATGCCTTCGCAATCATTGTAAATGCCGCGGCGCTGGGAATTTTTCTCTACGAAGCCCTATCTGCGATTTTTCGGAATCGGGTATGAATTGACCCTGAGATTATCCGCGAATTCTGTCTTTACCTCAAACCTCCTCAGTCAGCATGAGAGAGTCTCATTGACTTTTCTCCAGCTAATCCGCCCCAATCTTCACGTTTGATATCATGCAATTCGCATCGTAGTCTGCATTTGCGTCACAATCGACATTTCAGTGGCAACTATCGTCGTCTTGGCGTCACCATCTCAATTTCAGCCTGCGCGTCAACAATCGAATATTTTAGAGACACATTTCTTCTACGCAGCTCGTCAAGGAATTCCCACGGTGACACAGCAGCAATTTTTGAAGACTGCTCCAATGAAGTCTTCTATTTGACGTATTTCTCTAGAGAGTTGATTGATCATCTCCTGTCAGCTCTTGAAGCTCTCTGAGAGATAGTTTCAAATGTTTTGGAATAACAAATGAGATACTTTCACTCAAAGCTCTTGACCTCGCTGTGTGAATTCTTGAATTATCCCCCCGCCTATCCATCCCAAGGCACCAAAGTTTGTCACGTTTTTCACGTAATCAACTTTCGTGAGTATGCCACTCATTGATAACTCGAAGATGATGCCAAGAGTCGTAATATTTTCTACTCTAAATTGTTCAGCCAATCTCCTGCCTTTTAGATCATCAATGAACAATCTATCTTTCCCCTCTGTAGCCAACGAAATAGCCTGGGCCTCTCCTTAGCCAACGACATCTGTTCTGACAAGGAATGAAAGTAGAATAGAAGAAGTAGGTGGTGGGAGGCAAG
>VFSW01000014.1_pt1 | contig 179738 bp, 159 predicted proteins | sample 5358111 | NCBI WGS metagenome assembly VFSW01 (sample SAMN11554181, study PRJNA540505) | mine drainage metagenome | isolation source: sediment from site ElyBrook_90M | place: USA: Ely Copper Mine, Vershire, VT | collected 2017 | reverse complement strand
CTGCGCGAGGGCGTGATATGGGTTGTTGCTGAAGGCAGCGAACATGACGAAGTCCGCCAGGAAATGGCTGACGATTATGTGCGCATGGGTTGCGCCGAAGTCAAGAAAATGCGTCTGCCCGAAGGCAATTCAAGCACTGGCCAGAGCAGGCGCATTCTCGTTGTCGGTGGTGGCATGGCCGGTTTGACTGCGGCAATCGAGGCAGCTGAAACAGGATATGAAGTCGTCATCGTCGAGAAGGCAGGACAACTTGGCGGCTGGGCCACCAGGATGTGGAAGCGCGTACCATTCAATGCTCCCTTCGTTGAACCGCAGGAGACTGGTCTTGCTGACCTTGTCGCCAGGGTGAAAGATCATCACAACATTACCGTTTATCTCAATGCGACAGTTGCAAAGACATCCGGTGCACCGGGCCAGTTTGCCGTTTCGGTGGCGCGCGAGTCAGGCGAGGTAGTAACCGAGGAAATCGGCGCCATAGTCCAGGCCACCGGTTTTACAAATTACGATATGAAGAAGCTACCCGAGCTTGGCGGAGGCAAATCCCAGAACGTCATCGATCAGGCGGGCCTTGAAGACTTGGCACGTGCGGCAGGGGGTTCACCTCTTCGGCGTGCAGATGGCAAACTTGTAAACAATGTCGTTTTCATTCAGTGCGCAGGACAGCGCGACGAGGCACATCTGCCTTACTGTTCCGGACATTGTTGCGCCACAAGTATCAAGCAGGCGATGTATTTCAAGGATGCCAATCCGGCCGTTAACACAATGATTATGTACACCGACTTGCGCGTGCCCGGAATGGGGGAAGATTTTTATCGAAGCGCACAGGAAAAGGGTGTGATTTTTACCAAGGGCAAAACTTCCGGGGTTGAGGTCGAAGGAGATGGCCTTAAGGTCAATTTCAAGGATTTGATCCTTGACGATGAGGCTTCCATCGAGGCGGATCTGGTTGTTCTGGCAACCGGGCAGGTACCGAATTCTGGTGTCAATATTGATTTGCCGGATGACAGTGAATCCAAAGCACAGCAGGTCTCCATCCTGAATCTTGACTACCGCCAGGGCAAAGACATACCGCAACTGAAATACGGTTTCAATGATTCACACTTCATCTGCTTTCCCTATGAAACGCGTCGTACCGGAATTTATGCCGCAGGGCCCGTGCGTCGCCCCATGGACATGCTGCAGGCAACGGAAGATGCTACAGGTGCAGCCCTCAAGGCTATTCAGGCAGTTGAAAACGCAAGACTTGGACGCGCGGCACATCCGCGCTCGGGTGATCTGTCTTTTCCGCATGTGCGGCTCGAAGGCTGTACCCAATGCAAGCGATGCACCGTGGAATGTCCGTTTGGCGCCATTGACGAGGACGAAAAGCGGTTCCCGGTATTCAACGAAAGCCGCTGCCGCCGCTGCGGTACCTGCATGGGCGCTTGCCCGGTGCGGGTGATTTCGTTTGAGAACTATTCTGTTGATACGGTAGGCAATCAGATCAAGGCGGTGGAAATTCCGGATGAATTTTCTGAAAAGCCGCGCATTCTGGTCCTTGCCTGCGAGAATGATGCCTACCCGGCACTTGACATGGCAGGGTTGCAGCGTCACACCCATTCAGCCTTTGTCCGGGCCATTCCTGTAAGGTGCCTGGGCTCCGTCAATACCGTCTGGATTACTGATGCGCTCAACTCGGGTTATGATGGGGTCATGATGATGGGCTGCAAACACGGTGACAACTACCAATGCCACTTTGTCAAAGGCTCCGAATTGGCTGCCTATCGCATGAGCAAGATTGGCGACACGCTAAATCAGTTGGGACTTGAGCCAGAACGGGTCGTGACGCATGAGGTGGCAATTACCGACAGTATTCGCGTGGCAAGGCTCATTGATGATTATGTGGCCAAAATATTTGAAATTGGAATGTCTCCCATGAAGGGGTTCGGCTGATCATGAGCGAACAAAACCGGCAGGCGTCCATTCGCTACCAGAACAACTTCCTGAAAGAAGTCGAGGAGCGAGTCGAGGAGGGCGAGTGGGTCAAGATGTGTATGCAGTGCGGCGTCTGTGCCGGCTCCTGCCCACTTGGTTCGGCATGGGAACATTCTCCGCAGAAAATTTTCATGATGATCCGCGCAGGTGAGCGTGAACGGGTCCTGTCTTCGGATGCCATGTGGATGTGCACTTCATGCTACAGCTGTATCGTTCGCTGCCCCAGAAAATTGCCGATCACCCACATCATGCATGGGCTTGCAAACTATGCTCACCGCCTTGGTCTTGCTCCAAAAGGGCAGCCGACCCGGGATTTTGCCAAGCTGTTTTGGGACAACCTGGTCAAGAAGGGTCGCGTCAATGAGTTGAAGCTAACGCTTGCCCATTACTTCAGGGGAGGGATCCTGTCCGGAATCAAGGAAGCCTTGGCAATGCAGGGTATTGGCAAGGGAATGATGAAAGCAGGGCGACTTAACCCGATGGAATTGTTTGGTGGACATGCGTTGAAAGACTTGAAAGGATTCCACGCCATAGTGGCAAAGGCGCGCGAAATAGAAGATCGAAAAAAAGGACTATCAGGCTGAGGGGGAATCATGGCAAAAAAAGAATATGCGTTTTACCCAGGCTGTTCGTCGCAACTCAAGGCTTCTGCCTCGAATTATCTAACCTCGGTAAATTCGATGTGCAAGACGCTTGACGTCAAGCTAACCCAGATTCCTGACTGGAATTGCTGCGGAGCCTCGATCGGTTACGCAGAAGGAGGTGAGCTTCCCAGACATGCGATCAATGCCCGCAATTTTGCTTTGGCCGAAACCCATCTGCCTGGCCAGGATATTGTCGCCACTTGCGCAGCGTGCTGGCTTGGCGCGCGTGAGAGCAAGGAAAGACTGGATGCCAGCAGCACCCTGATGAAGGAAACCAATGAGGCGCTTGCAGCCGCGGGCCTGCATTATAAGGCCGAGGTCAGGATTCGCCACATGGTTGAGGTATTGATTGAGGATTTTGGCTACGAAGACTTGAAAAAGCCTGTGGTCAAGCCGCTTGAAGGTGTGAAGTTTGCCGGTTACGTTGGCTGCCAGACCAACCGGCCATTTGGCATTGACGGTGAATCGTTTGAGAACCCCAAGTATCTGGACAAGCTTGTCGAGACGCTTGGCGGGGACCCTGTCGAGAACTACGATCAGAAAGTGACCTGCTGCGGTGGAGCCCTGGCTTTTTCAGAACCCGAAAAGAGCCAGAAGCAGATTCGGGACATCGTCGAATCTGCGTACGATCATGGGGCGGAGATGATCGTGACGCCTTGCCCGCTGTGCCAGGCCAATGTGGAAGTCTACCAATCCGAGATCAATAAAAAGCAGGGCACGAAGTTAAACATGCCGGTACTTTATTATTCACAACTGATGACGGTTGCCTATGGCGGTAGCATGAAGGATGCAGGCCTCGATGGCCAGCTGATACGGGCGACCAAACTGGAAAAAATTACCGGCAAATAGCCCGTTCTGCCGACGTCAATAGTCTTCAGCCGCCGTTTGTGAGTGAAATTCTGCGGCATCACGCTCGAGGCGCATGCGGTTGTCCATGACCTTGCGGCGCCTTTCTTCGGCAACATCTGTGCGCATTGCGATGCCCATCTCCTCCCCAAACAAGACTTGACGCAGGAAGCGAAAGCCAAACTGCATTAGCTCGACGTCGTCTGAGAGAAGTTTGTCGAGATCGTTTCCCGGGATGTCGTAAAGGGATTTAAAAGCATCGCTTGCTACGAAATCACGGAACCGGTCAACGTCATAACAGGTCATGAAAAAGAACTGCAAGCTGCGTTTTGAGGGTTTTCCTATTGTGGGGCCGGAGGATTTTTTCTTGAGTATGAGCTGGCGCCAGCCGCGGGAAAACTTGTCATATTCATCAAGCCCCTGCTCCGTGCGGTATTCGTCTATGGTCAGGTAACGATCTTCCTTGTGCCCGAGGCAGTGCTCCTCAACCACCAGGGCATAGGCATCCTTATCGACGTACTCATCCTGACGCCTCATGGAAAGCAGCGCCACGGGATAGTAGCGGCAGGCGCTGGGGCGGTCCTCATAGACGCTGCATCCACCGTCTGTCATGAACTGACAGGCGGAGCCATTTTCGACCGGCTTGAGTTTTACGCCTGCGATACCGTCTTTCTCCATTTCAAAGGGAAACGTGAAATGTTCCAGGAATTCGGTGGAAGAGATTCCCAGACGGCGTTTAAGTCGCAGAATGTCGTAAGGCGTCAGAGTAATGTCGATGGATTTGCAACAGGCATTGAAGCACGCAATTCCTTTGTGGCAGCGGAATTGTATGGTCTTTGTTCCGTGGAACATCTCTGGCATGACAGGGCTGTTCTGGAACGGATTGTCGATTTGACTCATGCTGTTGCACTCAAAAAAGGGTGCCCTCCAGTTTAGTGGGCAGCCGGTTTAAACAATTTGGACTTGTCGATGAGGTCCACATGCTTGCGCTTGAAACAGGTCCATTTTTTGGATTTTCTATCGTAGATAGAATTTACGAAGCAGTGCCAGTTCTCTTCGTCGACGAAATTCTTGTCGGTCCGGTAATAGAAGCCCGGATAGCGGGATTCCTCGCGGAACTGGATGTGCTTCATGTGTGCTTCGGCCGTGATGATGCGATGGTAGTTTTCCCATGCCCGCAAAAGTTCGTGCAGATCCTTGGCGCGCATTTTTTGCGAATCCTCCTTCAGCATCTCCAGTTTTTCTTCAGCCACGGCAAGCATCTTGTCGTTGGTATTGTAGTAGGTAGCTACCCCCGCCACATACTCGTCCATGATCTTTTGCAGCCGGAATTGCAGCATCTTTGGCGTGATGTAATTGGGATTAATGTCAATGGCCGTGGTGTAATCCTTGTGCTCAAGGAAGGTTCGCACTGGCTTGTAGATTTCTTCCGCCAATTCTTCAGGTGATGCATCTAGTTCGGGCTTCCAGTCCTTGTTGTCGAGAGCGTATTTCACCATCGCCTTCGAGGCCAGACGGCCTTCGGTATGCGAACCGGAAGAGAACTTGTGGCCTGAAGCGCCTACACCGTCGCCGGCCGTAAACAGCCCTTTGACGGTGGTCATGGACCGATACCCCCAGCTCCAGCCGCTCGGAAGATGTGCAGGGATTTTGTCCTTGTCTTCATGCTCCTCTTCAGTCGGTGCACCGAGATCCTCCGGGCCGGAAACCCAGATACCGCAGCAGCCAGAATGGGAGCCCAGCAAATAGGGCTCGGTCGGAATCAGTTCGGAATTCTTTTTATCGGGCTCGATGTTTTCACCCACCCAAACCCCGCACTGACCGATACACATGTCGAGGAAGTCTTCCCAGGCTTCAGCCTCGAGGTGTTTGACTTCCTTCGGGGTGAGCGTCTCGCGCAGTTTGGCTAATGCCGAGACCGTGTCCATGTAAATGGGCCCGCGGCCTTCTCTCATTTCCTTTAGCATCAGGTGGTTTCGCAGACACGAGGCAGGCACCGCGGCCTGCCCGTAGGGCGGGTAATCGTCAAGCAGCGCCTTGTTTTTGGTCATGTAGTCTTCACCGTAGGCATTGGTGGCCTTGGCCTTGAATAGCAGGAACCACGCGCCGACCGGACCGTAGCCATCCTTGAAGCGAGCGGGCACAAAACGATTTTCCATCATGGTCATTTCGGCACCGGCTTCTGCTGCCATGGCATAGGTCGAGCCGGCATTCCACACCGGATACCAGGCGCGGCCCGTGCCTTCGCCGACAGAGCGGGGGCGGAACAGGTTTACGCAGCCGCCAGCGGCCAGCAGAATGGCTTTCGCCTTGTAGATATGAATGGTGTTGGTGCGTACCGAAAAACCAACCGCACCGGCGATGCGGCTGGGGTCATTCTTGTCGCTGACGAGTTTGACAATAAAGATGCGCTCTTCGATGCGATCAAGACCGAGGGCTTTTTTAGCGGCTTCTGCGACGATCCACTTGTAGGATTCGCCATTGATCATGATTTGCCACTTTCCCGACCGCACGGGCTTGCCCCCGTCCTTCAGCTTTGGTAGTTCTTCCTTGATCGATTCAGCACCATCATGGCGCACGCCATTCGCATCGGTTTTCCAGATTGGCAGGCCCCATTCTTCAAACAGATGTACAGAGTCATCGACGTTGCGGCCCAGGTCGTAAGCCAGGTCGTCGCGCGTAATACCCATCAGATCGTTCGAAACCATGCGGGCGTAGTCCGCTGGATCCTGCTCCGAGCCAATATAGGTATTGATGGCCGAGAGGCCCTGAGCCACCGCACCAGAACGGTCCACTGCAGCTTTGTCGACCAATTTGATTTTTAAATCGATACCGGTTTCTGCCTTGGCAGCTTCGGCCCAGCGCATCATCTCATAGGCAGCACCGCAGCAGGCCATGCCGCCGCCGATCAGAAGGATATCAAGCTCCTCCTGAACGATTTTTGGATTGCCAAAAGTTCCTTCAGACATGTTCATCTCCCGTCAATGGATAGGTCTACTTGCGACGAATTAATTCTTCTGGCTTACCCGCGCGATATCCTCCCATGACATCCCTGGTGAAGACACCAGGCGAAGTGAGGTCCGCGATTTTTGGCATGGGTTTGCCACCGTAGGGATCGATTGAACCTTCGGAGGTGGTGCGTATAGGGAATTTGAAGCGCTTGACGGTGCCATTCCTGAACTTGATCGTCCACATAATGGCGTCAGACCCGCGAAGTGGCTGGACCGAGCCGCCCATAGGAACGATGTCGGCATAGTGACGGCATTCGATAGCGTTTTGCGGGCAGATCTTGACGCAGGAATAGCATTCCCAGCACTGCTCTGGTTCCTGGTTGTAAGCTTTCATGGGATGTCCCGTTTCGGAGCCATCTTTATCCAGTTTCATGAGATCGTGGGGACAAATATACATGCAAGCAGTCTTATCCTGCCCCTTGCAGCCGTCACATTTTTCAGTGCGAACAAAGGTTGGCATTGCTCATACTCCTCCTAAAAAAACAACAAAACACACAATTCCCTGTGGCCATCCACATTTAGGGGACGGTAAATCAATGCGTCAAAGTATTGACAGGCTTCGCCTTAGCTACTTCAGCATCGGCAAGCCCGGCGTAATAGGCGCGCAGCACCTTAAGTACCTCGGGTCTGCTGAACTCGGGCGGCACATGTGCACCTTCAGAGAGCCATTGTCTTAACTTGGTACCAGAAACCAGCAGTCTGTCGGCTTCGCCGTGAGGGCAGGTTCGCCCTGAGGCCATGCCACCGCAGCGGTAACACCAGAAGGTCCAGTCAATTTTGAGTGGTTGTGTTTCAAGGGCGTTTTCAGGAATCTTGTCGAAGATATGGTGCGCATCAAATGGACCATAGTAGCTGCCCACCCCCGCGTGATCCCGCCCCACGATCAGGTGGGAACACCCATAATTCTGGCGAAAAAGCGCATGCAATAGCGCTTCGCGTGGTCCTGCATAACGCATGTCAAGAGGATATCCGGCCTGCACCACGGTTTTCTTGACGAAATAGTTATCGGTAAGTGTAGCAATTGCTTCGGCGCGAACTTCTGCAGGAATGTCGTTCGGTTTAAGGTGGCCGAGCAGGGAATGGATGAGGACGCCATCAGCGATTTCAATCGCCACTTTTACAAGATATTCATGCGAACGGTGCATGGGGTTGCGCGTTTGAAAGGCCACGACCTTGCTCCAGCCCAATTCGTTGAACAACGCGCGGGTTTCCACCGGGGATTTGAACAAGGCCCCGTATTTTTCGGGGAAGCCGCCCTGAGAAAGCACCTTGATAGGGCCGGCAAGATTAATTTCTCCCTGATGCATCACCATCTTCACGCCGGGATGGTCCAGATCGGTTGTGTTGAACACCTTTGTGCACTCATGCGCCTTATCGATGGAGTACTTTTCAGTGACCTTCATCGTTGCGAGGGGACTTCCGTCGTCGGGGTCGATCAGGGCGATGTCACTTCCAATCCGGATTGGATCGGCAAATTTCCTGTCTGTGGAGAGCGTGATCGGAATGGGCCAGAACAGCCCGGTGGATGTTTTCATGTCATCACATACGCCTGACCAGTCTGCATGGGTCATGAAGCCATTGAGGGGCGTGAATCCGCCGATGCCAAGCATGATGATGTCACCCTTTTCGCGTGAGCTGACTTTCACCTGGGGCAATGACACTGAACGGGCCACTTCGGATGTAAGTGCCTTGCCTTCGAGCAGAAGAGGATTAAGATTTCCCCCACCATGCGGATTGACCAATGCCATGTTTACCTTGTCCCCTGCAATGTTTGAAAGTTCTCTTGTAAAATGTCACATTGAACAAGAAACAGCGATACCCCATAAGGGTTATAGCCCACCCCCTGTTGGGGCTATAACTCTTCAGGGCCAATGTGGGCGTGGCATATCCTTGGTGTTTCGAGGCCCGGTTGGGGCGTTGCTGCGTTGCAGTATCAGAACTTTGCTTTTCATAGGGAGACCAAAATGATGGAATTAAACGTGAACGGGCGCATTCATACAGTCGATGTCGAGCCTGATATGCCGCTCCTTTGGGTTTTGCGCGATCATTTGGGCCTTTCTGGCACAAAGTACGGCTGCGGAATATCTGCCTGTGGCGCGTGTACGGTACATATTGATGGAGAAGCTGTCCGCTCCTGTGTCCTGCCAGTGTCGGGGGCGTATGGCAAAAAAATCATCACTATCGAAGGCTTGTCCAAAGACGGTCTTCATCCCGTCCAGAAAGCGTGGATCGAGCACGAAGTTCCCCAGTGCGGTTACTGTCAAACCGGCATGATCATGTCCACGGTTGCCTTGCTGGCTTCAAACCCCAATCCTACGGATGCAGAGATTGATGAAACAATCACCAATCTGTGTCGATGCGGAACCTACGCCCGCGTAAGAAAAGCCATTCATGCGCTTGCCGGGACATCCGCTGTTCCCGTTGCACCAAAATCCTGAGGAGGGCCGCCATGACGATCGCCGTATCTCGCCGCGAGTTTCTCAAGGTCTCTGCTGCACTGGGCGGCGGCTTTGCACTGGAGTTCTGTTTCCCGGTTGCTTCCCCTGCTGCCAATGGAGGAATGACCACAGAGGTCAATGCCTGGGTGGTTATCCATCCCGATGACCGTGTTGATATCCGGATAGCCCGGTCCGAAATGGGGCAGGGGTCGTTTACCGCCCTTGCACAACTTGTGGCCGAAGAACTCGATTGTGACTGGGCCAACGTCAGAGCTGAATTTGCTTCACCCAATGAGCACATCAAAAGAAATCGCATCTGGGGTTCGATGTCAACTGGTGGCAGCATGGGTATCCGTTCGTCGCAGGATTACGTGCGCAAGGCCGGTGCGAGCGCGCGCGAAATGCTGGTTTCTGCGGCCGCTGCGCAATGGCAGGTGGCCCCCTCTGAGTGTACTGTCGAACGTGGGGTCATCATGCACCCGGCCACTGGAAGGCGGCTGCGATATGGGCAGGTGGCGGCGGAGGCTGCCAAACTTGTTCCGCCCAAGGATGTAGCACTGCGGGACCCCAAGGACTGGAAGATTGCCGGAAAACCGCTTCATCGCCTCGATATACCCGATAAAGTTCTGGGCAAGCCTGTTTTTGGTGTAGATGTTTCTCTGCCGGGCATGTTGCATGCCTCGATCATGCAATGCCCGGTGTTTGGCGGCAAGCTGGTCAAGGTTGATGCAGGTGCGGCCAGGAAAATGCGCGGTGTCAGGAAGGTAGTAAGCAGCACCAGCTTTGTTGCGGTAGTTGCAGACAGTTGGTGGCGGGCCAACGAAGCATTGAAGCGGCTTATTGTTCAGTGGGATATGGGCGGAAACGACCATGTGGACAACGAGGGCATTACGGCAATGCTGCGTGAAGGGCTTGCTGCTGATAATCTCCCGCAGGCACGCAACGTGGGTGATACCGGAGCCGCTATGAAGGGGGCTGCGAAAATAATTGAAGCCGAGTACCACTCACCGTATATCAATCATGCGACTTTAGAGCCGCAGACATGTACGGCGTGGTTCAAGCCGGAAGGCTTTCTGGAAGTCTGGACGTCCACGCAGAATGGTGAAGCTTCCATGGATGCCGCAGCAGAGGCGTCCGGCCTGCCGCTTGAGAAGATCGAAGTGCACAAGATGATGTTGGGTGGCGGTTTCGGCCGCCGCGGTGGTCCGCAGGATTTTGTCAGACAGGGGGTTACGATTGCCAAGGCAATGCCCGGTGTGCCGGTAAAGATGATGTGGTCGCGCACCGAGGATATGCAGCACGGCTTCTACCGACCGGCCAGCATCGTACGTATCAAGGCGGGCCTTGATTCGGAGGGCAAACTCATCGCCATGCATACCCGGGTGGCCTGCCCGTCCATCTTCAAGGTGTTGCGTCCCCAGGCGATTACCAAAGAGGGGATTGATTTCACGGCAGTGCGTTCGTTTTACGACATGCCTTATACGGTACCCAATCAGCAAGTGGACTATGCCATGCGCAATGGTCATGTTCCCGTCGGTTTCTGGCGCGCGCCAGGTCAGCAGAATGCATTTTACCGCGAGTGCTTTATTGATGAGTTAGCGGTAGCCGCAGGCAAGGATCCAGCCGAATACCGTTTGGCCCTGCTCAAACCGGGAGACAAAAATCGTCTGGTGCTTGAAGCCGTGATGAAAGCTTCCAACTGGGGGAAACCGTTGCCGGCGGGTACTCATCGTGGCGTTGCGGTAGCTGACGGGTTTGCCAGTTTTACCGCCATGGTGGCGGAGGTATCGGTCAGCGAAAAGGGCGAACCCACGGTTCAACGTATCTTCTTCGCCATTGACTCGGGGTACGTAGTAAATCCTGATACCTGTCGTGCGCAGGCCGAAAGCAACGTCCTCTTCGGTCTGGGCAGCATTCTTTATCAGGAAAATAACGTCAAGAACGGCCGCATCGTGGAATCGAATTTTAACAACTTTCGGTTGCCAAAAATTTCAGAAATGCCGCAGGTCGAAACGCTGCTTGTCCCGACTGGGGGATTCTGGGGTGGGCACGGCGAACCCGCTATCCTTCCCCTGGCACCTGCAGTTTGTAACGCAATCTTCGCTGCTACCGGCAAGCGCATTCGCTCATTACCGCTTAAGCACCATAATTTGCGCAGCACCTGATTTTGCGGGTGCCAGAAATATGCATTACCCCAGCACGGCTTCCCTGGCAATCGTACTGGCATTGGACAATTGCGTGACTTGCCAGCAGGCCTCCATCAAGCGTTGGCTTTGCGCTCGGGGCAGAATTCCGTCGGCCAGATCGGTAAATTTTGCTTCCAGTTGCTGATCAGTCATCGGCACTTCTACACTGCCGATGGCGTGTTGGATGAACTTATGTAGCTTGCGCCCATCCTTAAGCGTCATTGTCATGTCCACCTGTTCTGGCCGGATTGCTGAATCGACCGTTACAATGACCCGGTTACGTAAGGCGATAGTCTTCTGGTCCAGGACTGCGCGGTTGCTGAACTGTTTTTCACCCGCAGCACCGTCAATGATTGCAATCGCTATCGCGTGATAAACGCTAAACTTTCCTTCCAGTCCTGCCTGTGGAGTTTTTTTGCCGGTGAGTTCGAGAACCAGCGGATTTACACGCAGATCAATGCGTTCGATCTGGTCTGCGGTTAAATGGTATTGGTTGCGAAGCTGTATGGCGGCATCGATTGCCGGATGGATGACAATGCCGCAGGCAAAGGGTTTGTATGTATTCAACGTGGTTTCATAACGAAGCCCCAGCCCTTCGGTAATCTCACTGAAGTCCTGCTTGGTGCTGATAGTATGTGCCCAGCCCCGCCTGGCTTCGATCATGCTATCCGAGCTGGTGTAATTGCTTGAGGCAAGCAGGGCTGCAAACAGGCCATTGGTTCCGGCGCGGCCGGGATTGAAGCTCTTGTTCATCGAGCCAAACGATTCGCGCAGGCCCACCGGCTGCGATGCGGCCAGACCCAGCGCCCAGACCATTTGCTGTTCAGTGAGGTTAAGTATCTTGCCGGTTGCAGCCGCTGCGCCAAAAACGCCAGCTGTGCCGGTGATATGCCAGCCAACGTCATAATGCTCGGGATAGACCGCATTCCCGATCCGGCAGGAGGTTTCAATACCTAGCACCAGTGCGTTCAGGAAGTCTTTCCCGGACACGGGGTGGTATTCCGAGAGTGCGAGAATTGCAGATACCACCGGGCCGGCAGGGTGGATTATGGTTTTAAGATGCGTGTCGTCATAGTCAAAAATATGGCTGCTGACCCCATTGACGAAGGTGGCATTGAGGATGTCAAAGCGTTCACGTCGGCCCAGCAGACCGGCTTGAGGTGGCCCGGAAAATGGTGCCAACGCGGCAATGGCACATTCAATAGTTTCATGGCCTGATCCCCCCACGGCAACCCCCACCCAGTTGAGGAGCGTGCGCGTTCCTTCTTTTTTCACGTTGGCGGGCAAGTCCTCAAAACGTGCGTTGACCAGGTAGCGGGCCAGAGTATGGGTTACATTTTGTGCTGTGGAAGCCTGGTCCGGTGCGGGCTTGGCTAAGGTTGTTGTGTTTTCTGCTGCTTGTGCCAGATCGATGAACCTGGGGCCAGCAACCGCAGCAGCTGCGCCAAGTTTCAGGAATTGGCGGCGATCAGAATAATTCATATGACGGTCTCCAGTATCAAAGCGGAGCTCTCCTGGTTCAGCTGCCCCTAAGACCTGGCAACAATATCACGAGGCCGCTGGTAAAGATTTCTACAGCCACAGCCGCAAGTAACAGCCCCATTAGGCGGGTGGCAATGTTTACACCGGTTTCCCCAAGCCATTTGCTTACCGGCGCAGCAAGTCTCAGGGCCAGCCAGGTAGTCAAAGCAACCAGAAGGCAGCATAGGATGACAGCACCCAGATGTCCCGGTGAGGAACGCTCGGTGGCATAGATGATGGTGGTTGAAATGGCTCCGGGTCCTGAAAGCAGTGGAATGGCAAGCGGCACTACAGCGATGTTTTCCTTCATAGTAGCTTCTTGCACTTCTTCAGGAGTCTGGCTTTCCCTGCTGGGCATGGCATGCATCATCGAAATGGCCATCAACAGAATCAGGATTGCGCCGCCAACCTTGAAGGAAGCAATGGTGACGCCAAATAGCAAAAGAATGGGTTGGCCAATGATGGCCGACAGGATAAGCACCACCGCAACTGAAATGCTGGCAATGCGCGCTATGTTCTTTTTTTCAGCTTCGGTGTTTTTGGTGGTCAGGCTGACGAATATGGGCACCGCACTGACCGGGTTGACGATCACCATCAGCGCCATGAAAATTTTTGCATAATCAACCCAATGGAGCATTCGTGACGTCCTCCTCCGTTTGGCTGCGATGGCCTATTGGAATTGCGCTCTTGTCTACCACGCGACGCAGAACAAAACTCGATAGCACCCCGGTTACTCCTTTTATCCGGGTAATTCGATTTAACAAAAGCTCCTGATAGGAATCCATGTCTTTTGCCACCACCTTCAGTTGGTAGTCCGCAGACTGCCCGGTAATCATCAGGCACTCCAATACCTCCGGGATCTCTTTGATGACGGTTTCGAAATGATTGAATCGCTCTGGGGTGTGTTGGTCCATCGAAATCTGAATCAGGGCCATCAACGACAACCCCAGCGCTTTGGAATCAACCAGGGCACGGTAACCGGTAATCAGGCCGGACTCTTCCAAAGCCCGGACCCTGCGCAGGCAAGGGGAAGGCGACAGGCCAATCCGATCGGCAAGTTCCTGATTGCTGATGCGCCCCTCCTGCTGGAGCACCTGCAAAATCTGGCGGTCAAAGCGGTCAATTTCCATGAGATTGCCCATTTATTTTTAAAAATGGCATAAGATATTACAAATATATATCATTCAGAAATAAACTGCCACTATGGTCCATTTTATTACAGTAAAACGCAAGCGCCTGCCAGCCTGTTTTGGGTAACATTTTCCTGTCTGGGGAAGGTTAAGCCTCGGTATTCAGGAGCATGCGACCATGTTGAAAGATCCATCCAATAAATACACGCCGTTTCCGGCGATCAAGCTTATGGACAGGCGGTGGCCTGACCAAACCATTACCGCGCCTCCGATCTGGATGAGTACAGACCTGCGTGATGGTAACCAGGCTCTTTTCGAACCGATGAACGCTGATCGCAAAATGCGCATGTTTCGGACATTATGTGCCATCGGCTTCAAAGAAATCGAGGTGGCATTTCCTTCGGCTTCCCAGACGGATTTCGACTTTGTGCGCCGGTTGATCGAAGGGGATCACATTCCCAGGGATGTCACCATCGAAGTTTTAACCCAAGCCCGCGAACACCTGATACGACGCACCATGGATTCGCTTAAAGGGGTGCGTCGGGCCATCGTCCATGTTTACAACGCCACTTCAAAGCCTTTTCGCGATATTGTTTTCGGGATGAGCCGAACAGAAGTTGTGCAAATGGCTGTTTCTTCCGTACATCTCATCAAGCGCCTCGCATCCGAACAGCCAGAGACAGAATGGGTGCTTGAATACAGTCCCGAAACCTTTTCTTCGACGGAACTCGATTTTGCGCTCGAAATTTGCAATGCCGTAACAGCCGCCTGGCAGGCAACCCCGGACAACAAGGTCATTCTAAATTTGCCAGCCACTGTAGAAGCGGCAACCCCCAACATATATGCCGACCAGATTGAGTGGATGCATCGACACCTTGCACATCGCGACAGTGTGATTCTTAGCGTTCACCCCCACAATGACCGGGGGACGGCTGTGGCGGCCGCAGAACTTGCTGTGATGGCCGGCGCCAATCGCGTTGAGGGTTGCCTGTTCGGTAACGGAGAGCGCACGGGAAATGTGGACATCGTGACGCTTGCCCTCAATCTGTACACCCAGGGAGTAGCACCGGGGCTCGATTTTGGGGACATTAACGCTGTTGCGCGTACCGTAGAGTACTGTAACCAATTGCCCATCCATCCACGACACCCTTATGTGGGGGATCTCGTTTTTACTGCGTTTTCCGGTTCACACCAGGATGCGATAAAAAAGGGGTTTACTGTACAGCGGCCCGATGCGCTCTGGAACGTTCCTTATCTCCCCATTGATCCTGCTGACGTGGGGCGCAACTATGATTCAGTGATTCGTGTCAACAGCCAATCTGGCAAGGGCGGAATTGCCTACTTGCTGGAATCGGAATACGGCGTGGTTTTGCCACGCCGGTTGCAGGTGGAGTTTTCTGGCGAGGTGCAGCGCTACACAGATGCCCATGGGGGAGAAATGAGTGCGTCCGAAATATGGCAATTGTTCTCGCAAAATTATCTTGTGCCTGAAACTCCCCTTCGTTATGTAGAGCATCATCTTATCGAACATAGCCGTGGCAGCCAGGGTATTCGCTTGTGCGTCGCCTCTCAGGACAAAGTGCATTCGCTGGCTGGCGAAGGCAATGGGCCGATCGATGCGGCAGTGCACGCGCTACGCGCCCTTGATATGGATCTTCAGGTGCGCAGCTATGAAGAGCGTTCTATGGGAAAAAGCAGGGAAGGTGGCAATGCCCAAGCCTGCGCTTTCATGGAGGTAACGCGACCGGGAAGCGGCATTGAATGTTTCGGGGTGGGCCTGGACAGCAACATCGTGACGGCCTCCATCAAAGCATTGGTGAGCGGAATCAACCGTCTGGAGGGCCGCCGAGCGCAAGCATCCTGAACCAGATCTTACCAGGATGCCATTTTAATTTTGTCGGTGCCCGCGTTTTTGCCCGATGTAGGTGAGCACAGCGCCAACAACCACCCCGGCGACGAGAATCGTCATCGCAAGGTCACCATAGATACTGTTTTTGAAGTCGGTACCCCCAATCGCCCACGACACAATTACAAAAAACAGGGCCAGCAAGGACAGCGATATTAGAGACGTGCCACTGATGAAGAATCCATAACCCTTCGGCATATGAAAGTCGGCCATAGTCGTTTCCTCCCAGGCTTGTACCAGGAACAATTCCCCCACGTGCTCAATATAATCCTTATTTTGAAATGAGAACAGCGCCATGCCCTGGATAGCGCAGCTCAATCTGGGCCCATAACGGGACCTATTCGTCTGGCTCTTCGTATTCCTTGGGAAGATGGTGGGCGATGCCCTTATGGCAGTCGATGCAGGTCTTGCCTTCTTCCTTCGCTTTCATGTGTTTCTTGTAGGGCGTCTGTTTTTGCAGCTCGCTGCTCATCGCATCAAAGTTGTGGCAGTTGCGGCATTCGCGTGAGCCCGAAGCTTTCATTCGCTCCCACTCATCAGTAGCAAGACGCATGCGATTGGCCTCAAATTTTTCCCTGGTATCGATGACGCCGGTAAGTTTTCCCCATACTTCAAAGGAGGCCTTGGCCTTCCGGATCAGCTTGTGGGTCCAATCCTTTGGCACATGGCAGTCCGAGCAAACCGCACGAACCCCGGTGCGGTTGCTGTAGTGGATAGTTTCCTTGTACTCCTGATAGACGTTGTCGCGCATTTCATGGCAACTGATACAAAACGACAGGGTGTTGGTGGCTTCCATACCTGTATTGAAACCACCCCAGAAGATTACTCCTCCAAACACGCCAATAACCAGTAATGTGAGCACAGAGTACTTTGTACTGGGTTTTCGTAATGCAGACCAGCAGCGTTTGATGACATTCTGTTTCTCTTTTTGCATGCCTGGCTCTCTATTCAGAAATCAACAAGGGTGCGGGTTATCTAAAGCTATAGTTATAAACCATGAATACAGTACTTGCACTGTAGCTCGGTGGCTGCTGATTGGTTGGCATCATGGACGTTGGCGTGTATCCCATCTGATAGGCGTTGTAGTAGTAGTCGTTGGAATCCAGGCGCTGATAGATGAAACCCATGATCACTTTGCTTGACCTGTCCAATGCGTAGTCGCCAGTCAGCTTAAGTTGAAGCAATCGGCTGGAGATGTCCGGCAAGGTGCCGCAGGAGTAACCACTATTGCTTGGTGCCGTGCAAGAAGTATTCGCGTAGTTTAGTGCAGTGGAATAGGTGGATTGACCGAGGGAATAGGTCAAATCTCCGGCAAGATTGAGCTTGCCACCCATCAGCCCGCCTTGCTTGAGGTTAAGCCCGGCAGTGTAGTCATTGTTGTCCAGGTTGTTCGACCAGGTTTGGGTTTGCGGTGCAAAATAAGTTGCGGTCGTATGGCTCCAAGCTGCATTGAGCAATTCCCGCTGCCTCTTTTGTACGGTCATGTAGGCCGAAACGGAGCTCTTGTCGGTCATGCTGTAGGTGGTGTCAAGATTAGTGCTCCAGGTGAAGCCATTTTGTACGCCTAAGGCCGAGTCGTAATAGTCGTCATAGGTGTAGCGGCCATTCAGGCTTACAGTTAATTTTTCTGTGGTTTGCCAATTAAGCCCCGCCTTGAACATTTGCTCGGTACGGGAGGCATCAAAGTAGGCCATGTAGCCTGGCAGTTCATAGCCTTCGCTTTTGGCCTGCATGGGGTTGTAGAAGGAGCTGTTAACGGTTGCAGTCCGGTTTGAGTAGGCATAACCCAGATTCAGGCTAAGGTTTTCTGTAGCCTTGAATTTATAGGTGCCAAGCAGCTTGTTTTCCTGGGTTTCGGGAACCTGAATACAGGAAGCCGCTGAGTAGTACGCAGAAGCTGCAACAGAGGGGCCGCCCGGTCCCGGACCCTGGCCATCATTGGACAAGGAGCTATTACACCAGCGACGAACCTGTTCAAATTCGTACCCCAGGTTGAGGTTTTGGCGACGATCAATCCGATAATCTCCGGCCACATCAAATTGCATTTTGCTGTTGCTCAATGGCGTGTTCACGGCGGTTTCTGGTCCGCCGCCAATGTCATTGAACTTGTAGATGTTTGTTGAGGTTCGGTTATCGCGTTCGTTAAACTTCACTCCAACGTTTAGCGTCAAATCCTTGGTGGTCTGATTAGTGAGCTTGAGATCGCCATGGGTAATGATGACCAGTCCGTTGAGTGATGATTGGGGCAACCCGCCTGCCTGCATCTGATTGGCGTTTACATAACCGTCGTTTTGCGTGTTCCGGCCGTAGGAAAACCCACCAGCCAGTTTGGTCAAGGGCGAGAAGTTGTAACCGCCCAACAGGTTCAGTTGGTGAAACTGGTTATCCGGTGGGGTACTCAGCGTATCGGTTGGAAACGCCACTCCGGGGGCACTGCCTGTAACCGGGTTGGTGGCTGGAGCAGTAGCATTGCCCACGTAGGGATTAGAAAAATTCACGCTGTTATAAGCATTCTGAAAGAGCGATCCATGGTAGCTTGCAGTGGCATGTCCCTTGTCACCAACCCAGTTTAGTGCCATGTTGACGGTGTCGGTGGTGTAGTTGGTGGGGTTCATCAACATCATGATGGCCTCGCCACGGACGTTGTACCCTGCCATTGGAATGTTGGAGTCACTACCAGCGGAGATCAGTTTGGCGCCGTCCTGGGCAAGATGGTTAAAGTCAAAGCGGAAATTCCATTCCCGATCGAGGTTGTGGCTGGCGCTCAGGGTGGTGTTTTGGCGGCCCGACGAAACATCGGTCGTATTAAAGTAGGACTGCTGGTTGGGGGTTAGAGCCTGCGTACCGTAGGGGTGAATGATTCCACCCACCGCCGCAGGTTTGGTTTGCGTATTGATTACGCCAAAGGCCCGCGGCAAAACAAAGTTGTTTCCACCCATTGCCCCCTGGAATGGGGTTTGATAGCTGTCCGTGATGTAGTGTCGCAGTTCGTCATAGTTGATGCCCAAACTCCAGTTTCCCTGCTCGCTCGCAGTTGCTCCGAGGGCGCGGGAAGTCAGGCCAAGATCAGTGCCTTCGATGTCCCACCGCATGAGTCCGTCTTGCATGCCATAGGAGTCGCCGCCACGCACGCTGAAGTTGCCCAGAATGTCGGCGCCTGAGGGATGCAGCCCCAGCCCGCTGTATTCGCCATATTTGTATGAACCGCGTGCTGTATTGGCAAGACCCATTTCGACGAAGTTGATAGGTTTGGTCAGGGCGTCCACATCTTCCTGACCGTCTGCAAAGGCCGACATGGGCATCACAGCCATTGCCGCCAATGCGCCTTGCGCTGCAAGGGCTATCAGGCTGACAGCAAGATTCCTTTTGGTTGCTTTCATGGTCTTAATCTCCCTCGACTCTATCGATGCAAAAAGGCGCCAGCCGGACTGTTTGAACCGTGAACCATGACATGGCAGTTCATGCAGGCACGTCCAACAGCATTGGTATTAGGGGCTTTCGGATTGGTCCCGTTGGCGATAAACCCTCCGCCCGACTGGATCCCGGCAGCTCCGGTGCCATAGGGCGCCTGGCTGTTATGTGGGCCGTCATGGCATTCATCACAAAGAAACGGGGGCCGAGATTTCAGCAGAGGTGAAATGTTGGAGCCGTGTGGCGTATGGCAATTGGTGCAGTCCTCGGTGACAGGCTGGTGCTCCCAAAGGAAAGGGCCGCGTTTTTCTGCATGGCACAGAAAACAGGTTTCTGTAACCGTATTCATTTTGAGCATTCTCGGGCCAGCCGAACCATGAGGATTGTGGCAATCCGAACACACCACCTTACCGATATCGATGGGATGGCTGGAAATCTTGTGGCTGTCGGCGCGTTGTTCTTTGTGGCAGGTAAAACACACTGCCGTCTGGGTTTTCTTGTTCAGAACCTGGTCGGCGGGTTGGTGCGTTTTGTGGCAGTCGTTACAAGCCAACTGGTTTCTTTGGTGCAGACCGCCGTCCCAATTGGTCCGCCCGGTACCTTTATGGCAGGTCAGGCATTGGTCTGAGCGCACTTTGTCGTCAGAAACACCATAGACACCGTTCTTGAAAACAACGTCTGGAGCCGCGCGCCCTTTACCAGAGACATCTCCCTTGAGATGCTTTTCACTTTCACCGTGACAGGACTGACAGGTGGGGGTACGGGGGTCGCCTTTAACGCCATGCTTTGTTTGGTAGATCGACAGAATGGGTGTTTGCTCGCTTTCGTCATGACAACGCGTACAAATCGCATCCAGTATCAGCGCATTCTTGGCAATGCCTGATTGGGCCCGCTCCTGTTTTGGCTGGGCTGGAGCATCGGCGGCCTGGACAGAAGTCAGCCAACACGCTCCTGCCAGCACCACGATATAAGCCATTATTCGTTGTGCGAGTTTCATTGTGATGTTCCTCTCCAGGTTGTCATGGTTTTATGTCGCAGGGATCGGGTTGCTGATGATTGCGGGTGCTTCTAAAAAATCACAGGGAAAGAATCCACTGCACAAGGTTTTTGATCTGGTCCATATCCTTGGGCGGTGAGGTCTTGACGATCTTGTGTTCTTCTTCGTGACCGTCAGGAAATTTGGCCTTTTCTCCCGAGGTGATGTGCTCAATCAGGCGGGCTTCTGCATTGGCTTTGCCCCTGTATTTTTCTGCAACCTTTTTGTAAGCGGGGCCATCTTTTTCTTTTTCGATTGAATGGCATTTGAAGCAGTTGTTTTGCTTGGCCAGAGCCTTAGCAGCTTCAGCATCAACGGCGTGGGCCATGGGCGATACAAGTAAAAACAGGGCAGTAGCCCCAAACAGCAAGGAATTGCGTGTGAAGTAGCATTTCATTTCAGTCCCCAATATGAGTAATCAAAAAACCTTCACGCAGAGCAAATGTCCGGGCAACACTCGGGGATATTATTCTTTTGCCGTGCACCATTTTTTGACATGGGTCAAAAACGTAACAAAAAGTAACGGCTTGTATGTATATGTGTGGTTTAAGAGAAATAACCCGGGAATGAGTCGAGGATTAGCTTAAAATCAGCCTGCTACGCGGCCTTGCCACCAGGAAATGAAATTGCAATCTTTATTCAGCCTCGCTTGGACGTGATGAACCCTGATTACTCTGCACTGACTCCAGATTGCATTCTGAATGCGCTGGAAAGCGTAGGCTTTTGCTGTGACGGTCGCTTGCTGGCGCTTAACAGCTACGAAAACCGGGTTTATCAAGTGGGGATGGGGCAGGGTGCGCAACAAGTAGTGGCCAAATTTTACCGCCCGGCACGGTGGACAAACGCCGCCATCCTTGAAGAACATGCTTTCCTGCAGGAACTGGTGGAGCGTGAAATCCCTGTTGTTCCAGCGCTGGTGCTTGATGGCAAAACACTGCATATCTTTGAGGGGTTTCGTTTTTCAGTTTCTCAAAAACATGGCGGGCGCGCGCCAGAACTCGAAAACCGCCAAACCCTGGAATGGATGGGACGATTTCTTGGGCGCATCCACGCCATTGGCGCGCTTAAACCGTTCCAACACCGTCCTGAGCTCAACATCGACACGTTTGGGGAGAACCCGCGTGATTACCTCCTTGCACATGATTTCATTCCGGGCGATTTGCTGGCGGCCTATACCAGCGTGGTAAATCAGGCACTGGAGGGGGTGCGCTATTGTTTTGGCCGCGCAGGGAAAGTGCGAACACTGCGCTTGCATGGCGATTGCCACCCGGGAAACGTGCTATGGACGGACGACGGTCCGCACTTTGTGGATTTTGATGATAGCCGCATGGGGCCGGCAGTGCAGGATTTATGGATGCTGTTATCCGGAGAACGTGCCGACATGACTCGACAATTGGGCGACGTGTTGTCCGGATATGAAGATTTTTACGATTTCGATGAACGTGAGTTGCATCTCATTGAGGCATTGCGCACCCTGCGGCTGATACATTATTCAGCGTGGTTGGCGCAGCGCTGGGAGGACCCTGCATTCAAACAGGCGTTCCCGTGGTTTAATACACAACGGTACTGGCAAGATCGCATTCTGGAATTGCGCGAACAGATCGCGCTAATGGAGGAACAACCCCTGTGGCAAGCATGATCAGATTTGTCCATGCATAAGATCCGATTTCTGCTTCCAGTCATTCCCATTGGTATGGGTGTATTTACGCTGATTGGCTGGGGCTTGAATCTTGATGTATTGCAACGCGGCGGCTACTCCAGTGCAGTAGCCATGAATCCCGTAACCGCAATCGGATTCACGTTTTTGGGGCTTGAAGTACTTCGTTTGTATGCCGGAAAAAATCATGTAGTCATCAGCAGCATCGGGCAATTCGCAATAGGGGCCGTTATTATCACCTCTGTGATGAAGCTCTGCGATGTTGTGCTCGGTACGTCTTTCTCCGTTGATCAGTGGTTTTTTGCCGCGAATCTTAACGCTAACTTATTGCATCCCAATCGAATGGCTCCTAACACGGCCCTATGTTTTTTCTTTCTTGGTTTGTCCCTACAGGTCGTCAGATTCAGAAAGAAATCATCAGTCGCTTTTTCGCAAGTACTGGCGGCACTCTCTGCCATGATCGCGCTTCTGGCAATCGTGGGGTATGTGTACGGGGTTAAAAGCCTTTATGACATGGGTGTTTTTTTCCCCATGACAGTCAGTACTGCGATTACTTTTATTTTTCTTTGCTGGTCTGTTCTCGGTATCCAACCCAATCGAGGGTACCTGCGAGTTTTTACCAGTGGTGGGGTAGCCGGAAAGGTTTCGTCAATTCTACTTCCCGCAACGTTCATCGCCCCATTCCTGCTGGGCTGGATTACCCTTAACGCCAAGCGTGCAGGCATTCTAGACGATGCATTTGAAGCGGCGCTTTCTATCATTCTGGATGTTGCCATATTCTGTGTCTTAAGCTACATCAGCATACGAACCCTTTTTTTTTCAGACCTGCGCCGCCAAAAGGTATTGGTTGAGTTGCAAAATAGTGTCGAGCGTATCAATACGATTTTGGGGACCGTCGCAGACGGGGTCATCACCATCAATGAGCACGGAATCGTCGAGACCTTTAACCCGGCCGCGACACGCATGTTTGGCTACGCTACCGAGGAAGTGATCGGCCACAATGTCAAGATGCTGATGCCTGAGCCTTACCATAGCCAACACGACGGGTATCTTGAGCACTATCGATTTACCGGAAAATCAAAAATTATTGGCACAGGACGTGAGGTCGAAGGACAGACGAAGGAGGGCATGGTGTTTCCGCTGGACCTGACGGTGAATGAGATGTGGTTGAATGGACAGCGATACTTTACTGCAACAATGCGTGATCTTACAGAACGAAAGCGGGCCGAAGATCGGGCAAACCGAGACAGCCTTACCGGGTTGTTTAACCATCACACTTTCTATGTGTTACTGGATGATGAAATTGTACGTTCTAAGCGGTACAACCGACCGGTGTCGTTGCTGATGCTTGATATAGACCACTTTAAAACCGTGAATGATATCTATGGGCACCAGGCAGGCGACGCCGTTCTAAAGCAATTGAGCAACTCACTGATACAGCAGGCGCGTACGATTGATCGCGTGTGTCGCTATGGTGGCGAAGAATTTATGGTGATTTTGTCTGAAACGAACACAGCTTCAGCCATGAACACAGCCGAGCGTTTGCGAACGACTGTGGAGCACCAGCAATCCGACATTGGTGGTGGCAAGTACGTGGGCATCACGGTAAGTATTGGCGTAGCAACGTATCCGCATCAGGCGAAATCGCCTCAGGAACTAGTAAAAGCAGCGGACAAAGCACTTTACGCCGCTAAGGCTGGCGGGCGAAATAGGGTATGTTGCCACGATGACAGCGCCATATGATGCGTTAATTATCCCAACAAGTGGGTGACCGCGCCTCGTTCTTCCAATAGTTCGTCATGGGTGGCTTTGATCCGCGCCTTGCTGAATTCGCTGATGTTAAGTCCCTGCACAATGCTGTATTTTCCACCTGAACAGGTGACGGGATAGCCAAACAATACACCTTCTGGAATGCCATAGCTTCCATCGGACGGAATACCCATGGTCACCCAATCACCCGCTGGCGTGCCGTGGATCCAGTCGTGGATGTGGTTCATCGCAGCGTTGGCAGCGGAAGCGGCTGAGGAAAGTCCACGGGCTTCGATGATGGCAGCGCCGCGTTTTTGTACCGTGGGGATAAAAGTGCTTTGCACCCAGGCTTCGTCATTGATCAGGCGGGAAACAGACTGACCATCAACTTCGGCATGGAATAGATCCGGATATTGGGTGGCTGAGTGGTTACCCCAGACAATCACCTTCTTCACACTTGATACGGGTTTGCCAAGTTTGGCGCCAATCTGCGACAAGGCGCGATTATGGTCCAGACGCATCATGGCGCTGAAGTTGGAGGGCTTGAGCGCTGGTGCATTTTTCATGGCGATAAGGCAGTTGGTATTGGCGGGGTTGCCCACGACCAATACTTTTACCTCGCGACTTGCCACTTCAGAAAGTGCGCGACCCTGTTCGGTGAAGATGGCACCATTCATTTCAAGCAAGTCCTTGCGTTCCATGCCTTTGGTGCGCGGGCGGCTTCCCACCAGCAAGGCCACATCAGCGTCCTTGAAGGCCAGGCGCACATCGTCAGTGACAATGACCCCGTGCAACAGTGGGAATGCACAATCATCCAGCTCCATCACAACCCCACGGACTACAGGCAATGATGGCGTGATGTCGAACAGTTGCAGGATGACGGGCTGATCGGGCCCCAGCATTTCTCCGCTGGCTATACGAAACAACAAGCTGTATCCAATCTGGCCGCCAGATCCGGTAACTGCAACACGCATCGGTTTTTTCATGAGCAAAATCTCCTAAAGAATAAAATAGTCAGGCAGACATCAATTCGCGCAATACATAGGGCAGGATGCCGCCATGGCGGAAATAATCCACTTCGATGGGGGTATCAATGCGCAGCAGCAATGAAACAGTATCCATGGAACCATCTTTGCGATGGATCGTTAAGGTGACGTCCTGTTGCGGTTTGATATCACCCTCAATGCCGCTGAAATCGAAGGTTTCAGTGCCCACCAGTTTTAGGGATTGAGCCGTTGTGCCTTCCTTGAATTGACAGGGCAATACGCCCATGCCGACCAGATTGCTGCGGTGGATCCGTTCAAAGCTGCGCGCTATTACGGCTTTTACGCCCAGGAGCTGGGTGCCCTTGGCCGCCCAGTCGCGCGAAGAACCTGTGCCATATTCATCACCGGCAAAGATGACAGTGGGCACATTTGCGTCCACATATTTCATCGCCGCGTCATAAATGGCCATTATTTCGCCAGAAGGTTGATGTAGCGTGACGCCGCCTTCACTGCCGGGAACCATCAGGTTTTTGATGCGCACATTGGCAAAGGTACCGCGCATCATCACTTCATGATTGCCGCGCCGCGAGCCGTAGCTATTGAAATCTATAACGGCCACGCCGTGAGCCTGCAAATACTTTCCAGCAGGGGATGAGGGCTTGATGGAACCGGCCGGGCTGATGTGATCGGTGGTAATGGAATCGCCGAAAATACCCAAGGGTCGCGCGCCGCGGATGTTGGTCGTGCTACCGGGCTGCATCGAAAACCCTTTGAAGAAGGGGGGCTTTGCAATATAGGTGGAAGCCTCCCAGTTATAGACCATGCCGGTACTGGATGTAATGTCGTTCCACAAAGGATTGTCCTTGGTGAAATCAGCATACAGGCGGCGATAGGTATTCGCGTCAGTGGCATATTTCATCACGGCCCCAACTTCTTCCTGTGTGGGCCAGATGTCTTTCAAGTAGACAGGTTTTCCGTCTGTACCGGTACCTAGCGGTTCGATGTTGAGGTCAATGTTAATCCGTCCGGCAATGGCAAAGGCCACTACGAGGGGGGGACTCATCAGGAAATTGGCGCGAATATTGGGGTGGATGCGCGCCTCAAAATTGCGATTGCCCGACAACACGGCGCAACCCACCAGTTCATTTTTGACAAGGGTTTCTTCCAGATCGGCATCCAGCGGGCCGGCATTGCCAATACAAGTGGTGCAACCATAACCCACCAGGCGAAAGCCCAATTGGTCCAGTGCGTCCTGCAAACCGGCATTGCGCAGGTATTCCGTTACCACGCGCGAACCAGGGGCAAGCGAGGTTTTTACCCAGGGGTTTACTTTCAGTCCGCGCGCTGCAGCCTTTTTGGCCAGCAAGCCTGCCGCAAGCAATACGCCGGGGTTGGAAGTATTGGTGCAGGAGGTAATCGCAGCAATCAAGACATCACCATCGGCAAGACTTACCCCTGCTTTGGCGGTGGAAATGCGCTGGGAGGCGCTATGAGCAGCTTTGCCGTAACCACCTTCCGCAACTGGTTGGGTCAGCAGGCTCTCGATTCTAGTTTTGAGTTGCGAAAGCTCGATGCGATCCTGAGGACGTTTGGGACCCGCCACGGAAGGTTTGATGGTGGCAAGGTCAAGCTCAAGACTCTCGCTGTAATCACATTGGCCGGCCTTGGGGATGCCATACATGCCTTGTGCCTTCCAGTAGCTGGCAAAGGCATCAATTTCTGCTTCGGTGCGACCGGTGGCCTTGAAGTAAGCCACAGTTTCGTCATCGACAGGGAAAAACCCCATGGTAGCGCCGTATTCAGGCGCCATGTTGGCGATGGTAGCGCGATCGGGCAGGGCAAGCGAGGTCGCGCCTTCTCCAAAGAATTCCACAAACTTGCCGACCACCTTGGATTTGCGCAACATTTCTGTCACCGTCAATACCAAATCGGTGGCAGTCACGCCTTCCGGCAGACGTCCTTTCAGATTGACGCCTACCACATCTGGCGTAAGAAAATACACGGGTTGACCCAGCATGCCGGCTTCTGCTTCGATCCCGCCAACACCCCATCCCACTACGCCAATGCCATTGATCATCGTGGTATGTGAATCTGTGCCAACCAGGGTGTCCGGGTAATACACGCCTTCTTTCTCGAGCACGCCGCGTGCCAGATATTCCAGATTAACCTGATGCACAATGCCAATTCCGGGAGGCACCACGCGAAAGGTGTCAAACGCCTGCATGCCCCATTTCATGAATTTGTACCGCTCGTTGTTGCGCTGGAATTCCAGCGCCATGTTTTCCTTGAGAGCGGTTGGGCTATTGTAGTGATCCACCTGAATGGAATGATCCACTACCAGATTGACAGGCACCAGCGGCTCGATTTTCTTTGGATTTTTGCCCAGGCGTTGCGCCACATTACGCATGGCGGCCAGGTCAGCCAGCAACGGTACTCCGGTAAAGTCTTGAAGGATCACGCGCGCCACGACAAAGGGAATCTCTTTGGTACGCACATCTTTGGGCTTCCAGTTGGCCAGCTCGCGCACATGGGCTTCAGTGATACGTTTACCATCAAAATTTCTCAGCACAGACTCCAGCACGATGCGGATGGATACTGGCAAACGCGAAACCTTGGCAACTCCTGCGGTTTCCAGGGCTGGAATGGAATAGTAGCTGCCCTGACCGGATTGGAGCGTAAATGTTTTGCGGGAATCGAACAGGTTGTGACTCATAAAGCTCTCCCAAAAACCGCTTAGATGACAAACAGGTCAACGAATTCGTTGACCGGGGTATTTTCCAGGCGCGTTTGATCCAGCGCCAGGGCCAGAATGGCCCGCTGCTGTTTGGCCGGAAAACGGCGTGCAAGGTTTATGCGAAACTTGGCTTCCAGTTGGGGAATGCCTTCGGCACGACGGCGCCGATGACCAATAGGGTATTCCACGGCAACAGGTTCGATTTTGCTGCCATCCTTGAAGAAGACCTGAATGGCGTTGGCAATGGAGCGTTTATCCGGATCGTGATAATCCTTACTGTAACGCGCATCTTCCACGCAGGTCATTTTGTCGCGCAGGATATCAATGCGTGGATCGCTTGCCACGTTGTCTTCATAATCTGCAGCAGTCAGGCGTCCGAAGATCATGCCGATTGCAGCCATATACTGAATGCAATGATCACGATCAGCGGGGTTGTCAAGAGGGCCTTTCTTGTCAATGATACGTATGGCCGACTCGTGGGTGGTGATGGTCACCTTTTCGATTTGGTCGAGACGGTCCTTGACGAGCGGGTGGAGCTTGAGTGCACACTCCACTGCAGTCTGGGCATGAAACTCGGCAGGAAATGAAATCTTGAACAGCACGTTTTCCATGACGTAGGTGCCATACGGACGTTGAAATTTGAAAGGTTGGCCCTTGAATAGCACGTCATAGAAACCCCAGGTTTTAGCGGTGAGTACCGAGGGATAACCCATCTCGCCTTTCTGCGCCATCAGTGCCAGACGAACGGCGCGACTGGTGGCATCACCCGCAGCCCAGGATTTGCGCGAACCCGTATTAGGTGCATGCCGGTAGGTACGCAGACTTTGGCCATCTACCCAGGCCAGCGACACGGCATTGATGATTTCGTCGAAGGAAAGGCCGAGCAATTTGGAAACCACCGCAGTGGATGCGACTTTGACCAGTACCACGTGGTCCAGGCCAACGCGGTTGAAGCTGTTTTCAATGGCGAGAACCCCCTGAATTTCGTGAGCCTTGATCATTCCTTCCAGAACTGTTCGCATGGTCATCGGCGCTTTGCCAGCTGCTACGCGGTTGCGCGATAACCAATCGGCCACAGCCAGAATTCCGCCCAGATTGTCTGAAGGATGTCCCCATTCCGCAGCAAGCCAGGTGTCGTTGAAATCAAGCCAGCGAATCATGCAGCCAATATTGAAAGCCGCGAGTACCGGATCAAGTTGAAACTGGGTGCCTGGTACCTTGGCCCCGTTGGGCACTACGGTGCCGGGTACGATGGGCCCCATCAGCTTGGTACAGGCTGGATAGGATAGAGCCTCCAGGCCACAACCCAGGGTGTCGATCAGACAGTTGCGGGCAGTGGTCAGGGCTTCCGGCGAGTCGACAGGGAAGGCATCGACATAGCGGGCAATGTCCACCAGAACCTGGTCAGGGTCGGGGCGGACATTGGAAATGGGTGCAGACATGAGGGCTCCTGGGGGATGGGTTGGGATTAACGCAGGTCAATTGGGACAAAAGTCCTGGGTTCAGGACCAGTGTAATTGGCGCTGGGACGGATAATCTTGTTGTCCAGCCGCTGTTCGATGGCGTGGGCCGACCAGCCACTGGTACGGGAGATGACAAACAATGGAGTAAACATCAAGGTGGGAATGCCCATCATGTGATAGCTTGATGCGCTGTACCAGTCCAGATTGGGGAACATTTTTTTCTCGTCCCACATCACGTTTTCAATCCGTTCGGAAATATCGAAGAGATTCATGTAGCCTGCTTCCGAACACAAGCTGCGCGAAATCTCCTTGATGATCTGATTACGCGGGTCGCCAATGGTGTACACAGGGTGGCCAAAGCCGATAATGATTTCTTTGGCAGCCATGCGCTTGCGGATATCGGCTTCTGCTTCGTCGGCCGAGTGATAGCGGCGGATGATGTTCATCGCTACTTCGTTGGCTCCCCCATGTTTGGGGCCGCGCAGGGCACCGATTCCAGAAGTAATGCAGGAATACATGTCCGAAAGCGTGCCAGAGGTAACCCTGGCGGCAAAGGTAGAAGCATTAAACTCGTGCTCGGCATACAGTATCAGCGAGGTGTCCAGTGCCTTTTCGTGGCTTTTTGATGGGGCCTTACCGTGCAGCAAATGCAGAAAATGACCTGCGATGGTTTCGTCGTCGGTTTCCACATCAATGACAGTACCTGAGTGGGAATAGTGATACCAGTAAAGCAGCATCGAACCAAAAGAAGCCATTAGCCGGTCTGCAATGTCGCGAGCTCCGCCGATATTGTGGTCTTCCAGTTCCGGCAACACCGTGCCCAACATGGAACAGCCAGTACGTAGTACGTCCATCGGATGGGCCGCGGCAGGTATCTGCTCAAGCACGGTTTGTAGCGGAGCAGGCAGGCCACGCAAGGCTTTCAGTTTTTTGCGGTAGTGGCGCAATTCGGCGGCACTGGGAAGATGGTCATGCACCAGAAGATGCGCCACTTCTTCAAAGGTGGCATGGCGAGCCAGGTCCAGAATGTCATAGCCCCGGTAATGCAAGTCGTTACCGCTGCGGCCCACCGTACATATACTGGTATTGCCGGCAGTAACACCAGCCAATGCAACGGATTTTTTGGGTTTGGCGGTCATTCCGCTGATATCACTGCTCATGCGTTGTCCTCCCGTGAAAATAGTTCGTCCAGTTTTTGTTCGTAGGCGTGGTAGTTCAGAAATTCGTAAAGTTCGGAACGGGTTTGCATGATGTCCAGCACCCCTTTTTGGGTACCATCCCGGCGAATGGCCTGATATACCTTGAGCGCAGCAGCGTTCATGGCACGGTAGGCACCACAACAATAAAGCACGATATCTACGTCAGCAGAGGCCAGCTCCTGAACGGTATAAAGCGGCGTGGCGCCAAATTCTGTGAGGTTGGCAAGGATTGGAACTTTGACTGCAGCCTTGAACTGTCTATACATCGCAAGATCAGTAACAGCTTCTGGAAAGATCATGTCTGCGCCGGCTTCTACGCAAGCGTGAGCGCGATCCAGGGTTGCGTTGAGGCCCTCAATTGCCAGTGCGTCAGTTCGCGCCATGATGACAAAGTTGCCGTCGCTTCGCGCATCCACTGCTGCTTTGACCCGATCCACCATTTCTGATTGAGAGACTACGGCTTTGCCCGGCCGGTGGCCGCAGCGCTTGGTCTGGACCTGATCTTCAATGTGCATCCCGGCCGCGCCAGCCTTGGTAAGAGAGCGTACGGTGCGTGCAATGTTGAACGCTCCGCCCCAGCCAGTATCGGCATCCACCAGCAAGGGCAGTGAAGTCGCATCAGTTATGCGGCGTACATCGATGAGGACGTCTTCCAGGCTGCTGATGCCCAAATCAGGCACCCCAAGGGAGTTGGCAGCAACTCCTCCACCTGACAGATAGATGGCTTTGTAACCTGTAGCTTCCGCCATGCGGGCGGTATAGGCGTTGATGGCGCCTACAAGCTGTAGGGGTTTTTCGGAAGTTGTTGCTATTTTGAGACGGGACCCGGGTGAGAGGTGTTGTGACATGGGTTCTCCTTCTGTTTCCGGGAGCCGTTAAGTTTAATTTTCCCGGCGAGCGAATGATGTTAAGGTGCTGCCCTGATCATGTCAAGTAACATATAACTTATATAAGATATAACATAGTGGACAGGCCCGAAAACCCCATGATAGACTCGCACCAACATGGAGATGACATGAATATCCATTCGTCCCCCAGCTTTCGACCTCTGTACGACCAGATCAAGATTTTGATCACGCAAAGCCTGATTGCCGGTGAATGGCGTCCCGGAGACGCCATTCCCAGCGAGATTGACCTCGCGTCCCGCTTTAAAGTCAGCCAGGGAACCGTGCGCAAGGCCATCGATGAATTGGCTGCTGAAAATATCCTGATTCGACGCCAGGGCAAAGGCACCTTCGTTGCAAGCCATTCCCAGGAGCGCGCTTCCACACGTTTTTTACGCATCGCCCGGGACGAAGGTGTTTTCGAATATCCTACCAGCACGCTGCTTTCCGTAACTCGCGAACGAGCTCCCGAACAGTCTGCCAGTTTGCTCTCCCTGCGAACGGGTGCCAGTATCTTTTGTATTAAACGATTGCTGTCGTTCGAAGGTGTACCCAGGATTTTTGACGAAATTCATGTGCCAGCTGTCTCATTCAAGGGGCTGGATGATGCGATGATCCGCAACTATACGGGCTCCTTGTACAGCTTCTTCGAATCCCATTTTGGAATTGCCATGATTCGTGCCGAAGAACATATCAAGGCCGTCAAAGCCGGGCCGCTGGAAGCAGAACTGCTCCATGTCAATCCTGATCAACCATTGCTGCGCGTGGACCGGGTTGCGTTTACGTATGGTGACCGTCCGGTGGAATGGCGTCGCGGCCTGTGTCATACCGATCGTTTTTCCTACGTCACCGAGATGAGTTGAGAGGCCGAATTCCCCATGGCAAAGATCAGTCCCAAGGCAAGGCCCAAAAATCTCGATCTCAGCACCATCAAGCTTCCCTTGCCCGGTATCGTTTCCATCCTGCATCGGATCAGCGGCGCTCTTCTGTTTTTACTGGGAATACCCTTCCTGCTTGCAGCCTTGCAGGGTTCCCTGCGCTCTCCTGAAGGGTTTGCGGCCGTCGGCGCGTTGTTGGCGCATCCGATGGTCAAACTTGTGCTGATGGGGCTTGTCTGGGCATTCCTGCACCACTTCTGTGCCGGCATCCGCTTCCTGTTACTGGATATTCACAAGGGAATCAACATAGAATCTGCCCGCACCAGCAGCCTTTGGGTTATGGTCATCAGCCTGCTCCTGACTCTGGTTGCCGGAGTGGCGCTATGGTAAATCGCATTGTTGTCGGGGCCCATTACGGCCTGCGCGACTGGTTGTTGCAGCGTATCAGCGCTGTCGTAATGGTGGTTTATGCAGCAGGTTTTGTTTTCTGTGTGCTAACCCGTTTGCCGCTCAATTTTGAAGATTGGCGCATTTTGTTTGCCAATCCCTTCGTCAAGATTTCCACTTTGATGTTTATGTGGTCCTTGTTGTTTCATGCTTGGGTTGGTGTACGAGATATTCTGATGGACTACATCAAACCGTTCGGGGTACGTCTTAGCTTGCAGGTAATGGTGGTTTTGGCGTTACTCGCCTACGCCATTTGGACAGTTGCCCTTCTTTGGAGCGTTTGATATGGCCTTGTCCCGACAGATATTCGATACGGTTATTGTAGGGGGCGGTGGCTCGGGCCTGCGGGCAGCATTGCAGCTGGCCGAAGCTGGACACCATGTGGCTGTTTTTTCCAAAGTGTTTCCCACCCGTTCCCATACTGTCGCGGCACAGGGCGGCATTGGCGCATCGCTTGGCAACATGCAGGAAGACCACTGGTTGTGGCATATGTATGACACGATCAAAGGCTCGGATTATTTGGGAGATCAGGACGCCATTGAGTATATGTGTCGCAAGGCCGCTGAAGTGGTGTACGAACTCGAACATTTTGGCATGCCGTTTGACCGTAATTCCGATGGCACAATTTATCAGCGCCCCTTTGGAGGACATTCGCAGAATTTTGGCCAGCGTCCGGTGCAGCGCGCCTGCGCTGCAGCAGATCGCACGGGCCATGCCATGTTGCACACCTTGTATCAGCGCAACGTGCGAGCCCATTGCCAGTTCTTTGTGGAGTGGATGGTACTCGATCTGATTCGTGACTACGAAGGGGTAGTGGTTGGAATCGTGGCGCTCGAGATGGAAACCGGCCAACCCATGATTTTTCAGGCCAAATCCACGATTCTCGCTACTGGCGGCGCAGGGCGCATCTACCAGTCCAGTACCAATGCATTTATCAATACCGGGGATGGATTGGGTATAGCAGCTCGCGCGGGCATTCCGCTGGAAGATATGGAGTTCTGGCAATTCCATCCCACCGGGGTGGCTGGTGCCGGGGTGCTGATCACCGAAGCAGTGCGCGGGGAAGGCGGTATTCTGCTCAATTCCAATGGCGAGCGTTTCATGGAGCGCTATGCCCCCACCATGAAAGATTTGGCCAGCCGTGATGTGGTTTCGCGTGCCATGGATCAGGAAATCAAGGAAGGGCGGGGCGTAGGTCCGGAAAAGGACCATGTGTGGCTAAAGCTTGATCATCTTGGTTCCGAAGTCATCCACAAACGATTGCCCGGAATTCTTGAGATTGCTCTCAAGTTTGCCAATGTTGATCCCACTCGCGACCCCATTCCCGTGGTTCCTACCTGCCATTACCAAATGGGCGGCATCCCCACCAACTACTACGGCCAGGTTGTTGCACCACGCGGCTCGTCCGGCTCCAACGAAGTTGTTCCCGGCCTGTACGCAATCGGTGAATGTGCCTGCGTTTCGGTGCATGGCGCCAATCGGTTGGGAACCAACTCATTGCTTGATTTGTTGGTATTTGGCAAATCCGCTGGCGATCATGTGCGCGAGTGGTTGAAGACCAATCCACAGCATCGGGATTTGCCGCACGATGCTGCAGATCATTCACTGGAGCGTCTTGCCAGACTGGACAATGCCGAATCAGGCGAAAACATTTCGGAAGTGGCTGCAGCCATGCGGCGCACCGTGCAGCACCATGCTGGCGTATTCCGCACTGGCAAATTGCTGGCCGAAGGAGTCACAAAAATCCGACAGGTGGCAGAACGCGCACGCAATACGGCCATCAAGGACAAGAGCAGGGTCTTCAACACGGCGCGCATTGAAGCGCTTGAGCTGGAAAACCTGGTCATTGTTGCCGAAGCCACGCTGGTTGCTGCTGAGGCCCGGACCGAAAGTCGCGGCGCCCAGGCACGCGAAGATTTCAGGGATCGCGACGACAAAAACTGGCTCAAACACAGCCTTTGGTATCTGAAAGGCAGTCGTCTGGACTATAAGCCTGTCAATCTGCAACCGTTGACGGTGGAATCCTTCGAACCCAAAGTACGTGTGTATTGACCAGGAGTCCTTCAGATGAAATTCAGTATCTACCGTTATAACCCGGAGAAGGACGACAAGCCCTATATGCAGGACTATGAGTTGGAATTGTTGCCAACAGACCGTATGCTCCTCGACGCAATATTGCGTATCAAGATGATGGACGACTCGCTGGGGCTGCGCAAATCCTGTCGCGAGGGCGTTTGTGGTTCGGACGGCATGAATATCAATGGCAAGAACGGCCTCGCTTGCGTTACCCCCCTTAAGGATCTCAAGGAGTCGGTGGTGCTACGCCCATTGCCGGGGTTTCCGGTGATTCGCGACCTGATCGTCGATATGGGCCAATTCTTCAAGCAATATCATTCCGTCAAACCCTACCTTATCAACGATAACCCCCCTCCCCAGAAGGAGCGTCTGCAGTCGCCCGAAGATCGGGATGAACTCAATGGGCTGTACGAATGTGTCCTGTGCGGTTGCTGTAGCGCCTCGTGTCCTTCCTATTGGTGGAATCCTGATAAGTTCGTGGGTCCCGCGGCCCTGTTGCAGGCCTATCGTTTCATTGCAGATACGCGCGATGAAGCTACCAGCGAACGTCTTGACAATCTTGAGGATCCTTACCGGCTGTTTCGTTGTCACACCATCATGAATTGTGCCGATGCCTGCCCCAAGGGGCTCAATCCCACCGAAGCCATTGGCAGGATCAAGAAACAGATGGTCAAACGGATGGTATGAATAAGTATGGAACTCTTTACCCGTGAACAGGAGCGTATCCGCTGGCGTAGCCGGCGAGGCCTCCTTGAAATGGACCTGATACTTCAACGTTTTCTTGACCGGCACTTAAGAACGCTCTCGGAGGCTGAAGTCAGGGCTTACGATGCACTGCTGCAACTGCCAGACAACGACTTTCTGGATTTGGCCATTGGCAGGAAAAACCCTGAGGAAGCAGAACTCATTCCGGTATTGGAAAAAATTCGTCAATCTTGAATTCACACGGGGCAGCCCGGTAACTACTGTTGCGGAGAACGAGCATGAATAGCAATGGCAAGGCGGTTTTAACATACGACGGTGGAAAACACATTGATCTGCCGATCTACTCTGGCACGATAGGTCCGGATGTCATCGACATTCGTTCGCTGGGGCAGACCGGTATGTTTACCTACGATCCCGGTTTTTTGGCCACGGCAAGCTGCCAGTCTGCCATCACTTACATCGATGGTGATGCGGGGCTGTTGTATTACCGTGGTTATCCCATAGAGCAACTGGCCGAACATGCTGACTTCATGGAAGTATGCTATTTGCTGCTCAATGGTGAGTTGCCCAGCAAGTCGCAGCGCGAAAGCTTTGAAAGCAATATTCGCCGCCACACCATGGTGCATGACCAGCTTACCAACTTTTTCAAGGGGTTTCGACGTGATGCGCATCCCATGGCGGTAATGGTTGGTGTTGTGGGCGCGCTTTCAGCGTTCTACCACGATGCCCTGAACATTACCAATGCCGAGCACCGCGCTATTTCAGCCACCCGTTTGCTGGCCAAGGTTCCCACCATCGCTGCCATGTGCTATCGCTATAACGCGGGTTTGCCATTTATGTATCCTCGCAATGATTTAAGTTACGCGGCCAATTTCCTGTACATGATGTTTGCCACCCCGTGCGAGAAATACCTGCCCAATCCAGTGCTGGTGAAGGCTTTTGATCGCATCCTGACACTGCACGCCGATCACGAGCAGAATGCCTCTACTTCCACAGTGCGTCTTGCAGGTTCCAGCGGCGCCAATCCATTTGCCTGTATTGCCGCGGGAATTGCTGCCCTCTGGGGACCGGCGCACGGCGGTGCCAATGAAGCCGTGTTGAAACAATTGGGAGAGATGGGCGACGTTTCCCACGTCGGAAAATACATTGCCCGTGCCAAAGACAAGGATGACAGCTTCCGTCTTATGGGTTTTGGCCATCGGGTTTACAAGAACATGGATCCGCGTGCTGGCGTGATGCGCAAGACTTGCCACGACGTGCTGAACGAACTGGGGCTGCATGACGACCCCATGTTCAAGCTTGCACTTGAGTTGGAGCGGATCGCCCTTGAGGATGATTACTTTATCTCCAAAAAACTCTACCCCAATGTCGATTTTTATTCCGGCATCGTGCTGCGAGCCCTGGGTATTCCGGTCAGCATGTTCACGGCAGTCTTTGCTTTGGGGCGCACTGTGGGATGGATTACCCAATGGAATGAAATGATCAGTGATCCGGAACAAAAGATTGGTCGCCCGCGACAACTCTATGTCGGTCCGGCCAAACGCGACTGGGTTCCTGTTGAAAAGCGGGGTTGATGCCGAGCTTGTGTTGTACAACGATATTACGAGGGTAGCACCATGATGAAGGATGAGCTTGCCACATCATATTTGTTTGGCTCCAACGCGCCATTTATCGAGGAACAGTACGATTTGTATCTGCAGGACCCTGCCCGGGTTACCTCGGATTGGCGCTCTTATTTTGACGCTCTTCAAAAGACTGCGGGGGCAGTGGCCCGCGATGTGGCCCACACACCCATCATCGAATCTTTGGCGGCGTTGGCTCGTCAACCCGGCATAACAGCTTCTACCGGAGGGCATACGCATCAGGTGGGGGTGTTGCAACTCATCAATGCCTACCGCTTCCTTGGCAATCGCAACGCCAGACTGGATCCGCTTGAGCGGCACCCCCTTCCTATCGTGCCCGAACTGGATCCTGCGCACTATGGGTTAACCGACGCTGATATGGACACCGTATTTGACACCGGGTCACTGGTTGGGCCTGCACAGGCCACTTTGCGCGAAATTCTTGCGGCGGTGCGTGCCACTTACTGCGGCCACGTGGGGGTGGAGTATATGTACCTCACCGATACAGAACAAAAGCGCTGGATACAAAGGCACTTTGAAGGAACGCGTTCCCATATCGAGCTTGCCAAAGAGGACAAAATCAAGCTGCTTCAGCATGTCACTGCGGCCGAAACCCTGGAGCGCTACCTGCATACCCGTTATGTCGGGCAGAAGCGCTTTTCGCTGGAAGGAGGGGAGTGCCTCATACCCATCATGAATGAAAGCATTCAACGCGCCGGTGCCGCTGGAACCAAGGAAATTGTCATCGGTCTCGCACACCGCGGGCGTCTCAACGTACTGGTCAACTGTCTGGGAAAGATGCCCAAGGATTTGTTCTCAGAATTTGAAGGCAAACACCCCTCTGATCTTTCTTCTGGCGACGTTAAATACCATCAGGGATTTTCTTCGGACATTCGAACATCGGGAGGACCGGTACACCTTACCCTGGCATTCAATCCTTCCCATCTGGAGATCGTCAATCCCGTAGTAGAAGGTTCGGTACGAGCCCGTCAGGATCGGCGTGGCGATCTTGAGGGCAAGGAAGTGCTGCCTATCCTGATTCATGGGGATTCGGCTTTTGCCGGACAAGGGGTGGTCATGGAAACCCTGGCACTGTCCCAAACCCGGGGCTACGCTACCGGAGGTACGCTTCATGTTGTAGTCAACAACCAGATCGGTTTTACCACCTCCGATCCACGCGATACGCGCTCTACAACTTATTGCTCCGATGTGGCAAAGATGATTGAAGCGCCGGTGTTTCATGTAAACGGCGATGATCCTGAAAGCGTGCTGTTGGTTACCCAGATAGCCCTGGATTACCGCAACACATTCCATCGTGACGTCGTGATCGATCTGGTTTGCTACCGTCGTCTTGGTCATAACGAGCAGGACGAACCGATGGTCACGCAGCCTTGGATGTACAAGAAAATCAACGCTCTTCCCACAACCAGAAAACTCTACGCTGATCAACTGGAACACGGCGGCGTACTGCCGCTCGGCGGGGGCGACAAGATGGTCCAGGACTATCGGGATGCCCTGGACTCTGGCGAGTTGCTGGATCAGATCGTGCTGCACGGGGTAGAGAATCCTTTTACGGCCAACTGGGCGATTTATCAGAACAAGGACTGGCGGACTCCGGCCAGGACAGCGGTTCCCATCAAAACCCTGAAGCGCCTGGCTGAACGAGTAACCACAGTTCCTTCAGATTACAAGCTCCATCCTTCGGTACAAAAGGTCATAGATAACCGTCGTCTGATGGGCAAAGGCGAATTGGCATTGGACTGGGGTATGGGAGAAACTTTGGCTTATGCCGCTTTGCTCGACGATGGTTATGGTATCCGCCTGTCAGGTCAGGATAGTGGACGAGGCACCTTTTCCCATCGTCATGCCGTGATCCATGATCAAAATCGCCAAACCTGGGATGCTGGAACCTATGTCCCGCTTCAGCATATTTCGGATAACCAGCCTGCATTCACGGTGATTGATTCAATTTTGTCTGAAGAAGCTGTACTTGGATTCGAGTATGGCTACTCAACCGCTGAACCGCGTCAACTTGTCTTGTGGGAAGCACAGTTCGGCGACTTTGCCAACGGCGCCCAGGTGGTCATCGATCAATTTATCAGTTCGGGTGAGGCCAAGTGGGGCCGGCTCTGTGGGCTGACCATGTTATTGCCCCATGGCTACGAAGGGCAGGGACCAGAGCATTCTTCGGCTCGTCTGGAGCGCTATTTGCAGATGTGTGCTGAATACAATATTCAGGTCTGTGTGCCCAGCACCCCGGCCCAGATATTTCATCTCCTGCGCCGACAAATGATTCGCCCGCTGCGCAAGCCCCTTATCGTGATCACTCCAAAGAGCCTGCTGCGCCGTAAGGAGGCAACCTCCGAACTGCGCGAACTGGCCAATGGCACGTTCCAGACAGTGATCCCGGAAACGGAGGGGTTAAGTGATGATGCCGTGCGCCGAATCATCGCCTGTAGCGGGAAGGTGTACTACGACATTCTGGCCGAGCGCAAGACACGCGGCATTGCAGATATCGCAGTAATTCGGCTGGAGCAACTCTACCCATTTCCGCATAAAGAATTCTCGGCTGAAATGAAAAGGTATCCCAATGCCCGCTCCGTGGTGTGGGCGCAGGAAGAACCCGGAAACCAGGGGGCATGGCATCGCATCCAACATTACCTGACGCGCAATCTCAGGGCCGACCAGACCCTGTCCTATGCTCTGCGGCCCTCCGCAGCATCTCCAGCGGTGGGCTATCTGGCCAAACACATCGAACAACAAAAAGCGCTGATTAATGCTGCGTTGACCATTGCGCCTTAAGGGCGCTGCACAAAAGGGAGTTGAATCATGCTGATCGAGGTAAAGGTTCCACAGTTGTCCGAGTCCGTTGCCGAGGCCACCCTGCTGGGTTGGCATAAGCAAATTGGCGAGGCCGTGGCTCGTGACGAAAACCTGATCGACATCGAAACCGACAAGATAGTCATGGAATTGCCGGCACCCGCTGCTGGCGTTCTGGTGGATATCAAAAAACTGGAGGGAGCCCTGGTTGTTAGTGGTGAGGTTATTGCCATTCTGGACAATGAAGCCAAAGTGTCTGCTCAACCTGCAGCAATTGCTCCCAAGGTTTCAGAAAAACCTCAAATCCCCGCAGTAGCGGGTCCTTCCCCCGGTGCTGCGCCCGTCATGCCAGCTGCACGCAAAATCCTGGCAGACCATGCTGTGGATCCGGTGGTTGTGGCAGGTACTGGAAAGGGGGGGCGTATCACCAAGGAAGATGCCCTGACACATTTGTCCGGGTTGGTAACGCCTCCGGCATCGCCTGCAAAACAGAAAGTCGTGCTTGATCAACCCAAGGTAACGGTGACACAGGGCAATCGTCCCGAACAGCGGGTTCCCATGACCCGACTGCGCGCCCGCGTGGCCGAACGTCTTGTTCAGTCCCAGTCCACAGCAGCCATTTTGACTACATTCAATGAAGTCAACATGCTGCCAGTGATTGAACTGCGCAACAGGTACAAGGAAAGATTTGAAAAGGAATACGGCATCAAACTGGGCTTTATGTCATTTTTCGTGAAGGCTGCAGTAGCAGGCCTCAAAAAATATCCTGTGGTCAATGCATCGGTGGATGGCAATGACATCGTGTACCACGGATACTTCGATATCGGCATCGCTGTAGGCAGTGCCCGTGGACTGGTGGTTCCTATCTTGCGTGACGCCGACAAACTTTCCATTGCCGACCTGGAAAGGAAGATTGCCGAGTTCGGCACTCGTGCCAAAGAAGGCAAGATCACTCTGGAAGAGCTGACTGGTGGAACGTTTTCCATATCCAATGGGGGGGTGTTTGGTTCCATGTTGTCCACTCCAATTATCAACCCGCCCCAGGCAGCAATTCTTGGCATTCATGCCACCAAGGAACGTGCAGTTGTAGAGAACGGACAGATCGTGATTCGTCCCATCAATTATCTGGCGTTGTCCTATGACCATCGCATTATTGATGGGCGCGAAGCCGTGCTGATGCTGGTAGCCATCAAGGAAGCAATGGAAGATCCAGCACGCCTGCTGCTGGACATTTAACTTACCTGGACGGAAACGTGGCAATGACGCAACAATTTGACGTGGTCGTGATCGGTGGAGGCCCGGGTGGGTATATTGGTGCAATCCGGGCAGCGCAACTGGGGTTGTCTGTAGCCTGTGTCGATGCATGGTCCGATGCTGACAACAAACCCAGCCTGGGAGGCACCTGTCTTAACGTGGGGTGCATTCCCTCCAAAGCAATGCTGGAATCCTCTGAAAACTATGAGCGAGCCATGCATCACTTTGCTGAGCATGGCGTTCGAATCGGACAAGTCTCGCTCGATTTGAAACAGATGCTGGCCCGCAAAGACAAAATCGTGGGGCAGTTGACCGGGGGAGTGGCCTACCTGTTCAAAAAAAACAAGGTGTCCTCATTCCACGGCCAAGGCAGCCTTGCCGGACGCACTGATGCGGGCTTTAAAGTGGTTATCCGGGGGGCAGACGGAGAAACCAGCCTTTACGGACGTCATATTGTCATCGCCACAGGTTCCATCGTTCGTCAACTGCCGGGAACTCCTGTTGATAATCACTTCGTTCTGGATAACGTCGGAGCGCTTGCCATGACCGAGGTGCCCAAACGGCTGGGGATCATTGGTGCAGGGGTTATCGGTCTTGAGATGGGCAGCGTCTGGAAGCGCCTGGGCAGTGAAGTCACGATTCTGGAAGCCCTGCCGGCTTTCTTGCCCTCAGTAGACAACCAGCTTTCGAAAGAAGCTTTCAGGATTTTGACCAAAGACCAGGGGTTGATCATCCACCTGGACGCTAAAGTGACCAAAGTGGAACACAAGGCCAAGGCGCTCAAGGTGCATTACGTTGATGCCAAAGGCCAGCAGATTCTTGAGGTTGACAGGTTGATGATTGCCGTGGGCCGCACACCCAATACAGAGGGACTTAATCTGGGATCGATTGGGGTTAATCTGGACGCCCGCGGGTTTATTGAAGTGGATGATCATTGTCGTACAGCGACACCGGGTGTCTGGGCGATAGGCGATGTGGTACGGGGGCCGATGCTGGCACATAAAGCCGAGGAAGAGGGTGTGGCCGTGGCCGAGCAAATTGCCGGGCAGGAAACCCACGTGGATTTCAACACCATTCCGTGGGTTATCTATACCGCCCCGGAGATCGCCTGGGTAGGGCAGAACGAACAGCAACTAAAGACACAGGGTATTGAGTACCGTAGCGGCAGCTTTCCTTTTGCGGCCAATGGGCGGGCAAAATCATTGGGAGAAACGCGAGGATTTGTAAAAATCCTGGCATGCAAAAGTACTGACAGGATTCTTGGCGTGCATATCCTGGGACCTTTTGCATCCGAACTGATTACTGAAGCTGTGGTTGCTCTCGAGTTCGGGGCCAGCAGCGAAGACATCGCCCGAATCGTGCATGCACATCCTGCACTTTCCGAGGCATTTCACGAAGCTGCGCTTGCTGTTGATGGCCGCGCCCTCAACATGTAGCGTTATTGCGCCATGCAGTTGCACCCATTCTATAGAGTTGATACTGTCGGTTTCATGACTGAACCTTCCGGCCCAGCGCTTTGGTATCGCGCATTTAGTGAACGTTCTGACTTCGAACCCGATGCTGCACAGTTACGGGTTATAGAACGTCTGCAGGCGCTATATGATGATTTGATGGCATTCAAGCGCTATCGTCAAACGCTACTGGCACGTACTTTTGGTAACCGTGAGCCGCCGCGTGGCGTGTATCTATACGGCGGGGTCGGACGCGGCAAGAGTGTCATGATGGATGGTTTTTTTTCCACGCTGCCATACCGCCGCAAACGGCGGGTACATTTTCACGAATTCATGGCCAGCGTACATGAGCACATGCGTCGGATCCACAATCAGGAAGATCCCCTGAAGATTGTTGCTGCGGAAATAGCTGTACAGACAAGGGTGCTATGCTTTGACGAATTCCATGTCAGCGATATTGCCGATGCCATGATTCTGCACCGGCTCTTTGAAAACATGGTTAATTGGGGCGTAGTGTTGGTTATCACTTCCAACTATGCCCCCGATGCACTCTATGCCGATGGACTTCAGCGCGACCGGTTTCTGCCGGCTATCGAACTTATCAAGGAGCGTCTGGATGTGCTGGAGGTCCATGGAGACCTGGATCATCGTATGCGGGAAATGGAACACCTGGACACTTACTTTTATCCGCTTAATGGCGCGAGTTCTGAGGCCATGCAGGAAGCCTTTCGTGCGTACTGTCCCCAGCCATCTTCTGTCAAGGACATCGAAATCATGGACCGTCGGCTACCAGTGTTGGGCATTGGCTCGGGTGTGGTCTGGTTTGATTTTGAAACGCTGTGTGGGAGTGCCCGTTCACAACGCGATTATCTGGTGCTGGCCGAGAAGTTTTACGTGGTTCTGTTGTCCGGAGTCCCGGTTTTGACCTTGCGTCAACGAGATGCTGCGCGACGCCTGATCTGGTTGGTGGACATTCTGTACGATCAAAGAATCAAGCTACTGATTTCGGCAGAAGTGCCCCCTGAACAGCTCTATTCTGAAGCAGACCCAGGCAGCGGATTTAGCCGGACTGTGAGCCGACTTCAGGAAATGCAAACAGCCGAGTATCAGTCTACCCTTAAAAGTTAATAATCAGGCTCCGATACACGGGAGCAGCAATCGGGAGAACTGACATGTCGTTTAAAGCGTACCGGGTGGATTCGGTGGAAGGTCATATTTCCGGGAAAATTGTTGCATTAGAGTTAAAGGATCTTCCTCCCGGGGATGTATTGATCAAGGCGGAGTATTCCAGTGTCAATTACAAGGATGCGTTAGCGGCCACAGGTGCCGGAAAAATAATGAGGCGCATGCCCCTTACCGGGGGCATCGATGTTGCAGGGGCAGTTGTTGAGTCTACAGATGCACGATTTAAGCCCGGGGATGCTGTTCTCGTAACAGGCTATGATCTGGGTGTTGCACATGACGGAGGATTTGCCCGGTATGTGCGTGTACCTGCGGACTGGATTGTTCATCGCCCTGGGGGAATGGACGCACGGGAAGCGATGGCCATAGGGACGGCTGGCTTTACAGCCGCCTTATCAGTGGTCCGGTTGGAACAGAACGGACTTGCGCCCGAAAATGGATCGGTAGTAGTGACGGGTGCGACTGGCGGCGTGGGTAGCCTTGCCGTGGAATTTTTGGCAGGCCTGGGCTATTCAGTAGTTGCAGTGACGGGAAAAGCCAATCAAATTGATTACCTTAAAGGGTTAGGGGCGCACGACGTGCTCTTGCGTACCAAGCTTGAAATGGGTACACGCCCTTTAGAAAAAACCCTGTGGGCTGGTGCGGTAGACTCGGTGGGAGGCGGCATGTTAGCGTGGCTTACACGCACCGTGCAGCAACACGGATCGATTGCGAGTTGTGGCCTGACAGGTGGCACCGAACTTCATACCACCGTCATGCCATTCATCTTGCGCGGAATCAACCTGCTCGGTATCGATTCGGTACTCTGTCCGATGCCGCTTCGCCAGGAGGTGTGGCACCGTCTGGTTACCGACCTGCGTCCAAGGCACTGGAATGCCATTATTCACGAAGTGTCCCTGGAACAACTCGATAGCGTGTTTGTAAAACTGATGAATGGAGAAGGTGCAGGAAGAACCATCGTCAAATTGACGGACTGAATTTTCGCGTCAACCCTCGACACACGTATAACCTCTAGAGGAAGGCATATCATGACGGGAGAAATACAGAAGCGCTTTCATGCACGTTCGATTGAAGACCCTGACGGATTCTGGAAGGAACAGGCTGAACTGATTCATTGGGAGAAACCCTTCGACCAGGTACTGGATTATTCTCACCCTCCCTTTGCCCGCTGGTTTGTCGGGGGTAAAACAAATCTGTGCTACAACGCTGTTGATCGTCATCTGGCAGATCGGGCAGATCAAAATGCCGTGGTCTACATTTCCACAGAGACCGGAATTGAAAAAAATTATACTTACCGGCAACTTCACGCCGAGGTCAATCGCTTTGCTGCAGTTCTGGAAAAACTGGGGGTAGGCAAAGGGGACCGCGTTATCATCTATATGCCGATGATTCCGGAAGCCCTTTTTGCAATGTTGGCCTGCACCCGTCTTGGTGCTATTCATTCAGTGGTATTTGGCGGGTTTGCATCACAGAGCCTGTCTACCCGGATAGATGATGCCCGGCCCCTTGTGATGGTCACCGCCGATGCCGGCATGCGCGGGGGCAAAAGTGTGCGTTACAAACCGTTGGTCGACGAAGCCTGTCGTCTTGCAAAACATCCACCCCAAAAGGTATTGATTATTGATCGTGGTATCGACCAGGAAATGATGCGTACGCCTGGTCGCGATATGGATTATGCCGAGTTGTGTGTTGCTGTTGGCAATTCTGCCGTACCGGTGGTGTGGCTTGAATCAACCGACCCATCTTATATTCTTTACACATCCGGAACGACCGGAAAGCCAAAAGGCGTACAAAGAGATACGGGAGGCCACGCTGTGGCACTGGCTGCTTCCATGCGCCATATTTTTTGCGGCAAACCGGGCGAGGCCATGTTTACTACTTCAGATATTGGTTGGGTGGTCGGGCACTCCTATATTGTCTACGCGCCGTTGATTCAAGGTATGACAACGATCATGTACGAAGGCCTGCCTACCCGTCCGGATGCGGGCATCTGGTGGAAGATCGTTGCTCAGCACAAAGTGTCGGTAATGTTCAGTTCACCCACCGCGATACGCGTATTGAAGAAGCAGGACCCAAAACATCTCACGCTTCATGATCTTAAATCCTTGCGCTATTTGTTCCTGGCCGGCGAACCTCTTGACGAGCCCACCGCTCGCTGGATTTCGGATGGGCTTGGGGTGCCTGTCGTGGATAATTACTGGCAGACGGAGACGGGTTGGCCGATTCTATCTGCCATGTTGGGCGTGGAAGAAACACCCCGCAAATATGGCAGCCCCAGTTTTCCGGTCTATGGCTACAACGTTCAGTTGCTGGATGAGAGCACTGGAGAACAGGTTGGTGCCGACCAGAAAGGTGTATTGGGTATCGTGCCCCCGCTACCCCCTGGTTGTCTTACCACGGTCTGGGGAGATGACGCGCGATTCGTCAGCACCTATTTCTCCCTGCTTAAAGACCGCAAGGTTTATTCCTCATTTGATTGGGGCATTCGGGATCAGGACGGATACTATTTTATTCTTGGGCGGACTGATGATGTCATTAATGTGGCAGGTCACCGTCTTGGAACGCGTGAAATCGAGGAAGCGATCAGTGGCCATCACAATATTGCCGAAGTTGCGGTAGTTGGAGTGGAAGACAAATTGAAAGGGCAGGTCCCCATTGCCTTTGCGGTACCAAAAAACGCCAGTAGCCTCGTGGACGCAGCCGCATACCGGGCTTTTGAGAAGGAAGTAATGGATACCGTGGACAAAAGTCTTGGTGGCATAGCGCGCCCTGCGCGTGTGCATTTTGTGACGTTGTTGCCCAAGACGCGTTCCGGAAAGCTGTTACGACGCAGTATTCAGGCGCTAGCCGAGGGGCGTGACCCTGGCGACCTGACAACCCTTGATGACGCTACGGCACTGGAGCAAATCCGCACGGCATTGCAGCGCAATGTGGAGTAAACAGATTGTCAATCATCACTGATGATGGCGTCTGCTTCGATTTCAACGAGCATGTCAGGATCGATCAGACGTTTAACTTCTACCAGTGTAGTAGTGGGACGAATCTCACCGAAGACTTGTCCATGGGCGCGCGCAATCTTTTCCCATTGATCGATCTGGGTGACAAACATCCGGGTCCTGACCACATGCGCTAGGCTGGCGCCAGCACGAATGAGGGCGGTTTCCAGATTTTTGAGGGCTTGAACGGTTTGGGCTTCCGGATCGCCAAGACCTACCAGTTTGCCATCGGCCCCGGTGCCTGTGGTGCCGGAGATGGCTACGTGATTACCGACTTTTACAGCGCGGGAATAACCGATGATGGGTTCCCAGGCCGAACCGCTAGAAATATTTTCACGTTTCATAAAAAACCTTCTGACAGTATTATGATTGATTGAAGCAGGCATTATACTGTTGTTCCAATATGAAACCATCTCAAAAATCAGAGTTGCGCACAGCCATACTGGCTCAGCGCGATGCCATTCCAGAAAGTCAACGGGTCGGGCGTAGTTTTGCAATGTCGGAAAAGGTGCTCGCACTTCCAGAATTTGTTGCGGCAAAAGTTGTTATGGCCTACATGTCAATGGGCTCCGAAATCGATACTCATACCATCGTGGAGGCTGTCCTTCAACGCGGTTTGCAGCTGGTGTTGCCACGTGTTGAGCCAAACACCAAAATGCTGGCGTTACATGCCGTTCGTGATCTGCAAAGTGAACTCAAGCCAGGCATTTGGGGAATTCGCGAACCCGATCCACTGCTCTGTCAGATCGCCCTGTTGTCCCAGGTGGACTTTATCCTGGTGCCCGGGGCAGTGTTCGACCGGCAGCGCCATCGACTGGGTTATGGAGGTGGCTTCTACGACAAGTTGCTGGCGCTTCCAGGACGGCGTGCAATAACCGTTGCTGTGGCCTTTGAAGAACAACTGGTGCCGGAGGTACCTATGGAACCCCACGATTTTTCGGTAGACGTTCTGGTGAGTGATCATGATCTCTACCGCTAAGCCAATGCGTCGAAGATTCTTTAAAGCACTCTGGTTTCACGGATTTCATCGGGTGGATTACAGCGAATGGGGTGATCCTGACAATACACGGGTGCTCGTTTGCGTTCATGGACTAACGCGTAATAGCCGCGACTTTGACGCGTTGGCCGACGCGCTTTGCGGTGAGTACAGAGTGATTTGTCCTGACGTGGTGGGCCGTGGGACAAGCGAATGGCTTACCAACAAGACCGATTATGGGTATCCGCTTTACCTGGCGGATATGGCTGCCCTGATTGCTCGCAGCGGTGCGGAGACAGTGGATTGGGTTGGAACATCGATGGGGGGCATCATTGGCATGATGCTGGCTGCCCAAAGCGGGACGCCGGTGCGAAAACTGGTGCTCAACGATGTGGGCAGCATTGTCACAGCGGCAGCCCTGCAACGTCTTGCGAGTTATGTGGGACAACCCGCGGCATTTGATACCCTGGACGAGGCGGAAGCCTATTTTCGTCGCACCCATGCCACTTTTGGCGCACTCACCGACGCCCAATGGCGGCACATTACCATACACGGTGTCCGGAAATGGCCGGATGGTAAGTTTCGACTGATGTACGATCCCGCAATTGCCACTGGATTTACCGGAGTTCCAGCGACGGACGTGAACATGAGCCTGGTCTGGAATGGGGTGAATTGCCCCACCCTCGTTATTCGAGGAAAGGAATCCGACCTGCTCCTGCCTGATACTCTTACGCTGATGAAACTTAGCCATCCGTCCTTACGGGTCTTCGAGGTCCCTGGCTGTGGCCATGCACCAGCGCTGATGGATAGTGCCCAGATAGGGGTTATTCGCGACTTTCTGTATGAGTAATGACAAAGTTCGCTTGTCCAAGGTCATGTCCGAACGCGGGCTTTGTTCGCGGCGCGAAGCAGATGCATGGATCGAAAAGGGCTGGGTGTTTGTTGACGGGGTACGTATCAGTGAATTGGGAGTGCGGATCGATTTAACCCAGAAAATTTCACTTGATGCCGGCGCCCGCAGTCAACAGCGTGCGCAAGCCACTATCCTGTTAAATAAACCCTTGGGGTTTGTTTCCGGCCAGGCCGAAGACGGTCATAAACCTGCTGTCACCCTGGTGACGCCAGCTACCCACTGGTCAAAGGACCCCATCACGCGCCCGCTGACACCTGCCTTATTGCGCGGGATGGCTCCTGCCGGTCGGCTTGATATTGATTCCACCGGACTACTGGTTTTGACTCAGGATGGTCGAATCGCCAAGACGCTCATTGGCCCGGAATCCGGTGTTGAAAAGGAATATCTGGTGCGCGTGGAAGGTCGCCTCAAGGATGAAGACCTTGCCCGTCTCAATTTTGGATTGGCGCTTGATGGACGGCCTTTGCGACGCGCCAGCGTATCCTGGCAGAATCAGGATCAGCTGCATTTTGTTTTGCATGAAGGACGAAAACGCCAGATCCGACGCATGTGTGAATTGGTGGGTTTGAAGGTTACAGGATTAAAACGGGTGCGGATTGGCAATGTCTGCCTGGGCGATCTGCCTTCAGGCCAATGGCGCTATTTGGCGCCCAGTGAGGTTTTTGAATGATGGTTTATACGGCTGCGTAAGGGGAGGTTTCAATGAATGATTACCGTGCTCCATTGCGGGATATGGCTTTCGTCGTCAAGGAATTGCTGGGTCTTGACCGCGTCAACCATTTGCCCGGGTTTGAAGAGGCCACGGATGATCTGTTCGATGCAGTGCAGGAGGAGTGCAGCCGTTTTTCGCAGGAGGTAATGAGCCCGCTTAACCACACGGGTGATCAACAGGGCGCAATCCTGCAAAATGGAGCCGTAAGTACACCAGCAGGATTTAAAGCAGCGTATCAGCTGTTTGTGGCTGGGGGCTGGAATGGACTGACCTGCGATCCGGAATATGGGGGGCAGGGGTTGCCCAACCTGATGGGCGCTCCGATCGAGGAAATGTGGCATGCCGCCAACATGGCGTTTACCCTCTGTCCGCTGCTTACGCGTGGCGCGATTGAGGCGATTCGTTTTGCCGGTTCCGAAGCCTTGCGGTCGCGATACCTGCCCAACATGGTTGGTGGACGGTGGACGGGTACCATGAATCTTACCGAGCCACAGGCTGGTTCGGATCTGGCTGCACTGCGTACCCGCGCCATTCCAGAGGGAACCCATTACCGTATTACCGGCCAGAAAATATTTATTACCTATGGCGATCAGGACCTGACCGAAAATATCATTCATCTGGTATTGGCCCGCCTTCCAGATGCTCCGCCGGGCGTGAAGGGAATTTCACTATTCGTGGTGCCCAAGTATTTGATCAACGAAGATGGTTCTCTGGGTGCACGCAATGATGTACGTACCGTTTCCATTGAACACAAACTGGGCATCCACGGCAGCCCGACTTGTGTGCTGGCCTTCGGTGATCAGGGAGGCGCGCTAGGGGACCTTTTGGGTGAGCCGAATCGAGGTTTGGAAATCATGTTCATCATGATGAACGCAGCCAGATTTTCGGTGGGTGTACAGGGTCTTGCGATTGCCGAACGTGCCTATCAGGGTGCTGTTCAATACGCCAACGAGCGGGTTCAAGGCATTCCTGTGGGGATGACAACGACAGCGCCGATTGTGCATCACCCCGATGTGCGGCGCGTGTTATCCACACTGAAATCACGTATTGAAGCCTGCCGTACGCTGGCTTACTATGCCGGACAAATGCTCGATCTGGCTCGGGCAGAGACTGATCAGGCGCGTCGCGCCGCAGCGCAGGCCCGTTCGGATCTGCTCACTCCCATTGTCAAAGGGTTTTGCACCGAAATTGGCGTATGGGCTTCAAGCGAGGCGCTTCAGGTATACGGTGGAATGGGATACATCGAAGAAACGGGCGCTGCCCAGTATTTGCGGGATGCCCGAATTACTACAATCTACGAAGGCACGACCGGCATTCAAGCCAACGATCTGGTTGGACGAAAATTGTTGCGCGACAAAGGGGCCATGGTTCGCAACCTGTTCGATGAAATTCGCACATCGCTGGATTCGTTTGCAGGGCAGCATGCGCTCACTCCTATAGTTGTTGGGGTGGGTCGTGCGCTTACTTCTGCTGAAGAGGCCAGTACACATCTGCTATCGATAAGCCAAACTCGTCCTGAAGAGACCTTTGGTGCCGCAGTGCCTTACTTGCATATGATGGGTTGGTTGATTTCCGGCTGGCTGATGGTGCAGAGTGCAGCCATTGCCGCTGCGCGACTGGATGAAGGCAGCGCCGAGGCGGATTTCTATCGCGCCAAAATCGCGACTGCCTGTTTTCTTGCTGATCACGGATTAAGAATTTGCGATAGTTTGCATGCCAGTATTGTAGAAGGAGGCGCTTCGTTGTTGGCCATGGATGCTGCAATATTTTGAGGTGGCTATGAACCTGCAGAACCGTTTGCTCAACCTTTTTGGGGGATTGATGATGGTTAGCGTGCTGTCGATGGCGGATGCAGCAAACCCGTTTCCGGGAACAGAGGAGGGGCGCTTCGTGCTGCACAACTTCCAGTTCAGATCGGGCGAGGTGTTACCCGAGCTGGTGGTTGGCTACACTGTGCTGGGCCAGCCGCAACGCGATAGCCAGGGGAAAATCAATAACGCAGTGCTGTTGCTGCATGGAACAACGGGCACAGCCCAGAACTGGTTTTTGCCCGGCATGGCAAAAAACCTGTACGGCCCAGGCCAGCCCCTTGATATACAGCGTTATTATCTCGTCATACCGGATGGTATCGGGTTAGGGCGCTCGTCCAAACCAAGCGATGGTCTAAAGGCACGCTTCCCACGCTATGGTTACCAGGACATGGTGACAGCCAATTTTCGCTTGCTGAGGGAGGGATTGCACGTGGATCACGTGCACGCCATCATCGGAACTTCCATGGGCGGAATGCAGACCTGGCTGTTTGTCGAACAGCACCCAGATTTCATGGATGGTGCGGTTGCCATAGCAAGTCTTCCGATAGCAGTCAGTGGGCGCAACATGATGTGGCGCCAGCTGTTGATCGAATCCATTCGTGGCGCTTCAGACTGGAAGGGCGGTGATTACACGCAAGTGCCGGAATCATTTCAACGCGTTTGGCCGCTGTTTGGCATTATGACGGACAGCGCAACTCACCTGCAGAGCCTGGCACCGACACGCGCAGAAGCCATTGCCCGTTACAGGACGCTGTCGGCCAATGCACAGCAGCTGGATGCAAACAATATCCTGTACCGTTTTGAAGCGTCAGCCGATTACAATCCGGAGCCAGATCTGGAAAAAATTCAAGTCCCATTCCTTGCCATCAATTTTACGGACGATCTGATAAACCCGGTCGAACTAAAAGTGCTTGATCAGGAAATGCCCAGAGTAAAACAGGGCAAATTCCTGATGCTGTCTCCGGAAAATCCTTCGCTTGGGCACCAGAATCTGGGACAGGCAGACCTGTGGGGGCCTGCGGTGGCCGATTTTTTGAACAAACTCCCGGTGGTGAATCCTTGATGGTAATCATAAAAAAGGGTTTGAGCCAATTAGATGGTTCGGGCTTAAAATCCCTCTCCGACAAAAGGAGACCTTCATGAAGAAGTTGTTGTACCAGTTTGATACGGATGCCCTGCCTTCTGTTTTCGACAATGTGGTCGCTTACGATGGGGGTGCCGATCAGGTCATTCCATACGGAGGGGTTTCGCCACAGAATGTCGGGGGCTTGGTGGAAGGTGCAATTTTTACCCGAGCCCCGAAGGATAAAAGGAACACGGCAATTTTTGTTGGAGGCAGCAATTTGCTGGCTGGAGAAGCGCTTTACCAGGCTGTTCAGAAAAAATTCTTTGGCAATTTCAGGGTTTCGATAATGCTTGACAGCAACGGAGCTAACACCACCGCTGCAGCATGCGTGGCCTGGTTGTCTCATGGCCGATCACTACAGGGCATGAAAGCCGTGATCCTGGCTGGCACAGGACCTGTTGGGCAACGAGCTGCCGTGATGTTGTCGCAGGAAGGCGCGAGTGTTTCGATTACCGGGCGGCAACTCGACAAAACGCAAGCCACCTGCGATGCGATTGAACATCGCTTTGGTGTGAAAACCCACGCTATCGCTGCACCTGACCTGAATGCGCGAGCTGCTGCGGTGCAGGATGCCCAGATTATCCTGGCCACGGGTGCTTCAGGAGTTGTGTTGCTGCAAGAAGCAAACTGGAAATGCCTGCCAGGCCTCAAGCTGGTGGCAGATGCCAATGCCACTCCGCCAATGGGTATCGAGGGGATTGATGTCATGGACAAGGGTGCCCAGCGACACAAAGCCCTGGCCTTTGGTGCTATTGGGTTTGGCTCACTCAAACTGGCGTTGCACCGGGCTTGCATCACCCGCCTCTTCGTGCAGAACGATTTGAAGCTTGATGCCAATGAAATCTATGCAATTGCCAAGACGATGGTAGGTTGAAAGGAGTAGACCAAACAATGCAACCAATGCAAACAATGCCGCTGTATCAATTTCTGGACGAACTTGCCAGTGCGGCGCCAACTCCGGGAGGAGGGGGTGCTACTGCCATTATGGGCGCCATGGGCGCGGCCCTGATTTCAATGGTTGCCAATCTCACCATTGGCAAGAAGGGCTATGAGCTTGTCGAAGCCGAAATGAAATCGCAGCTTGCCGAATCCGAAACACTGCGTGCGCAATTGACGGACATGGTGGCCGATGATGTAGCAGCCTTCAACCAGTTGATGGCAGCCTACCGGATGCCCAAAGAAACTGATGAGCAGAAAACCATGCGTCAGGAGGCTATTCAGGCAGGGCTGAAACAAGCCACGCGGGTGCCGCTTAATTGTGCCAAAACCTGTGCTGCTGTGATCAGGGTGGCCCAACGTTCGGCCGAACACGGTAATCTCAATGTGATCAGCGATACCGGGGCAGGTGTGTTAGCTTTGCAGGCCGCGTTGCGCAGCGCTGCACTCAATGTTTACATTAACACGCCTTCCATCAAGGATTCTGATTTTGTCACATCAGCACTAAAGGAACTTGATGCCTTGATGACAGAATACCTGCCTCAGACCGAGGCGATTTACACCAAGGTCAGAAGCAGGATGGGATGAGACAATTGTTTCAGAAACGATTGTAGAGTCGCTGAATGGTTTCTTGCTGTTCCTGGATTACAGACTTAACCAGATCACCAATGGATAGCATGCCCACAACGCGGCCGTTATCCACCACAGGCAGATGGCGCATTCGTTTTTCAGTCATGATTTTCATGCAATCTTCCTGAGTATGCTGTAGCGTCACAGTGACTACTGGCGAAACCATGATATCGGATACAAGGGTTTCCCCTGACGTTTTGTCCAGCAGGGCGACCTTGCGCGCATAGTCGCGTTCCGACAGGATTCCCACAAGTTTGTCGCCGTCCATTACAAGTAACGCACCTACATTTTTTTCTGCCAACAGGCGCAAGGCCTCAATCACTTTAAAGTTGGGGGCAATCGACCAAAACCCCCCAGGCTTGGTGATAAGCAGGTCTTTGACGCTTTTCATAAGTACGGCTCTCCTTGATTAGCTGTTGACGTAAGTTTCCAGTTGGTGAATGGTTTCTTCCTGTTCCATGAGGGCGTCCTTGACCAGATCGCCAATGGAAAGCAGCCCGACGACACGGCCGTTGTCGACAACAGGCAAGTGGCGCGCCCGCTTGTTTGTCATAAGGGCCATGCAATCCTCGCGGGATTGTTGCAGTGTCACCGTCAATACCGGTGACACCATGATGTCCGATACGGGAGTATCAACCGAAGTTCGTCCCATCAGCGCTACCTTTCGGGCATAGTCTCGTTCGGAGAGCATGCCAACGAGGTTGTCTCCGTCCATGACCATCAGTGCGCCTACATTTTTTTCAGCCATGAGCCGTAGCGCCTCGATGATTTTGGCGTTGGGGGCGATGGATAGGATCCCTGCCGGCTTTGACTTTAAAAGAGTCTTTACGCTTGTCATAGCTGTTCCTCCTCTGTAAATCTGTCGGAGTTACAAGTTGGGGTAATTTGGCCCGCTTCCCCCTTCAGGAACCACCCAACGAATATTTTGTGTGGGGTCCTTGATGTCGCAAGTCTTGCAATGAATACAATTTTGGCCGTTGATCTGAAGTCGTGGCCCAACTGCTGCGTCCCGTACGATCTCATACACAGCGGCCGGGCAATACCGGGCTTCAGGACAATCATACACCCTAAGATTGGTTTTAATCGCCGTCTCGGAATTCAACAATTTCAGATGAACGGGTTGGTCTTCTGCATGAGAGAGATTGGCAAGGAATAGGGATGAGAGCCGATCGAAGGTAACGTGACCGTCGGGTTTTGGATAACTGATTGGAGCGCATACTGATGCTGGTTTGAGCTGCTCGTGATCGCGCCGATGAGTCAGGGTCCAGGGCGCCTTACCGCGGAATACCCAGGTGTCCAATGCCGCAAGGATCAATCCTCCCCACAATCCCCAGCGAAACCCGGGTCGTATATTGCGTACAGACTTGAGTTCTTCCCATAGCCAGCTTGCTTGCATGCGTTGCGGGTAGTCCTGGCAGGAGTTGTCCCCGGAAGCGCCGGACAAATGCGGAACAAGGGCTTCGGCGGCGATCATTCCCGATTTAAGTGCTGTATGACTCCCTTTGATTTTGGGTACGTTAAGAAAGCCCGCGCTATCTCCAATCAGTATTCCGCCAGGAAAAACAAGACGTGGTATGGACTGCCATCCTCCTTCCGACAAGGCCCGGGCTCCGTAGGCAATGCGACGGCCACCTTCGAAAATGGGTCGAATGGCAGGATGTGTCTTGAAGCGCTGAAATTCTTCAAACGGGCTGAGATAGGGATTTTGGTAGTCGAGTCCAACCACAAACCCTACAGACACCTGATTGTCTGCTAGATGATAAAGCCAGGAGCCGCCATAAGTATGGTTGTCGAGGGGCCAGCCAATCGTGTGGATCACGCGCCCTGTGGCATGATGCGCCGGGTCGATTTCCCAAAGTTCCTTAATTCCAAGGCCAAAAGTTTGTGGGCTGGAGTCCTCATCCAGATGAAAACGCTCCATGAGCAGACGCGTCAATGACCCGCGGCAACCTTCGGCAAATACCGTTTGGCGCGCCATCAAGGCCATACCACGCTGAAAGCGCGGCCCAGGTTGGCCATCTCGACCAATACCCATGTCACCGGTGACGACACCAACCACCTCGCCCTGATCGCCATACAGGATTTCTGCGGCTGCAAAGCCGGGATAGATTTCCACACCCAAAGACTCCGCCTCGGATGCGAGCCACTTGCACACCTGCCCCAGGCTGACGATGTAATTGCCGTGATTTTGCATGGCAGGCGGGGTGGGTAGGCGCCATTTATGTTGCGCCGACAGATAGAGAAATTGATCTTCTGTGACAGGCGTGTGCAGTGGGGCGCCACGTTTTTGCCAGTCAGGAAATAATTCAGCCAAGGCACGCGGTTCCATAACAGCGCCGGACAGGATGTGGGCCCCCACTTCGGCTCCCTTTTCCAGGACGCACACGGATAGTTCCAAACCGTTCGTACTAGCCAATTGTTTGAGGCGGATTGCACAACCCAGGCCAGCGGGACCCGCGCCCACAATCACTACATCGTATGCCATGGATTCCCGCTGGGGCATGGAAAATTTCCCTCGTTGATCTGAATGCTTCAAATTATAATGGGTGCCATGCAACAAGGACATCCCGTTCACCATCAGTTCCTGGCAGTGGGCACCGGTGCGGCGCTCGGTTCACTACTACGTTGGGTGCTGGCTGTAACTTTTAATCAGCCTGGCACGTTGGTGCCGTTTGGAACCCTGCTGGCCAATTGTATTGGGGGCTTTCTGGTGGGAGTAGCGATTGGCTTGTTTGAACATCACGACAATCTTCCACCAGCCGTCAGATTATTCTTCATTACGGGTTTTCTGGGAGGACTGACCACGTTTTCGACTTTTTCCGGTGAGTCGGTGGATGCGCTGATGAGCGCTGCCCCAGGCGCCGGCGTTCTGGAAATCCTGACCCATCTGACAAGCAGCTTGTTATTAACGGCAATCGGCATCTGGCTTGTCAACCGCTGGCTTGATACCAGGCAAAATCCGCGTTAGCGCGCGTTCAGTACTTGACGCAGCGCGTTTGTTACCTCTGAAGCGGTCAGTCCTACGGGTCCTACCCCGCGAGCCACGCAATGATCAGCTGCCGCGCCATGGGCGTATACAGCGCATTGCAGCGCCTGAAGCGGGGACAGCCCCTGGCCGGTTAACGCTCCGATAGCGCCGGCAAGAACGTCACCCATGCCGGCAGCTGACAAGCCGGCATTGCCTGTGGGATTGATCCACCAGTTCCCCTGGGGGTTGGCGATGACGCTTCCACTGCCTTTTAGCACCACGAGGCTTTGATAACGCTGTGCCAGGGTGATCGCGGTTTGCACCCGGTTGGGGTTATTCATGCCGTCCAGCAAACGGCGAGCTTCTGCAGGATGGGGTGTCAGGATCGTGGGGGCAGTGCGGCGGGTAACTTGATGTGCTAGGTCGGGATGAGTGCTTATAAGATTGAGGGCGTCAGCATCGAGGATCAGGTTGCAGGACAACGGCAGGACCTGTGCAAGCAGGTTGGTGACTTGTTCTGACTGACCCAGGCCGGGCCCGGCCACCAGTGATGTAAGTTGGTCGTTACGCAGTAATTCCTGCGGCGTTGCTGTCATCAATTCGGGCTGTCGCAACAGCGCAAGTTGAGCAGCTGGTGTTTTATCCAGTGTTGCCAGCCAGACCCGCCCGGCGCCGCACTTCAGTGCTGCAACGGCTGCCAATAGTGCCCCCCCCGTCATCCCGGGGGCGCCACCCAGAATGCCGACAGAGCCAAATTGGCCTTTATGGGTATTATGCCGACGCGCTGGCCAGGACCGTATCAATTCCAGACCAGCAAGAAGCCTGCCGCTTCCATGGGCCGGGATGTCAAGATCAAGAATGGTGATGATGCCGCAATGGTCTCTCCCGTCAGCAGTGTAGAGCCCAGCTTTTGCTGCGATAAATGTCAATGTGTGGGTTGCATTCACCGCTGGCCCGTAAGTTGACCCGGTGTCACCATTAAGGCCGCTTGGGATATCCAACGAGATGATGGGACAATGAACCTTGCCCAGCAGTGCAATCCATTCGGCGTAGTGGCCTTCAGGAGCCCTGTTAAGGCCGATGCCAAACAGGGCGTCGACGATCAGCAGCGGATCTTGCTCCGCACTCCAGTGGGTGGCGACCAGCCCCCCCGTTTCCAGATAACTTTGCCGTGCCAAAGCAGCATCTTCGGGCAGGTGATCCAGATGACCCGTTGTGATTACTGTGGTAGAAAATCCCGAGCGTAGCAATTGACGTGCGACTACCCAGCCATCGCCGCCATTATTGCCGGGGCCTGTCAGGACAATTACCTGCCCGGGAGGGGGATAATGCGCAGTAATCCAGGTTGCAGCAGCATTGCCCGCACGCTCCATCAGCGCGTGTGGTTCGAGGGCTGCAAACGCCTTGCGCTCGGCAGCCCGGATTTCGTCCAGTGTCAGCAAATCTGTCATGATTCATCGGAACCAATCGAAAAGGCCATGGTCAACGCGTGCATGGCCAGTGATATCACCGTTGAGAACGTTGTGCCCTTGTATACTACACTGCGCAGTGTAGTTGTGACTCGGCCTGAGGGTCGGGAAGATGTTCATATTGCCGGGAGTGGCATGACAGATCGTGAGATCGACCAGATGCTGGTCGAGCGGGCCCAGGCGGGTGACAAGCCGGCTTTTGGAATGCTGGTGGCCAAATACCAGCGTAAATTAACGCGCCTGGTGGGCCGTCTGGTGCGTGATCCTGGAGAAGCGGAAGATGTTACCCAGGAAGCATTTATCAAAGCCTATCGTGCCTTGGGCGCCTTTCGTGGAGACAGCGCGTTTTATACATGGCTTTACAGAATCGGGGTCAATACAGCAAAAAACTATCTGGTGGCGCAAGGTCGCAGAGTACCCACCCAGACGGCTGTGGACAACGAAGACGCTGAAAACTTTGATGACGGCGAACTATTGCGTGATGTCAACACGCCCGAGGCCGAGCTCATGAGCCGGCAAATTGTCGAGACGGTCAACGCCAGCATGGATGCTTTGCCCGAAGAACTGCGTACAGCCATCCGCTTGCGAGAAATTGAAGGTCTGAGTTATGAAGAAATCGCCACGCTGATGAATTGCCCCATTGGGACGGTTCGCTCTCGCATTTTCAGGGCGAGGGAAGCGATTGCTGACCGGCTGCGTCCGCAGCTGGACGTGTCAAAAGACAGGAGATGGTAATGAACCGCGAACACCTTTCCGCCCTGATGGACGGCGAACTGGACCCATCGCTGGAACCTGTGGTGCTGGCCCACATGAAGGACGGGGGCGAACTGGTACAGATCTGGAATGAGTACCACCTCATCGGTGATGTGTTGCGCGAAAAGGGTATTGGCAACGTTCGGCTGGGCGAACGCGTTGCCCGTGCGCTGGTTGCCGAGCCCACCGTAGTGACCCCCCGGCGTGCCAGCCCTGCCAGTCGTATTACGCGCTGGATGGCAATAGCGGCCGCTGTGGCAGCGGTGTCCGTTTCCACCTGGACCCTGCAACGCAACGAGGGACCTTCCAGCCAAACCATGGCCCAGAATGCGGCACCCTCCACCATAGCCACCCCGACCCCACCGCAAGTCACCCAGGCCGCTGAAGCCGATCCTTATGTGGCCATGCATCGTCAATGGTCGCCTCTATCCGGCTTCCAAACTGTGGATTACGCAGCAGGACCTATCGCATCACGATGAACGTTTACCTGAAACAGTCCGTATTCGCTCTGTTGTTGTTGCCTTTGCTGGTGTGGGCGGAAGGGCCCAATACTATTGATTCTCAGGATCTGCTGAAGCAGTTAGCCGTAGCGGCACAGCAACTTTCCTATTCCGGCATTTTTGTATTTCAGCACGATGGCAGGATGGAGGCCTCTCGTGTAACTCACGCGTTTGAGAACGGCCAGGAGCACACCAAGATCGATACGCTGGATGGTCCGCCACGCGAAATCATCCGCGCCAATGATGAGATGCGCTGTTACTTTCCCGACGCTCGTTCGGTTCGCCTGGAACATGGTCAGGGACGTCGGTTTTTTCCGGCTTTGATCGCACCGCCGTTTCAGGCGTATCTTGATAATTATGATATCGCCATTGTGGGAACAGACCGGGTGGCTGGTCACGACTGCCAGGTCATCAGGGTGAGCCCACGCGATAACCTGCGTTTTGCACATCAGCTTTGCGCCGACTTGCTAACGAACCTGTTGCTCAAGGAAGTGACGTTGGGGCCTCATGGCGAACCCGTCCAGATGTCGGTATTTACCGAGGTCAGCATCGGCACGCACCCTGATCTTTCTCAATTCAAGCCAGCCTATCCGGATACGGCAAGCTGGCACCTGGATACAAACCCGACCGTGAGCCCTGACGTCAACGGGAGTGGCTGGGTGGTTTTAAACGTGCCCCCAGGATTTCGAAAAATTGTCGAAGTTCGCCGCGCCATTCCTGGCCGCAAAGGTTCCATGACTCATCAGTTGTATTCGGATGGTCTCGCGTCAATATCGGTCTTTATCGAACCTGCAGACGGACCGCCGCGCCCCAATCGCATTGAGACCCTGCGCAGTTCTCTTAGCTATTTTTCAGCGCGGACAGCTGATCATCAAATCACCGTGGTCGGTGAAGTTCCTTTGGCTTCAGTTACCCAAATGGGTCAATCAGTCATCAATCTTCGGAGTAGTCATCCATGAAGCGAGTTGTTCTTACGATTTTTTTTGGGATGTGGGCGTGGTGGGTACAAGCGGAAAATCTGCCGGACTTTACCGATCTTGTTGAAAAGCAGGCCGCTACGGTGGTCAATATCAGTGCCACCACCAATGCCCATCCTGCCATCAACAACCCCGGCCCACCGTCTTCTCAGGATAACGATCCCATGTTTGATTTCTTCCGGCGTTTTGGGATACCCATCATGCCCGGGCCCGGCCAGCAAGGACCCATCGGGGAATCTCATTCCATGGGTTCAGGTTTTATCGTTAGCCAGGATGGCTATATCCTGACCAATACACATGTGGTCCAGGGAGCAGACGAAGTCATGGTTGCACTGCAGGACAAGCGTGAATTCAAGGCCAAAGTGATCGGTATTGATCGCAAGACAGACGTGGCCGTACTTAAAATTGATGCCAGCGGGCTACCGACGGTAAAAATTGGCGACTCCAACAAGGTCAAGGTGGGCGAATGGGTGGTTGCTATCGGATCTCCATTCGGATTTGAAAGCACAGTAACCAAAGGTATCGTCAGTGCCAAAGGCCGATCTCTTCCGCAAGAAACCCTGGTGCCTTTTATCCAGACCGATGTGCCCATCAACCCCGGCAACTCGGGCGGACCACTGTTCAACATGAAAGGTGAAGTGATTGGGATCAATTCGCAGATCTATAGTCGCACCGGCGGGTTCATGGGTCTGTCTTTTGCCATTCCCATTGATGTGGCACTGCAGGTATCGGACCAATTGCGCGTCAATGGCAAGGTCAGCCGGGGCTGGCTTGGCGTGGTAATCCAGGAAGTAACGAAAGAGCTTGCAGATTCCTTTGGGCTTGGCAAACCCAGAGGAGCGTTGGTGGTTTCAGTACAGAAAGGAACGCCTGCCGATAAAAGTGGCATACATCCCAGCGATATCATTTTGAGTTTTGATGGCAAACCAATCAACACCCAGGAAGATTTGCCGCGCATCGTAAGCGCCACAAAATCCGGATCCAAGGTTGCCATCCAGATCTGGCGCAAGGGCGCAACCATGGATCTCATGGTAACGGTAGGCGAAATGCCCATGGAAAAATCTGTCCAGAATGAAATGACGCCGGGCAAACGTCATCAAGCCGGTGCCGCCGGAAAATTGGGCTTGAACCTTGCGGATCTTACGGCAGAACAGCGTAAGGAACTTGATATCACTGGCGGCGTACTGGTTGAGGAGGCGTCGGGTGCTGCCGCTAAAGCCGGCCTGCAAAATGGTGATGTAATCCTGTCCATCAATAACAGCGAGATTCATTCCGTACAGGAATTTAATCAAACGCTGGCCCACCTTGACCCTAAAAAGATGCTGGCACTGCTGGTTAAACGTGGGGACAACGCAGAATTCATGACTCTGAAGCCCGAATAATGCCAGCGCGCTTTACACTCTACAGTCGGGAATATTGCCATCTTTGTCATGAAATGGTTGATGCTCTGGTATCCGCCCAAAAAATCCGGCATTTCGAATTCAACGTCGTTGATGTGGATACCGACCCAGAACTGGAAGCACGGCTGGGAGCGCGGGTTCCCCTTCTAATGGAAGGGGATCGCGAGATTTTCCATTATTACTTCGATGAAACGTTGCTGGACGCTGCTTTGCAGGCTCGCGGGCAAGATCACCCTGCAAAGATCGCATAATTCAAATAGAATGCTGGTTTTACGGGCTTTTTGGCCCCCTAACCTGTCAAAAGGGCATCTTGGGATGCCCTTTTTTGCGTAACGTCATGAACCTGATCCGGAATTTTTCCATCATCGCGCACATTGATCACGGCAAATCCACGCTGGCAGACCGTTTCATTCAGCTTTGTGGTGGCTTGTCCGAGCGTGAGATGGAGTCCCAGGTACTGGACAGCATGGATCTGGAACGCGAAAGGGGCATTACCATCAAGGCCCAGACCGCCTCGCTGTATTACAAGGCTCGCGATGGTCAAATCTATAATCTCAACCTGATAGATACTCCTGGGCATGTGGATTTTTCGTATGAAGTGTCGCGCTCGCTGGCAGCCTGCGAAGGAGCCGTACTGGTGGTGGATGCATCGCAGGGAGTCGAAGCCCAGACTGTGGCCAATTGTTATACCGCCATTGAACAGGGAGTCGAGGTTGTTCCTGTACTTAACAAGATTGACCTGCCTTCGGCAGAACCTGACAGGGTAATTACTGAAATTGAAGACATTATCGGCATTGACGCCCATCAAGCATTGCGAGTCAGTGCCAAAACAGGGGAGGGGGTGGAAGACGTTCTGGAGGCTGTGATTGCCAGAGTGCCTCACCCTCAAGGCAAGCTGGAGGCACCACTGAAGGCGCTTATCATTGATTCGTGGTTTGATAATTATGTGGGTGTCGTCATGTTGGTGCGGGTTGTGGATGGTGTGCTGCGCCCCAAAGACAAGATTTTGCTGATGTCCATAGCAACCACTTATATATGCGAACAGGTTGGCGTGTTTACACCAAAATCCGTGCAAAGGGAAAGTCTTTCAGCGGGGCAGGTGGGTTTTGTCATTGCCGGTATACGCGAACTGCACGCGGCTCGAGTAGGAGACACCATCACCCTTGCCCAGTATTCGGCGACAGTGCCGCTTCCCGGATTCAAGGAGATCAAGCCGCAAGTCTTTGCCGGGCTCTACCCGGTCGAAACAAATCAGTATGACGCTCTGCGCGATGCATTGGAAAAACTCAAGCTCAATGACGCTTCTTTGCAATACGAACCAGATACTTCACAGGCTTTAGGATTTGGTTTCCGTTGCGGATTTTTGGGATTGTTGCACATGGAGATCGTTCAGGAGCGCCTGGAACGTGAGTATGACATGGATCTCATCACCACGGCGCCTACCGTGGTTTATCAGGTGGCATTGCGGGATGGGACGGTGGAGGAGATTGAAAATCCATCACGCATGCCTGATCCTTCCAAAATCGAGGAGATTCGGGAGCCCATCATCAACGCTACCATATTGGTACCCCAGGATTATGTTGGCTCTGTGATCACCCTGTGCAATCAGAAACGAGGAGTTCAGATTGACATGCAGTATTCGGGACGCCAGGTGGTATTGACTTATGAAATGCCACTCAATGAAGTGGTCATGGATTTCTTTGATCGGCTGAAATCCGTAAGCCGGGGTTATGCTTCACTGGATTACGAATTCAAAACTTTCCGCGCTTCCGACCTGGTCAAGCTGGACATCCTGATCAATAGTGAAAAAGTGGATGCCCTGTCTCTTGTTGTTCATCGCTCCAGTAGTTTATACCGGGGACGCGAACTGGCTGCCCGGATGCGTGAGCTTATCCCGCGCCAGATGTTTGATGTGGCTGTGCAAGCCGCGATCGGTTCCCATATCATCGCACGTGAAAGTATCAAGGCGTTGCGAAAAAACGTACTGGCCAAATGTTATGGTGGGGACATATCGCGCAAGCGCAAGTTGCTGGAAAAACAGAAAGCGGGGAAAAAGCGGATGAAGCAGGTCGGCAGTGTGGAAATTCCTCAGGAGGCATTCCTTGCCATCCTGCAAGTGGAGAGTAAATGATGGATTTTTTTAAGTTGGGAGTAGCCGGACTGCTGTTCACGCTCCCTGTAGTCGTGTGGGATCTGTTTTCAAAGCGACCCAGAGGACACCAGGATCGCCATGCCGGGTGGGTTCAGACCGCATGGCTGGTCATGCTGGTTTGTGCTTTTGGTCTAATGCTTAAAGTTACCGGATTTTCAGAAATCCTGCTTGCGGCAAGCATGCTGACGGGGCTTGTTGTGTTGTGGGACTGGTTGCGCAAACGGCAGGCAACGGCAGTTCCGGTAGTTGCGGAAAGTGCCTGGCTGGAAATTTCAAAAAGTTTTTTTCCGGTAATTCTGGTGGTTTTTGTGGTTCGTTCATTCATGTTCGAACCATTCAAGATACCCTCTGGCTCGATGATTCCAACCTTGCGAATTGGAGACTTTATCCTGGTCAACAAATACACGTATGGAATCAGGCTTCCGGTTTCCAACCATACCGTGATCAGCATCAATCATCCGCAACGTGGTGAGGTGATGGTATTCAAGTATCCTGAAGATCCTTCAACCAACTACATCAAGCGGGTGGTAGGCTTGCCAGGGGACACCGTGGTCTATCAGGCCAAACGTCTTACCATTAATGGCACGGCCGTTCCAACCACAGCAGATGGCTCATTTACCGATCTTGAAGAATCCCTGAACTATGCAAATTTTGACCGGTTCCAGGAAACACTGGGTGGTCATAAGCACAGTATCCTCACTGTCGACCAGCAACCCCCTGTCTTTTTATCCCAGGTGCGTGACTTTCCAGAGCGTTCAGCCTGTCTTTACAACGCCGATGGGTTTGCCTGCAAAGTACCTGATGGGCACTACTTCATGATGGGCGATAATCGTGATCGTAGCTCGGACAGCCGCTACTGGGGATTTGTTCCGGAGGACAATATTGTGGGCAAAGCTGTTCTGGTGTGGATGAATTTTCACGATTTTAGCCGGATTGGCACGCTGGTTTATTAATTCTCATGACACGCACGGACGACACGCGGGCACAGGAACTTGGTCGGCGGATTGGCTACGTGTTTCAGTCCAATGCGCTGGCTCTTGAGGCCCTGACGCACCGAAGTTATGCGGTAAACAACAATGAAAGGCTGGAATTTCTTGGAGACAGCGTCCTCAATCTGGTCGTGGCCCAGATCCTGTTTGATCGTCACTCCCAGTTGCCCGAAGGCGAACTAAGCCGTATCCGTGCGGGTCTTGTCAATCGGGAAGCCTTGCTGCAGATTTCACAGCAATTGCGTTTGGGCGAATTGCTGCGTCTGGGTGAAGGAGAACTCAAGAGTGGGGGGGGCAGTCGTCCTTCCATTCTGGCAGATGCTGTCGAAGCTGTGTTGGGCGCCGTGTTTCGCGATGGGGGGTTTACGTCGGCAGAGACAGTGATTCGAGCTCTTTTGGCACCCATGATGGACGCCATCGACCTCATTGCCACGCCAAAGGATGCAAAAACCAGTTTACAGGAGTGGCTGCAGGCCCGGCATCGATCATTACCCCGCTACCAGTTGCTTGAAACCCACGGAGAAGCCCATGACCAGACTTTTCGGGTGGTTTGCGTAGTGGATGATATGGGGCTGCGTACTGAAGCGGAAGGCAAGAGCCGGCGCATGGCAGAACAGTTGGCTGCGCAACTTGCCTTGCAGAAATTGCCAGCAGAGGGATCATGACGCACTGTGGCACCGTAGCCATCGTGGGCCGGCCCAATGTAGGCAAATCCACGTTGCTCAACCATCTTGTCGGTCAAAAAATCAGCATCACGTCGCGTAAGCCGCAAACCACTCGCACGCGCATCAGGGGGATCGTGACACAACCTGATGCCCAATTTGTGTTTATTGATACCCCGGGTTATCAGACCCGTTACGGTAACGCACTTAATCGAGCCATGAATCGGTCCGTACTCAGTGCCTTACAGGAAGTTGACGTGGTCCTGATGGTAATTGAAGCATTGCGTTGGAGTATTGCCGACCAGCAGGTGCTGGACCGGATTCCCAAGGCAGTTCGCCCATTACTGGTCATCAACAAGGTGGACCAGGTTAATCCGCGTACTTTGTTGTTGCCATTTTTGCAGGAACGTGCCAAGGAACCTCGATTTGAGGCAGTGATCCCGATCAGTGCCAGGCAAGATAAGGATTTTGTCGGGTTGATGGAAGAAATTAACAAGCGCCTGCCAGAAGCGCCATTTATGTATGAAGCCGATGATCTGACCGATAGTAATGAACGATTCCTGGCCGCAGAGTTCGTGCGAGAGCAATTGTTTCGCTTGCTGGGTGAAGAGTTGCCCTATGCCACGATGGTGATGATTGACCAGTACAAGCTGGAAGGCCGGCTGCTTCGAATACACGCTACGATCGTGGTAGATAATGACAATCAAAAAGCCATCGTGATAGGACATCAAGGAGAAAAGCTGAAGGCTGTTGGCACCAAGGCGCGCAGGCAAATAGAAGCACTGGTGCAGGGCAAGGTGCACCTGGAGCTGTGGGTCAAGGTCAGGGGCGGCTGGGCTGATGATGAGCGTGGCTTGAGGCAGTTGGGATATGACCTCTGATCACAGCCGCGCAGTTGCCGAACCGGCCTTCGTGCTGCACAGCACTCCCTGGCGTGAAACCAGCCTCATCGTGGATCTTTTTACCGCCCATCACGGACGCGTTCCTGTAGTGGCAAAGGGAGTCCGTCGGCCGCGCTCTGCACTACGTGGACTCATGCAGCCTTTTCAACCCCTATTAGTCAGCTGGTTTGGCAATGGTGAACTACGCACTCTTAAAACCGCCGAATGGCAGGGGGGCTTGCCACTATTGCAGGGCAGCGCATTATTTTGCGGGTTTTACCTCAATGAGCTACTGGTGCGCTTGCTGGGGCGAGATGATCCTCATGCCGAACTATTCCATATCTACCAGACCGCATTGGCGCGTTTGGCCGCTACAGAACCGTTTGAACCAGTTCTGCGGGCGTTTGAAGTTGCACTATTGCGTGAACTGGGTTATGCGCTGCAACTGGAACGCGAAGCAGACACCGGAGAGCCTATTGAAGCCACCGTCCAGTACCACTTTGAACACGAACGAGGCGCCGTTCGAGCCGACGGTATGGATGGGAATGCAGTACAATTTGCAGGAAAAACACTGCTCGACATGGCACAGTCACGCTACGATGACCCGGTGACCCTGAGTCAGAGTAAACAGCTGATGCGAAAACTGCTGGGACATCATCTGGATCATCAAGATTTGCACACCCGGCGCATCATTCAGGAGCTACCGTTGCTGTGATTCAACTGGGCGTCAACATCGATCATATCGCCACCTTGCGTCAGGCGCGAGGAACCCGCTATCCCAGCCCGGTGCAGGCTGCGCTACTTGCAGAATACGCCGGCGCCGACGCTATAACGCTGCACTTGCGCGAAGACCGTCGTCATATTCAGGATCGTGATCTCGAAATTTTGCGTGAAGTATTGTCTACCCGCATGAATCTGGAAATGGCCGTGACGGACGAAATGTTGGCCATTGCGCTCAGAACACGTCCGCACGATGCTTGTTTGGTTCCCGAACGACGTCAGGAAATAACCACTGAAGGAGGGCTGGATGTGGTTACGCATTTCGACCGCATTCGAAAGGCATGTCAGGAATTGGGAAACGCTGGAATCCGTGTATCGCTGTTTATCAATGCAGACCGGACTCAATTGGATGCGTCGAAAGCCGCAGGGGCCGCAGTGGTGGAACTGCATACCGGACACTATGCCGGGCTGGAAATCGAAGCGCAACAAAAAGCCGAGCTGGAACGACTACGCACCGCCGCAGACTATGGCACCAGCCTTGGGCTGCGAGTCAATGCCGGACATGGACTTAACTACCACAACACGCGCCCGGTTGCTGCGCTGTCCAATATTTGCGAACTCAATATTGGTCACGCCATCGTGGCGCAAGCGTTGTTTGTGGGTTGGGAAACGGCTGTGCGCGAAATGAAGACGCTCATTACAAGCGCTGTAACAGCTTCATGATCATTGGCATCGGAGTCGACACTGTACTGATACGCCGGATTCGGGATGCACTGAACCGTCATGGAACGCGCCTTGCCGAAAAACTCCTGACCCCACTCGAGTTGCAGCGCTTCAATGCACATAGCCAACCTGCGCGCTACCTGGCCAAACGCTTTGCCGTCAAGGAAGCGTTCTCGAAGGCCATGGGCACGGGAATTCGCCATCCAGTAACCTGGCGCAAGATCGGCACGGCTCACAATAAACAGGGTGCACCGGTGATTGCGATGCATCCCGACCTTGAAAAATTTGCCCTGGCCAGAGGGATTACACATACCCATGTTTCTGTGACTGATGAAGAACAACATGCGGTGGCATTCGTGATTCTGGAACGGCTGTGATTGGACCGGTCATGCTGGATATCGCAGGCTTTCATCCTGATGACGCCGAATGTGCCCGAATAAGTCACCCGCTTGTGGGTGGCGTAATCCTGTTTTCGCGCAATTTTGAATCTCCCGAACAGCTGGATACCCTGACCGCCAGGTTGCACAACCTCAAACCAGAACTCATCATTGCGGTAGACCATGAAGGTGGACGAATCCAGCGATTTCGCAAAGGGTTTACCGAATTGCCTGCGATGGCTGTCCTGGGTTTGCACTTTGATGCCAATCGTGCACAAGCGCTTCGGCTGGTCGAAGCCGTTGGATTTGTATTGGCCTGGGAACTGCGGCTACACGGCGTGGATTTGTCTTTTGCTCCGGTACTCGATATCCATCATGGCTCTAGTAATGTTATTGGCGATCGGGCTTTTCATAAAGACCCCGAAGTCGTTGCCCTACTGGCTAAAGCATTGCGCACCGGGTTGCGGCGAGCCGGGTTTGCTGCAGTGGGCAAACATTTTCCCGGGCATGGATTTGTCAAAGCCGATTCGCATTATGAACTGCCAGAGGATACCCGTTCCCTTGAGATGCTTATACATTCGGACCTCGTGCCATTTAAACGTCTCATCGAGGACGGACTGGAAGGCATCATGCCGGCACATGTCCTGTATCCGGCTATAGATGCACAACCTGCCGGCTTTTCGTCGTTCTGGCTGCAACAGGTTTTACGCAAAACCCTGGGATTTGATGGCGTGATTTTTAGTGATGATCTTTCCATGAAGGGTGCTCTGGGCGCCGGGAAGCCTATTGATAGAGCGCATGCCGCTTTACAAGCAGGATGCGACATGGTGCTGGTTTGCAATGATCCTGATGCAGCCCAACAGATTGTGTCTGGACTTGCCGGGTATCAGTCGTCTATAGCCAGTCAGCGTCGGATGGCATGCCTTGCTCCTACAACGCTACCATCCCTCGAGGCTCTTAGCGCCAGATATCATGACGAATGTGCAGTCATGCAGGACGTGTTGTCGTGAGTAATGGGCACTTTCACGACCATTTTTTTGTGAAGCGCGCCAAGCCTCGGCAAGGGAAGCATATGCACCATGATCCTGCCGGCCATTCACATAACAAAGTACGTCCACATACGACACGCGCCATGTTATGGGCCTTTTTGTTCACCGCATTGTTTGCGGTGGTTGAGGCGCTGACTGGGTGGTTGTCCGGTTCGTTAGCCCTGATCTCAGACGCGGGCCACATGGTCTCTGACGCACTGTCCCTGGGATTGGGCACATTTGCCGTGTGGATAGGCAACCGTCCACCCACCCAACGACATAGCTATGGTTTGCAACGAGCTGAAGTGATCGCCGCTTTGCTCAACGGGGTGCTGTTGTTAACGGTGATTTCGGCCATAGTGTACGAGGCCATTGTGCGGATTAAAACCCCGACACTGGTCAATGGAGTGCCCGTCATTATCGTCGCTTTCTTCGGCATGTTGCTCAACGCAATCAACGGATGGATGTTGTCACGCATGGAGCAGGGGCTTAATACCCGCGCCGCCATGATTCATGTGATTGGAGATTTTCTGGGATCCGTAGCTGCCCTACTGGCAGGGATCATCGTGTGGTGGACTGGTTGGATGCCCATTGACCCGATTCTTTCCCTGGTAGTGGCGGCACTCATGCTTTATTCCACCGTGCGCATTTTGACTGAAGCGATTCATGTGCTGATGGAGGGCGTTCCAGATACAGTGTCACTGCACGAAGTGGGGGATAAGTTGGCCGCCATTGAGGGTGTTCATTCAGTTCATGACCTGCATATCTGGACTTTGGCGTCAGGAATGCTGGCGTTGTCGGCTCATCTTGAACTTGATAGCCTGGAGTCGTGGCCACGGGTGCTGGACCGAACCCAGAGCATGCTCAATACCGACCACGGCATTGAACACGTGACCCTGCAACCTGAAGTGCGACGCCAGGCCTGATCCAGATCCAATACACCACCATGCGTGCTGCTGCCCCATTCAATCCTGCTTGTCGACGCTGCGACCGTCTTGCCATGTTTCTGGACAAGGTGTCACGCGAGCATCCGGACTACTTTGCAGCGCCAATTCCCTCATTTGGGGATCCTGATGCTGCCTTGCTGGTGGTAGGTTTGGCTCCGGGGTTGCATGGCGCAAACCGAACCGGGCGTCCGTTTACTGGAGATCACGCCGGGTTATTGCTTTACGCATCGTTGTTCGAGGCAGGTTTCAGCAATCAACCCGATGGAGCTGATCCAGGTGATGGGCTGGTTTTGCACAATTGCCGGGTTACCAATGCAGTGCGATGCTTACCCCCCGCCAACAAACCTTTGCCTCTGGAAGTTAGATGCTGCAACGCTTATTTGCTGCACGAACTGACCAGCCAACCGGCGCCACGCGTGATTTTGGCGCTGGGACAAATTGCACATCAGGCAGTGTTGCAGGCGTTTCAGTTACGGATTAAGGACTACCCGTTTGTTCACGGGGTCAAGTACGCATTGCCTTCGGGACAATGCCTGGTGGACAGCTACCATTGCAGCCGTTACAACACGCAAACCCGCAGATTGACGCCAGAAATGTTTGCGCAGGTAATGCGTGAGGTGAGGGCAATCCTGACTGACGAAGCGATTTCCATGTCATGACGACCGATTTTGATATTGAAGCGTTTTTAAAGGCTCTGCCCAATCGGCCAGGGGTGTATCGCATGCTGAATGCGGTCGGAGAGGTTATCTATGTTGGTAAGGCGCGTGACCTCAAGCGCCGGGTGTCCTCCTATTTTCAGAAGAATCACGATAATCCGCGAACCCGATTGATGGTGTCACAGGTCAGGAAGGTAGAAGTTACGCTGACCGCATCTGAGTCTGAGGCCCTGCTGCTGGAAAGCAATCTCATCAAGGGGTTTTACCCAAGATTCAATGTACTTTTCAAGGATGACAAAAGTTATCCCTACATCCAGCTCTCAGATCATCTCTTTCCGCAAATCCGGCTGTACCGTGGAGCCCTGGAAGAGCGGCACCAGTATTTTGGCCCTTATCCCAATGCCTGGGCCGCACGGGAAGTCATCAACCATCTCCAGAAGCTGTTTCGGTTGCGCACTTGCGAAGATTCGGTATTCAAAAACCGATCGAGGGCCTGTTTGCTGCATCAGATCGGACGCTGTTCGGCACCTTGCGTCGGTTTTTGTTCGCAAAAGGATTATGCAAACGATCTGGACAACGCACGACAGTTTCTTGGAGGGCATGAAAGTGAAGTGCTCAATTCCATGCGCGAGGCCATGAAGCAATCTTCCAGCGCCCTGGATTACGAAACGGCCGCCTATTACCGGGATCGGATAGCGTTGATGCAGCAGGTCCTGTCAAAGCAATCGGTATCGTCCACCCACGGGCGAGATGTAGACGTAATCGCAGTGCATCAGGATAGCCAGGGGGCAGCGCTTAACCTTGTAATGATTCGTGGAGGACGTCACTTGGGTGACAAAACACTTTTTCCGCAGAATGCTGAAGGTACGGATATTAAGACCATCGGTGATGCGTTCATGGCCCAGCATTATTCTGACAATCCCATTCCACCTGTCGTTATCACCAATGCACCACTGGATAAGGAGGCTGTGGCAGCACTGCTAAGCGAGCGCGCAGGGCGAACCGTACAGGTGATTATCGGCCCACGTGGCGAACGCCGTGCCTGGTTGCAAGGAGCTGAACAGAATGCCCGTTTTGCCTTGGCCCAACAGCGAACCCAGCAGACTGCGCAAGGCCTCCGAGTGGTGGCCTTGCAGGAAGCGTTGGGTCTTTCAGTCCTGCCAGTGCGAATGGAATGTTTTGACATCAGCCATACGTCAGGCGAGGCCACAGTGGGGTCTTGCGTAGTGTTTGAAAATGGGCAACCCTTCAAGGAGGATTACCGCCGTTACAACATCGGCGGTATTGCGCCCGGTGACGACTATGCGGCATTGCGCGAGGTGCTGGAACGGCGATATAAAAAACTTTTGATCACTGAAGGCAAGATGCCAGACTTGATCCTGATTGACGGAGGGCGAGGGCAAATCAACACGGCTGTCGCCATACTGGATGAATTGGGGATGCGTGATGTACCGTTGCTGGGGATTGCCAAGGGAGAGGGCCGCAAATCCGGCCTGGAAACACTGATTTTTGCCGAACAAGGCAAAACCCTGCGCCTTCCAACAGATGATCCGGGGTTTCATTTACTTCAGGCCATTCGTGATGAGGCGCATCGCTTTGCAATAACCGGACATCGTGCACGTCGCGGAAAGGCTCGCACCCATTCTACCCTGGAAAATATCGCCGGAATCGGCGCCAAGCGGCGCCAGAAGCTGTTGACCCAATTTGGCGGGTTGCGTGGCATACAGAATGCCAGCATTGAAGACATTGCTGCAGTCGCAGGTATCGGACCAACCCTGGCTGGCAAAATATATCAGCAGTTGCACTGAACAGGTAGAATGCAGAACATGGTGTTCAACATTCCAAATATCCTGACGCTGATCAGACTGGCCCTGATCCCCATATTTGTGGGAGTAATGTATTTCCCAGACCACTGGCTATCCGTTCCAAACGCTGGCCTTACGGCAGCCGGTATATTCGTGGCCGCCGCTATAACCGATGCATTTGACGGATATCTGGCGCGTAAATGGAACCAGACCACAGCGTTTGGAGCGTTTTTGGACCCTGTAGTGGACAAGCTGATGGTGGTGTCTGCGCTGATCGTTCTGGTGGACTTGCAGAGAGTTCCCTCAGCCATTGCTTTGGTGATTATTGGTCGTGAAATCGCCATTTCAGCCTTGCGGGAATGGATGGCTCAAATTGGAAAAAGCGCCAATGTTGCAGTCTCTACGCTGGGTAAAATAAAAACGACCGCCCAGATGATTGCAATTCCATTTCTGTTATATGACAAATGGCTATTCGATGTCATTCCCTGTCACTGGATCGGGTCCATTGCACTTTGGATTGCCGCCTTGCTAACGCTGGTTTCCATGGTTTACTACTTGCGGGTTGCGATGAAAGTAGGCGCTGTTTGATTTGACGGGGCACGGTCGCTCCATTAAAATACCGGACTTCGTTGCGGGAGTAGCTCAGTTGGTAGAGCGCAACCTTGCCAAGGTTGAGGTCGCGAGTTCGAGACTCGTCTCCCGCTCCACTTTTCCAGGGGAAAATGGCCAGTACATTTTCCCCTTTCAGTTTCTAAACCTTCGCAGTACAACACCCCAAGGCGGGGTGGCAGAGTGGTCATGCAGCGGCCTGCAAAGCCGTCTACGCCGGTTCGATTCCGACCCCCGCCTCCACTTGCAATCGTGATTCGCCATACAGTCGCATCTGACAGGTTGTCAAAGGGCGTTCGCGATCTTGCGGTAGTGATGGCCAAGTATGGAAAGTTCTATTGCAGTACGAAATTTCCTGGGGCGCGTCAAAAGTGTCCCCCAAAACAGGCCCCAGTACCCCCCGCGACCGTTGTGCCAGACCCCCAATAACCATAGCGATTTCAGGAACGCCCGCATGTCTGACCAAGCTAACCGACTCGCAGGGCCGCGGGGCTTGAAGTCTCGCAGGAAAGCACGGATACGTCGATTATAGTGACCCGGTGCATAAAGCTTTTTCATTAGATCCTTGTACCCAGAGATGATAAATTCGCGATCAAGGTGTGTCACAAAATTGATGACTGCGTCAGTGTTATTGCCGCATGTCTCGGCTGTAAGGCGACCTTCCCGTGCAAGCCGCTGGTACAGTACTGTCTGGGGTAATGCAGTGAGAAGGCCTACCATGGCAGTGACGACCCCAGTCCGCTGGATAAACTCGAATTGACGCGCGAAGATATCGGGCGGATCAGAATCAAAGCCAACGATAAACCCGCCCATTACTTCCAGCCCTGCCTGCTGCAGTGATTGCACAGCATCTGCAAGGTTGCGTTTGCGGTTTTGCGACTTGCCGCATTCCTCAAGGCCACTGGCTGATGGGGTTTCTATGCCAAGAAATACCTTCTTGAAGCCAGCCTCGATCATCAGATCGCACAATTCCGTGTAATCCGCAAGATTGACGGAGGCTTCAGTAATGAAGCTAATTTTCAGGTCAACGCTATTGCGCCACTTAATCAATGCATTCAAGAGTTCTCGGGTGCGCTTGCGGTTGCCGATGAAGTTATCGTCGACGATAAAAACCGTGTCCTTCCAGCCGGCAAGGCGAAGCCCCTCAAGTTCGCGTACAACCTGCGCAGGATCCTTGGTGCGTGGCACACGCCCGTTCATGATTACAATGTCGCAGAATTCACAGCTAAACGGACAGCCGCGGGAAAACTGGACCGGCATGGTGACATAGTCAGTCAGGCGAATGAGGTCCCAGCGTGGTACTGGTGTCTTGCGCACGTCGGGCCATTCGTCGGAGTGATAAAACGGTTGCAGTGCGCCGCCTTTCAGGTCAGCCACCAGTTGCTCCATTACATCCTCGGCCTCGCCCAGCACGAAATGATGGATTTCCGGAAAATTTTGATATCCGGTCGTGAAAAGCGGACCGCCTGCAACCACCGTTTTGCCAAGCGCTGCACAACGTGCCGCAATTTCGTGGGCTGATTGCCTCTGTACAATCATACCGCTCAAAAAGACATAATCAGCCCAGCACAGTTCATCATCGCAAAGATCCGCAACGTTAAGGTCAACCAGTTTGAGGTTCCACGCGGATGGCAACATTGCCGCTACGGTAAGCAGACCCAGTGGCGGAAATGCGGACTTTTTGGATACAAACTTCAGTACATGCTTGAAACTCCAGAAGGTGTCGGGACTGCGTGGATAAACAAGAAGCACGTTCATCAGATTTCATTTTCCAATAGGGAGCATCGCAATCATTGCAGGAAAAACATAAGCATGCAGAAGTGCGATAGACCGCTGCCGAACAAGGCATTGAAGGTCGTCTGGAATGATTAAGCCGCGCGTTTGCGATTTGTCTCCAGGCGAGCGTCCACCAATGCTACAACTTCTTCAAGTACGAGTGAGTGCATCCCTTTTTGTCCGGCGATAATTCTGACAAGACGGTCCACCCGTTCAATGTAGGGTGCCCCGCCAAACAGCGCGCGGGCCGCTGAAGAAGGGCTGGCCAGACCTTGCGCTGCAGCGGCGTACTTTTCAAAAGGAACCATATCCTTTTCGTGTGCACCCAGTGCCATGCACACTGCCACCACCCAGTTATAAGTGTCCCGGGAGGCCTGAAGATCACCATGCACTGCATCGCGAATGGAACGCATGGAATCTTTCTGGATGCAACGGTAGTTGCCGGCGATCAACATTGCCCATTTGGCCAGCGGCACGTATATCGAGTCATGAACCCGCAATTTGACTGGCAACTCAATCAGGCCAGTGCCGGTATCAAAGCGCACTGCAACGATGTCCGCTTCAAGTTCGCGCAATATCCGGGTATGCGCCTCGGTATCAAAGCGTGCCGCCTTGAAGTTGGTGGGGAGGCGGACTTGCAGTACGTTAATTTTTTCTCCGGGAGGGCGGAATGCTTGCGGATCCGGGCTGCACAAGGTCATCATTCGGGCATCGAAGTTGTCCCACACGGTGGCGTCGGTGTAAGCATCACGGCAAGCCTCGGCACTGACGTCAGGGATGCGTTTGAGATAAGGCAGAGGCGGCATGTTCATTATGGACATGCAAGGGACTTTCGATCTTGCCACCGATTCCAGCAGTTCACGTACCCCGGACGAGCAGCACTGGGGTTCCTGCATGGCCAACGCCACCAGGTCGTAATCGGCCGGGTTGACTCCAACCGTACTGCAGGCTGACAGCTTGCCTGGTGCCTTGCGGGAATCAATTTCAATGAGGCCTTCGCGGCCTTTAACCGGCATGCGCACAATAGCACCTTCCCGGTTGATCAGTTCTGCTTCGGCAGGCAAACAGACGAGTTTGACACAGTGGCCCGCTAAAGCAAGCTTGATACCCAAGAGTGAGCCGTAGGAAGCGCCTAAAATCAGTATGTTGTATGTTTTTTTCATCAAATTCGCCCTATCGCATCTACTTTGCCACCAGGGGCGGAGGTGTTTATTGATCTACCTCAATAAATATTTTGATTCGCTTTTCATTGCATTCTCCGTTGATTTGAGCAAGGGGATTTTGAATGGTGATCAAACCGACGCAAATCAGGTCGGAACCAACCGTAGAAGGGGCGGGTCATCCGTACGTTGCCGTACAGATATTTCTTGAAAATATCTGGATCATCGTCTGTTCTACCTCACCGGAAGAAAGGACAGACCATGAAAATCGCACTCGTAACATCTTGTTTCGTTATTGGCACATTGCTGGTGCCCGTTGCTGTTTACGCCGCAGATACGGGCCTGGAAAATATGCATCCCCTGACTTATGTCAGTGACTCTGTAATCACAACCAAAATCAAAGCCAAATTGGCTGATGAAAAAATGAGTAGCCTTGTGCATGTCAGTGTCGACACAGACAGCAAGGGGGCAGTGAGTTTGAGCGGAAAAGTCAGAACACAGGAAGAGGCAGCTAAAGCCGTATCAATTGCACGTGAAACCGAGGGTGTAACTTCGGTCAGGAGCAATATTCAAATCACCAAGGATGATTAGGCTTTTTTGAAAGAAACAACTTCCTGGGTGGTCTTGAGTAACTCTCACGACATCATGCAAGTGCCAGTGTAAAAAAAAAGCCCGGAGTGGTTGCCACGCCGGGCCTGGTGCTACAGACGTTCGGAAAAATGGGGGGAACCAAAAACGAACGCCTTTGGACATCAGGCCTGATCCCCGAAAACATTTCTGTGCGTTAGTACACATAACTCTCGATTTTGTAAGAAATGCCATGTTCGCTATCGTACATAAGCAGCAAGAATCATTACATTTCATCGCATTTGAAACCCGCTTCATACCAAAGTCAGCAACACCTCGGGTAGCCCTTCAAAATAGCCTGTTACATGGCCAGGAGCGTGGGCAAAATAAATGCCGGAATAACTGCCCGTTGTCACCCAATGGCCCGATTCTATGGCAAGGCCGCGATTGGCACATTGCCGCACGAAAGCTGGCAACAGATGACGAGGGTCCCCAGCAGGATTTCCAGTGGGTGATTTGGCGCATTCGATATCATTCACTGTCAGTTGAAGCGTGGGATTGAGGAAAGGGAAATCAGCGCGATAAGGTACTGAAGGGCCAATGATCAAGGCACCATGATTTTGCAAGTCAGCCAGTTTCAGTAGGTCCGGTACATTGGGCCAGCCCTGATACCGACTCGAAACGATTTCGATAGTAGGAGCCATAGATTCCAGGGCTTCCAGAACTTCGCTATCAGTGTAAGGCGTATTCCGGTGTGGAAAAGAACGTTTGAACTGAAATGCCAATTCCAGTTCCAGGCCACAAATTTCGTGATCTGCAAGTCGTATCAAACCTGAACCCGACTGAATGTAACTTGATGGAATGGGGGAACCCTGCACTTCGCCCGGAGTCTGTGCCGTGCCCACCTTCCAGGCGGAGATTGGACTGCCGAGCCGTTGCAAGACATCTTGCTGGATACCGTAAGCGGCATCCCTGTCGGGTGGAACAAGGGAGACGGGCGGGGCTATGCGCTGGTGGGTACGTAGGGCTTCCAGCAGCAGCTTAGCGAGGGAGCGTTCCGGGGATCCGGGCGTTGTCATGATACTTTCAGGATTCAACGGTGGCTAGCGAGGATCAGATCACTGATACGCTCGGCCATCATCATGATGGGAGCTGCGGTGTTGCCAGAAGTGATAATGGGCATAGCTCCGCCATCTACGACGCGCAAGCCATTAACACCCAGCACATTAAGATGCGAATCCAGAACGGCTTGAGGATCACTGGCGCGTCCCATGCTACAGGTTCCCGTTGGGTGAAATATCGTTGTGCCAATAGAACTGGCGGCTTGCGCCAGTTCTTCATCCGTCTGATAGCCTGTTCCGGGCCAAATTTCCTTCGGCTTCCAGGGCCGGAACGCGGGGGCGCTTACGATACGTCGGGTCAACCTGAGCGAATCTGCCGCAACCTGGCGGTCTTCTGGTGTGTTGAGATAGTTGAGAATCAGTTTGGGCTTGGCATACGGATCAGGACTCGTGATATGCACGCTACCGCGTGAGGTGGGTTGCAAATTGCATACGCTGGCTGTGAATGCGTTGAAGGGATGTAAAGGTTCTCCAAATTTTTCGAGGGACAAAGGCTGCACATGATATTCCAGATTTGCACGCTGTTGAGTAGGGCTACTGCGTGCAAATGCACCCAGTTGAGATGGCGCCATTGCCATCGGGCCGCTGCGATTGACAAGGTATTCCAGGCCAATCAGCGCCTTACCTAGCAGGGATCGGCTGCGTGTGTTGAGAGTGGGTAATCCATCCACCTGGAATACCGTACGCAACTGCAGATGATCCTGCAGGTTTTCGCCTACTCCGGGCAAGTGATGACGAACAGAAACTCCAGCAGATTGAAGTGTACTGCCATTGCCAATACCCGAGCGCTCCAGGATTGCCACGCTTCCCAATGCGCCGGCGCAAAGCAGCACTTGATTTCGTGCCAGGATGGTGTGACGGTTTTCCTTTTGGATGAACTGGACTCCGGTGCAATGGTTTGCCTCCATGGTCAGGAAGTCGACCTGGGCATGGGTCAATATGGTGAGGTTGGCGCGGTGTCGTATAGGTTTAAGAAAGGCCTGTCCTGCGTTTAATCGCCATCCACGCTTTTGGTTGACGTCAAAGTACCCAACCCCAAAATTATCTCCACGATTAAAATCGGAGATGTCAGGAAGGCCGGTTTGATGGGCTGCCTGGCGAAAGACATCAAGGACTTTCCAATTTAACCGTTGCTTTTCCACGCGCCATACGCCGCCTGCGCCGTGCCATGCGTTTCGCCCGCCATGATAATCCTCATCACGTTGAAATAGCGGCAGAATGGCCTCCCAAGACCAACCGGAATCACCTGTGGCTTTAACCCATTGGTCGTAGTCCTGTTTTTGGCCACGCATGTAGATCATGCCGTTTACCAGTGAACTGCCGCCAAGCCCCTTGCCGCGTGGGTATCGAATGCTGCGTCCATTGAGGCCGGGATCAGGTTCGGTTTGAAAACACCAGTCGGTGCGGGGATTGCCGATGCAGTACAGGTAGCCCACAGGGATGTGAATCCAGGGGTAATGGTCATTGCCTCCGGCTTCGATCAGCAATACTGAAATTGCAGGATTGCGTGACAAGCGGTTGGCCAGTACGGCACCTGCGCTTCCGGCACCGACTATGATGTAATCGTATTGGGGTTGACAGGGGTTCATTAGTGATCTGCCTGGACAGGTTGCAATGGAAATTTACGTGTTTCGCCGTGGCGCAACACAAAGAAGCTTTCAGGGGGTAGTCCGTGGGCGGCCAGTGCGGCACCAAGATCCTGAGGGGGTTGATCCAGAGGCTCGTCACTCAATTGAAACGTTCCCCAATGAATTCCCAGTGCTTGCCGGGCGCCAACTTCTTGCATGACCCGGACAGCTTCGTCTGGATTGATGTGATATTGCTTCATAAACCAACGTGGTTCATAAGATCCAATGGCGATGGCGGCAAGATCAAAGCCTCCATATTTCCTGCCAATATCGACGGTGTCTTTCGAATACCCAAGATCTCCAGAAAACCAGAAGCGAAAGTACGGATGGATCATGGCCCAGCTGCCCCACAAGGTTTCGTTACGGTCCCATAGTGAGCGGGCGGACCAATGTTGGACCGCATCGAAATGAATCGCCATGTCAGCATTTTTTCCATGCACCGTATGCTGATCGTTCCAATCCATAGCAAACACGTTACGGTGCTGTCCTTCGTAAGTTAATTTGGGGATGTTATCCCGAAACCAGCCTTCATTACCGAGCGGAATGAGGAAAAGGGGAGGGCCACCAGTCTGTTGGGCCAGCGAACGCAGACTATCCAAATCCATATGGTCGTAATGATTGTGAGAAATCAGCACCACATCTATATGGGGCAATTCCTGCAGCGAGAGGCCTGGGGGCTGATGGCGTTTTGGTCCAAGGGGCGGGAATGGGCTTGCATAATCAGAAAACATGGGATCAGTCAGTATATTAAGGCCATCCACTTGCAGCAGTACGGTGGCATGTCCAATCCAGGTGACCGAGGTCTGACCCCCAGGGTGGCGCAGATACGCGAGATCAGGCGGGATGGGATTGATGGCTCGGCTGGAGTCCTTGGGCAATCCGTACCACAGGCGTTCGATCTGCCACTTTAAAAAACTGCCATGAGTTGCGGAAGGAGCGTAGCGGTTTTTAAATTCATGGTCATCGTAGGCGGCATGATGGGTATTCTGTTCTGCCAATGTAAGCGCGCTAACGATCAGAATCAGGAGTGTGACAAGAAAGAATCGCTTCATTGACAATGTTTATCGTGTTGCACGCCATTGGGACTGAAAAGGGAGGCGCAGCGCCAACAATATGAGTAAAAGAGCGCCATAGATAAGGGGTTGGGTCAGATCCTTCTTAACCAGCCAGGTAAAGTGCAGGACGCCCAATGCGGGAACCAGATAGGCCAGGCGGTGCAATTTTTTCCAACGTGTTTTGAGTTTCGAAACTGCCCAGGCATTGGAGGTCAGGGCCAGGGGTAGCATTGTCAGGTACCCCGAAAGACCGGCCAGGATATAGGGGTGTTTGGCAATATCGTGAACAATGGCGCGCCAGTCAAACCACTGGTCAATGCCGGCATAACTTAATACATGCAGTGTCCCGTAGAAGAAAGCGAACAAACCCAGCATACGACGGATGCGAAGAAGTCCGTTCCACCCAAAGTAGTGTCGCAAAGGCGTGACAGTCAACGTGATCAGAAGAAAGTTAAGCGTCCATTGCCCGGTGAAATGAATTACCCGCTCCACCGGATGGGCACCCAAAGCATCGCTGAAAGTTAGCCAGGATATCCACAGCAATGGCACAAGTGCCAAAACAAACACAACCGGTTTAGGTATAACCATCAGAAGTATTTTTTGAGATCCATGCCGTTATACAGATGCGCCACTTCTTCGGCATAGCCGTTGAAAGGGAGTGTTTTACGTCGTGCTTCGAACAAACTTCCGCCAATTCTTCGTTCGGTGGCTTGGCTCCAACGTGGATGATCTACTGACGGGTTGACGTTGGAATAGAAACCGTATTCCGAGGCGTTGGCTTTCATCCAGCTTGAAATGGGCATGGTCTCGGTAAAACGAATTTTGACGATGGATTTTATCCCTTTGAAGCCATATTTCCAGGGAACCACGAGCCGGATAGGGGCGCCGTTCTGATGTGGCAGAATTTCGCCATACAACCCGACCGCCATCAGCGTTAACGGGTGCTGCGCTTCATCCATGCGTAACCCTTCGTTATAGGGCCAATCCAGAACGGCGCGACGAACGCCGGGCATTTGAGCCGGGTCTGCCAACGAAATGAATTCAACATATTTGGCCTGGGCTGTCGGTTCTGCCCATTGGATCAACTTCTGCAAGGGAAAGCCAACCCATGGAATGACCATGGACCACGCTTCAACGCAACGCATCCGGTAAATGCGTTCTTCAAGCGGGAACAAATGGAGGAGGTCATCAATCCCAATCTGTTTAGGCCGTTTGAGGGCACCTTCAAAAGTGATGGTCCAGGGGCGAGTTTTAAGCGTGCCTGCATTGTTGGAGGGGTCTTCCTTATCGGTCCCGAATTCATAAAAATTGTTATAGGTTGTGATATTTTCATAGGAGGTCACCTTTTCGTCGTGCCCGAAGGCCGTGGTGCGATACCCCGTCAATTTTTGTTCTGCATGTGCCAAAGCAGGAAGCAGGGCAGATGCACCGAGTGTTCCCATCAGACCCAACCCCATCTGGGCCAGAATGGCACGGCGTTGCAGGTAAACTCCCTGAGGAGTCAGTTCTGAAGGTGGAATGGGAATGGAGTTACACAGGGTCATGTTTTGTCAGCGCTGTTTCAATTGCATACGCCGCCTTTAAAAAATGGATGTCGCTTCCTTCCAGACCCGCAACCATAACGGCAGTGGGAAGCCCCTTGGGGCCTGTACCTACGGGTAATGTTAGCGCAGGGCCATGCAATGCAGTCCAGATGCGATTCATGATGGGATTACCCGTGTAGTGTAGTCCTTCCGGCGCCTCTCCTGTAACACTGGGAGCCAAAAGAACATCCACTTCTCGAAACATATCCCGGAACAAAGCTTTGCACTGCTGAATAAGACGCACAGCAGACCAGTAGGACAAGTCATCAATTTGTCCGCCGCGTGCCAATGTGTCGCGCAGATTAGGGCTGAGGGCATTCCAATGGTTAATACGTTCGTCACTGAGCGATTGAAACTGCTGGCGCAGCATCACGCTTAACTGAGCCGCGGCAAGGTTGGAAAAAGGTTGTGGAAGGGAGGGTTCCGTAACGGAGAAACCGGCGCGAGACAACCTCGAGGCGGTTTGTAGAAGGGCTTCGTGCTGTGCGGGTTCGCACTCATCCCATTCCCAGGTTTTACACAGGCCAATACGCAGGTGCGTATCCGGGTCGTTTTTGAGGATCAGATCGTGATAACCGCTTGCCCCCGCGGCAAATAACGCAGCATCCTGGACCGTACGAGCCAGGGTGCCTATAGTATCGAGTGAGTCGGCCAATGGCTTGACCCCAGCCCGTGGCAGGGTATTGAAACTGGGTTTGTAACCTACCACGCCACAGTAAGCTGCCGGACGAATGATGGATCCCCCAGTTTGAGTGCCAAAAGCCAGTGGGATCATGAAATCAGCTACGGCCGCTGCAGATCCACTGGAGGAGCCTCCAGGGGTATGTCCCGAGTGATGCGGGTGGGTAGTCGGCCCGGGGTGAAAAACCGCAAACTCTGTGGTCACAGTTTTGCCCAACATGACAGCGCCAGCGGCACGAGTCAGGGTAACGGTCGCGGCATCCCGTAGCGGATGATGCCCGGCGTAAATGGCTGAACCGTAGGCTGTGGGCATGTCGCAGGTATCCATGATGTCCTTGATTCCAACCGGCAATCCATGCAGAACTCCGGACAAGGTTCCCTTGTCAAGGCTGATGGCCTGGCGTAATGCCACATCACGGTTGATAAAGGCCCAGGCCTTGACCACCGGTTCGCGCTCATCAATACGCGTAAGGCAGTCACGCAGCAGTGCTTCGGCGCTGATCTCGCGTTGGTGGAGTCGGTAGGCCAGCGTTGTGGCGCTCAACCTGTTGAGCTCTCTTGATGTCATCATGCTCCAGAATGAAATCGCGACGTTTGAAGCGACGGGTCCTTAGCCAGAACTCCAGGGACAAACCCGGCCAGATTGCAGTGTTGTGACCCTGTTCGTCAAGATACCAGCTCTGACATCCCGATTGCCAAACCGTTCGCTGAGACCGCCTGGCCATTTCGTCTATGGCGCGTTGATAGGACTCATTCGATACTGTGATGGTTCTTGCTCCAGTTTGTTTCATGGCTTGTAGTGCGCACAGAATCCAGTGAACCTGGGCTTCGATCATGAAAATGATGGAATTGTGGCCAAGGCCAGTATGCGGGCCTGCCAACAGAAAAAAATTGGGAAACCCTGCAACTGCAGAGCCGAGGTAAGCGGCACGCCCATGTTGCCAAGCCGCCTGGAGCGTCAGCCCTGCACGGCCCCGGATGATGGGGGATTGCGGGATCTGTGCGTGACGGTAACCTGTGGCAAGTACCAACACGTCAGCAGGGTACTCTTCCCCCGTGCGGGTGATGACACCCGTGGGCGAAATTCGCGCTATCTGATCGGTAACGAGGGTCACATTTGGGTGCTGTAACGTCGCAAAATAGTCGTTTGAAAGCATGATTCGCTTGCAGCCCATGGTGTAATGGGGAGTGAGTTTTTGTCGCAGTATCGGATCGTGAATCTGCCGCAGCAAGGCATGCTGGGTCAGCGCCTGCACCGGGCGCATGAGTACCGGCCAGATAAAGGCCAACCCTCGAATTTCCTGGGAGGTATACAACCAGGCACGGTAAAGCCGACGCCATCCTGGAATGAAGCGAAAGCAGCGCTGCATCCAACGCGAATAATGCAGGTCTTTTTTGGAAACCACCCAAGGGGCGGTGCGTTGAAACAGGACCAGGCTGCCAACGGTTTCGGCAATGGCGGGGACGATCTGGATTGCAGAAGCTCCCGTGCCGATTACAGCAACCCGCACTCCATCAAGCTTGACATGGTCAGGCCAGTTCATGGAGTGAAAACAAGGGCCTTTAAATTGTTCCAATCCAGGAATACCGGGAATCAGGGGGCGGTTAAGAGGCCCCAATCCAGCCATAAGCAGTCGTGAATAGAAGATTTCACCGGATTGAAGCACCACCTGCCAATGCTGCTGATCCTCATCAAACCGTGCTTCAGTAACACAGGCCTTCAGGCGCAAATAAGGTTTTAGAGGGGTGCTGATGATTTCCAGATATTTCCATATTTCATAATGAGTTGCATAACGTCGTTGCCAGTCTGTTTTGGGGGCGAAAGACAACGAATAGAGGTGTGAGGGGACATCGCAGGTACAGCCGGGGTAATGGTTATCCCGCCAGGTGCCGCCTACCTGATCTTCACGCTCCAGAATCAGGAAGCGGTATCCTCCTGCACGGTGCAACTGCAGGGCCATGGCCAAGCCGGAAAAGCCGCTGCCGATAATGATTACATCCCAAACTGGGGTCATAAGCTGTCCAAAGACTTGGCGATTGTCGTCAATGATGCGATGATCGCGGCATTATTTTAACGGTAACCCCGTTTGTCGTTGTGGTTTTGCAAGGAATTGTCTTTTGGCCAAAGGTCGTTACATTGAATCCAGCATTCGCGTTCTGAAAGGTCTCGAGCCTGTAAAAGAACGTCCGGGGATGTATACCCGGACCCAGAATCCCACCCACATCATTCAGGAAGTCATTGATAACGCAGCGGATGAAGCACTGGGAGGGTACGCTACCCGTATGGATGTTACCCTGCATGCCGATGGCTCGGTTAGCGTGGAAGATAATGGGCGCGGCATTCCTGTGGGTATGCACCCCGAAGAAAAGGAGCCCACTGTACAACTGGTGTTTACCCGGTTGCATGCGGGGGGGAAATTCGACAAAAAGGGAAATGAAGGCGCCTACGCCTTTTCGGGGGGGCTACATGGTGTTGGGGTATCGGTCACTAACGCGCTCTCCAGCAGGCTTGAAGTCACCGTTAAACGGGACGGTAAAATATATCGCATTGTCTTTGCTGACGGGGATGTGATTGAAAAACTGAAAACTGTGGGCTCCTGTCCAGCCGGTGTTTCCGGAACCCTGATCCGTTCCGTTCCAAATCCGCGATATTTTGATTCCCCTGACGTTTTGTTACAGGAACTTGAACGCTCATTGCGCGCCAAGGCGGTCCTGTTGCCAGGCGTTAACGTCGTGCTGCACGTGGAAAATGACCCTGTCGCGCCAACACGGACCTGGCATTATCCAGACGGGCTGAAGGGTTATCTGGAAGAGATCACCGAACAACAGGAACCGGTGGCTCCCATTTTCACAGACCAACGCTATATAGAACACCGGTCCGATTCGGACATTTTCGCCGAAGGGGAAGGAGCGGCCTGGTCATTTGCCTGGTATGAGACGAGTGCCGGCCAAGGCGAATCCTACGTCAATCTGATTCCTACGGCGGCAGGAGGAACGCACGAAGCGGGTTTGCGAACCGGCGTCTTTGAAGCGATGAAATCCTTTATCGAGCATCACGGGTTGTTACCGCGCGGGGTACGGCTTCAAATGGAAGACGTGTCGGCACGTCTGCACTATGTTCTCTCCACGCGCATTCTGGACCCCCAGTTTCAAGGTCAGACAAAAGAAAAACTGACAAGCCGGGATGCCCTGAAACTGGTTTCTGTCATGGTGCGAGATCCATTGGAAGTGTGGCTTAACGGGCATGTGGAATGGGGGAAAAGAATTGCCGAATTAGTGATTCGGCAAGCACTGGCCCGTATGAAGTCAGGCCAGAAAGTAGAAAAGAGGAAAGGCAGTGGGGTAGCAGTCCTGCCAGGAAAGTTAACCGATTGTGAGTCGGATGATGTTATCGAACGCGAGATTTTTCTGGTAGAAGGCGATTCAGCCGGGGGCTCGGCCAAACTTGCCCGTAACAAACATTCCCAGGCCATCCTGCCCTTGCGAGGCAAGGTTCTCAATACCTTTGAAGTAGATCGGGACAGGTTATTTGCCAATACCGAGATTCATGACATCGCTGTAGCAATAGGTGTCGATCCCCATGGGCCTGAAGATGCTCCCGATCTGTCCGGGCTGCGCTACCACCGAATCATCATCATGTCTGATGCTGATGTAGATGGAAGCCACATCAAGGTTCTATTGCTGACCTTGTTCTTCATGCATTTTCCGGCCCTGATCACGGGAGGACATGTCTGCGTGGCAAGCCCGCCTTTATTTCGCATTGATGTCCCTCCCCACGGCAAGCGTCCGGCTCGTAAGCTTTACGCATTGGATGATGGAGAACTGGAAGCCATTGAAGACCGCCTGACCAAGGAAGGCGTTCGTCCGGGCAGTTGGTCGGTAGGTCGCTTCAAGGGGTTGGGTGAAATGAATCCCGAACAGTTATGGGATACCACCATGAATCCTGATACACGGCGCGTGCTGCCAGTCAGGATTATGAATCAGGCACGATCTGAAGCGCATACCGTGTTTTCAAAACTGATGGGCAAAGGGGAGGCCAGTGCCCGGCGCGAATGGATGGAACAACATGGAACCGATGTCGAGGTAGATATTTGATGAGCCAGTCCAAAGGCCGACCTCCTGAAATGACGGGGGATCTTTTTTCGGCTGTTGCAGGAATCGATCCAGGCAATGATGGACGGGACAGTCTTGATCTGTCCGGCTTTGTCGAACGCAGCTATCTTGAATACGCCATGAGTGTTGTGATGGGGCGTGCCCTGCCTGACGTGGCTGATGGTCAGAAACCGGTGCAGCGTCGAATTTTGTTTGCGATGCATGAATTGGGGTTATATCGCCCGGCACGGCATGTCAAATCAGCGCGTGTGGTTGGCGATGTTATCGGTAAATATCATCCCCACGGCGACATGGCCGCTTATGAAGCATTGGTGCGCCAGGCCCAGGACTTTACCCTGCGGTATCCGCTGATTGACGGGCAGGGTAATTTTGGCAGTCGTGATGGGGATGGCGCTGCCGCCATGCGTTATACCGAGTGCCGGCTTACGTCACTGGCCGAATTGCTGTTGTCCGAAATCAGTCAGGATACCGTGGAGTTTGGGCCTAACTATGACGGGTCCTTTCAGGAGCCCCGGCTGCTCCCCGCCCGTTTGCCCATGATCCTGCTTAACGGGGCTTCTGGCATCGGGGTTGGAATGGCTACGGAAGTCCCTTCCCATAATCTTGTTGAAGTGGGCAAGGCCGTCGTGGCCTTATTACGCAATCCTGATCTTTCGCTAGCCAAACTGTTAAGGACGATCAAGGGGCCTGATTTCCCTGGTGGAGGTCAGATCATCTCGTGTTATGAAGATATCGCTAACTGCTATGCAAGCGGGCGCGGCATCCTAAAAACCCGGGCACGCTGGATTGTGGAGGATTTGGCCCGCGGACAATGGCGTGTAGTGATGACCGAACTGCCGCCAGGCATTTCAACGCGAGACGTGCTGGAAGATATCGAGAGAGTGACGAATCCCAAGGCCCGCGAAGGAAGAAAGGCGCTTACGCCTGAGCAGTCCAACCTCAAGGCGCTGTTGTTGGGCGCCTTGGATCTGGTTCGGGACGAATCGGATAAACATTCACCTGTTCGACTGGTGTTCGAACCAAAGTCCAGTCGTCAGGACCAGCAGGAGTTTGTCAATTTATTGCTGGCACACACGCGTCTGGAATCGAGCTTTCCCATCAATCTGGTGCTGTTGGGACGAGATGGCCGCCCGCGCCAAAAAAACCTCCGCGAAATTCTCGTTGAATGGATTGATTTTCGCTATGAAACCGTTGTCCGGCGCAGTCGCTACAGGTTGGATCAGGTCGAACGACGTATCCATATTCTGGAAGGGCGCCAGTTGGCATTACTGCATATTGATCGGGTGATCAAGGTAATCCGTGAGTCAGATGAGCCCAAGGAGGACATCATCCGGCAGTTTGGTCTGAGCGAGATACAGGCGGAAGACATTCTGGAAATCCGTCTGCGGCAGTTGGCGCGCCTCGAGGGCATTCGCATCGAAAAGGAATTGAAGGCGCTGAAAACAGAACGGCGCGGACTGCTGAATATTCTTAACAGTCGTGAGGCACTTACCGAACTCATTACTACAGAAATCGAAGCGGATATTAAACAGTATGGCGATGCACGACGCACCCTCATTGAAGCGGTCGAATCCGAAGTGTTTATCCCAACGGTACTGGATGAAGCCGCTACTGTCACCCTGTCGCACAACGGCTGGATTCGATCGCGCCAGGGGCATCAACTGGATGCCAGCCAGTTTGCCTATAAAGCGGGAGATGGACCTCTGGCCGTGATGGAAACCCGTACGGTTCATTTTATCGTGGTGCTTGATACCAGTGGCAGAGCCTATACCGTCAAGGCATCTGAAATTCCTGGTGGGCGTGGCGATGGTGTGCCGGTTACTTCCCTGCTCGATCTTCAGCCCGGCGCACGCGTCTGCCAGGCTTTTGCAATTGCCCCGGGGGACCGCTTTCTTGTGGCTGGCTCGGGTGGGGCAGGGTTTTTTGTGATAGCCGAAGAATTAACTTCGCGGGTCAAGGCCGGAAAAGCATTCATGTCGCTTGAAGCGGACGAAACCCCGATTGCTCCGGCACGTTATTACCCCGAGGCCACGCATGTGGCGGCGTTGTCAGAAAAGGGCCGGTTGCTGATTTTTGGACTGGGGGAGATCAAGACCATGCCCCGTGGGCGAGGAGTCATCCTGATGGGGCTTGATAAGGGGGAAAAACTCCAGGCGGTGGGTCTCATTACCCTTGATGGTTTGATTGTTCACGGCGTCAATCGATCAGGCACAGAGGTTGCTGCAAATCTGACGAAGCGCGAGTTACAGCGCCACATTATGGTGCGTGCACGTAAAGGGGTTGCACTGGAATATCGGATGAAACCAATGTTCCTGGAGCCAGTGTTACCCAATAACCTGTGATAGTCTAAAGTTTCTACTTATGAGGTCGTAACAAATGCAAAATGGCGCACTGCCGGGTACCCGGTTTGTCGTTGAAACCAGCCCGAGGATTCCTGCCAAACTGGGCCGTCTTGAGGAGTTGGCCAATAACTTGTGGTACAGCTGGGATCGGCCTACGCGTACTCTCTTTGCACGTCTTCACCCTCAGTTATGGGATCTGGTGGGGGCCAACCCCATCAAATTTCTGCGCCGCATTGATGAGCACAGACTGAACGAAGCAGCTGAAGATCACGCTTTTCTTACAGCCTATAACAGGGTCCTGTCGGCCTACGATACCTACCACAACGAGCCAACACTGCGCAGGCTCAATAAACTGGCCCCCAATGACCTGGTGGCGTATTTCTGCGCGGAGTTTGGATTTCATGAAAGTTTTCCCATCTATTCCGGTGGGTTGGGAATCCTTGCTGGAGATTACTGCAAAGCCGCGAGTGATATTGGCCTGCCCTTTGTAGGGGTGGGTCTGCTTTATCGCCAGGGCTATTTCACCCAGTGCATTGATCGTGAAGGTAACCAGCTAGCCATTAATGCCGATTCCGATTTTGATGAGCTCCCTGTACATCCCGCACTTGATGACAATGGCAAGGAAATCCGTGTATCCGTAAATATGAAGGGACACGTCATTCAAATCAAGGTGTGGTGGTCGCATATTGGCAATGTAAAAATCTACCTTCTTGACACTGACCTGACGGAAAATTCCCAGGAAGATCGTGAAATTACCCATCGCCTTTATGGTGGCGACCGCAAAATTCGCATTGAGCAGGAAATCGTGTTGGGTATTGGGGGCGTACGTGCTTTGGCGCGTTTAGGCCTGCAACCCACGGTCTGGCATATCAATGAAGGCCATGCCGCATTTCTCATACTGGAACGGGCGCGGGTGATGGTCAGCGATGCTCACATGAATTTTCTTACGGCGCTTGAGGCTGTAGCTGCAAGTACCGTTTTCACGACTCACACGCCGGTCCCTGCAGGGCACGATCATTTTCGCAGGGACATGATTGCCAGCTATTTCAGTGGGCTGGACCGCGAACTAGGCATCGGTATGGATCAATTGCTGGCTTTGGGCAACGATCCGGGAGAGGGTGAATCTGAATTTAATATGACTGCACTGGCGATGCGTGGCTCCCGGTTTCAGAATGGCGTTTCGCGCATCCATCAGGAAGTCACCTCACGAATTTGCGCAGGTTTCTGGCCGCAGATTCCAATACATGAAAACCCCATCAGTTACGTGACCAATGCAGTTCATGTACCTACCTTTCTGGCCCGGGAGTGGGCAGATCTCTTCGACAGGTTCCTGGGCGGAGAATGGCGTAACCGGCTTTCTGACAGGACCTTCTGGAACAGTGTCAACGATATCCCGGACCACCTTTACTGGAGTGTGCGTCAGTCACTTAAGTCCCAGATGCTTTATGCCATTCGACAAAGAGTATCAGTACAGCACTATCGCAACCTGGGCAATGATACCCACCTGGAACGCCTGCTCAAGCACGCCGATATGCACGAACCTAATGTGTTGACCATTGGATTTGCGCGGCGTTTTGCCACCTACAAACGCGCCGATCTGTTATTCAACAATCTGGACTGGTTACGACAGATCGTCCTGAATCCACAATATCCAGTTCTGTTTATTTTTGCCGGGAAGGCTCATCCTGCAGATCAACCCGGGCAGGATATTGTTCGGCGGATTCATGCTATTGCCGGTATGCCGGAGTTTCAGGACAAGATTCTTTTGCTGGAGAACTACGACATGGGGCTTGCGCGTCGATTGGTAGCCGGCGTGGATGTATGGCTTAACACGCCGCTGTACCCCATGGAAGCCAGCGGAACGTCAGGTATGAAAGCCGGGATTAACGGCACACTTAATCTTAGCGTGCTGGATGGCTGGTGGGGTGAGGGCTACGATGGCAAGAATGGCTGGGCAATTCGTCCGGCACCTGATTACCTTGATGAAAGCCGACGTAACCAGGAAGATGCAAGAACGCTGTACGAGATTATTCAGGATCAGGTGGTGCCTCTGTATTACGATCGTGGCAAATTTGGATTTTCACCAGGTTGGGTAGCCAAATCCAAGGCTGCCATGGCTAGCACCCTGACGCAATTTAACACCGGGCGGATGATGAATGAGTACCTGGGGCGTTTTTATATGGCTGCCATTAGCCAGGGTCTTAAATACTCGCAGGATAATTATGCCGTTGCCCAGGACTTGGCGGATTGGAAAGCCAAAGTCAGACGATACTGGGACAGGATTACCTTGCGACGTCTGGATGTACCTGTTCGGCATATCAAGTTTGGTTCCAGCATGCACCTCGAAGTTGCAGTTCGTCTTGACGGGTTGCGGGCCGAAGATGTTTGTGTGGAACTTCTGCTCAACGATTCCATCATCAATTCCGGAAATCCGGTGTTATCTTCTTTCCACTTCCAGTTTCAGGGACCGATAGATGGAGGGACAGAACATTTGTTTACGCTTGATCTTGAGCCGGAGGTGTGTGGGCATTTGGATTACCGAATCCGGATTTATCCCACACATGCGCACCTGACACATCCCTTTGAAACCGGATTAATGACCTGGCTCTGATGCAGATGCTAGGCTGCCCCAGTCAGAGACTGGTACACGGAGATGTATTCTGTTGCGGCTTTGTTCCAACTGAAATCCTTGCGCATGCCGTTGCGTTGAAGCATTCTCCAGTCCTTTTTTTGTTGATAGCATGTAAGCGCTCGCGATAGCGTAGATAACAGTTGATCTGACGAAATCCCATCAAACGAAAATCCGGTTGCCGTTTTATTTTTTAGGGTTATTGCTGTGCAATCCGTAACGGTGTCGGCCAGGCCGCCAGTACGGTGCACCAACGGGGGGGTGCCATAAGTCATGGCGTACATCTGGGCCAACCCGCAGGGTTCGAATCGTGAAGGCATCAGGAACAAATCACTCCCCGCAATGATCCGGTGCGACAACGCTTCGTCAAAAGCCAGGGTAATGTTTAATTGTTCCGGATAATCCTGCTTCAGTTGTTTTAAGCGCTGCTCAATAATTGGCTCACCACTGCCCAGAATGACGAGTTGAACCGGGTACTGCATCACGGCTTCCATGCAATCCAGCAGCAAATCAATACCCTTTTGGTGTGTGAGGCGACTCACCAATCCCAACAGCATGATGGAAGGATCCACTGACAACCCGCTTTCGCGCTGTAAGGCCTGCTTATTGCGTTTTTTCCCTGCCAGACGAGCGACATCAAATGATGCAGCAAGTGCTGTGTCCCGTGCAGGATTCCATTCCTCATCGATACCGTTGACGATCCCTGTCAGGTCTGTACTGCGATTCTGCAACAGACCCTCCATGCCGCAGCCAAATTCAGGTGTTTGAATTTCGGCAGCGTAACTTGTACTGACCGTGGTAATTTTATCGGCGTAGTTGATGCCCGCCTTGAGGAAGGATAACTGGCCATAATATTCAAAACCATGCATGTGAAAGTCATTGATGGGCAAACGCAGGCGGGTTACCCATTGGGGATCGAAATTTCCCTGAAATGAGAGGTTATGAATGGTCATTATGGATCGGGTGGTCGGATTTTCCTGATGGCGCAACAACATGGGGATCAGGGCAGCCTGCCAATCGTTGCAATGGACGATATCAGGATGCCAGAATATCGTTGAGCGCCGACTGCATAGCCATGCGCCTACCTGGCATAGAAAACCGAAACGAAGTGCGTTATCAGGCCAGTCCTGACCGTCTGGCCCAAGATAAGGAGAGCCTGGCCGGTCATACAGTGCAGGACAATCCAGAACAAGCACGGGCAGGTCGGTTTCAGGAAGTATGGCTTCCAGCAAACGGGCAGGCGTACTGATCGGTGATGGGTGATCTGCCAGAGAGTGCTTACGGATTATCTTCAGTTGTCGCAGTACGCTTTGATATCCAGGAAGAAGAATGCGAATATCCAGCCCCAAACGATGAAGCGCCAAGGGTAACGATCGACTAACATCGGCAAGCCCCCCGGTTTTGATCAGGGGATGGATCTCGGAGGTCACGAACAGGATTTTCATACCGACTCTGCACGATTCATTAACGGTTAAAACGGATGTATCGGATGAGGCCGGTGGTTGAGGCATCGTGTGCGCTGAGTGGAGCGTTGCCAGGCAGTTCTGCCAGGATGCCTTGAGCCAGTTGTTTTCCCAGTTCTACCCCCCACTGATCAAATGCATTGATGTTCCAGATCACGCTTTGTACAAATGTTCTATGTTCATACAAGGCAATCAGTGAGCCCAGGGTTCGTGCATCGAGTTTTTGAAACAGAATGGAGTTGCTGGGGCGATTGCCTTCAAAACATTTGTGGGGCAACAGTTGCTCCAGTGCAGTGCCTTGAAAGCCGGCATGTTCCAGATCGGCCCGTGCTTCTGCTTCGGTTTTTCCTTTCATAAGCGCTTCGGTTTGTGCAAGAAAATTGGAAAGCAGGACCAGATGATGGATCCCAAGGGGTGTGCGGCTTTCAATGGGGGCCAGAAAATCTGCAGGAACCAAAAGGGTTCCCTGATGAAGGAGTTGATAGTAGGCATGTTGCCCGTTGGTGCCAGAGCTTCCCCAGATAATGGCACCGGTCGCATAATCAACGGGACGCCCTGAGCGGGTGACATGCTTGCCATTGCTTTCCATGCTTAACTGCTGAATGTAGCTGATGAACTGATTCATGCCCTGGTCATAAGGCAGAATAGCCCTGGTTTGTGACCCAAAAAAATTGATATACCAGACATCAAGTAAACCAAGGATGACGGGCATGTTGCGCTCAAGAGGGCTGTTCTGAAAATGCTCATCCATTTCAAACGCGCCTTGCAACAGCGATTCGAATTCATCCATGCCAATTGCAAGAGCAATAGACAGCCCGATGGCGGACCAAAGCGAGTAACGTCCACCAACCCAGTCCCAAAATTCGAACATGTTGGCAGGGTCAATGCCAAAGCGGGAAACCTCAGCCTGATTAGTGGACAAGGCTACGAAATGCTTCGCCACATGAGCCTGATCGTCGGCCTGATGTAAAAACCATTCACGGGCGGATTGTGCATTGATGAGTGTTTCTTGAGTGGTAAAGGTTTTTGAAGCGATGATAAATAGTGTTGTTTCGGGATTCAGTGACTTCAGTGTATTAAACAGATGGGCCCCATCAATATTGGACACAAAATGGATTTGCAGGGCGCCACAGTCAGCATTTAACGCTGCAGTAACCATGGCAGGCCCAAGATCAGAGCCGCCAATACCAATATTTACCACATCTGTTATCGGCCGACCGGTATAACCAAGCCAATTGCCGTTACGTACTGATTCGGAAAACGTTCGCATGTGTTCCAAAACACGCCTGATTTCTGGCATGACATCCACACCGTCCAGAAGAACTGGCCGGTTGGAGCGATTTCGCAAAGCGGTGTGCAAGACGGCGCGGTGTTCTGTGACATTGATTTTCTCCCCTTGGAACAGACGCCCAATCCATTCCGGCAGTTTTTCCTGGGAAGCGAGGCCTAGCAGCAACGATAAGGTTTCTTCCGTAATTCTGTTTTTTGAATAATCCAGTAGCAGGGGTCCGGCGTGCATTGAAAACCGACTGAAGCGATCGGGATCATTGGCAAACAGATCGCGCATGTGAAGTTCAGAAATTACTTGATGGTGATGCTTCAGGGCAAGCCAGGCAGGTGATTGAGTTAATGGAAGCATTTAGCAAGATTCCAGTATAAGGCCCGCTAAAGGGGGGAGGGTGAGAGTTAAGGAACAGGGTTGCCCATTCCACGGAGTTGCTGTTGCACGCAGGCCAGATCCGTTACCCAGATTGTCACCGCCGTAATAGGTTGAATCACTGTTAATGAGTTCACGGTATGGGCCGGCAACTGGAACACCCAGGCGATATCCGGTGCGCGGAACAGGTGTAAAGTTAAGCGCCACGATAAGCGTTGCTCCATCCCGACTGTGCCTGGCAAAACTGAGTACCGACTGGGGCGCATCATCACAGTCGATCCAGGAAAAACCCGCAGCATCAAAGTCCTGGTCATGAAGGGCAGGGTGATCGCGGTAATGGCGATTAAGGTCCCGACAAAGACTCTGTATTCCCTTATGCCAGTGGAAGGATAACAAGGACCAATCCAGTCCGGACTTGACTTGCCATTCGCTCCCATGTCCAAACTCATTTCCCATGAAATTCAGTTTTTTCCCGGGGTAGCTTATTTGGTAGATTAGCAGCAGACGCAGATTGGCAAAACGCTGCCATACATCCCCAGGCATCTTGTCCAGAAGGGATTTTTTTCCGTGGACAACTTCGTCATGCGAAAAAGGTAAAACAAAGTTTTCGGTGTAGGCATACAACTGGCCAAACGTCAGGTCGTGATGGGAGTGGCTGCGGTGCACAGGGTTTTTGGAAAAGTATCGTAGCGTGTCGTTCATCCAGCCCATGTTCCACTTCATTGAAAATCCCAGTCCACCAAAGTTGACTGGGCGTGACACCATTGGCCATGATGTCGATTCTTCTGCTATAGTCAGCGCTCCTGGAAACTGTTGATGGACCATCATGTTCATGTCGCGGATAAACGACTGGGCATCGAGGTTTTCGCGACCGCCATACTGATTGGGCAGCCATTCCCCAGGTTTTCTCGAGTAATCCAGATACAGCATGGAGGCTACGGCATCCACTCGCAATCCGTCGATGTGATATTCGGAAAGCCAGTAATGGGCATTTCCGATAAGAAATTCGCGAACTTCATTGCGGCCATAATTGAAAATATAGGTGCCCCAGTCCTGATGCTCTCCCAGGCGGGGATCTTCATGTTCATATAATGCACTACCATCAAAACGTGCCAGCGCAAAGGAATCCTTTGGAAAATGTCCAGGGACCCAATCAAGGATGATGCCAATGCCCGATTGGTGGAACTTGTTGACGAAGGACCGAAAATCGTCGGGAGTACCGTAGCGACTGGTGACTCCAAAGTATCCTGTGGTTTGATAGCCCCAGGATTCATCCAGCGGGTGTTCGCTGATGGGCATCAGCTCAATGTGGGTGTAACCCATGTCCAGTACATAGGGTAATAGTAAATCGGCAAGCTCATGATAATTATAGAAGTCTCGACCTTCGGGATGCTTCCAGGAGCCCAGATGGACTTCGTATATGTTCATCGGAGCGTGCAGCCAATCAGATTTGGCACGCCGGTTCATCCATGGGGCATCTTCCCAAACAAATCCGGCATTGCTGCAAATTCTGGCTGCGGTACCTGGGCGTAATTCGAAGGCGACACCATAGGGATCAGTTTTGACCATGATGGCACCATTTTGCCGATTTCTTATTTCAAATTTATACAAGGATCCAATGTAGGAGCCCGGCAGAAACAGTTCCCAGATACCACTGGAACTCCGGACCCGCATTGGATGTTGACGCCCATCCCAATGGTTGAAGTCTCCAACAACGCTGACACGCTCAGCGTTGGGAGCCCAGACTGCAAAATGAACCCCGCTAATCCCTTCGTGAGTGCAGGGATGGGCGCCAAAGACCTTGTAGAGTTGTTGTAGCCTCCCTTCCTGGAACAAATACAGGTCGTGGTCGCTGATAAAGGGGGGGAATTCATAGACATCAAATGTTTCAATTTGAAGTCCGTTTTCCATGTAACGTAAGCGGCAGGGGCTGACAGGAGGGGCGTTTCCCTTCCAGATATAAATTCCCTGATCATGAACGCGGGGGACTGGCTCCCATTCAGAAGTGAATACCTCAACGGTGCTGGCGTAGGGCAAAAACAACCGTAGCTCCCACACTTGCCCAATACGGTGCAAGCCCAGGTAGCCAAAAGGGTCATGGTGCGTGGCCATCAGGATGGCCTGTTGTAATGGGTCTAATATTTTTTTTGACATGATCGTAATGGGAAGGTTAAGCCTGCATAAATCAATTATAATGTCCAAAATTAACACGCTGCTAGCTTGATCATGATCTCTTTTTCCAAGGAGCGCAGAGATGCTGCCCCGCGACATCGCTTCTGAGCGGTTTATCAGTGTGTTAACAAAAAATGCTGTAGCCCTGATTTTGGCGGGCGGTCGGGGTAGTCGGCTGAAGGATCTCACCAAGTGGCGTGCTAAACCCGCCCTTCAGTTTGGCGGAAAATTCCGCATTATCGATTTTCCGTTATCCAATTGCATCAATTCAGGTATTCGCCGTATTGGTGTCGTTACCCAGTACAAAGCCCATAGCTTGATTCAGCACATCCAGCATGGCTGGAGTTTTATGCACGGTGAATTCAACGAATTCGTTGAATTGCTCCCTGCACAGCAACGGGTTCAGGAAGAATGGTACAAAGGCACTGCAGATGCCGTGTTCCAGAACATCGATATTCTGCGTTCCCATAACCCGGAGCATGTAATCATCCTGGCCGGTGATCATGTTTACAAAATGGATTACGGAATGATGCTGGCAGCCCATGTCAGCATGGAAGCGGACATGACCATCGGGTGCCTGACTGTTCCGGTATCTGATGCCTCTGCTTTTGGCGTCATGACGATAGATGAATCAAACCGAATCGTTGCCTTTGACGAAAAACCCGCTCATCCATCTTCCATTCCTGATTCGCCTGAGAATGCGTTGATTAGCATGGGAATTTATGTGTTTAACACAAAGTTTTTGTATGAACAACTGATTCGTGATGCCTATGCCCCAAATTCAAGGCACGATTTTGGCCACGACATCATTCCTTGGCTGGTTCCTCGCTATCGTGTTTATGCACATCGCTTTGACGAGAGCTGCATAGGCGAGCCTGATGCGAAGCCGTATTGGCGCGACGTTGGTACCATTGATGCCTACTGGAACGCTAACATGGAAATGACCAAAGTTATTCCGGATCTCAACCTGTATGACAAAACCTGGCCCATCTGGACATATCAGGAGCAGTTTCCTCCGGCAAAATTTGTTTTTGACGATGAAGGACGGCGAGGTTGCGCGATCGATTCACTGATTTCAGGTGGCGTGATCATCAGCGGCGGTACTGTTCGTAGATCGGTTCTATTTTTTGATGTTCACGTTAACAGCTACAGCAAAGTTGAAGATAGCGTGATTCTTCCAAATGCTCGGATTGGGGAGCGCGTTGTTTTGAAGCGCGTGATTGTGGATCGTGGATGCATCATACCCGACGGACTTGAGGTCGGAATCGATCCGGAGCAGGATCGCAAACGGTTTTATGTATCGGAAAATGGAATTACGCTTGTTACCCCTGATATGCTCAACCAGAGCCGATATCCAACCTGAACACGGCTTGTATGTAGCACGGTATCGCAAAACTTATTCTTGACCTTATGACGCCAATAAAAAAGCTTCGCCTGGTGCTGTGCTGGCATATGCACCAACCGGATTACCGCAACAGCCTTAATGGACAGTTCGAATTACCCTGGACTTACCTGCATGCCATCAAGGATTACACTGATATGGCATGGCACCTTGAACAACACCCAGACGTGGCCTGCGTAGTCAATTTTGTGCCCTCTTTGGTGGAACAACTCGAGGATTATTGCAATCAATTTAAAACAGGGAGCATGCGCGATCCATTATTGTTTCTTCTTGCAAAAAATGATTTGAGTTCAATTTCAGTTGCTGAACGTCAGTTGATATTGACTGCCTGCTTTCGCAGCAATATTTCTAAAATGATTGAACCTTTTCCTGCCTATCACCGCCTGTACCAAACGTATTCCGGCCTGACTGAACAGGAGTCTTCCCTGGAACAATACCTCTCGCAGCAATTCCTTGAGGACTTGTTGGTGTGGTATCACCTGGCCTGGATGGGCGAGAGTGTCCGGCGAACCTATAATCTGGTTCAACGATTAATGAAGCAGGGCAGTCTGTATACCTATGAGGACCGAAAGGCGTTGAGCGACCTCATTGGCGAATTAATAAAACAGCTCATCCCGCGCTATCGAGCCTTGCAGGAAACTGCGCGAATCGAACTTTCGACAACCCCTTTCTATCATCCGATGCTGCCGCTACTGCTGGATTTTGAAACAGCCCGTGAAGCTGTACCTGAAATTACTCTGCCAGTTGCGCACAAATACCCCGGGGGTTATCAGCGTGCAGAAGCTCAACTGGCTGAAGGGTTGGCACACCACCTTGGCTATTTTGGGCAACCTGCACGCGGTGTATGGCCCTCTGAGGGGGGGGTTTCGGCAGCAACACTCGACCTATTGGCTAGTCAGGATTGTGAGTGGACTGCTACAGGCGAAAATGTTCTTGTCAACAGCCTGAGTTTTGGTACAGGTAAACCAGGCAATGAACGTTCGGCTTATCTTTACCAACCCTACCGTTACTCTACAAAAAATGGTGAGATTCTTTGTTTTTTCAGGGATGATCGGTTATCAGACAAGATTGGCTTTGAATATGCCACCTGGGATAGTCAAGATGCAGTCAGTGATTTCATCAATACGCTGGAAGGCATTTATGCTGCAGCCGAGGGTGTTACTGATCCTGTGGTGACCGTCATTCTGGATGGAGAGAATGCATGGGAATACTACCCTTACAATGGCTATTATTTTCACAGTAAATTGTACCAGGCCTTGCAAGATCATCCTTTTATCGTTACTACGACGTTTTCCGAATGCGTGGACAATTTAAAACCTGCAGCCCCTAAACTTGACAATCTGGTTTCTGGAAGTTGGGTGTATGGAAATTTTGGCACATGGATTGGAAGCGCGGACAAGAATGCCGCCTGGGATCTTTTGGTTGATGCGAAAATAAATTTTGATCAGGTTATTGCAGAAGAACAATTGACGCCTGACGAACAGCGAAATGCCGCCAGACAGTTGGCTATCTGTGAAGGGTCTGACTGGTTTTGGTGGTTTGGCGACTACAACGCTGCAAAGAGCGTGCAGTCATTTGATCATCTCTTCAGGCTTAATCTTGGCAATCTTTATCACCTTCTCCGGTTGCCGGTCCCGAATGCGCTGCTTGTACCCATCAGTAAGGGGAGCAATGTTGCTGATGCGGGTGGAACAATGCGCCGCGCATCCGAGTAACCATCGTCATGCCTAAAATTGTCCCGTTGCTCTTTGGCGTCCATGCACATCAGCCGGTGGGTAATTTCCCAAAAGTTCTGGATGATGCCCATCTACGTTGCTACCAGCCATTTTTGCATATGATGGAACGTTTTCCAGGATTTCATTTTTCCATTCACATCAGTGGCTGGCTTTTTGATTACCTGGTGCGCCAATATCCAGATGATATTCAGTTGCTGAAAGCTCTGGTGTCCCGCGGACAGGCTGAAATATTTGGTGCAGGATATACCGAGCCGGTATTGGCAGCCATTCCAGTACGAGATCGCGTCGGCCAGATAAACCATATGTCTGAACGGCTGGAACAGGTGCTTGGAACGCGTCCCAGGGGAGCCTGGTTAACGGAACGGGTCTGGGATTCAACGATTGTGCCATCATTAGTGGACTGCGGAATTCAATATGTGACGGTGGATGACTATCATTTTTTGTGCACAGGCGTTGAGCAAAGCAAGTTAACAGGATTTTTTAGTACCGAGGAAGACGACAGGCGACTGGATGTGTTTCCCATTGCTGAAGCATTGCGTTATCGTTTGCCATTTTCTCCCGCAAGTGATGCTGTTCAATATCTGGAAAGCCTGGCAGTTGATGACGAAGCACACGCCGCTATCTATTTTGACGACATCGAAAAGTTCGGCATCTGGCCGGAGACCTATGACTGGGTATACACCCGTGGTTGGTTGGAAGACTTTATTCGCCGGACTCTTGATTCAGGCATTGTAAAGCCGATGTTGTTTAGCGATTACCACGCATTTGCACCTACGCGCGGAGTGGTCTATCTGCCAACAACTTCTTATATCGAGATGAATGAATGGACGCTTCCGGCAGAGGCAGCGAACCGGTTTTCAGAACTGGTCCACGAAGAAAAAAATGCCGGCAGATATGACTCCAGAAAGGCTTTTTTACGTGGTGGAATCTGGCGAAACTTTTTGACGCGTTATCCAGAGTCCAACTGGATGCACAAACGGATGCTGGGTTTATCCAGTCGGTATGACGCTTTGCCTGAGCCCGACCGGACTGTAGAAATGCGCGATGCGCTTTATGAAGCGCAGGCAAACGATGCTTATTGGCATGGGTTATTTGGGGGGCTCTATTTACCTCATCTGCGCCGGGCCGTGTATGGAGCCATCGTCAAGCTTGAAGCGCTTCTAGATACAGTAGCGCCCCGAAAACCATGCGAAAATTATGATGCCGACATGGATGGCTATGTGGAATCATTTTTACAAAACGGCATATTGCAGTCTGTGGTTAGAAATGATGGTCTGGCAGATATTTGCGAACTAGACAGTTATCCGCTGAATCACAACTTCGGGGATACCTTGACGCGCCAAATGGAGCACTACCATCAAAAAGTGTTGCTCAATCAATCCAGCACACGCAACACGCAGGGTATTGATAATCCGCACGAGCGGATCAGTTTTAAACACACCATTCTTCCGGAAGACATGAAGTTTGATTCAACTCGTCGTTCATTATTTGTTGACCGCCTGTATACGAACGAAGAGATCAAATCGGAAGTGCTACGATACCGTATCGAGCCTGTTACCACGGCAAATTCAATGCTTACTTTCAAATGCCTTCACGAAGCATTGGTCCTGCATAAACAGATTGCTTTGGATGGCCGTACGCTGGTTGTAACCTATATGTTCAGAAACGTCCCGAATTCCCGATTTGAGGTTGAACTGAACCTTGCCATGCCAAGTTGCGATGGCCCGGCTGGATGCTTTGAAATGAATGGCGAAGTCTTGGGTGGTTTTGCCCAGCAGATTCAGCCTCGGCTTTGTGATGAGATTCACTTGCGTGATGACATACTTAAAGGCAATTTAACATTGATGGTTAATCAAACTGCCACATTGCGTACTGCGCCGTGTTACAGCGTATCCCAGTCTGAGGCGGGCTTTGAAAAAATCATGCAAGCAGTGACGCTACATCTTGACTGGAAGTGTCAATTGATAAAAACCCCGCTGGTTATTCGATTGACCATCGATTCATGAAGTTACCACTCAGGGTTGGCATTGATGTGGGTGGGACTAATCTTCGCGTGGGTGTCCTGTCATCGACTGACCTGATATGGGAATCACGTCGGCAAACCAATTTTTCTGAAATTTGTCAGCGCAACGTACCTTCTGAAGCATTGAGGTGTATCCTCAGCACCTTGGTTGACACCATTTCCGAAGCTTGCAATCGCTACCCTCAAGTGCAAAGCGTGGGCATTGGGTTTCCCGGGTTTATTGACCCGGTTTCCCATGTCATCAGTACATCACCAAATTTGCCAGGCCTTGTGAATGTCGATCTGGTAACGCCACTAATGAAACGCTTTAGTTTGCCTGTTTGGTTGCACAACGATGCATTGACCGCTGCCTATGGTGAGTATTTGTTGACCAAACCGGATTCGGGTTCGTTGCTTTATGTCGGGCTGGGCACCGGCGTCGGGGGAGGGCTGATTTTGCATGGACAACCCTACACCGGATTGCATGGGGTTGCGATGGAGCTGGGGCATCTGATTGTCGAACCAGGCGGTCGTCTTTGTGGTTGTGGCAACCGGGGATGCCTGGAACAATATGCTTCGGGCACAGCAATTGTATTGAACTATGCTGAACATGAAACTGTTGTGCTGGATGCAAAAAAAATAGCCATATTGGCCGAACGTGGAGAAGCAAAGGCTTTGAAGGCGTTTGAACAGGCGGCTACGTTTCTTGCCATGGCATTGGCACACGTGCTAAAAGTCATCGACATTTCTGATGTGAGGATTGGGGGTGGATTGAGCCAGGCCTGGCCTTTCATGCAGCCTGTATTTTTGGCGAGTTTTGAGGCGTCACTGATTCCCGCATTGCGTGGCCAGGTCCGGGTAGCCCTCTCAAACAGTGGAGATCGTGCTGGCATGCTGGGTGCGGCAATGTTATTTGGGGCGGACACGCACAATCCTGAGGTGTAGCGTCCAGGAGTAAGCGGCATGCCATAATGGATGGCCTTTCATGCGAATTGATGTCCGGATTCGTCATCGGCAGGTATTCCATATACTATGGTATTCAATTTATATATCCCAAAGATAACTGTCGTTTGATAACCCGATAAAAGGGGAGTGAAGTAATGATTGAAGGTTTTAGGAAGTATGTGGTTGGAGCGGTTGCCTTTTTACTGGTTAGTTGTGGAGGAGGTGGAGGAAGTAGCGGTGCAAGTGGAACACCGGGTGTATTTCAAGCGCAGGGGGTCTACCAGGGTACAGCGGGAATGGGAAACCCGGAGCTGGCTGTTATTCTTGAAACTGGTGAATTCTATAATTTTTCTACCGCTGCAAACATTGCGCTTACTGTGGATCATGGCACCCTGGCAGAGGTTGGTGACGCCTACTCTGGCAACATAATGGAGTTTAATGTTGCTGCCAATACGGCAAGCAGCGGGTCAATTTATGGACTATTCATTGCGCAAAGTGCAATAACCGGCACCTTAACTATCAATGCTATCCAATACTCCGTATATACCTCCACCTACATTCCAACGTACAGCTACTCCATGTTTTCCGCCACCTACCTTTCAACTTACAACACTCCAGCATCGCTTGGCACCCTTGCAGGGAACTATACAGGGGTTTACACCTATAGTGGTTTACCCGTTACATTGTCCATGTCTGCAACTGGCGCCATCAATGGAACTTCAAGCAACTGTGCTATCAGTGGCACAGCCATACCCAGACCATCAGGAAAAAACATATTCGATATCTCACTAACACTTACCGGAGCAAATTGCATTCCCGCCGGTGTAAACACCGCAACGGGGATAGCCGTGCTGAACAATGGCAGCGACGGGCAGACCCACCTCTATGTGGGTACTCTGAATGCTGCAGGCACTAATGGATTTTTCTGGATTGGTACGAAACAGTGAATGGGTTGGTGCCCGGAGCCGGAATCGAACCGGCACGGCCGATAAAAGCCGAGGGATTTTAAGTCCCTTGTGTCTACCAATTTCACCATCCGGGCACTGAGGGTATTTTACCGGGTTCGATGGATTCCGGGGGTGAATCGATCGGCGGCAAAGGAGACGGCATGGTTACGGTGCTGGGGCCCTGACCAGTTTCGGTAGTCTGGATTGCAGTTGTCACATGTGTTGCAGTATACCTGTTGTGTTTCACCGAAATAGTTAAGAAGCGCACGCCTGCGACATTCTGGGGATTGGCAATAAAGCGCTAGTGCTTCGAGCTTGCGCAGGTCAATGGCTTGTCTTTCAGGTGAACGAGACTGATTTTGGACACGTAATCGCAAAGTAATCAGATCATTTGGATGGAACAGCATCAAGGCGTTGGCAGGCTTGCCATCCCTGCCTGCCCTGCCGGTTTCCTGGTAATACCCTTCGAGACTGCGTGGGCTGTCAAGATGAATGACAAAACGAACATCGGGCTTGTCAACACCCATTCCAAAAGCTATCGTGGCAACCATAATGATGCCGGTTTCTTGTACAAATTGTTGTTGGTGATGTTCACGTAACGCCGTGTCGAATCCAGCGTGATAAGGCAGGCTACGCCACCCTCGGGAATGCAGCCAGAATGTTGTATTTTCTACCTGACGGCGTGACTGACAGTAGATAATGCCGCTATCGAGAGGGTGGTGTTTAAGAAGAAAGGTTTCGATTTGCGCTCCCGGATTGAATTTTGGAGTGACGCAGTAGCGCAGGTTGGGACGATCAAAGCTTGCTATAAACTGGTTGTCTGTGCCCAATTGCAGCTGCTCTGCGATTTCCAGGCGCGTTTGCAAGTCTGCTGTGGCCGTTAAAGCGACGCGAGGAATGCTGGGATAGCGTTGATGCAGCAAGTGAAGTTGCCGATATTCCGGTCGGAAATCATGCCCCCATTCCGCAATGCAATGGGCCTCGTCGATGGCAAACAAGGATAACCCATGTCTGGCAAAGAGTTCATCCAGCAACAACAAGAAGCTGGGCTGCGTTAATCGTTCTGGTGAGACATACAACATCTTTAGACGATCATTCAACAGATCTTCATGGATTTGTTTGATATGCGTCAGTTCAAGCGCGGAATTGAGGTATGCCGCCGCAACGCCGCGGCAGCGCAAGGCATCTACCTGGTCCTGCATGAGTGCAATCAGGGGTGAAATGACCAGCGTCAGACCGGGCCGCAGCAATGCCGGAATTTGGTAACACAAGGATTTTCCACCACCGGTTGGCATCAGGACGAAGGCGTTTTCCCCCGCAATGACATGCGCAATGATGGACTCCTGTGCGCCCCGGAATGCGGAGTATCCAAAAACGCGTTGAAGCACCAGCAATGGCGTAGTCATCGAGGGAGTTTGACAAGTTCTTACGGGTGTTGCTTTGAAAGCAACGGTAAATATTTGTCAAATTTCCGCAGTCATCAGCCACCCAAATAGGCTGCAATTATCCTGGGGTCATCGACCAGTTCCCGAGCTGTTCCTTCCAGGGTCATGGAACCGGTTTCCATGACACAGGCTCGATCGGCCAGTTTGAGGGCTTGCCGGACATTCTGTTCCACCAGCAGGATAGTGATTCCTTGAAAGTGGATTTCGCGAATGATCTCAAAAATTTCTCCTACAATCATTGGCGCCAATCCCATCGAGGGCTCGTCCAGCATGAGAAGGCGCGGTTGAGCCAGCAGGGCGCGGCCAATGGCCAGCATCTGTTGTTCGCCTCCAGATAAATTTCCTGCCAACTGGTAGGCGCGCTGTTTCAATATTGGAAACCGATGGAATGTGCCTTCCAGGTCAGGTTTGCCTGTTTGTGTGTAAGCACCCAGTTCCAGATTCTCCAGAACTGTCAATGTCTTGAGGATGGCACGCCCCTCGGCAACTTGCACCAGACCACTTGACACCCTTTGGTGTGGGCTCCAGCGAGTGATGTCCTGTCCATCCCAGATGACATGGCCAGAAAGTGGGCGGATCAATCCTGACAGAGCTAAAAGTGTAGTACTTTTCCCGGCACCGTTGGCACCGACCAGGGCAACTACTTCGCCTGCGTAAACTTCCAGGGTGATCCCTTTGACTGCTTCCACATGACCATAGGAAACACGCAGTTGATTGAGTTTTAACAGGGGAGTGCTCACGCATCCTCCTGACCGAGGTAAGCTTCGATGACCGCTGGGTTGGATTGAATGGCGGCAGGAGATCCCTGAGCGATGATGCGGCCGAAATTCAAAACTGCCACGGTGTCGCACAGGCCCATCACAAAGCGCATGTCATGTTCGATCAGGAAAACCGTTAGTCGATCATGGCGCAATGTTTCGATCAGGGCCATCACGGTATTCTTTTCCGTGGCATTCATGCCTGCAACTGGCTCATCAAGCAACAATAGCTGAGGTCGTGCAGCCAGCGCACGGGCAATTTCGAGCTTGCGTTGATTGCCATAGGAAAGATTGCCAGCCAACTCAAGAGGTGAACTGCCAAGGCCTACCCGGTGCAGCAGTTGTTGTGCCTGTGACCTGGCGTCTTGTTCGGACGCTCTGAAGCGGGGTGTTCTTAGAACGGCGTCCCAAATTGGATAATTCAGATGGGCATGCATGCCTACAATAACATTGTCGATCAGGGTCATTTCTGAAAAAAGACGAATGTTCTGGAACGTACGCGTAATACCACGGGTTGCAATTTGATGGGATGCCAGTCCAAGCAGACTGTGGCCCTGAAATATCAGTTGGCCTTCGGAGGGAGGGATTAATCCCGTGATCAGATTGAATACGGTGGTTTTTCCAGCACCGTTCGGCCCAATAAGTCCAAACACCTGGCCCTTCAGGACAGTCAGGTTAACTTGATCAAGAGCCGTGACACCGCCAAAGTGACAAGAGACGCGGTCAAGCGTCAACATGAGGCGCCCTTTTTTTTAGCCAACGCCGGAATCGGCGTGGATCCCAAAGTCCGTGAGGAAGAAACAGAACTACCGCGATCAGGATCACACCATTGGCAGCCATCCGAAATTCTTCCAGACTACGCAGTAGTTCCGGCAACAGCGTGATGATGGCCCCTCCCAACAATGGGCCGATAAGTCCCTGAATGCCGCCCAGCACAGCCATGGTCAGAATGTCCACGGCATTTTCAAATCCAAAATTACCAGGGCTTAAGGTAAAGGTGTAGTGCGCATTGAGTCCTCCGGCAAGGCCCGCTATGGCGGCACCAAGAACGAAAGCCAACAGTTTGATATGGTGGGTTGCGATCCCCATCAATCGTGCAGCGGTTTCATCTTCGCGGATGGCCTCGAAAGCACGACCAATCCTGGAGTGGCGCAAGGCATAGAGAAGCATCAGAACCAGGATCACGGCAAGCAGGACATGCCACCATTCCGTCAATAACGGAATCCCGTTAAGGCCCAGCGGTCCCCCCGTGATGTCAAGATTGAGCGCAACAACCCGAACCACTTCGCCAAATCCTAATGTTGCCATGGCAAGATAGACGCCTGACAGGCGGAGTACGGGAACCCCAATAATCAGCGCGACAATGGAAGGGGCTGACGTACCAAGCAGTAGTGCAACAGGAAAGGGCAGTTGAAATTGCATTGTGACTATGGCGCTTACATAGGAACCTATGCCCATGAACGCTGCATTGGCAAGCGACAGCAAGCCGCAGGAAAGCGTGATATAGATTGAAAGCGCCATCAAACCATACACGCCAATGCTAAGCACCAGCGTGCTATAGGTATACCACCAGGATAACCAGTCCATCAGGCACTCCGGGTGGCCGAAGCGCCAAAGAGCCCCTGGGGCCTCCACATCAACATCAGAAACAGCAGCCCAAATGACAAGGCGTCCCGATATTCGCTGGATAGAAAAGTTACCGCAAAGACTTCGGCAACGCCCAAAAACAAACCACCCAGAACTGCACCGCGAACATCACCCAACCCACCAAGAATGATGGCAGCAATGCCTTTGTGTAGCATGGGTTGTCCCATAAAAGGAGAGATGGCATTGAAGGAAAGTCCGATTAAAATACCGGCCGTACCCCCCAGGGCCGCTGCAATAAAACTGGTCAAATAGAACAACCGATCGACCGGGATACCCAAGAGGGCAGCGGCGCGCGGTGATTCTGCAATGGCTCGCAAAGCTTGTCCCAGTCGAGTTCGTTTGAGAACCCAAACCATGAGCAGCATGAGTAAAACGGACAGGGTCGTGATGCCTGCCTGCAATGCGGGAATAGTGACGTTGCCCAGCTTGATGTTTTCGTCATTGAATATTTCCAGGGGAAAGCGCCAGGCTTCCGAGCCGAATATGCCCTGCGCAAGGCTGGTCATCAGAATGGCAGCGCCGATGGTGGCAATCATTGGCATCAGATGCGATGCCTGACGCTGGCGCAATCGTCTGAGAATCAATACATCAATCAATAGACCCACGAGGCCTGAAAAAGTCATCGCAACAGGGATGGCAATCCAGAAAGGCAGTGAAAACCTGGAAATCAGCAATAGCGCTGCGTAGGCCCCCAGCATGAACACGCCGCCGTGGGACAAATTGATAACCCCGAGAATGCCAAATACCAGGGTAAAGCCCAGCGCGAACAGAGCATAGACACTACCAAGGCTGATCGCGTTAACGACCTGTTGAGCGAACATACTACTTTAACAATACAAACTTGCCGTTTTTGACAATGTAGACAAAGGGCATCTGGTTGGCATCATATCCACCAGGTTTGCCGTTGTGCTGTGGTGCGGGACGAAAGGCAAATTTTCCTGTGGCGCCATCGATCTGGACATCGGGTAATGCGTCGCGCAGGGCTTGACGATCCTGTTCCAGATTCCCAGTTAGCTTGATCTTCTTTAAAGCCTCGGCAAGGATATACAGGGCATCGTATCCCTGAGCTGAAAACTGATTGGGGTCAGTCCCGAATTTTTTGCGGTAGGCTGCAATGAAATGTTGATTTTGCGTGGACGGATTTCCATCAAACCAGGGAGAACCCACAATGGTGCCTTCCGCCGCAGTTTTGGCTATCTCTACCAGTTTTGGCGAGTTGAAACCGTTGCCACCAATGAAGGAAAGCTTGATACCCAGGGTGCGGGCCTGTAGCAGAATATTCGATCCCTCTTCAGCCAGGCAAGGGCAGATGATGACGTCTGGATCGGCCGCCTTTAATTTTGTTAATTGGGCTTTGAAATCCACATCACCCTTTGCGTAAGTCTCCGTATCAACCACGGGGATATGCTGGTCCTCAAGAGCCTGTTTGAATACGTCATAGCCACTTTTTGTAAATGCGTCGTCATTGCCGTAAATGATGCCAACCTTATGGATATTCAAATGCTTGATGGCAGCTTTGAGGGTAACCGGGACTACGTCGGCTTCCATGGATGAACTGCGAAACACGTAAGGCCCAATATCTGTAATGCCGCTGGCCGTGTTGCTGGTTCCAAAGGCCACCACATGAGCCGCATTGGCAACAGGCCCAGCCGCAAACATCGAGTTGGACAGCGTTGGACCAAAGATCATCAACACCTTGTCCTGAAAAATAAGTTTTTTGTAAACGTTGATGGCCTCTTCTTTTTTGCCACGTTCATCTTCTTCGATAAAGACGATTTTGTTTCCCGAGATGCCACCCTTTGCATTGATTTCATCCTGAGCCAGGATGAAACCATTCTGAATGGGAATACCGTATTGGGATGCCGGACCTGTCAGGGCCTCAGTAAGGCCAATACGGATTTCACCAGCGGAGCTGGCCATCGAAATGGCAAGGGAAGGGATCAATAAGAGCAGAGCGGTCAAAGGATGAAGGCGCATGTGAGTTCCAGTCAGCAAAGAGGGCATTTTACCCAGTCAGACGCCCGGATAAAACCCTTTTTATGCAGAAATGCAGGCTACCGGGTTTGGCCGGGATAATGGTGGTATCATGTAAGGTTCTATTGGAGAGTAATGTCATTATGGTCGTTTACGATCTTTCCTGCCCTCTGGAACATCGATTTGAAGGCTGGTTCGAATCCGCTTCGAGCTTCGAGAGTCAGCGTGATGAGGGGCATGTTTCATGTCCGCTTTGTCATTCCAGGGAAATTACCCGGTTACCTTCAGCGCCGTATGTGCGTGGCAAGACTGAAGCTACGGTTTCCAAAGCCTCGACACAGCAGCCCATGATGATGGTCGCAGGACAATTGGTGAGCGCCCTCCGCCAGCAAGTTGTCCAACACGTGCTGGAAAATACCGAAAATGTGGGTGAGGCCTTTGCCGAAGTCGCGCGTGAGGTGCACTACGGTGAAGCGTGGGCACGCAGTATTCGCGGAGTCGCCACCCAGAAAGAACTGCAGGAACTGCACGAAGAGGGGATCGATGTGATGGTACTTGGAATTCCGGATAGCCTGGGTTCAAGGCACTAAACCACCTAACTGCACCGCGGTCATACTGATCGAACCAAGATCGATGCCACTGACCGGAAAACTGACCTTATCTTCGTTGCGTTGCAATCCAAGCACATACAGCAAAGGCAGATAGTGTTCGGGTGTGGGAACGGCACGTCGGCCATCAGCATCCAACGAATCAAGTGCGCTCAAAGCGGCATGCTCTCCCGCTAAAATGGCAGCCTTTACCCTCTGATCAAATCGCACAGCCCAGTCGTATGGGGCTGCTGCTTCTTCCCAAAGCATGAGACCCAAATGATGCACGATATTCCCGCTGCCCAGGACAAGTACACCTTCGTCTCGAAGAGGGGCAAGGCGTTGGGCGAGTCGGTAATGAAACTCTCCATCGTTTTGTGAATTGATGGAAAGCTGTACGGCTGGAATATCCGCATCAGGGTACAAATGCTTCAATACGGACCATGCGCCATGGTCAAGGCCCCATTCTTCTTCGTCCAGGCGCACGGGCAATGGGGCAAGAAGATTGGCGACGCGTCTGGCCAGTTGCGGATCGCCAGGGCAGGGGTATTGGACTTCATACAAGGCTCTGGGAAACCCGCCAAAATCATGGATCGTACGCGGTCGCACCATGGCTGTGACCGCAGTCTCGGGAATAAACCAGTGCGCAGAAATTACCAGGATTGATTTGGGTCGTGGCAGCGTTTTACCCAGCGATTGCCAGGCTTCTGTATAGCGGTTGTTCAGGAGGGCGTACATGGGATTGCCATGTCCTAAGAACAGGGTGGGCATGACCATTTTCATCAGGTGATTCTAGAGAGCTTGCAATTTTTGGGATACTGTATAAAATCACAGTCATGGAGGATGCCATGAGCCCACTTACCCCAAGACAGCAGCAAATATTGGACTGGATTCGCCAGCATATGGAAGAGGCAGGGCTACCCCCTACCAGAGCGGAGCTCTGCAACGCGATGGGGTTTCGTTCGCCCAATGCCGCTGAGGATCACCTACGCGCCCTGGCCAAAAAAGGGGCGATTGAACTTGTACCAGGATCTTCCAGAGGAATTCGTCTGGCAGATTTCGGCGGGTTGCCCCTGGTAGGCCGAGTGGCTGCAGGCTGCCCTATTCTGGCTGCTGAACATGTCGAAACTCATTACCGTGTGGATCCACAGATGTTCCGACCACAGGCCAACTATCTGTTGCGTGTGCGTGGCGAGAGCATGCGCGATGTGGGCATTTTGGACAACGATCTCCTTGCTGTTCATCAAACTGCCGTGGCCAGGAATGGCCAGATCGTTGTGGCGCGGATCGGAGAGGAGGTAACCGTAAAGCGATTCCATCAACACGGTCAACATGTGGAATTGCGCCCCGAAAACCCTGACTTTAAGCCAATCCTGCTGGACCTTCGAAAAGACCCGCTGGTCATCGAAGGTTTGGGTGTTGGCATTATTCGATCCGAATGGAGTAACTGACCATGCTTTTCCTGATTTATCCTTTTGTGTCTTTAACAGACAGCTTTCGGCGACTCTTTTCGCCCCACCGGGCTAATAATTCGGCCAAACCCTTCAATTCTGCAACAGTACATACGTTTCCTACAGCTTTTCAATCGTGGCCCGTGGGGGTTACTGAGGTGGTTTCCTCAGGTGAACAGGGTTTAGTCCCCCTGATGCCGTTTTTGGCTAGCGTAACGCGGCGAGGAAGATGGATTGTCCTGGTAAGCCCCCCTTATAGTATTCAGGCTGCGCGCCTTGCCCAGGCAGGAATCAATCCTGCCCGCTTCATGGTCGTCCGAGCCAAATCGAATGAAGGTAAATTCTGGGCAGTGCAACAGGCGCTTTGCAGTCACGATTGTGGTGCTGTATTGTTCTGGTCACAACCTCTGCTGCCCCGTCAGCGAACCAGCCTCGAGGTGGCAGCGATAGAAGGAAATAGCTCCTGCATTACATTCATAGAAACGTGTAATACATTAATTAAAAAAGAGAAAGCAGCTTGATAAACTGATTCGGAAATTAAAAAAGCCCCTCGCTGGAGGGGCTTTTACTTTGTGAAGCGAACTGCGTTTCGGGTTGCCTTTCAGGGTTCAGAGGGGCTATGAGTTTCTACCTGAACCAGGGGGCCTGTATCAGCCAGGCTTGCCGGGCGTGGCCGTGGCTTACGTCGCTGAATCGGCGGTTGTTGCACTTCTTCAGCAACAGATACAGCGCTTGCTGTCTTGCGTGTTTGAACCAGCACCAGGCCACTTTCTGCCGGTACTTCAAGAGTGGCTGTAGCTAACGACGTAGCAGGGGCAGAGACCGGCTGCTGCGTTGCCCGGACTTCCGCTACAGGTGGCGCGGGTATGTCAGGAACCGGCAGGGGCGGTTCTGGTATGGACAGGGGTACATCCGGGGCTGCTGCAACCAGATTCAGTTCAGCTTGAGGCTGGTTAAGATCCTGCTGCTTTACCGATCCCGAGGCCTGCTGGACATCATCCACAGGTTCTGTACGGGTTCTGCGACGCTGACGCGAATTTTGAAGCGCGCTCTGATCTTCGGTTATTGCAGGGGCGGTGATGATATCACCAATCGGTTTTTCATCGCCGCGATCAAACGTTGGCGCTATGGCGCCGTTAAAGGCCCGTCCTCCGCGTTCACGTCGACCACCGCGACGGCCTCGGCGGCTTCTACCCCCTTCACGAGGAACGGGAGTTCCTTCGCCAGGTGCGGCGATCGCAGCTGTCACTGGGGTTGGGGTAGCCTGAACTGCGCTATCGGGCACCAGCAACTCATTTCGTTTTGGTTCACGTTGCTGGGGCCGTTGTTTTGGCTGGCCTCGGGCTTCGTTACGCTGGGTGCGGTCTCGTCCTCCACGTGAACGGCGCCGCTCGTTTTGCTGGTCACTGCGATCAAGTCGTGCTGGTGTAGCTGGGGTGGGTGCTGTGGTGTTTGCAGAAGCAGTGCCAGGATTGCCTTTGAACCATCCCAAAATGGTGCTGAAAAAGGATTTGCGTTCGCCCTTTTGGTCAACCTGAGGGCTGCTAACTGGCACATATGTCGGCTCGGCACGCATGGGTGCAGGTTGTTGGGGAGTGATTCCACGTACGGCGGCAACCGGTTTGAGTGGAGTGGGGCCCTCGGTGCGGGGCTTGAGGTCGTTAGCTTCTTCAGGGACCTCCACCAGTTGATAACTGGTTTCAGTCAATTCCATTTGATTGGCTTCGTCATGCCGGATGCGCAACACTGAATAGTTTGGAGTTTCAAGGTGAATGTTGGGAATCAGCATTACATGTACTTTAAGGCGCGCCTCTATGGCATAAATATCGGCGCGCTTTTCGTTCAGGAGAAAAGTTGCCACATCAACGGGCACTTGGGCCCGAACGATGGCAGTGTTTTCCTTCATGGCCTCTTCCTGAAGAATCCGCAGAATATGAAGTGCAGAGGATTCTGTGTCGCGGATGAAGCCGGTGCCGTGACAACGCGGGCACGCGGTGTGGCTTGTTTCCCCCAAAGAGGGCTGAAGCCTTTGACGGGAAAGTTCGAGCAAGCCAAAGCGTGAAATTTTGCCGGTTTGAACGCGGGCCCGATCATAATGCAAGGCGTCGCGCAGACGGTTTTCCACATCGCGCTGATTGCGAGTACTTTCCATGTCAATAAAGTCAATGACGATAAGGCCACCCAGATCTCGTAATCTGAGCTGACGGGCAATTTCTTCTGCAGCTTCCAGATTGGTATTCAGGGCGGTCTGCTCGATATCTGCACCACGTGTAGCTCTTGCTGAGTTGACATCGACTGAAACCAGGGCCTCAGTGTGGTCAATTACAATGGCTCCGCCCGAAGGGAGGGTTACCTCCCGCCGGTAAGCGGTTTCGATTTGATGTTCGATCTGGAAGCGTGAAAACAGCGGCACATCATCATGGTAGAGCTTGACCTTATGAACATTGGCCGGCATGACGTGGCTCATGAACTGGAGCGCTTGCTCGTATATGGATTCTGTGTCAAACAGGATTTCGCCGATGTCCGGTTGAAATAAGTCACGAATGGCGCGAATTACCAAACTGCCTTCCTGATAGATCAGGAAGGGACCATTTTGCCCATGGGATGCTGCTTCGATGGCGTTCCAGAGTTGCAGCAGATAGTTCAGATCCCATTGCAGTTCTTCGACTGATCGACCGATACCTGCGGTACGGGCAATCAAAGACATGCCGCTGGGCACTTCAAGTTTGGCCAGGACATCGCGCAATTCGGCGCGTTCGTCACCTTCGACGCGGCGGGAGACGCCTCCGCCACGTGGATTATTGGGCATCAGGACCAGATAGCGGCCGGCAAGACTGATAAAAGATGTTAAGGCGGCACCCTTGTTACCGCGTTCATCCTTATCAACCTGGACAATGAGCTCCTGGCCTTCTTTGAGAAGGCTCGCAATACGGCCACGCGAAAACTCTCCGTCTTCGTTTTGCAGGTAGGTGCGAGAAATTTCCTTAAAAGGCAAGAAGCCGTGACGATCAGTGCCGTAATCTACAAAAACTGCTTCCAGGGAGGGTTCTACCCTGGTGATGACGGACTTGTAAATGTTGCTTTTGCGTTGTTCCTTGCCGGAGTATTCGATGTCGAGATCGATCAGTTTTTGACCGTCGACAATGGCAACCCGGAGTTCTTCAGGGTGGGTTGCGTTAAACAGCATGCGCTTCATAATGGACCCCCGCGCGCTTGGGCTTCGGGAGGACAAAACCGAACTACGCTCGCGCATCGGGCGCGGGCAGAATAAAGTTATAGGGCCTTCAAGTAACCAAAAATGTCAGACTCTCTATTCGATGGCTTAATCGGTGTTGTCGTCATCACCCTGCTTAGGCAGGGTGGAAAAATCAGATGATGCTTTCAGCGCGCAACTAACTTACTATCGCTACTTTTTGGTGAGCGAAATTAACCGGTTGTGACCTATTGTCAATCGCCCGGAAGTTTGCCGGGATGGTTTCCCGGGATGTCACACTGAATCCGGGGTTATCGAGTCTGTCAGGGCGGGTGATGTTAACCCGGATATCCAGGCCGCTTAATGAAGCGACCCCTAATAGACTCAATAACTTACGATTATAAATTAAATGTTCTCATTGCGCAAAACTTCTGTTATTTGGGAAGAAATCGACGAAGACGCTGACAATCAGCGCATCGACAATTTTCTGCTCAACCTGCTCAAAGGTGTTCCCAAAAGCCACATATACCGAATTCTTCGGAGCGGAGAGGTGAGGGTCAATAGTGGTCGGGTGGATGCCACGTACCGTCTCAAAATTGGCGACCGGGTGCGAATTCCACCGGTTCAGGTGGCGCCAGCCAAATCCGGCAGCATAAATGCCCCGAAATGGGGCGCCGTACCCCTGACTGAAGTGATCCTGTACGAAGACGAAGGCTTGCTGGCGCTTAACAAGCCAGCGGGTGTGGCCGTGCATGGAGGGAGTGGCATCAGCATCGGGGTGATAGAGCAACTCCGCGCGGAACGGCCCAAAACGCGATTTTTAGAATTGGTACATCGCCTGGACCGCGATACCTCCGGCATTCTGTTGGTGGCTAAAAAACGCAGTATGTTGCTTGCCATGCACGAGATGTTACGAACAGGCGCCATGGACAAGCGTTATCTGGCTCTGGTGCGTGGCCAGTTCAAGGAAGAAAAGAAAATCGTCAAAGCCGGTTTGCACAAATTTCTCACAGAATCCGGTGAACGCCGCGTCATGGTCCGTGACGACGGCAAGGTATCGCAGACAATTTTTCGGCGCAGGCAGCGATTTCAGGGAGTCACACTGCTAGAAGCCCAGTTAATGACCGGGAGAACTCACCAGATTCGTGTGCATTTGGCCCATTTGGGTTATCCAATTGCCGGAGATGACAAATATGGGGACTTCGTCTGGAACAAGGGATTGGCCAAGCAGGGCTTGAAACGCATGTTTTTGCACGCTGCATCGCTGCGCTTTATCCATCCTGTACAAGAAACGCCGCTGGTGATGGAGGCGCCACTGCCCCCGGATCTTGCACAATTTCTTGAACGCTTGCCCCCGTTTACCCATGCGCTATGACCTGATTGTTTTTGATTGGGATGGCACCATCATGGATTCGGCGGCATTGATTGCTGAAACCATGATAGCGGCCTGTACCCAAATGGGTCTGCCGACCCCTTCGGCCGAACAAGCAAGGCACGTCATAGGGATGGGCATGATTGAGGCTATCCAGCACGTAGCACCTGACTTGCCATCAGAACAACTTCCGAAGCTCCTCAATAATTACCGGGCCCACTATCTTCCCAGAGAGAAAGCGCTCAGGCCTTTCGATGGAATCGCCCAGCTTTTGCAGTCTCTGGATAAAGCAGGGCATTTGCTGGCGGTTGCCACTGGAAAACCCAGGGTGGGGTTGGAGAGAGGGTTGGAGGCGACCGGATTCAGGAAGCATTTCGTGGCCTCACGGTGCGCGGATGAGAGCCGTCCCAAGCCTGATCCTGACATGCTATTGCACTTGATTGAAATTACCGGGACTGTTGCAGAACGTACGCTGATGATCGGGGATACTTCACACGACCTTTTAATGGCGCACAATGCGGGAGTGGACGCAGCAGCGGTAACCTATGGAGCCCAGCCCCGTTTATTTCTGGAACAGCACCCAGCGCGGGTGGTAGTGGACAGTGTGTCAGAACTGGCGCGCTGGCTGGATGATCAGGGGTGATCAGTTTTAGAGGCCACGGGATTCACAATCACGCCCTCTCGTACTGAGTCGGAAGGGTTGGTGATGACTCGTTCATTTTCGTCAAGTCCGGTAATGATTTCAACAGTGGTGCCAAAATCACGTCCGGTAGTGACGGGTTTCAAATGAATGTGATTGCTCTGGTCTATTACGGCAACCCTGGTGCCATCGGCACGCACGATCAGTGTGTTGGATGGCAGGATGATTACCGGATTATCCAGTTTTAAGGTGAAATGTGCTTCAGCATAGCTGCCAGATGCCAACACATGCTGGTCATTTGGAATCCTGATCTCTGTCAAAAGGGTTTTGGAACTGGGATCCAATGCTCCAGCGCTGCGCGCTACCTTGGCTGTAAAGGCGCGCCCCGGGTATTCGCTCAGTAAAATGGAAACAGGCATGTCGTCGTGGATAAATCGGGCCTGGCTTTGCGGAACGTTGACAAACAGGCGCAGGGGATTGGTTGATGACACGCGATACAGCCAGCCATTGGGATCCGGACTGTTGGCGGTAACCAGTTGCCCCTTTTCCACGTTACGGTAGGTAATGCGGCCCTCAAAAGGCGCGGTGACCCGTTCAAAAGCCTGGCTTTCGCGATAGCGCCTAACATCAGCTTCATTGGCATGGACTTCTGCAATTCGAGCTTGCATCTGGGCTTCTTGTTCATCAACGACTTGTTGGGACAGGAATTTCCTGGTGAGAAGTTCCTTGGACCGATTCAGGGTCGTGATGGCGATTTGCAGGTTTGCCCGTGCAGATGCCAGTGCCGCTTCTGCATGGGCAAGGTTTTGATCTACTTCGGGGCTATCGATAATGAGCAACAATTGCCCTTCCTTAACCTCTGCACCAATATCCACACTCCATTGTTTGACGTACCCGCTGGCACGCGCGTAAATTTGGGTTTCTCTCACCGGTTGCAAAGTGCCAGGCAAAACCAGTTCAGATTCAGGTTTGCCGCGCGTAGCGGCAACAAAGGTCACTGAGGGCATGGGTGTGACCATGGGGCGTGGTGCGTTATTGGTAATGCCATACCGGTTGACCAATCCGATAATCAACAGAATCAGGAGCACGACTGTTACGGTTGCAATCGGCTTTAAAGCTAGCCGCAATCGTTGTTGAATCGTTGTGTACAGGCTTGATGGGTTTGGATTTTCAGGTGGTTTCATGAGATGCCTGTGAGTTATCAGATCGGGTCAGCGTGAGCGCTGACTGCATCAAAACGATAGCCTTTGCGGATCATGGATTCTTTGACCCAGGCAAAAACTACCGGCACAAATACCAGCGTAGCAAGTGTGGCAACTAGAAGGCCACCAATCACTGCACGTCCTAGGGGAGCATTTTGTTCGCCGCCTTCACCTAGCCCAAGTGCCATGGGCACCATCCCGATCAACATTGCAGCGGCTGTCATCAACACCGGGCGTAATCGGGTAAAGCCGGCTTCCAGTGCGGCTTTTACAGGATCTGCGCCGGTGTGCATGCAATCATTGGCAAATGTGACGACCAGAATGCTATTGGCCGTGGCTACCCCCAAACTCATGATTGTACCCATGAGGGATGGCACGCTAAATGGGGTAGCTGTGACAAATAATATCCAGACGACCCCACATAGCGCTCCAGGCAAGGCTGTGATGATGATGAAAGGATCTGTCCAGGACTGAAAGTTAACGACCATCATGAAGTAGATCAGCGCCGCGGCAAAAATGATGCCGAGCCCCAGGCGCATGAACGCATGATTCATGCTTTCTGCCTGTCCCCTCATAACGAGACGGGTGCCGGGGGGTAACCTGGGAGCCATGTCGTCGACGACTTTCTGGATGTCTGAAGAGAGGGAGCCAAGATCCCGATCCTGGACGTTTGCGTAAATGTCGAATACAGGTTGAACATCATAATGGCTGATGACGGCTGGAGTTTCACGCCGTTCAATCGTGGCTATATTGCTTAGTGGTTCGGTGGCCACCCCCCCTTTTCCTGGTAACGGCATATTCATGATCTGGTCGATCGATGAGATTTCCGATTGGGGGGTCTGTATTGCAATTGGATAACCTACACCGGTTTTCGGATCTGGCCACAAGTTATAGGAGATGACCGAACTGGAACTCAAGCCGATCAGAACGTTATTGGCTGCATCGCGTTGAGTCATACCGAGGTCGGCGGCACGGTTTCTGTTGACGTTGACCTGCAGTAGTGGAGCATTGCTGATCTGATGCCTGTGCACGTCTGCCGCTCCTGGAATCGCGGCAATGCGTGTCTCGAGCTCCTGCGCTAGAGCCGGGATTTTGGGGTCAAAACCGGCAATCTGAACGTCGATGGGGGCGGGCAGGCCGAAGTTAAGAATCTGGCTGACGATGTCTGCAGGCTGGAAGAAAAAGCTGACCCCCGGGAATCGTTTTGGCAGTTCGCTACGTAAAAAGCGTACATAATCCGGTGTACGTTCATGGTGATCAGGTTTGAGGGAAATCAGGATTTCGCCATCGGCTGAGCTGATCGTCGGAGTATCAGTAAATGCCAGATTCACGGATTGTGGTAAACCGATATTGTCCAGAATCAGGTCACGGTCACGATCCGGAATCAGTTGGCGCAAAACATCTTCCACTCTCCCATAGAGCGCCTCAGTTTCCTCCAACCGGGTTCCTGCTGGTGCTGTCACATGGATACGAATCTGCCCTGCATCCACGGTGGGGAAAAAATCGCGACCAACAAAAGGAATCAAAGCCAACGTGGCCAGTACGATGAAGCCAAAAGTCACAATAACGTTGCGGCGGTGATTGAGACAGGCTTTCAAGGCGCTCATGTATAGGGTACGAAAACGCTCGAAGGCAGCTTCAAAACGCTGATGATAGCCCGGACTGACATGCGCATGACCCGCGTCAAGTTCCTTGGGTAGCAGGTATTTAACCATGACCGGAACCAGGGTGCGCGACAGCGCCCAGGAAGCCATCATGGCATACACCACAGCCAAAGCCATGGGGGTGAACAGGAATTTGGCAGGCCCGTTAAGAAACAATACAGACACAAATACGATGCAAATGGAAAGCGTGGAAACCAGTGTGGGCACGAAAATCTGGCGCGCCCCCATCAAAATGGTCTCCTCGATTGGTTTGCCCAGTTTGGCGTTGCGGTGGACGTTTTCAATTTCCACTGTAGCGTCATCCACCAGAATACCTACCGCGAGGGCGAGGCCGCCCAGCGTCATGATGTTGAAGGTCTCTCCAGTGGCATAGAGAATGATCAGGGAGGACAGGATCGAGAGGGGAATTGAAATCACCACAATAAACGTGCTACGAAGGCTGCCCAAAAAAAGGAGGATCATGCCCGCAGTCAACAGTGCTGCGATGAACCCTTCAGCGACAACGCCTTTGATGGCTGCTTTAACGAACAGGGATTGATCAAACAGCTCGGTTATCTGAATGTCGGGATACTGGGCACGCAATCCGGGCAGGATGTCCTTGATGCTGGCCACCACATCCAGTGTTGAGGCTTGCCCCGTTTTGAGGACGGTCAGCAGGGCACCACGATGTCCTTCGCTACGAACCACATTGGTTTGAACCCCAAAGCCGTCACGGACATGTGCTACATCCCTTATATAGATCCAGGAATTGCCTACCCGTTTGATGGGAACATCATTGAGCGCTTCAATGTTGGAGGGGTTCATATTCATGCCGACGATATAGTCGGTTGTTCCGACTTTGGCATCCCCTGTTGGCAAACTCAGATTCTGGTTCACCAATGCATTGTTGACGTCGTCAGCACTGACTCCCTTGGCCATCATGGCGGCGGGGTCGAGATCCACCTGGATTTGGCGCGGTTTGCCCCCATAGGGGAGGGCCAGGCGCGCGCCCCTGACCGGAGCAATTGCAGTGCGGATGCGGTAGATGCCAAAGTCGTAAAGCTGTGACTCGGAGAGCTTGTTGCTGGACAGGGACATCTGAAGGATCGGAACGCTTGAAGCTTCATATCGCAGTATCAACGGGGGTACGGTACCGAGCGGCATGCGGCGGATGATGGTTTGCGAAATGGACACCACCTGGGCCACGGCTTCGGCAATCTTTACATTTGGCTGGAAGTACACCTTGATGACGGCAGCACCATTGACCGTCTGCGATTCCATGGCCCTTACATCGTTGACCCCGGAAGACAGCGCATATTCGCTGAAAGTCGTAATGTATTTTTCCATCTGGGAGGGCGGTAAGCCGTTGTAATTCCAGATGACGCTTACGACGGGGATATCGATATTTGGGAATATGTCCGTGGGCGTGTTTCGAATCGAAACAATCCCAAGCAACAGAATCAGAATTGCAGCGACAACAAAAGTATAAGGGCGCCTAAGCGCCAGTCTTACAAGCCACATGAGAGGTCAGGGAGGGTCTATACAGACGATAGTTGACTCATTCTAACATGCGGCCTGAAACAAAAAAACGGCTGGTTTGCGATCCAGGGAATGTCGTGATGCGTGCCGCCACTGCGCGATGCTGGCTGTGTGAATGAGCTGACGGGGGCTGGTTAAATCCTGTGCCACGCATAGCATTGAACCCGGATTAAGGGCTTCCAGCAAGGCGGTAAGCAACACTGTATTACGGTAAGGCGTTTCAATGAAGATTTGGGTTTCGCGCTCAATGCGTGAGCGATTTTCCAACTGCAGAATGCAGTTGCGTCGTTTTGCAGTGTCTTTGGGCAGGTAACCATGGAAGGCAAAACGTTGTCCTTCAAGCCCCGAAGCCATCAACGCCAGCAGGATCGAAGATGGACCGATCATTGGAACTACAGTAAAGCCCTGTTGATGGGCAAGGCGCACCAATCGGGTGCCGGGATCGGCTACCGCCGGGCACCCTGCTTCAGACATCAATCCCACATCAAAGCCCGCTCTTAGTGGTTCAAGTAAGGGGGCGATTTTATCTTCCGGGGTATGTTCATTGAGCATTGCCATGTGAATTGATGCCAACGGCGTTGGGTGCGCAAATTCCTTGAGGATGCGACGCGCTGTTTTGGCCTCTTCAACAACGAAATGATTGAGGGTTCTGACCGTTTCCACCACCCTGTTCGGAAGCTGTTCCAATCCGTCCATATCAGTAAGAGGTACGGGGATCAGGAACAGGCGACCGCGGCCTGGGGGTCTATTGGGAGAGTTCATGGATTTTGCAGCTCGTTCATGGGAATGGGTTGACGTCTGAGCTTAAAAGTTGTCATTGTAGCGGCATGACGATCGGGTACGGAATGGATGCACTAGCGGTAGGTGTGGGTGGCGCGCTGGGCGCCTGGCTGCGCTGGGGTTTGTCGGTGGTCCTCAATGCCTGCCTGCCTCGTTTGCCATTGGGAACCCTGGCCGCTAATTTGCTGGGTGGTTTTATGATGGGAGTGATCAGTGAGGGGTTGTTGCTTCACTGGGTTCCGGATTTTTTGCGCTTGTTGCTTCTGACAGGCTTTCTGGGAGGTTTGACCACATTTTCCACGTTTTCGGCTGAAGTCGTGAACAGCTTCCGCCACGGGCGACCGGCTTTTGCCATTCTTGAAATCCTGCTTCATACAGGGGGTTCACTGGGACTGACCTGGTTTGGAATCGTGACGACTCGTGCCCTGTTGGGGTAATCGTCAAAATGTCAGGGGATCTCGATTCCTTCATGATGAAGCATGGTCGTCAAGCGAATCAGTGGTAATCCGATCAGTGCAGTTGGATCGTCGCTTTTAACCCATTCCACCAGTGTTATGCCCAAAGTTTCGATACGCCCGCTTCCCGCGCAGTCATAGGGTTGATCAGCTTTCAGGTAGCGTTCGATCTCTCTATCGGAAAGTGTCCGGTAGCGAACTGTTGATACTACAATATCCTGCTGTATCTGACCTGTCCTGGCATTTAAAAGACACAGTGCGGTATGAAATGCCACCTCCTGACCGCTTGCCTGCTGCAGTTGGCGGACGGCGTTGGCGTGATTGCCGGGTTTTCCTATCAGACGTCCCTGCAACAGAGCGATTTGATCGCTTCCCACAATCAGGGCATGGGGGTGCATTTCGGCAATCTTGCGTGCTTTGGCTTCGGCGAGGCGCCTGCAGGTAGCAAGCGGAGTTTCATTTGGTAATGGGGATTCGTTCAGTTGAGGGGCAACGGCTTTAAAAGGCAAACACAAACGGGAAAGCAATTCACTTCGATAGGGCGAGCCGGAAGCTAAAACCAGAGAAGGCATGGAACAACCCCACGTTTTTACAGACTGCATACTATAGCAAGGTCTGCAAAAACCTCGTTAAGTCTTTGACAATATGGGAAAGAAGCACTAGAATGCCCGCCTTATGTTTGAACCATCCATCCTGGATCCGGTGCGCTTTACTGCACAGGGCGAAGTTGTTGAAGGCCACGGTTTTCCGGGGGGTCTTAAGCGTCTGAAGGGAGTACTTTTTTCAGACGAAGGCGAATTTCATTTCCGCATCGCGGGTGGAAAGGGCCCCGATGGGGCCCCTATGATCACGATTCATCTGGATGGATGGGTCATGCTGACCTGCCGCCGCTGTTTGGAAGGTGTTCCCTTTACTCTGAATATCGATGATCGGATTGTCATGGTCAAGGAAGAGGCCGCACTGCCTGATCTGGAAGACGAAGAAGCGGGAATCGACGCGATTGTGCAGCCGGAGCGGCTTAATGTAACGGAATTGTTGGAGGAAGAAATTCTATTGGCGCTGCCACTGGCACCTTGTCATCACGAAGGGGAGTGTGGCGCCAACCGTCAGTTGGCCCAGCACAAACGGGAAAGCCCGTTTGCGGCTTTAGTAAAACTGAAGCCATCTTCCAGCTTATAATTAACTAACCGGGTCCAAGTGGCCCGATTCGAAGGAGTAGCAGCATGGCAGTCCAACAAAATAAAAAGTCACCGTCCAAGCGGGGCATGCATCGAGCCCATGATTTTCTGGGTAAACCACCTCTTGCTACCGAGCCAACTACGGGCGAAGTGCATCTGCGGCATCACATTAGCCCCAACGGCTTTTATCGTGGCAAGAAAGTGGTTCGGACCAAAAGCGACCAGTAATTCTTTTTTCACTGCTGTCATTCCCGACGCGTTAGCGTGAACATCACTATTGCAGTCGACGCCATGGGCGGGGATTACGGACCTGAAATCACCGTACCGGCAGTGCTTGATCTGCTGGATCGTGATCGTGATATATCCGTCATTCTGGTTGGCGTGCCAGGGCTGATTGAAGAGGCCCTTCGTCAAAGTCAGTCTTCCCGACCACCACGCCTCCAGATCCTGGCCGCGACTGAGGTTGTTGCCATGGACGAACCCCCTGCGCAAGCACTCAAAAATAAAAAAGACTCCTCAATGCGCGTGGCCATAAATCTGGTCCGTGATGGAGGCGCTGCATGCTGTGTCAGTGCCGGCAATACCGGCGCGTTAATGGCGACTGCGCGATTCGTCCTGAAAATGATGCCAGGCATTGAACGTCCCGCCATTGCCACGACACTGCCCACAATCAATGGCCATGTCTACGTTCTGGATTTGGGTGCTAACGTGGATTGTAATGCCGAGCATCTTTATCAGTTTGGCATCATGGGTTCTATATTGGCCTCTGCTGTGGATGGTAAGGAACGCCCTAGTGTTGGATTGCTCAATATCGGCCATGAGGCCATCAAGGGAAGTGAAGTCATCAAACAGGCCGCCGAATTGCTCAGAAACTCGCCCATCAACTTTCACGGTAACGTAGAAGGCGACGATATTTACCGTGGTACCGTGGACGTGGTAGTTTGTGACGGATTTGTAGGCAATGTTGTACTAAAAACTTCAGAAGGGCTGGCCTGGATGATGAGCCAGATCATTCGTCGCGAATTTAACAAAAATCTTATGAGTCGCCTGGCGGCGCTGATTGCCTTACCCGTTCTTAACAGGTTTCGGCGCCACATGGATCCACGTCAATACAATGGGGCGAGCCTGTTGGGTCTTAAAGGGTTAGTCGTCAAGAGTCATGGCGGTGCCGATGCCTATGCTTTTCGACATGCGCTGCAATATGCAGCTTCTGAAGTTCGTAGCAACGTACTAGGGCGCATCGAAGCCTCAGTTATGCAACTGGAACCATCCATCTGATGATTTATTCGAAAATCGTGGGGACTGGCAGTTATACCCCTGAAAGCATCCTGACCAATCAGGACCTGGAAAAAATCGTTGAAACCAACGATGCGTGGATTCAGTCCCGCACCGGGATCAAGCAACGTCATGTGCGCGCCGAAGGCGAGCTTACCAGCGACCTGGCCCTGCATGCAGCAGAGCGCGCCATGGCTGTAGCTGGCGTTGCGCCTTCTGATCTGGATTTGCTTATCGTGGCAACGACCACACCGGACATGGTTTTTCCCAGCACCGCCTGCTTTCTTCAGGCCAAACTGGGAATGACTGGCGGGGCTGCCTTTGATGTTCAGGCCGTTTGTACAGGTTTTGTATATGCGTTGGCCATTGCCGACAAATTCATCAGGAGCGGCACTTCGAAATGTGCCCTGGTGGTTGGGGCCGAGACGTTTACCAATCTTTTGGACTGGAGCGATCGCAACACCTGTGTCCTGTTTGGAGATGGCGCCGGTGCCGTTGTTTTACAACCCGCTGACAAGCCGGGTGTTTATTCCACGCACCTGCATTCGGATGGCCGTTATGCAAACAAGTTATTCGTACCCGGTTCGGTTTGCGGCGGTAAGGTAACCGGTTCACCTACCGTAAAAATGGATGGTGGCTCTGTATTCAAGTTTGCCGTCAAGGTGCTGGATCAGGTTTGCCGTGAAGCCCTGGAAGCCAATCACCTGACTGTTTCTGATGTGGACTGGCTGATTCCTCATCAAGCCAATATTCGGATCATCGAATCTACGGCCAACAAGATCGGAATCGATAAAAGCCGGGTCATCGTGACCGTGGGGAGCCATGGCAACACCTCGGCTGCCTCCATACCACTGGCCCTTGATCTGGCAGTACGCGATGGTCGCATCAAGCCAGGTCAGAATGTTCTGCTTGCAGGGGTGGGGGGTGGTTTTACCTGGGGCTCGGCCTTGATAAGGATGTAAAGGTTACTACTGATGACATTTGCTTTTGTATTTCCGGGACAGGGATCGCAATCGATAGGCATGATGCAAGGCTACGGCAACTTGCCCCAGATTCGTTCCACCTTTGACGAAGCATCAACCATTCTTGGACAGGACTTGTGGGCTTTGGTAACACAGGGATCTGAAGAAGAACTGGCCTTGACTGTCAATACGCAACCGGTCATGTTGGCTGCGGGAGTGGCTGTTTATCGAGCATGGCTTGCGGGTGGCGGAAGAGCGCCACAATGTGTTGCCGGCCACAGTCTGGGTGAATTTACTGCGTTGGTCGCGGCAGGTAGCCTGCGCTTTCAGGATGCAGTCAGGTTGACGCGTTTTCGTGCAGAAGCCATGCAGAAGGCTGTTCCACAGGGCATTGGGGGTATGGCGGCGATTCTGGGCCTGCCCGATGAAGACGTGCGTGAAGCGTGTCGTGAAGCAGCAGGCGCTGAAGTACTGGAACCGGCCAATTTTAATTCACCAGGGCAGGTGGTGATTGCCGGTCATCGGGTGGCCATAGAACGCGGCGTGGAGGCGGCCAAAGCGCGTGGGGCCAAGCGAGCCTTAACGTTGGCAATGAGCGTGCCGTCCCACTGTTCACTAATGAAACCTGCGGCTTTGCTGCTTGAACAGTACCTTTCTGAAATTTCGCTGCTAGAGCCGTCGATTCCAGTTATTCACAATGCCACCGTGATCGAAGCGCATACTCCGGATGAGATCCGCGCAGCATTGGTTCAACAGCTCTACAGCCCGGTTCGTTGGGTGGAAACCATCCGGGCCATGGGGTCCCGCAGAATCACCCAGATCGTTGAATGCGGACCCGGCAAAGTACTGGCCCCTCTTGTCAAACGGATTCAACCGGATATCCAGGGGCTGGCCCTAAACGATGCTGCGGCATTGATTGCGGCACGCGATATTCTGGTGTAAAGGAGAAGGACATCATGTTGAAAGGGCAGGTGGCTCTGGTGACGGGTGCCAGCAGGGGGATCGGTCAAGCAATAGCAAGGGAGCTGGCCAGGCAGGGGGCTACAGTTGCGGGTACCGCGACAGCACAGGCGGGCGTAGAGGCAATCGAGTCCACGCTGCAAGCCGTCAGTGGAACGGGTGCCGGGTTTATCCTGAACGTTAAAGACAGTGCAGGCATTCTTGCCACGGTAGAAGCGGTCAAGACGCGCTTCGGTGCTATTGGCATTCTGGTCAATAACGCGGGCGTGACGCGAGACATGCTGGCCATGCGTTTACGTGACGAAGAATGGGACGAGGTATTGGATACCAATTTAAAATCGGTATTCCAACTGTCTCGCGCCGTCATGCGGGATATGATAAAAGCCAAAAACGGCCGCATTATCAACATTGGCTCGGTTGTTGGGGCCACTGGAAATGCAGGCCAAAGCAACTATGCTGCCGCCAAGGCGGGTCTTGTGGGTATGACCAAGTCCATGGCGCGTGAGTTGGGAAGCCGTGGCGTAACGGTAAACTGCGTTGCGCCCGGATTCATTGAAACCGACATGACAAGCGGACTGGAAGATTCACAACACCGGGCCCTGCTGGCCTCGATCCCGATGGGGCGCCTTGGCCAGCCAGAAGATGTGGCTTATGCGGTAGCCTACCTTGCCTCTCCCAGGGCGGCTTATGTCACGGGAGCCACACTCCATATTAACGGTGGCATGTCGATGATTTGAGAGCACCTGCCGTCAGGCAGGTGATTCGGAGGGCGTGATCTGCTACACTACGCCTGTTTTTTTTGGTACATCATATAAAGAAGGACCTTATCAAATGTCAAATATTGAACAGCGAGTCAAGAAAATCGTTTCGGAACAACTGGGCGTCAAGGAAGAGGAAATCCAGAACTCGTCGTCCTTTGTGGATGACCTGGGGGCTGACTCGCTCGATACCGTTGAACTGGTTATGGCTTTGGAGGAGGAATTCGAATGCGAAATCCCTGATGAAGAAGCCGAGAAAATTACCACCGTTCAACAAGCCATTGATTATGTTAATAACCACCTCAAGTCGTAATCCGTAGTCAGAATGATTTGGCATGGGCAGACACTTTGTCTGCCCTTCTGACTTTTATGGGAGCGCCATTCGCATGTCACGCCGTCGAGTAGTGGTTACTGGACTGGGGATCATCTCCCCGGTTGGGAATACGGTTTCTGAATCCTGGGCAAATATAACTGCTGGAAAATCCGGAATTGGCCGTATCACCCGCTTTGACCCCACCAACTTTCCAAGCCAGATCGCCGGTGAAGTCAAAAATTTTAATCCGGCCCAGTTTCTTAATCCGAAAGAAGTCCGACGCATGGATGTTTTCATTCATTTCGGGCTGGTGGCGGCAATGGAAGCTCTTAAGGATGCTGGTGTCGAAGCGCACCCCGGCTATGCCGAACGCGCCGGCGTTTGTATAGGTTCTGGCATTGGCGGCCTGCCAATGATTGCGGATACGCACTCCGCCTATCTGGAAGGAGGGGTGCGCAAGATTTCCCCTTTCTTCATTCCAGGCAGCATCATCAACATGATTTCGGGCAACCTGTCTATCATGTATGGCCTCAAAGGTCCCAATCTTGCACTTGTCACCGCCTGCACTACCGGCAATCACAGCATTGGTGAGGCAGCTCGCCTCATTGAGTACGGTGATGCCGACGTCATGGTGGCCGGTGGCGCAGAATCAGCTGTACATCCTCTGGGTATCGGGGGCTTTTGTGCGGCGCGCGCTCTTAGTACCCGCAATGATCAGCCTGAAGCGGCAAGTCGTCCATGGGACAAGGATCGCGACGGATTTGTAATGGGCGAGGGAGCGGGAGTACTGGTTTTGGAAGAACTCGAACATGCCAAGGCAAGAAACGCCAAAATCTACTGCGAATTGTCCGGTTATGGGATGAGTGCCGACGCGCATCACATCACGGCCCCGCCCGAAGACGGTGATGGTGCCCGCCGCAGCATGATCAATGCGTTGAAAAACGCACGTCTTAATCCGGACCAGGTGGACTACATCAATGCCCATGGCACGTCCACGCCGCTTGGTGATCTTGGTGAAACCATTGCTGTAAAACGTACTTTTGGCGATCATGCCAAAAAAGTTGCTGTCAGCTCAACCAAGTCCATGACCGGACATCTTTTAGGTGCCGCAGGCGGGATTGAAGCCGTTTTTGCTGTACTGGCCATTCACAATAACATGGCGCCGCCCACCATCAATCTGGATCACCCCAGCCCGGACTGCGATCTGGACTATGTGCCAAACGTGGCACGATCAATGAAAATTGACGTGGTACTTTCCAATTCCTTTGGTTTTGGCGGAACCAACGGCACCCTGATTTTCCAGCGCCTGATCTAAATCAGGAACGTGCTACGCCCGATCCTTACCGTCCTGGTCGTAGCGCTGGTTTTCTGGCTGGCGATCTTTGCGTTGTATCCACTGCGTTTGCCAGTAATTCCCTTTGCCTATGATCTCAAATCAGGTAACTCACTGCGCTCTGTGGCTCATGATCTCAAGGATCAAGGGGTGTTATGGGAGCCCTGGACTTTTACCCTGGTGGGGCGCTTATTGGGGCAGCAGGGCAAAATCAAAGCGGGCAGCTACGAATGGAGTGAATCGTTATCTGCATTGCAGTTGCTTAATCGGATTACCCGGGGCGACAGCGTTCAGAGCGAGATCAAGCTTATCGACGGGACGAATTTTAATCAGTTCAGGGCATTGTTGGACAGTAACGAGGATTTGCGCCATTTAACCCACAACCTGACTGAACAGGATATTCTGAAACTACTGGGCGTGAATGAATCAGCGGCAGAGGGTCAGTTTTTTCCGGACACCTATTTTTTCAACAGGGGAGGGTCTGATCTGGACATCATGAAACGAGCCCATCAGGCCATGGTGCAACGGGTAAACACCGTCTGGAGCCATCGCGCAGAAGGTTTGCCTTATGATAATCCCTATCAGGTCTTGATCATGGCTTCCATTATTGAAAAAGAAACGGGCAAGGCTGACGAGAGGCCAATGGTTGCAGCCGTGTTTATAAACCGGCTTCGTCTTGGCATGAAACTGCAAACGGACCCGACCGTAATTTACGGCATGGGCAGTCGGTTTGATGGCAATGTTCGCAAGCATGATCTGCAAACTGATACACCCTACAATACCTATACCCGGCCAGGCCTTCCACCCACCCCTATTGCCATGCCGGGTATGGCCGCACTTGAGTCGGCTGTGCACCCTGTCAGTTCCAAAGCACTTTATTTTGTCGCCAGGGGCGATGGGAGCCACCAGTTTTCTGAAACACTCGAGGATCATAATAAGGCTGTCGTAAAATACCAACTTAAACATCACGGATCATGACAAAAGGCAAATTCATTACCCTCGAGGGGATCGATGGAGCCGGTAAAAGCACCCATCTCAACCCCATTGCCGAGTGGGTACGTGCGCGCGGACATACTGCGATGATTACCCGTGAGCCCGGGGGTACGCCGCTGGGCGAGTCGTTGCGGCAGCTTTTGCTGCATCAGACCATGGATCCAGACACTGAAGCGCTGGTCATGTTTGCAGCACGCCGCGAACATATCATCAACGTCATCAAGCCAGCGTTGCAACAGGGCATTTGGGTCATCAGCGATCGGTTCACCGATGCGAGCTTTGCTTATCAAGGGGGAGGGCGAGGGGTGTCGCTGGAGCATCTTCGTTACCTGGAATCCTGGGTTACGGCAGAAACCCGTCCTGATGTTACCCTGCTGTTTGATTTGGATCCTGTCGAAGCACATAAACGGGTTATCAAAGGAACGCCACACCCCGATCGATTCGAGAGAGAGCAGGATGTCTTTTTCCACAAGGTGCGCGCCGCCTATCTTGCGCGTGCCGCTGCCGAACCCCAACGATTTCAGATTCTGGATTCCAGCCAGAAGCCTGACGCTATTTTTGCGCAGATCCAGTCGGCCCTCAGTGCTTTGATTGCATGATTTATCCCTGGCAGACTTCGCTGTTTTCTCAACTCATCAGTCGGCGGGCCAAGCTACCGCATGCATTACTTATTCAAGGCTGTGCAGGCCTGGGTAAAACTGATTTCGCGAAGTATCTGGCGCAAAGCTTGCTGTGTGAAACTCCACAAAATGGGGGTGAGGCCTGTGGGGAATGCCCGGCTTGCAGGTGGTTTGAAGCCGGGCATCATCCCGATTTTCGCTGGGTCAGTTTGCAGGAAGAGGAAGCAAATGACGACGAGCCCCTTACTGGCGAGGGCAAAACCAAAAAAGCCCCCACCCAGATAACGGTGGATGCTGTTCGCGGGCTGTCTGGATTCATGGCAACCAGTACCCATCGTCAGGGTTTGCGAATCATTTTAATCGCGCCTGCCGATGCCTTGAATGTGCACGCTGCCAACGCCCTGCTCAAAATGCTTGAAGAGCCGTTACCAGGTACGCTCTTTTTGTTGGTTAGCAATGAGGGAGGCAGACTGGCGCCAACGATCCGCAGTCGCTGCCAGAGGGTATTGGTTAATCCACCCACGGCTGCCGACTCTCAATCCTGGCTGGCGCAACAAGGGGTCGAACAACCGCAATTATTCCTGGCGCTGGCAGGGGGAGCACCGTTGGAAGCGATGCGATTGGCAGCTCAGGATACCGGTATGCGAACCAGCTTGCTAAGGCAGTTATCCAGGCGCGACAGTTCACTGAGCCAGCTATCCGAACAAGCCATCAAGATGCCTGCGTCCGAATGGATTGGATGGTTGCAGCGCTGGGCGCACGATCTGGTTGAGCAAAAACTGGTGGGGCACCCCCGCTACCATCTTGATTTTGGAGAAGCACTGGAACTCATGGCAGGGCAAGCCAATCTTTTTGATCTGTTGGCCTGGGAACGCCAGCTGCGTGAGGCAAGACGTCTGGCCAACCATCCCCTTAATGCCCGGTTGCTGGCAGAGAGCCTGTTGATCCCTTGTCTTGCCATGCGATAATCAGGCTTTTGCAGGAATTCCGTCTGTGTTTGTAGATTCACATTGCCATCTGGATTTTCCAGAATTGCGCGCTGATCTGCCTGCCATTGCGGCGGCTATGGATGCCAATCTGGTCACCCATGCGCTTTGCATATCGGTGGAGCTTGCTACCCTGCCAGCGGTTCTGGAAGTTGCGTGCTTTCACTCCAATTGGTACGCCACAGTGGGTGTTCATCCGGACTATGAAGAAACACAGGAGCCTGGTGTCGATCAATTGGTGGAATGGGCGAGGCAGCCAAAAGTTGTGGGTATCGGGGAGACGGGCCTTGATTATTATCGGCTGACAGGGGATCTGGAATGGCAGCGCGAACGTTTTCGAACCCATATCCGCGCAGCACGCAGGGCCCTTAAACCGCTCATAATCCATACTCGTTCAGCCGCTGAGGATACGTTGCGCATCATGGCCGAAGAGGGCGCCGATGCAGTTGGCGGTGTCATGCACTGTTTTACTGAATCGGAGGCCGTAGCTCGTCAGGCAATGGAAATGGGCTTTCTGATATCATTTTCGGGTATCGTGACTTTCAAAAATGCCCGGACGTTAAAACTTGTTGCGCAGCAGATTCCTTTGGAGCGGATGCTTATCGAGACCGATTCACCCTATCTCGCGCCTACCCCTTTCCGGGGAAAAACCAACCAACCAGCTTTTGTCCGCTATGTAGCCGAGGAAATTGCCAGTTTGCGGGGCGTAAGTGTAGACCTGATTGGTGAGCATACATCTAATAACTTTTTTGAACTATTCAAGGTAACTAGATGATTTATAACAAATATAACGCAACAGCAATCACCCTGCACTGGCTTGTGGCGCTCTTGATTGTTATTGCATTTTCTGTGGGGCATTACATGGCCGACCTCGACCTCTCCCCCTGGAAACTGAAGGTTTTTGCCTGGCACAAGTGGACTGGCGTGACTATTTTTGGGCTGGTCCTATTCAGAATAATGTGGCGTGCAACCCATGTCCCGCCGCCCCTGCCTGCCAGCATGAGCCAACTGATGAAAAAGCTCTCGGGGCTGGGCCATTTTGGTATTTATCTTTTGATGTTGGCGATTCCTTTGACGGGGTGGCTTCATAGCTCTGCGGCCGGTGTGACCGTTGTGTACTTCAATGTGATTACGCTGCCAGACCTGGTACAAAAAAACAAAGAGCTTTCAAATTTTTTCAAGGAAACCCACGAATTACTCAACTGGACTCTGCTTTGTTTGGTTATTTTGCATGTGGCCGCAGCGCTTAAACATCAATTTGTGGATAAGGACAATTTGTTAAACAGGATGCGATGGTAGATGAAATATTATTGGTTAGGCCTTGCCTGTATCGCTTTGGGAACGTTTATCACGAGCCCGATTGGAGCTGCGGGCATTATTCCAGATGCAAGCAGCCTGACATTTGTTGGCAAGCAGATGGGTGCGCCTGTAGAGGGGAGCTTCAAGCATTTTGATGCTGACATCACCTTTAAACCCACTAATCTGGCGCACAGTCACGCAAAATTAGAAATTGATCTTGCCAGCATTGATTTGGCTTCTGATGAATCCGAAACTGAAATCAAGCGCAAGAACTGGTTTAATGTTGCAGTCTTTCCCAAAGCCGTTTTTGAATCGACGGCATTTCGGGCGTTGGGTGGAGATAGTTATGAAGTAACCGGCCGGCTTAGCATTAAGGGCATCACCAGGGATATGATAGTTCCCTTGCAAATTCGTACAGTTGCAGGTGTAGAGATCGCACAGGGTAGCGTAGTGATACGCCGTTCTGATTTCAAGATTGGAGAGGGGGCTTGGGCTGACCCTGAATCTGTAGCCGAAGAGGTTCAAGTACGCTACAAAATGGCTCTTAAACCCTAATACTTTTTGCGATTCGTTTACGGAGACTCATTCAATGGCTGAGCATTCCTCCTCCAAAACATCAGTGGCTTTTCTGGGCCTGGGCGTCATGGGGTTTCCTATGGCAGGGCACTTGCATGCACGGGGGTTTGCGGTAACTGTCTATAATCGTTCTGCTGATAAAGCGCAACGTTGGACCTCTACCCATAAAGATGGGCTTGTTGCCCGAACTCCAGCTGCGGCAGCCAAAGCTGCGCAGGTGGTATTTATGTGCGTTGGTAATGACAATGATTTGCGTAGTGTGGCCTATGGTCCCGAAGGCGTGTTGGCCGGTCTTAAGCCCGGCGCCATTCTGGTCGATCACACTACCGCATCTGCAGAAGTAGCCCGCGAATTGGCAGAGGCCTGCTCCAAACAGGGGGCTCACTTTGTGGATGCGCCTGTTTCGGGTGGTCAGGTCGGTGCAGAAAAGGGCCAGTTGACCATCATGTGCGGCGGGGAAGAGGCAGTTTTCAAGCAGGTTGAATCCATTATGATGGCCTATGCAAAAGCGGTAACCCTGATGGGCCCTACAGGTTCGGGACAGTTGACCAAAATGGTAAATCAAATCTGCATTGCAGGTCTCCTGCAGGGGCTTGCTGAAGCCCTCAATTTTGCCGAGCGCGCCGGGCTTGATGTTACACGCGTACTCGATGTTATTTCAAAGGGCGCGGCACAATCCTGGCAAATGGATAATCGGGGGCGCACCATGGCTCAGGACCAATTCGATTTCGGGTTTGCCGTAGACTGGATGCGCAAGGATCTGGGGCTTGTCATTGCCGAAGCCAAAAACAATGGAGCGTTGTTGCCGATGACCGCTTTGGTGGACCAGTTTTATGCAGAAGTTCAGGGGTTGGGAGGAGGGCGCTGGGATACATCAAGCCTTATTCGCCGCTTCAGGCAAACCAGAGTGACCGGGTAGTCATATGTCCACAACTCTGGATCGTCGCGAATTTATAAAATTGGTTGGCTTGTCCGGAGGCGGGTTTGCACTGGGCTTTTTTGGTTACGGAGAAGCCTCGCAACTGAACCCGAATTTTGTGCCAAACCCATGGGTCAGAGTGGAGCCCTCAGGAACCATCACCATTCTGGTAGACAAATCCGAGATGGGGCAAGGGGTCATGACAGCCCTGCCCATGATTCTGGCTGAAGAAATGGATGCAGACTGGTCGAAGATCCGGGTGGAATTTGCGCCAGCAGCTCCTGAATATGCACACCCCTGGTACCACACCCAGGCCACCGGCGGCTCCACTTCCGTGCGCGCCATGTGGTTGCCCTTGCGCCATGCCGGCGCTGCCGCGCGCCAGATGTTGCGCCTTGCGGCTGCAGCAACCTGGAATCTGCCCGTGGAGCAGATCAAAGCCAGCAATGGACTCCTGAGTTCAGGTCTACATCAGGCCTCCTATGGTGGCATGGCTGCCGCGGCTTCAAGAATTCCGGTACCTCAAGATACGCCCCTTAAGGATCCCAAAACTTTTCAATTGATTGGCAAACCAATTCCAAGAGTGGATAGCGTTGCCAAATCTACTGGCACTGCACGCTTCGGGATGGATATGCGCATGCCCGGATTATTGGTTGCGGTGGTGGCTCGTGCTCCTGTGGTAGGGGCCAAAGTGGTTCGCTACGACGCCAGCGCGGCGCTTAAATTGCCTGGTGTCCGTTTTGTCATGCCGGTGCAGACACCTACCAGCATGGGGGTTGCAGTTTTAGCTGAGACAACCTGGCAAGCCATGAAAGGAAGGGACCAGCTGGTCATTGAATGGGACAGCACGGCCCATCAACATCTGGATACGGCGCAGTTGAGCCAGGACATGAAGAAACTTGCGTTGTCAGGCGAAGGTGCGAAAGCAGCAATACAGCGCAGCAATCCTGATGTACCCCAGATCGCCCAAACGCTCCGGTCCGTTTATGAAGTGCCCTATCTTGCCCATGCGACGATGGAACCTCTCAATTGCACAGCATGGGTCAGGCCAGACGAAGCTGAATTATGGGTTGGAACACAGGCCCAGGGGCCAAACCAGATGATTGCGGCACAACTGACCGGCCTGCCTGCAGAAAAAATCAAGATTCACACCCAATATCTGGGAGGAGGGTTTGGACGACGCTTTGCCCCCGATTTTGTGATCGAAGCCGTATCCCTGTCTAAATCTGTTCAGTCACCTGTCAAGGTGGTTTATACCCGCGAGGATGACATGCATGCCGGGTATTATCGCCCAATGGCAGTATGTTCTTTGCAAGCAGGACTGGATAATCGGGGGCACCCGGTTGAGTGGCACGGCGTTACCGTGACGGACTCCATTGCCGAAGGGACGGGGTTTGAGTCGGTGATAATCAAGGGAGGCGTTGATCAGACTGCCGTGGAAGGCCTGGCTGATATTGCCTACGACATTCCTCAGTTCAAGGTGGATTGGATCCGGTTTCATCCCGGAGTTCGAGTATGGTTCTGGCGTTCTGTAGGGCATACCCAGAATGCTTTTTTTGCTGAAAGCTTCGTTGATGAACTGGCTCATGCAGCGGGTCAAGATCCGTTTGAGTACCGCCGGGCACTGCTTGCAAAATCGCCACGTCATCGCGCAGTGCTTGAGCTTGCTGCGGTGCAGGCGCAATGGGGTCAGCCTTTGCCTGCCGGACATGCCCTGGGCATTGCCGTGGTGGAATCATTTGGCAGTGTGGTGGCTCAAGTCGCCGAGGTTTCCTTGCAGCATGGCAAACCTCGAGTTCACAGGGTAGTCATTGCAGCTGACGTCGGCACGGTTATCAACCCGGATACCGTAGCCGCTCAACTCGAGGGCGCAATGAGTTTTGGACTTTCAGCGGCACTTTATGGGCAGATTACTTTTAGTGATGGCCAACCTCGCCAATCAAATTTCAACGATTATCCTTTAGTTCGCCTGGGCGAAATGCCCAAAGTGGAAGTCCATCTGGTGCCATCCGGCGATGCGCCAGGAGGGGTTGGAGAACCGGGAACCCCACCAATCGCACCGGCTGTTTGCAATGCCTTGTTTGCTTTGACAGGACAACGTGTGTACCGGTTACCGTTGTCCGAACATGATTTCTCCAGAGCTTGATGAACCATGCGTAAATCCATCACTGACTTGTACGCAATGCATGCACGGGAAGAAAAAATCGCCGTGCTGACCTGCTACGACTCCAGCTTTGCCAGAGTGCTGGAAAGTGCGGGAGTGGATGTGTTGTTGGTTGGCGATTCTTTGGGCATGGTGGTACAAGGACATGATTCGCCACTACCGGTCAGTATCGCCGACGTTGCCTACCACACAGCTTGCGTCGCGCGGGGGTCGCGCGCGGTATTTATTATGGCCGACATGCCATTTGGAAGCTCACAGATCACTCCCCAGGAAACTTTTCGAAATGCTACCGAACTGGTGCGGGCAGGAGCCCAAATGGTCAAGATTGAGGGCGGCAAGGAAATGGTTCCAACAGTTGAGTTTCTGGTGAGCCGCGGCATACCGGTTTGTGCCCACGTAGGATTGACTCCGCAATCCGTACATCAGGTGGGAGGATTCAAGGTGCAGGGTCGTGATAGCGCAGCAGCTGAACGAATCATTGAAGATGCCAGGGCCCTGGAAGCGGGTGGAGCAAGTATCCTGTTGATGGAAGCCATTCCTCGGACATTGGCTGATCGAGTGTGTGATGCGGTATCCATTCCTACCATCGGTATTGGGGCCAGTCCCCGCTGCAGCGGCCAGGTCCTGGTCATTTACGACATGCTTGGACTGGGAGCTTATATTCCACCGCGGTTTGTGCGACCCTTTATCAAGGAAACCGGTTCTATAGAAGAGGCAGTAAAACTTTATGTAGCCGAAGTAAAAGCCGGACAGTTTCCTGGGCCGGAACATTGCTATCACTCATGAAGTTTCACCCCGGATATTGCTGGTTAATGGCGTTGCTGAGTTTGACCAATGTTGCTGCAATGGCCAACCCGGTTCAGGACAGGACGGCCGCAGAAGTTCTGCACATAACGTTGCGCCAGGCCAAAGCATTGGCCGTGGAGCATCAGGTTGCCGTATTAAGCGCCCGTGAACAAACTGTTGAAAGTATGGCACGATCGGATGAGGCGCTTGCAAGCTTCCTGCCTTCAGTGGATTTCAAGGCTTCCCAGAGACGACAAACCGAAAATCTGATGGCTCTGGGGCTGAATCTTCCAGGGTTTCCGATCATGGTGGGACCATTCGACACTTTTGATGCGCGCGTTCGATTTACCCAGCGCGTGTTTGATCTTGCCCGGTCACGCGAAGTGAATGCAGCATCTTACGCCGTCAACGCATCCCGGTTACGCGCTGACGCGACGTCACAACAGATGGCGGGTGCTGCTGCGCTGGCTTATGTTGAAGACCAGCGAGCGCAGCAGGCCGTGATGGCGGCTCAGGCTAATTATGAGCTATCCCAGAGTTTGTTACAGTTGGCCAAAGACCAGCAGACTGCGGGAATGGCCACGGGTGTGGATGTGGTCCGTGCCCAGACGGTTCATGCCCACAATACCCTTTTGTTGCGTCAGGCAAAAAGTGGCGCCAGCGAAGCTGACACGCGTCTGCATCGAGCCCTGGGTATTGGAATGGGAGTTGCACTGATGCTTACAGACGTGCTGCAAAAAGATGATTTGCCTGTTCCCGCTTTGCCCGCAGCGATTGATTCTGCGTTGCAACAGCGCCCTGAACTTCAGGCGCTGGAACAGGTGATTACCCAAAGGGATACGGAACGCAAGGCAGCTACAGCCGCAAGTTACCCCTCTTTAAGTCTTGCCGGAGACATCGGGCCCAGCGGAGTGACACCGGCTCATAACGATTATCGAACCTACAGCTTCGGGATTGAATTGACAATGCCTTTGCTTGAGGGAGGGGCTATCAACGCGCGTGAGGATGCTGCCGCAAGCCGTATGCGCCAGGCAGAGCTCCAGCTGCGCGATACGATTCAACAGGTGGAAGAGGATGTGCGCCTGGCGGTCATTGCTATCGAAACCAGTGCCGATCAAATTACGACAGCTGAAATCAGCCTGAATCTGGCTGAGCGGTTGCTTGATCAGGCACGTGACCGCTTCAGGAATGGAGTGGCTGACAACCTGGAAGTTGTAGATGCCCAAGCGACCTTGGCTAACGCTCGAAGTGTCCGCATTGATGCGCTGGCGGCCCATCAAATGGCTTTCATCAATTATGAATTGGCCATAGGCCGCATGGAATATGGCAACCCCTGAAAATCTGGAGCCTGTGCCACCTGCTACGGCGTCCGGACGGCCCTGGGTTCGCAATGTGGCTGTGGGTGCTGCCTGTGTGGTGGTATTGGTATTTTTTATCTATTGGTTTATTACCCGTAACCAGGAAACTACAGATGACGCATTTATCGAATCCAACGTGGTCCAGATCAGCCCGCATGTGGGAGGGTATGTCACGCGGGTCCTGGTAACTGATAACCAATGGGTTAAAGCAGGAGACGTTTTGGCAGAAATTGACGCACGCGATTATGAAATTCGCGTGAAACAGGCCGAAGCGGCGCTGGCGGTATCGGTGGCACGTCATGGGGCAGCTGAACAAGACTTGTCGGTAGTGACAACAACCAGCAAGGCAATAACCGAACAAGCCTTAAGCGGTGTGGAAGCGGCACGTGCCAATAGCGCCCAGGTTTCTGCGCAGGCCAGTGCCGTCGAGGCCCAGGCACAGTTAACCCATGCGGATCTCCAACGCTATCAAGCCCTTTACCAAAAGGATGAGATATCAAAGCAACGTCTGGATCAGGCCACCACTGCAGACCATGCTGCGCAAGCCCAATGGGAGGCGGCAAAACGCGGCGCAGCAGCAGCTGCTGCACAAGTGTTGCAGGCTGAAGCCAGACTGGCGGAGGCACGCTCCGGGCCGCGTCAGGTAGCCTTAAAACGTGAGCAGGCAGTGAGCGGCCAGGCTTCGGTTGAGGAAGCACGCGCTGCCCTGGAGCAAGCCAAACTGGATTTGGCCTACACTCGATTGATCGCTCCTGTGGAAGGGCGGGTGACGCGCAAGTCGTTCTACCAGGGGCAATTGATTCAACCAGGTGGATCTGCTGTTATGGCCATTGTTTACGGTAACCCCTGGGTGATTGCCAACTTCAAGGAAACTCAATTGCGCCGGATGCACCCGGGTCAACCGGTTGAAGTGACTGTGGACGCGTATCCCGGCCGCGTTTATAAAGCTCATGTAGACAGCTTGCAAGCCGGTACGGGCTCCCGCTTTAGCTTGCTGCCCCCGGAAAATGCCAGCGGTAATTATGTCAAGGTCGTACAACGCCTGCCTGTCAAAATTGTATTCGACGAAAAGCCGGAAGACCTGCAACTCCTGGCTCCTGGAATGTCAGTGGAGCCGAAAGTCATCCTGACCGATAAGGCTCAATAAGGGTCGGGCGTGACAGCATCGGCAAGCAGCGTCCTCCAACCCCGCAACCAGAATGGTCTGGCGCTCAATCCCTGGTTCATCGCAATTACGGTGGCATTGACCACATTCATGGAAGTGCTGGACATTTCCATTGCCAATGTGTCGTTGCGACATATTTCGGGAGATCTATCAGCCGGACAGGACGAATCCACATGGGTGCTTACCTCATACCTGGTAGCCAACGCCATCGTTTTGCCTATCAGCGGCTGGTTGTCCACTCTGTTGGGTCGTCGGCGCTTTTACATGTTTTGTGTAGCGCTGTTTACCGGAAGCTCCCTGCTATGCGGACTGGCACCCAATCTGTTGATGCTGATTGTGTTTCGAACCCTGCAGGGAATTGGAGGAGGAGGGCTACAGCCCTGTTCACAGGCTATTCTGGCGGATACATTTCCTCCTGAAAAACGGGGTATGGCCTTTGCTGTCTATGGCATTACCACGGTGCTGGCACCCGCTATTGGGCCTACCATCGGCGGTTGGATCACCGATACTTTTACCTGGCGCTGGATATTTCTTATCAACGTTCCGGTGGGCGTTCTTTCACTCTATTTGACTGCACGTCTGGTTTTTGATCCGCCGCACTTTGCCGAACAGCGTACGGCATTGCTGTCAAGAGGTTTTAAAATCGACTACATCGGTTTTGGATTGCTGGCCCTGGGGTTTGGTTGTTTGCAGATTGTCCTGGACAAGGGCCAACAGGCAGACTGGTTTGATTCAAATTTCATCGTCATGATGACCCTGATTTCCGGATTCTCCCTGTTGCTGTTGCCCTTTTGGGAACTTGGACAACGCGACCCTATGGTGGATATTCGATTGTTGAAGCACCGGAATTTTTTAATCAGTAACATCCTCATGTTCATGCTGGGATTTGTTCTGTTTGGCAGCACGGTTCTGCTGCCGATGTATGTGCAGACGCTGATGGGGTATTCGGCCACAGACGCCGGGATGGTCCTGTCTCCAGGAGGTCTGACGGTGCTGTGCTTCATGCCGTTGATTGGAATGATGGTAAATCGTGTAGATGCGCGTCATATGATCACGTTTGGCATTTTAAGTAATGCGCTGGCGCTGTATCTGATGTCCCATCTTGATCTGCAGGCAGATTACTGGTCGATGGCGACATTGCGCATTATTCAGGGGATTGGGCTGGGATTCCTTTTTATTCCCATCAACACAGCCGCATTTGCCGACATTCCCATGATAAAGAGCAGTAACGCTTCGGCCATTATTAATCTTTCTCGAAACCTTGGTGGTAGTTTTGGTATTTCCTTGATACAGACCTGGCTGACCCAGGACGATCAACGGCATCAGACCGCGTTGGTGGCACATGTGGACGCTTTTTCTGAACAGACCAGAGAAACGTTGCAAAGCTTGACACAGGTATTCTTTGCCCAAGGATGGTCCCTTGGCGATGCGACGCTCAAGGCGCAAGCGACACTATATGCCTATGTCCAACAACAGGCTTCGTTGTTGTCTTTTCTGGACAACTTCAGGCAGCTTGCATACCTGTTTGTCGCTTTCATTCCACTGGTGTATCTGATGAAGAGCTCGGTAAAGCATCGTTAGCTTCCGGGAGTGGGGCGATTCTACTTAACTTCGAGCGTGCTATCCCCTGATTGCGCTTGATCCCGCTTGCGATTGCGAAATATCAACCCGAAAATTGCGAAATGTCAATGTAATCACCACAAATTACGGCTAATCTTTTTCTGTTTGATTGCAAGAAAAGGAAAAAGTGTATGCCAAAGCACATCACACGCCTGTTACTGTTGGTGGTTGTCATTGCCGTTGCGGCCCTTACAGCAAAACAGTTCTTTACCGCCAAGTCCTACTTTGCCTATGGCCACTATCGGGGCGATTCGGTCGCAGAGATTGCCAGCGATATACCGCATTTCCGTGGCAATGAGTACTGTAAATCTTGTCATGCCAAGCAATACGCAGCGTGGTCGGACAGCATGCACAATATTCCTGACGCCGGAAAGCACGTCAAGTGCGAAGTCTGCCACGGGCCTGTAGGGCAGCACCCATCCAAAGAACGCGCCCCTCTTAGCGTTGATGAGCGCATAGCGTTGGGCGCAAAAGCGACAAGTCCAGCTACAGGGCTTATCCCGGCAGATGGAAAGCTGCCGGTGCCAAAGGACCGCACCAAATGTGTGCAGTGTCATGAAGCGATGCCAGGACGTCCGGCGGCCCAGCGCCAGGTGGTACTTGCCGCCCATTCCGGGACAGAATCATGCACAACCTGTCACGATCCGCATTCGCCAAAAATCAACTTTGCCTCGTTGTCGCTGGCGGTACGTGGCGATGCTGCTGCAGGCAAAAAACTAGCCGCGACTTGCGGCGCTTGCCACGGTACGGGAGGGGTGAGTAACAACCCGGTCTGGCCAAACCTGGCAGGGCAGCATGCTGGATACATTATCAATTCCCTGCAGGCATTCAAGTCCGGCACACGGACAAACGAGATGATGAGCGGCATGGCAGCAGGCCTAAGCGATGCCGATATCCAGAATGTGGCGGCCTATTTTTCCAGGTCAAGCTGCAAGACCGCTGGTGCCAATGCGGCCAAAATCGCACTGGGCAAAGCCAAAGCCACTAGTTGCGCTCTTTGCCATGGCACCGCAGGAATCAGTGGCAATCCATCCTGGCCAAATCTCGCGGGGCAGAACCCGGATTACCTGTCCAATACGCTGAAAGCCTTCCAGGACGGCACCCGCAACCACCCTGTCATGACAAGCGTGGCAAAGACCTTGAATGCCTCTGATATTGACAATCTGACTGCATATTACGCCAGTGCGCGGTGCAAGTAATGCAAAGACCAAGCGAGAAGAAAATGACACATCAAGACAAAACAGTTAAAAGCGACGCAAGCGATCTGGTAAGGCGCAATTTTTTCATGCGTATCCTCGGCATCGGAACAGCGTGTGCAGGCGCCTGGGTGGGTTCTGGAAACCTGGTTGCGAAGGCACAAAGTGACGAGCGTGCTGCCACAGCGATGATCCCCAAGATTCCTGATTACGACTGGAGCAAACACAAGTGGGCCTTCGGTGTGGATGCTACCCGCTGCATTGGATGTTTGCGTTGCGTTGAAGCCTGCAAGGCAGAAAACGGGGTTACGCAGGATGCGCATCATTTTCGTACCTGGGTGGAACGCTACGTATACCTGGAAGGCGATGACAAGGCCCATATTGATAGCCAGAGCGATCCCCAAAATATCGCCGCGTCCGGTTCAGAAAAAGAGTTTCGATTTGACAACCGCTACAAGGACGCCAAGGTGGAAAAGGCGTTTTTTGTACCCAAACTTTGTAACCACTGTACGCATCCGGCTTGTGTCCAGGTTTGTCCAACAGGCGCGACCTATCAAACCAAAGATGGCGTGGTATTAATTGACCATGACTACTGTATCGGCTGCCAGTACTGCGTCCAGGCATGTCCTTATGGTGTGCGCGAATTCAATCATGTACTTGGAGTAACGGACAAATGTACCTGGTGTTACCACCGCATCACCAAAGGGTTGCAGCCTGCTTGTGTTGAAGTCTGCCCCGTCGAAGCACGCATCTTTGGCGATCGCAATGATCCACAAAGTTCAATCAGCCAGTTCCTTCGCAACAACCGCGTGGAAGTGCTCAAGCCAGAAACAGGGAATGCGCCAAACGTGTTCTACGTTGGCATAGACAAGGAGGTTTCCTAAATGATAGGCACCATTGCAGAAGCAGCCCCCTATGTCGGGTACGTCTATCCCAACGAAACTGACATTCCATGGAGCATATTGATTGTCATTTATCCCTATATAACCGGTCTTGTGGCTGGGGCTTTCATCGTGTCCAGCCTGTATCACGTTTTTGGCATGGCGCAGTACAAACCGGTGGCGCGTTTTGCACTTCTGACAGCGGTTAGTTTCATGTTTTTTGTGCCCGTGCCATTACTGCTTCATCTGGGCAACCCGCAGCGCGCTTTCAACGCGGTGTTAACACCACACTGGACTTCGGCAATGGCCGCATTCAGTTACGTGGCCGGTTTCTATATTTGCCTGCTGTTGCTGGAAATCTGGTTTGCATTCAGAGCCGACATTGTTGCGCTTTCAAAAATAACCCGCGGACCACTTGGCACAGTCTATCGCTTGTTGACGCTGGGTTCGGATGACGTTACTCCGCGTGCGCTTGCCCTTGACCATAAATTTGCCTTTGCGCTGGCCATGATTGGCATTCCTGCAGCCGGTGGTTTGCATGGCTATGTCGGTTTTCTGTTTGGCTCTGTCAAGGCACGCGAATGGTGGTCTTCTGATTTGATGCCGATTATCTTTTTACTATCTGCCGTCGTTTCAGGAATAGGGCTGCTTGTTGTGTTGTACGTTGTTTATTCCAGGTACCGCAAAGTGCCTGTTGATCAAGACTGCATGAAGGGTTTGGCGCGGACGATGTGGGCATTTCTGTTGGTGGTGCTGGTAATTGAAGGGTTGGAACTACTGGAGATGTTTTACAAAAGCCGTGAGGGTATAGACATGGTGAAGCATCTTATAGAAGGCCCAATCTGGTACAGCATGTTGATTCAATGGGGTGGCTCACTTTTCGTGCTGGCGATATTGACCGTACTGATTGTTTTCAAGGTGGAGGGAAAGCGGCTTGTCACATGGATGGCGGTTTCCGGGGTCGCAATGATGATCGCCGTGCTGGCAATGCGCTGGAATGTGGTGATCGGAGGGCAGGAACTGTCCAAAACCATGAAGGGGTTGCTGGTCTATTACCCGGAAATTTTTGGACACGAGGGTTTATTGACTGTTCTTTTCGTGTTCGCTTGCCCATTTATCGTCCTATGGCTGGCAACCCGCTTTTTGTCGCCCTGGGAGCTTGATACAAGGAAGGAGGGTTCATCATGAAACACGTCCATACCCTGTCTGCGATTGCAACTTCCATAGCAGTTATTGCACTTTCAGCCTGTGGCCAGCATGAGGTAAGTTATCAGAGCGAGGTGTTGCCTATTCTCAGAGCCCATTGTTTTGAGTGCCATACGCCAGGAGGCATTGGTTACGAGAAGAGCAAGCTTGATATGACCACCTACGACAGCTTGATGAAGGGTACACAGTTTGGACCCGTGATCAAACCGGGCGACAGCCTAACCAGTGTATTGGTGATGCTGATAGAAAATCGGGCAGACACCTCGATTCATATGCCCTATCAACGTGACCTCATACCACAGCCGAGCATTGACACGATCAAAACCTGGATAGTCCAGGGGGCAAAAAATAATTAACCATCGGATCAATCCGAAGGTTTGATGGCCATTCAAGAGCCAAAATGCACAAATGTGACTGCCATAATGATGAGTGTGTGCTGTGCGGGGCCTTTCTTTCCTCAGAAAACCCTGAATCAGCCCAGGCATGTGATATTCAGGGGTTGATAAGTCGAAGGCGGTATTCGGCTGGGGAAACGGTGTTTCGCGAGGGCGCGCCTTGCACGCAGCTGATCGTGTTACGCACCGGCCAGTTAAAACTGACCACCATGCCTCATGTGGGTCGGGAACAAATTTTAGGCCTGCTTGTGGCCGGTCAGCTTGTAGGGTTTGAAACCTCGGATGCCACTTATCCTTATACCGCTACAGCCCTGACACCGGTTGAGACTTGTTGCATCCCCCATCAACAAATGTTGCGGGTTCTTGAAGAAAACCCTGCAGTAGCATTAAGAGTCATTCAACGGTTTCGCGATGAGCTCATTCAGGCCCAGATTATGATCCGCAACCTGGGCATCAAACCCGCTCATGCAAGGGTGGCATCTTTCATTCTGTCGCTGGTTCCCATCGGATCAGACACTACAAAGCCTTTTCCACTTGTACTTTCCCGCCTTGAGATTGCAGAACTGCTGGGTTTAAGCGAGGAGACCGTAAGCCGGGTATTTGCCGAATTCAGGCGCAATGGCCTGATCGACGCGCCACATGGCGAAGTTTGCCTGCTTGACGCTGGACGCGTCAAACGTCTTGCAGGCCTGGGCGCGGATGAAACATGGAGTGCAGCCTGATCTGATAGAATTCTGGGCATGATCCATTCCCAGACATTGCGTTGCATGGCCCGCCTGTTGCTGCTGAGCGTGTTGTTCCAGGCCTTTTTGGTTTCTGGGGCCTTTGAGAGCCTTGAGCAGAGGGGGGAGCCGCATTTAACCCAGATTTGTTCTGTTTCAGGACTCCAGACGATCGCTCTCTACCCTTCGGAGCCCGCTTCCGGGACATCTTCCTTGCACCACAAGCATTGTGCTCTGTGCGGTTGTCTTGGCGCGGATATTCCCGCTTCCGGGATCCGATGTGAGGCAATCCGCCGCGCCCATTCCCCGTTCATTGCTGCAGGTGAACTTATCCAGCGTGAACATGCAGCCAATCTTATTCCTCCCTCACGCGCCCCCCCAACGGTACTCTGATTCATTGTCAGGAAGCCGTTTGCCTGTCAAACGGTTCATCAGGTTCCATGAAGGAGGGGGTAGTACATGAACAGTGGGTATCGCTGGATCACCGGCTTGCTGGCTGCCGTGGTCATGGCCGGCAGCGTCCAATCACTGCCTGCCAGGGCGTGTGCCTGCGGGTGCGGCATGTTTGATGTAGGCATGCCCGGGTTGGGGCTGCCCAACGCTGCTGGTGGAAGCATCAATATTCAGGACACTTTTCTTGATCAGAATCGAGCCATGCAAGGGGGTGGAAAAATTCCATTGAGCCAAAGCCCAGACCAGAAAATCCAGTCCAACTTTCTTAACCTGAATGCTCAATACAGTTTCAATCACGAGTGGGGCATCATGGCCATGGTGCCCTATTGGCAGAGGAGCTTCTATACCAATGACAATTTCGGAAATGGTGCACCCAACATTGTCAATTACAAGGCGAGCACGTTGTCAGATGTTCGGGTTATGGGCATGTACACCGGATTTTCGGCCGATATGTCCACAGGCCTTATTTTTGGGTTGAAGCTGCCGACCGGAACATATACAGCTCCGGGTTTTGATCGCGACACAGAGCCTGGCACGGGCAGCACGGACTTGCTTTTGGGGGGGTATCAGGTGGGCCAGGAACGCACCTGGGGTTGGTACGCGCAAGCCATGCTCCGTAGTGCTGTCGCAACGCGTGACGATTACCGGCCCGGCAACAGCCTGCAACTGGTTTTTGGGGTGCACTACGATGCCAACTCTTATAACGAGGACCTTATACCGCTTGTACAGATCAATGGCACGATTCGCAACGCGGATTCCGGGATCAACAGCGACCCTTTAAACTCCGGTATGAAGAGCCTGTATCTCACCCCGGGCTTGTTGTTCAACATGACGAAAAATTTACAGGCCAATGCCATGGTTTATTTGCCCCTTATCCGGCAGGTAAACGGAATTCAACTTGTACCCAACCAGATCGTCAGTGCCGGACTGACCTATAACTTTTAGGATACGGAAGCAATGCGTCTTTTCAAATTCATTTCGGTCATATTAATTTGCCAGACGCTCAGCTGGTTTATCGTTCAAAGGGCGCTGGCAGTTGAAGAAGGAACCCTGGCGCCAGCCTATGACATTCGTTTGATGAACGGTCAATCCTTTTCTTCCAGTGAGGGAGCGGGTAAGGTGGTTGTGCTTCACTTTTGGGCAAGCTGGTGCGTGCCTTGCCGGACAGAAATGCCGGCCATGGAGCATTATTACAATAAGCATCATCAGGAGGGATTGGAACTGGTTGCAATCAGTATGGATGATCCGAATGATGTTCAAATGGCGCGCGACATGATGAAGAGCTATAGTTTCCCAGGAGCGTTAATTCGTGAATCCAGGGTCAAGGGCTACGGACGCATCTGGCGTATTCCGCTGACTTTTGTCATTGATCGTCAGGGTATCCTGCGCCGTGATGCCTGGGATGGTGAAGCAGGTATTGATGAAGCTGTGCTCGAAAAAACAATTACGCCTTTGTTGACTAAAAAATGATTGATTCAAAGGGGGACTCATGAAGCGATATTCCTTGTTGCAACTTGCCGCATTCATCTTAGGATTATTGGCCACGGGGCTCGCCAATGCTGAAATGACCCGCCTGGGATCATTGCAAATTGGCGATGTCTATGCGCGTGCCACCGTTCCTGGACAAGAGGTAGGGGTGGCTTACCTCACAATAGAAAATTCCGGCCCCACCATGGATCGACTGATTGCTGCATCAAGTACTGTGGCGCGGTCGGTACAATTGCATAGCAGTCAGATGGACCAGGGAATGGCCAGTATGCACCACGAACCACGCCTCGATATCCCGGCACACAGTCGTCTTGAGATGAAGCCGGGCGGGTTGCACTTGATGTTGCAGGATTTAAAACAACCGCTCCATGAGGGTGATACCTTTCACCTGAAGCTCAAATTTGAAAAATCTGGCGAAGTGGAGCTTTCTGTACCTGTCAAACCCCTATTGCCCCAGGAAGAGATGGCGCCGATGCACCACGATATGACGTATTAGGCAAATCTTTCCCGTACCTGACGTGCCGTTGAGAGCGGCCGACCCAGTCGCATTGCAGCGTTGGCCGACATCGCTACAAGTTCGGCGTTGTCTTGCGCCATTTTACCATCGGGCAGGTATAGATTATTTTCAAACCCTGTTCGTGCATGTCCTGAAAGGGCAATGGCTGCAGTCAAGCAGGCGCATTCCTTTGCTCCGAATGCGCAGACAGACCATGGAATCGGGCTTGAGAGTGCTTGAAGGAATGGCAACACATCGCGCGGCTCGCTTTGTTGACCCGTGCTATAACGCCCCAATACAAACAGCAAAAAATCTGGAGCAGGAGGCAGCACTCCGCGCTGACGCAGTTCCTGATAGCGCGCCAGCTCGTCTGCGGAATACAGGATGATCTGGGTCATGATGTGCTCCTGATGCAACCATTCAAAGAACGGCGCTGCCCTGGGTTCGGAAGCGCCATCGGGAATCAGTTCGCGAATCGCCACCGAAACGGCTTCGGGGTGTACTTCACGCACAACTGCCATTTGTTCTTCTGGAGAATATATTTTTGCGGCTTCCGAAGTGATCTGGATGACAAGTTCGTCGCCTACAGCTTTACGAATCGCTTTCGTTGCTGCCTGATAAGCCAGCGTATCCAAAATATGGCGCCCTGCCGGATTCCTTACATGCAAGTGAATCATGCTGGCACCAGCCGTTAGACTGGAGCGTGCCGCAGCAGCCAACTCTTCTGCCGTCTGTGGAAGCATGGGATGATCCTGATGGGTTTTGTACGCCCCGTTGGGTGCAACCGTCAAAATCAGTGGATCCCAGGTTGGCGTGGTAACCGTCATGTCATTAATCCGTGGTCAGCGCCAGCCGCTCTGCCGCTTCATGCAAGGCCTGTTCGGATAAAACCAGTTCGGACAGTTCACGTTTGAGCTGATTGAATTCCGGTGCAGCCGAATCTCGTGGACGCGGCAAATCAACCTTGATGTCCCGCTTGATTGTTCCTGGGCGATAAGTCATGACAACGATTCGGTCTGCCAGAAAAATTGATTCTTCAATGCTATGGGTGACAAACAGTACCGTCTTTCCAAGCTCGGACCAGATTCGCAGCAGTTCATCTTGCAATGAGCGGCGGGTTAGTGCATCCAGTGCGCCAAAAGGTTCGTCCATCAGCAGGATGGGGGAGTCCAGTGCCAGTATCCGGGCAATGGCTACGCGTTGGCGCATGCCGCCAGAAAGTTCTCTGGGATAGCGCTCCCCAAATTCGGACAGCTTCAATAATTTCAGTAGCGCACTAACCCGGTTGCGGATGTCAGCCGCAGGCATGCCTTTGATCTCAAGGCCAAAGCCAACATTTTGGTTTACCGTCATCCAGGGGAACAGGGCGTACTCCTGAAAAACCATGCCACGATCCGGCCCGGGTTGTGTTACCGGTTTTCCGTTAACGGTGATAAGGCCCCGATCTGGTAATGAAAAACCGGCAACTGCATTAAGCAAGGTCGATTTTCCGCACCCTGATGGCCCCAATAAACAGACAAACTGCCCTGATTCGATTTCAAGCTGAATGTCTTTGAGTGCAACTACTGTCCCGTTTGCCGTTGGGAAAATCTTGTCAACGTCCGAGATAATAATGGCCGTTGTCACGTTTTAATGCTCCAAACCACGATGCCAGCGCAGTAAATGATTGTTGAGCAGGCTCATGGCTTGATCGATGGCCAGACCAATCATCCCGATAGTCAGCATGCCGGCAATGATTTTGTCGGACCAGAAGTATTCGCGTGCCTCCAGGATGCGAAACCCCAAGCCGTTATTGACGGCAATCATTTCGGCAACAATCACAACGATAAAAGCGGTGCCAATGCCAATTCGCATTCCGGTTAATATATATGGCGTTGAGGCAGGCAAAATCACGCGCATGAAAATGGTGGACCGGGAAGCGCCGAGGTTTCGGGCAGCACGAAGAAAAATGCCATCCACAGCCCTGACGCCTGCGATGGTATTCATCAGGACAGGAAAAAAGGCGCCGATCACTATGAGGAAAATTGCAGGCGGATTGCCCAGGCCAAACCAGAGAATGGCTAATGGAATGTAGGCGATTGGCGGAATGGGACGCAGGATCTGGAGTAACGGATTACATAACTGATAAGCCTTGGGACTGGCTCCCATTATCAGTCCCAGGGGAATGGCCAACATCGTGCCGATTACAAACCCTGCCAAAACACGATACAGGCTGCCCGAGGCATCCTGGATCAATTCGCCCGATAGCAACCAGCTCATCCGGGTTTCAGACCCAGAATCATACGGTTGTTGTGGAGTGAGGTATTCCCACCATTTGATAGCTACCGCGTGAGGAGGGGGCAAAATTTTGGCGTTGACCCAACCCAGCATGACAATTGCTTCCCAGAGGCCCAGCACTACCAGAATCAATAAAACCCCCTTGAAGCGCTGAAACCATTCAATCATGGTTTAACGCCCAGGGATTTTTTAGCAGCCTCCAGAAGATCGGTTTTTACGAAGTCGCGTGCTACAGGCGGGGCAGACATCTTGCCTATCCCGTACTTGAACATGGTATCCGCGGTGCGCTGAATGTGGTCGGCGGTAATGTTATAGGTGTAGGGGGAGTTGGCAATGGCCGCCTGAAACTCTTCACTGGTAAGTTGATGCTTGAATATGGAATCGCGAACATAATTTTCAGCAATTCTGGGATTATCGATAAATGTTTTGGTGGCCAGTACGAAGCATTGCATGAATTTTTGCGCGACCGGTTTGTTAGCATAAAATTGTTCTGTCATAACCAATGTACGAATCGGTTCACCGATCGGGGTGTCGTAGGGCTTTAGCATTTCGCTACCCCAGCCCTGGGCAAGGGCCTGGGAAGAATAAGGTTCGCTTTGCATGATAGCGTCTACATTTTTCTGCATCAGCGCCTGATTGAGATCAGGGTAGGCCAGATAAATCAACTGAACGTCTTTTCCAGGTTGGTCTGACCAGGTCATTTTGTGCTGTGCCAGTTCTGCCACCAGCAAAACCTCCTGAATACCGCCGCGGGTTACCCCGACTTTCCTTGATTTGAGGCTCTCGATGGTCTTTAAGTTGAGATCGGTACGACTGAGCAGACGCGCGCCGCCTCTGGCAAAGCCAGCAACTATTACGATTGGCACACCATTGGCGCGCCCCGATATGGCGGCCTCGGAGGCTGTAGCCCCCGCATCAAGTTCTCCGGCAATCATTGCCTGCATGATGTCAGGACCCTTGGCAAACAGGTGCTCTTCTACTTTGAGGCCGCATTTTGGCGCAATTTCCTTGATGTAGCCCACAGCACCAAAGTGCGCCAGTTTAAGATTGCCCAAACGCACCACATCTTCCGCCCTGAGCGGAGTCATTACCAAAACCAAAAGTGGAACCAGAAAACCCAGAATTAAACGCATTTCATGTTTCATGATTTAAAGTCCTGAATTGCTTGCTCGACGGCGCCGGGGTGTAACTGTACCGCAACCCAACCGCGTACGCTATTGACAAACCATAACGCTTTAGCCTCTACCAAATCTTCAAAAGTAATGATCTGTTCCATGATCTGCCCTTCATCCAGCAATGATTGTCGATAGGTTCCCGGCAGCAATCCGCAAAACCGGGGAGGAGTGTAAAACGCATCGTTGTTTTCCAATACCAGATTGCCTCGGGTGAACTCGGTAATTTCACCGCGTTCGTTCCACAGGAGTACATCGTAATAGCCGGGCAATGCGGTGCGGCTGTGTTGATTGTAAAGTTCACGATGCGTGGTTTTGTGCTGCAACAGAGGCTCCTGGGAAGAAACTGGTGAACGCGCCAAGGTTACTGGCACGGCCAGCGCCTCATCAGGTTTTATGGCAAATCCCTCCAGATGAACAGTGCCTTCCCGACCGTAGCATAGCCGTACCCGGTAGTCACCCGAGGGATACTGGGCAGCATAACTCAAGAGAACCTGCCTTAAGGCCTCAGAAGGGGGGCGAAATCCCAACGCTTGCGCAGACTGAGCCAATCGGCTGAGATGGCGATCCTCCAGCCAGAACTGGCCGTCTTTCAGGAGCATTGTTTCGAGGAGTTCGAAATCTTTCGATTCATACTCCAAAAATTTGGATTTGGTAACGACCTCGGCATATTCCTCTTCACTTCTCGAGTCCCAGGTTATTCCACCGCCCAGACCGCAAACCATTTTGCCATTACCAGGGGTCAGGACGAGGGTTCGAATGGCCACATTAAACTGGGCATCGCCACCTGGTTTGATCCAGCCGACAGCACCGCAATAGGGTCCCCGTGGAGTGGGTTCTAGTTGTCGGATCAATTCCATGGATTTAAGTTTTGGAGCTCCAGTAATTGAGCCGCTAGGAAACAGCGCTGCAAAAATCTCATACAGCGAAACATTGTCGCGTAACGTTGCCTGCACTGTGGAGGTCATCTGCAACACCGTGGGATAGCGTTCAATTGTAAACAGGGCGGGGACATTGACGCTTCCGGGACGGGCAATACGCGACAGGTCATTGCGCAACAGGTCTACAATCATCAGGTTTTCGGCCTGATTCTTGCGAGATTCGGAAAGCCAGCGCTCCAAAGCGGCATCTTCCTCTGGCTGGAACCCTCTGCGCATGGTTCCCTTCATGGGGCGTGTGGTAACGGTATTTCCGGTTTTTAAGAAGAACAGCTCAGGTGAAATCGAGAGAATCTGAAAATCACCACAATCCAGCCAGGCACAATAATCAGCCCGTTGGGCGCGGCGCAAGCGCTCGTAGTATAGCTCGCCGGCTCCGGTCAATTGAGCGGTGGTGCGGACTGTGTAATTGATCTGGTAGGTTTCGCCGCGTTCAATGGCTTCATGGATCAGGCGGATGTTGTTTGCATATTCCTCAGGGGAGGTTTCCAGAGTCCACGGGCTACAGTGGGTCGGTTCGTTTAAAGTCGCAATGGGAAGTGTTGATTCTGGCGCGGTGAATACCCCAAATTGAGCGATGGGCTGAAGGGACGTTGGATGAACCCGCGCTGTGCTTTCAAACGCGGGAGAGCACTCGTAGCTGAGGTACCCTGCGGCATAGGCCCCTTCCTGGGTGGCCTCATCAAGCTGATCAAGCAGGCGCCGCATTTCGTCCGGGTGATAGGCTTTCAAGACCACGCTGGGTTCTGTAAACACCCGCCGGATGACATGTCCCGGGTGATCTGCAAAATCGAATACCAAACGCATGGCGTTATTCTACTCCTGCTCAGTCATGCGGCAATGCGGTAAAATTGAAAACTCATTGACCATAATCGGGCGGTTTAAGCCCAAAAGGAATCGATGGTACATCGAATTGCGGTCATCCCTGGGGATGGCATTGGCATGGAAGTCATGCCTGAGGGCTTGCGTGTCGTTGAAGTAGCTGCCCAGAAAATGGGTATAGCGCTGGATTGGACCTGGTTTGAATGGGCAAGCGCTGCATGGTGGCAACGTCATGGCGAAATGATGCCATCGAACTGGTTTGATCAACTGAAGGGGTACGATGCGATTTATTTTGGCGCTGTGGGTTGGCCCCAGGTGGTTCCGGACCATGTTTCGTTATGGGGTTCACTGATCAAGTTTCGGCGGGAATTTGATCAATACGTCAACTTGCGTCCAGTGCGTCTTATGCCTGGTGTTCCATCGCCCTTGGCAGGCAAAAAGCCTGGCGACATCGATTTTATGGTGGTGCGCGAAAACACAGAGGGAGAATACTCTTCTGTCGGTGGAAGGATGTTTGCAGGAACCGAACGCGAGGTCGTTGTTCAGGAATCGGTTTTTTCGCGTAAAGGGGTGGACCGCATATTACGTTACGCCTTCGAACTGGCCCAAAAACGCCCGCGTCGCCATCTTACCTCAGCCACCAAGTCCAATGGAATTTCCATCAGCATGCCATACTGGGATGAGCGGGTTGAAGTGGTGGCCCAGGATTTTCCTGGTGTCCGCTGGGATAAATATCACATCGACATTCTCGCTGCTCGGTTTGTCCTGAGCCCAGAGCGGTTTGATGTGGTAGTAGCCTCTAATCTGTTTGGCGACATTCTGTCGGATCTTGGCCCAGCCTGCACAGGGACAATCGGGATCGCCCCATCGGCAAGCCTTAATCCGGAACGGTTGTTTCCATCACTATTTGAACCCGTCCACGGATCGGCTCCAGACATTTACGGTCGCAACATTGCCAACCCCATTGCCATGATCTGGTCCGGTGCCCTGATGCTGGACTTTCTGGGGGATGCACCTGGCTACAGGATGGCCCATGACATCATCGTCAAAAGCATCGAACAGGTTTTGGTGGAAGGTCCGAGGACTCCCGATTTAGGGGGCACTTCCAGCACGACAGATGTGGGAAAGGCCATAGCCAACGCCATCAACTAAGCCAATCAGGGAGCCAATATCGTGAGCCGATTCAATGTGCGAAAAGTTGCTGTTCTGGGGGCTGGGGTAATGGGTGCGCAAATAGCTGCGCATCTGATCAATTTGCGGGTTCCGGTGGTGCTGTTTGATCTGGCTGCCAAAACAGGCGACAAAAATGGCATCGTTTTAAAAGCCCTTGAACAGTTAAAAAAAATCCGTCCAGCGCCACTTGGATTGACTGCGGACGCCGCATTGATTGAGGCGGCCAATTATGAAGAGCACCTTTCCATGCTTCAGGAGTGTGACCTGATTATTGAGGCCATAGCCGAACGCATGGACTGGAAAAGCGCGCTCTATCACATGATCGCGCCGCATGTTGGAGTGCACGCAATTCTGGCCTCCAATACCTCCGGATTGTCTATTACGGATTTGTCGCGAGAATTGCCCCAAAACCTTCGCCATCGATTCTGCGGGATTCACTTCTTTAATCCGCCGCGCTATATGAGTCTTGTGGAACTGATTCCAACTGAGGACACTGCTCCCGAAATTTTGAATGATCTCGAAACCTTTGTAACCACAAGCCTTGGCAAACGCGTTGTGCGTGCCCTGGATACGCCCAACTTTGTGGCAAATCGAGTAGGGGTGGCAGGGATGTTGTTTGCCCTGATTGAGGCGGACAAATTTGCCCTGACCTGTGATGTTGTAGATGATTTGACCGGTAAGAAACTGGGGCGCGCAAATTCGGGTACATATCGTACTGCCGATATCGTGGGGCTGGACACCTTGGTGCACGTGGTACGTACGTTGCAGGATCAATTGCCAGCCGATCCTTTTCATGCCACCTATGACATCCCTGCCGTAGTGACGCGGTTGATCAATGCCGGGTCTTTGGGCGCAAAATCCGGCGCTGGTTTCTACAAGAAAATGGGTCGCGATGTTTTGAGGGTGGATATCGCTTCACTGGATTATGTTCCCGCTGATGGAACAGCAGCACCTGAAGTCGCTGCTTTGCTAAAGCAGAAACCCGATCAACGCCTGAATGCCTTGCGTATGTCAAAGCACCCTCAGGCGCAGTTCCTGTGGTCCCTGTATCGCGATACCTTTCATTACTGTGCCGTGCATCTTGCAACGATTGCCCATTCGGCCAGGGATGTCGATTTTGCACTGCGCTGGGGTTTTGGCTGGAAGGAGGGCCCATTTGAAACCTGGCAACGAGCCGGGTGGCAGAATGTTGCGAGATGGATTCAGGAAGATATCGATGCGGGGCGTACCTTGTGCTCTGCCGCGCTTCCTGCCTGGGTTACTGACGGACGGAGCGGTGTTCATGGGCCTGCAGGCTCATGGAGCGCTATGGACCAGGGATACCTGCCCACCAGCGGGTTGTCGTTGTATCGGCGCCAGTTGTTTCCTGAAACCGTGGCAGGAGGGCCAGGACAGAGTCCTGATACGGCAGGAACCACCCTATTTGAGAATGAATTCATTCGCGCCTGGACGCTTGATGGCGAAATCCTGATTGCCACAATTAAAACCAAGATGCGTACTTTTAACACAGGCGCATTGAAGGGCTTGGGAAAAGCGGTGACATTGGCAGAATCCGATTTTCTGGGGCTCGTTATCTGGTCTTCCGGAGAACCGTTTTCAGCTGGTGGAGACCTTAATGGATTTCTGACTATTTACGATCGCGAAGGGATGGAGGGTTTCAGTGCCGAGCAAAGGATGTTTCAGGATGTCATGCGCAAGCTTCGTTACTCGCAAGTTCCAACCATTGCTGCGGTAAAGGGATATGCCCTGGGAGGAGGATGCGAAGCGTTTTTGCATTGTGACCGTCGGGTCGTGCATTTCGAAACGAATGTAGGGTTGGTGGAGGTTAAAGTAGGGTTGTTGCCTGGTGCTGGCGGACTCACAACATTGGCACGGCGTGCCGGTGAGCGGGCCCTGCTATCGGGCAACCCGCTTGATGTCATTTCGCAACTCAAGGATGGTTTTGCCCACGTCATGCGGGCCGACGTCAGTATGAGTGCGTTGGACGCCCGTCAGATGGGATTGCTTCTTGACGGCGATACAGTTGTGGCACATCAGGACGAACTGTTATTTATCGCACTGGCACAAGTCCGGGCTTTGGCAGCCTCAGGTTACCGCCCACCGTTGGAGAGGCCATTTCCAGTGGCTGGACGCGATGGAAAGGCAGTCCTGATGGGCTTTCTGGTCAATCTGAATGCCGCAGGCCAGTTGACCGATTACGACGTGGAGATTGGATCGGCTATTGCTGACGTGCTTTGCGGGGGGGATGTGGACAGCGGCACATTGCTGAGCGAGCGCGCAATTCTGGCATTGGAACAAAAACATTTCTGTGAGTTGATGACCCATGTCAAAACCCGGGAACGTATTCAGCAAATGCTGGATACGGGCAAACCTCTGCGCAATTGATTTGGAGAATCCATGAACAGCGTATATATCGTTGCAGCTACCCGTACTCCTGTAGGTCGTGCTGGTCGAGGGGTATTTCGCAATGTACGCGCCGATGACTTGTTGATTGCCGCAATTCGGGGCGCATTAAAACAGGTGCCCGGACTTGATCCTGACGCTATTGAGGACGTTGTTATAGGTTGCGCGATGCCAGAAGGTGAGCAGGGACTGAATATCGCTCGCAGTGCCACGCTCTTGGCGGGTATGCCTGTCCATGTTGGAGGCATCACCATTAACCGGTTTTGTGCCTCCGGTCTCTCAGCCATTCAGATGGCCGCGGACCGCATCCGGGTGGGGGAAGCAGATGTCATGATGGCAGGGGGCGTCGAATCGATGAGCCGCATTCCCATGGGAGGGTACCATCCGTCGATTCACCCTGCCGTGTTTCAGAGCCCTGAAAATCTGGGTATTTCCTATGGCATGGGCATTACCGCTGAAAATGTGGCACATCAGTGGAACATCTCACGTGAAGACCAGGACCTCCTGGCTTTGCAATCCCACCAGCGCGCTATTTCCGCTCAACTGGCAGGTGCATTTGAGGCTGAAATCACTCCCGTAATCGTGCAACAGCGAACGCCTGGCAAAGACACCGGTGAGGTGCTGATCGAGTCGATTACGGTAAGCGAGGATGAAGGCCCACGTGCGGATACCACACTGGAGGCCCTGGCGCGTTTGAAACCGGCATTTAAAACCAAGGGGACAGTTACGGCAGGGAACAGCAGCCAGATGTCGGATGGGGCTGCGTGCCTCATTCTGGCAAGCGAATCGGCAATTAAACGTTTTGCACTGGAACCTTTGGCACGGGTGGTTGGTTTTGCTGTCAAAGGGGTGCCCCCTGCCATCATGGGTATTGGTCCAGTGGAAGCCGTTCCAGTGGTGCTCAAACACGCTGGGCTGGTACAACACCAATTGGACTGGATCGAACTCAACGAAGCTTTTGCAGCACAGGTGCTGGCCGTCCAAAGAACGTTGGGTTTCGATAACGGGCGCCTCAATCCGGTCGGTAGTGCTATTGCCCTGGGCCATCCCTTGGGCGCCAGCGGGGCGATCCGGGCGACAACACTGGTATACGGATTGCGTCGCACCAGTGGGCGCTATGGCCTGGTGACGTTCTGTGTGGGAATGGGGCAGGGCGCCGCAGCACTCTTCGAACGGGTATGATGCGCGGTTACCCGTTGCCCTTTTTCAGTAACTAGAGGAATACTGATTCATGAAAGTATTGGTTCCGGTCAAGCGTGTTCTGGACTACAACATCAAGGCTCGCCCCAAGGCAGATGGATCTGGCGTTGAACTGGCGGGGCTCAAGATGTCTATGAACCCGTTTGATGAAATTGCCATAGAGGCAGCCATTCGTCTTAAGGAGAGTGGTCAGGCCAGTGAAATCATTGCTGTCTCCTGCGGGTCGCTGGCCTGTCAGGATACGCTGCGCACAGCGTTGGCTCTGGGGGCTGATCGTGCCGTATTAGTTGAGACGGACACAGAACTACAGCCCCTTGCCGTAGCCAAGTTGCTGAAGGCGCTGGTCATTCGTGAACAGCCTCTGCTGGTTATTTGCGGCAAGCAGGCTATTGATGACGATTCCAATCAGACCGGGCAAATGCTTGCCGCATTGCTGGGGTGGGCACAGGCAACTTTTGCTTCTCGCATCGAACTAGGAGAGGGCAGCGCCAGCGTTACTCGCGAAATCGACGGTGGTCTGGAAACCCTGTCTATTCGCATGCCAGCGGTTATTACGACTGATCTACGGCTCAATGACCCACGCTATGCCACGCTGCCGAATATCATGAAGGCCAAAAAGAAACCTTTGGAATCTCTGACCCCAGACGCGCTGGGAGTGGATGTCCGGCCGCGGCTGACCTTGATCAGGGTGAGCGAGCCCCCACCACGGAAGGGAGGCATCCAGGTCAACGATGTGGCCCAATTGCTGGACAAACTGAAAAATGAAGCCAAAGTGATTTGAGGACAGTTCATGACCATTCTCGTTATTGCCGAACACGATAATCAACATCTAAAAGCAGCAACTCGCCATGTATTGGCAGCAGCACAGGCCTGTGGTGGTGAAGTGCATGTGCTGGTTGCAGGGCAGGGGTGTGATGCGGTTGCAAAAGCCGCATGCACGCTGCCCGGGGTTACTTGCGTCAAGTTGGCTCAAAGCCAGGCTCTGGCTAGCGCTGGTGCCGAAAACATGGCAGCCCTGGTGCTGGGTATGGCTCACGAGTATACCCATTTGCTTGGTGCTGCCAGTACCATTGGCAAGAACTGGATGCCACGGCTTGCTGCGCTTCTGGATGTGGCGCAAATTTCCGATATCATTCGGGTCGATTCACCCAACACCTTTACCCGACCGATCTATGCTGGCAGTGTTTGGGCTACCGTGCGCTCCGAAGATCCCATCAAGGTTATCACCGTGCGCACCACAGCTTTTCAGGCTGTGGCTGAAACGGGGGGCGCGGCCAGGCTGGAATTGGTGGCAGGTATCACCGATTCAGGGCTGTCGCACCGAACCGAGGTCAAGCTCAACGTTTTAAGTCGACCTGAACTGGAAGCGGCACGTGTGGTGGTTTCTGGAGGAAGGGGTTTGGGAAGTGCACAACGTTACCGCGAACTGCTGGAACCTTTGGCGGATAAACTGAATGCGGCGCTGGGCGCTTCGCGAGCGGCAGTGGACTCGGGCTATGTACCCAATGACTATCAGATTGGCCAGACGGGGAAAGTTGTCGCGCCGGATCTTTACATTGCGGTAGGTATTTCAGGCGCCATTCAACATCTGGCAGGCATGAAAGAGTCCCGGGTAATCGTCGCTATCAACAAGGACCCTGAAGCACCCATCTTTGCGGTGGCCGATTATGGTTTGGTGGGGGATCTTAACCAGCTTGTACCAGAGCTAACGGCAGCGTTATAGGTTGATTCAGACTGATTGCAACGGAATCCTGAATCCCTGCCGCTTGATGCGGTTATTGGCGTCCACATAGACAAGCCGGGGTTCGTAAGTCTCGAGTTCGGCCTCAGTGTAGGAGGCGTAGGTTGCAATGATGAGAATGTCTCCAACCTGCGCTTTTCGGGCAGCTGCGCCGTTGACTGAAATCATTCCTGAACCACGCTGCCCCCGAATGGCATAAGTGGTAAAGCGGTTGCCGTTATTGACGTTGTAAATATCAATTTGCTGGTATTCACGAATGTCAGCTGCGTCCAGCAGATCTTCGTCAATAGCGCATGAGCCTTCGTAACCCAACTGTGATTGGGTTACAGTTACCCGATGAAGCTTGGCTTTGAGCATTGTCCGTTGCATAGGCCCTTTGTCCAGATAAGTTCGTCACACTTCCGCAACACGGTCAGTCAGGCAGTTTACGCAAATAACCACATTCCTGCCACAATTATTGCATTGCAACAGAACACTATACTATCAGTATTTTCGACAACTTTAATAAGAAAAGGTTTATATGACAGCCCCCTACAACCCGCCGCCCGCAGCAAACATAACCCTGCAAGTACGGGCGGCCCTGGAAGAAGACATCGGTAGCGGCGACAGAACGGCTGAACTGATGCCCCAAGCTGTAGGCGCCTGCGCCACAGTGACAGTTCGTGAAGCCGCAATTCTGTGTGGGCAACCCTGGTTTGAAGCTGTTTTTGAACAAGTGGATGGATCTGCCAAAATCAGGTGGCATGCCGCCGAGGGGGATCAGGTCTTCCCAAATCAGACCGTAGTAACGGTGCAAGGTCCTGCGCGATCTTTGTTGACGGCAGAACGAACGGCGCTTAATTTTCTGCAGACACTCTCTGCAGTAGCTACCCAAACCCACCGTTATGTAGGTGCTGTGGAAGGGTGTCGTGCACAAATTGTCGATACCAGAAAAACCCTTCCAGGACTGCGGTTGGCCCAAAAATATGCCGTGCGCGTGGGCGGGGGGGTCAACCACAGGATGGGGCTTTATGACGGAATCCTGATCAAGGAAAACCATATTGCCACGGCTGGCGACCTTGGTGCCGTTGTGAAAAAGGCTTTGGCCGCGGCTTCCGCCGGTGTTTTTGTGCAGGTGGAGGTTGAGACCCTGCAGGAATTAAAGGAGGCGATCGCAGCAGGCGCCACCATGATTCTTCTGGACAACATGACGCTGGAGCAGCAACATCAAGCGGTTGTGATAACTGGTGGTAGGGCGATTCTGGAAGTTTCAGGAGGGGTGACGCTGGACAAAGTACGAGCCATTGCAGAGACTGGAGTGGATCGGATTTCGATCGGGAGCCTCACAAAGGACATTAAGGCAATAGATTTTTCTATGATATTTCAAATAGATGAATAATATTATTGATGTAGAATATGAACGTCCAGCGACTTGCGATACGCGCCACGCATGGGCCAGTGTTCCGGAAGAGCCTTCACCTCAACGCCGCCAGAAACTAAAGGAGTTGATAAAGGGCCGGCTGAAGGCCGAAAACGCAGTGCTGGTCTCCCATTACTATGTTCATCCGGATTTGCAGGACCTCGCAGAAGAAACAGGAGGTTTGGTAGCCGACTCCCTCGAAATGGCCCGATTTGGCAAAAACCACCCGGCCACCACGCTGGTTGTTGCAGGGGTAAGGTTTATGGGGGAAACCGCCAAAATTCTGTCCAACGAAAAAACCGTCCTGATGCCGAGTTTCGAAGCCAATTGTTCATTAGATCTGGGTTGCCCCGTGGATGAATTTTCAGCCTTCTGCCAACAACATCCCGATCGAACGGTTGTGGTCTACGCCAATACCAGTGCGGCTGTGAAGGCCCGATCTGATTGGGTGGTGACCTCCAGTTGCGCCGTAGCCATTGTCAGGCACTTGCATGAGCAGGGCAAAAGGATATTGTGGGCACCCGACAAACATCTTGGCGAGTACGTCCTGTCTCAAACCGGTGCGGATATGCTGCTTTGGCGCGGGTCCTGTGTCGTTCATGACGAATTCAAGGCTCATGAACTTGCTGATTTGAAACATCTTCATCCCGAAGCAAGGGTTCTGGTTCATCCAGAATCGCCCGCTGCAGTCATTGCCCTGGCAGATGTTGTCGGTTCCACCTCTGCAATTCTGAAAGCGGCGTCCACAATGCCTGCCCAGATGTTTATTGTGGCGACAGACAACGGCATGATGCATAAGCTGCGACGGCAAAACCCCGGCAAGATTTTCATCGAAGCTCCGACAGCAGGGGCCAGCGCTACTTGCCGCAGTTGTGCCCACTGTCCCTGGATGGCCATGAACGGCCTGGAAAACCTGTTGGAAGTGCTAGAGACCCGGGCCAATGCAATCGAGGTTGCACCGGAACTGGCTGCAGCCGCTCGTAAGCCGATTCAACGTATGCTTGATTTTACAGGGTCCCAAGCGGGCTCAGGGATCGTGCGCAATATTGGCGCTGCCTGACTTATGCCGATGATTTTGGCACTCCGCCACTGGCAGTGCATCAGCTTGTCAATATTACTTCTGCTCGCTTCCTTAAAAGTTGTCGCTGATTCCCCAGAGATATCCATGAGAGAGTTTGCATCAGGCCAGATCAAGAAAGGCGTGCGCTCTATCGGGTTTGGTGGCGACGGGGCTACCTGGGGAAATTACGCGCTGGTATGGAAGGATCATGATTCTGCACTGGTGGACGGTGGTGATACTGAGTATGCCGATGGCAATGACTTTCATTTTTCAGCCGCAGGAGCCACGTCCCCCTTGTTGTGGCATGACCTGACGATCTATGTCATCGCCCTGAAACAGGATTCCAACAACGTACATTTATTCACTGGCTCTCCCGGCTGGGGTTCAGGGCGGACGTGGGCCACAGGGCAGGGGAGCAATCAGGCTTTTTTTACCAAAATGGCCATGCCGCTAGGCAATGGGTTTTCGGCGGGGTTGCTGCTGTCCCATGAAGTGTCGCAGTTTTATGCACAATCTGAATCCAGCCCCGCCAGGACAGCGCATTATCAGACGGCTTGGCGGCCTTCCGGAGGATACGGGGTGGTCTGGCAAGATCCGGAATCGAGCTGGTTGGTCGGCTTCAGGGGTTTGTTAAATCGGGATCAGGAGCGACGCACCGACACATCGGGCACCGCAGAGGGCCTTGCTCAATCCAGCGAGTATCGAATCGGAACCTCTTTTGCCCCCTGGGACGGGGCACTTCTGGATGTGGGACAGACCCGATATCATCGACAAAATGAATTGAGCCAGATCAACACAACCTATGAGGCTCCGAATCTGGGGTTTGAACAAAGTTTCAACTCTAATCGAATGGCGGTGCGGTTTGGCCTGGACGAGAGTTCACCGGGGGCAGGATTCACTGCGAAGTATGAATCCTTCAAACTGGATGTCGCCTATATACACAACCTGGGACATGATCGAGTCGGTGATCTATTCGGGACAAACAGCCAAAGCCTGATTGTTACGCTGACGTATGATTATTCGACGCGACACTGATTTTCGCATCAGTTATTCCGGTGTACAGATGGTTGGTTTTGCCGTATCCAGAGTGAACGGGTAATCCCGGCTATAGTGCAACCCTCTGCTTTCATGACGCGATTGGGCAGAACGGACAATCAGATCCGACACCATCACTAGATTACGCAGCTCCAGTAAATCGCGGCTGACATGGAAGTTGGCATAAAACTCAAGAATTTCTTCTGACAACAATTTCAGCCGGTGGGCAGCTCGCTCTAACCGCTTGTCGGTGCGAACAATGCCTACGTAGTCCCACATAAACCGTCGTAGCTCATCCCAGTTGTGGGATATGACCACCTCTTCGTCGGCATCGGTAACCTGGCTGCTATCCCAGGCGGGCAACCGGGACGCTGGGGAGGAGGGCGTTGCCTCGATGCACTGACTTGCAGCGGTGGCCATGACGACACATTCCAGCAACGAATTGCTGGCCAATCGGTTTGCCCCATGCAGACCCGTATAAGCAGTTTCACCAATTGCATACAGACGATCAAGGTCAGTTCGTCCACTGAGATCAGTTACGACACCCCCACAGGTGTAATGAGCTGCGGGAACAACCGGGATGGGATCCCGAGCCATGTCAATTCCAAGGTCCAGGCAACGCTGATAAATCGTTGGAAAATGCTCCCGGATAAACGCTTCGCCCTTATGCGTAATATCCAGGTACACACAATCGACACCATGGCGTTTCATCTCAAAGTCGATGGCTCGGGCTACGATATCCCGTGATGCCAGTTCTGCACGCGGATCATGGTCTGGCATGAAACGCGTTCCATCGGGAAGCCTTAAGACACCCCCTTCACCGCGGACTGCTTCTGAAATCAGAAACGATTTGGCATGGGGGTGGTACAAACAGGTGGGATGAAACTGAATAAACTCCATGTTACCTACGCGGCATCCGGCGCGCCATGCACAAGCAATTCCATCACCGGTTGAAGTATCCGGATTGGTGGTGTAGAGATAAACTTTTCCAGCACCGCCGGTTGCGAGGATGGTGTGTCCAGCGGAGAAAGTCTCTACCTCTCCCGTCAGTTCATTAAGGGCATACAGGCCAAGGCAGCGCTTGCCGGCTTGCTTTAGTTTGCTGGTGGTAATGAGGTCCACAAGCATGTAGTGATCGAAGAGGGTAATGTTGGGATGTGATTTCAGTTTTGGGTAGAGCCGGTTTTGTACGGCGGCTCCCGTTGCATCTGCGGCATGGACAATGCGGCGATGCGTATGACCTCCTTCACGTGTCAGGTGTAGATGTCCCTCTTCCAGGGTAAAAGGGACTCCTTGTCCACCTAGCCAGCGAATCGCTTCCGGTGCGTGCTCCACGATAAACCTTGTGGCGACCGGGTCGCATAAACCGGCCCCGGCCTTGAGGGTGTCTTCCACATGGGAATCAAAACTGTCGTTCTTGCCGACAACTGCCGCAATGCCTCCCTGAGCCCAGCCGCTGGCCCCATCTTCCAAAGAGCGCTTGGTAATGACGGCTACCCTGGAGTGTTGTGCAAGGCGAAGCGCAGCTGTCGCGCCAGCTAAACCGCTACCAACAATAATGACATCAAAAGTGTTCAGAAAAGGCCTCAGAGATGAAAGGATTCAACACAAACCGCCAGTATGCGTCGCGCGGCGTTTCGTCACAAGCCTCGTACCGTGAGCTGGACAAATCCTGACAAAACCACAAACAAAAATATAATTGTATCTTTTAGTATCACCACCGAAGGTCTTCGGGAAAACGAAGTGTAATGGCCAAAACGATTTGGATCTAGACAATGACAATATTTGTATTGATTCTTGAAGACGATCTGCAGTTGGTTCGTCTGTTGAGACACGTACTATGCCATGAAGGGTTTGAACTTATTCATTGCACCTCCATAGCTCACGCAAAGTCCCTGGTTCATCAATTTCGATTTGAGCTGGCATTGGTTGACCTTACCCTGGGGCCAGAGGATAACGGTCTTGATTTTGTGCGTTACGCCAAAGAGACGCATCCGGCAATGGGCATTATGGTGATCAGCGGAAGAAACGCTGTATTGGACAGGATACTTGGCATCGAAATGGGGGCTGATGATTACCTTGTCAAACCGCTGGACGTTCGGGAACTCGCTGCCAGGGCGAGGCGGCTTATGCAGCGATTACATCATCCAAATCAGGCCATGAATCAAGTCATGGTTCACTTTTCCGGATTTACCATGGACAAATGTCGAAGAACGTTAAGCTGGCGTGAGGGCACCCAGATTTCGTTGACCAGTCGCGAATTCGACCTGCTTGTTTGCCTGGTCGAAAGCGGTAATCGAGTCATTGGTCGCGACACTATTTCCAGCATGATTTGTGGCCGCTCTTTGAATATCCTGGATCGTTCAGTGGATGTTATGGTGTCCAGTTTGCGCTGCAAACTGCGCAAGGCGAATCCCGGCGAAATCCTGATCAAATCCGTCCGGGGGGAGGGCTATCGCTTTGGAAGCGTGGCCGAACCGATGCTTCAGGTTGGTGGAGGTGCCTAAAACGATTGCCGTTCGTTCAGGATCCGGTACAAATACTGCCCATAGCCATTATTTTTCATACGAAGGGCCAAGGTTTCCATTTCAGAGGCCGTGATCATTCCTTTGCGAAAGGCGATTTCTTCAGGACAAGCAATTTTAAAACCCTGGCGTTTTTCGATGGTCTCGATGTACTGCGCTGCATCCAGAAGCGACTCGTGGGTTCCTGTGTCAAGCCAGGCAAAACCACGACCCATCAATTGTACTTGCAGTTGATGCTGCTCCAGGTAGCACCGATTAAGATCGGTAATCTCAAGTTCGCCGCGCTGGGAGGGCTTGAGAGTGGAGGCAAGACCGCAGACCTGATTATCATAAAAGTAGAGGCCGGTTACAGCATAACGCGAACGAGGATGTGCCGGCTTTTCCTCCAGACTGATCACTTTCCCGGTAGCGTCGAATTCGGCGACGCCATAGCGCTCCGGATCATTGACGGCATAGGCAAATATTGTTGCGCCATGAGTTTGTTGCTGTGCGCGGTCAAGCATGCCAGAGAAATCATGTCCATAAAATATGTTGTCACCCAGGACCAACGCGCTGGGGTTGTTGCCGATAAAGGATTTGCCAATTAAAAAAGCCTGGGCCAACCCACCTGGGTTGGGTTGAACCGCATATGTGATTTCTATGCCCCATTGCTTGCCATCACCCAGCAATTGTTCGAAAAGCGGGGTATCGTGTGGTGTTGAAATAACCAAAATTTCACGAATTCCCGCCAGCATGAGTGTACTGAGCGGATAGTAAATCATGGGTTTGTCATAGACTGGCAGAAGCTGTTTGGAAACCACCTGGGTGACAGGGTAGAGGCGGGTGCCCGACCCGCCGGCCAAAATAATTCCTTTTCTCATGAAATTACCCGTTCAGCATAATTCTTTTCAATCCACTCACGGTAAGCGCCGCTGGTTATGCGATGCGACCATTCCGAATGATCCAGGTACCAGGACACGGTCTTCTCAAGCCCTGATTCGAATGACTCTGTTGGCTTCCATCCCAATTCACGCTGAATTTTGCGCGAATCCATGGCATAGCGTTGGTCATGTCCGGGACGGTCTTTAACAAAATGGATCAGCGATTTATGAATTCCGATGGATGGGTTGGGGCGCACACGATCGAGGATGTCACACAGTGCGTGCACGACCTGCATATTGGTACGTTCACTGTTGCCACCGATGTTATAGGTCTCTCCAGGACGCCCGGCTTCAAGAACGCGTCGGATAGCGCGGCAGTGATCCGTTACAAACAGCCAGTCACGTACATTTTTTCCATCGCCGTAAATGGGGAGTGGCTTTGCGTGAATCGCGTTGAGAATCATCAGCGGGATCAGTTTTTCAGGAAACTGATACGGCCCGTAGTTGTTGGAGCAATTGGTGGTCAGTACAGGTATCCCATAGGTATGGTGCCAGGCACGGACCAGATGGTCGGAGGCGGCTTTGGACGCAGCATAGGGACTATTGGGTGAATAAGGAGTCGTTTCGGTGAATGCGGGATCCCTTTTACCAAGCGACCCATAAACCTCGTCTGTTGACACATGAAGAAATCGAAAATCTGCTTGGGCTTCTGCATTCAGTTCATTCCAGTAGGCCCGAGTAGATTCAAGCAACTGGAAGGTTCCAACCACATTTGTTTCAATGAAGTCGGCTGGGCCATGAATCGAACGATCCACATGACTTTCTGCGGCAAAATTAATGATGGCACGAGGTTTGTGGGTGCGTAGCAGGCTCCGGAGCAATCCCGGGTCGCCGATGTCGCCTTTAACCAGATGGTGCCGCCGATTGCGATCAATGCTGGCCAGATTTTCCGGATTGCCAGCATATGTCAGCTTGTCGAGCGTCACGACGGGTTCATCGCAAGAGTTAACCCAGTCCAGAACAAAATTGGATCCAATGAATCCAGCACCGCCAGTAACGATGATCATATTTCTATGAGAGTTATTGATTGAACGACATGGGAGGCTCGAATATTAACAGGTTCACAAGAAGGCAGTCGATGTTGACAAACCTGATTGTGTGCAGGACATTTCGCAACATCTAACAGTGCGTATAATATATATTATGTTAAATAGTATCCGTAACAGAAACCCTGCTGCTGCAGGGTCGTCTGTTGTGGAGTTCCTTCGCCCCTCGCCTTCCTATCTAATTACTTTCATCCATGGTGACTTGCAAGTTGTAACTTGCGGATAATAGGAGTTGCTGTCTGGGCAGAAATAAGAGATTTGCTGGGACAGGTTGGTCGGCGCGCTACCAGAGGGAGGTGCAGGCGGCGGTACATTGTAAGGAGGCATACTGCCACCCTGTGGCGGTGGTGGCGCCATCGGCCGGACATTGTTCAGATTTGAAGCAGGGTCAAGACGGGTTACCCGCGTAGCCCCAGCGCCACCCAAGACCTGTACCCGGTCACCAACCCTGAAGTTTTCATCTGCACCCTGGGTAACCGCGATAACATATCCGGTATCCAGGCGCACGGTGATTTCCAGCCCTTCCTGTGTAGAGGCTGCATTCTCGACGGTATCACCAGCAGCGGCACCAGCAATCGTACCCAGGACGGTTGCCGCGGCATTGCCATTGCCCTGCCCCATTGTATGACCCAGAGCAGCGCCGGCAACTGCGCCGGTAAGAATTCCTAAAGCACCAGGTTCACCTGATTGAATTCGTACCTTGCGAATGCTTTCAATTGTTCCCAAACGGACGGACTGCTCTCCTCTGACCTGTCCGTAGGTGTAATCTGATCCGCCCACACCCGGTGTGGTGCAACCAGTCAGTGCAAATACCGCCAAAGCGGCCAGAGATAGAATTGCAGGGATTTTTATTTTCATGTAGTTCTCCAGGATAATTACTTAACACATTGTATATTAAATACTATTGTAGAGCAAACTCGTTCATTATTTTGCTTCAGTTCTGTTAGACTGTAGTGTAGTCACATCGCTTATGAACCCAACGCAGTCTTTGGGTTCCCCGTGTACCAGACAAAACAAAATGACTCGCTGTCATTCTGTAGCTCTGGTAACCTCGCTGATTTATTAATACTTTCGGACTTGGCAAGATGGCACAGTATGTATTCACGATGAATCGGGTAAGTAAGATTGTCCCGCCGAAACGGCAGATCCTCAAGAACATTTCACTTAGTTTTTTTCCTGGCGCCAAAATTGGCGTGCTGGGTCTTAATGGTTCAGGCAAATCCACCCTGTTGCGCATCATGGCTGGCCTGGATACAGAAATTGAGGGCGAAGCCACGCCAATGCCTAATCTTAGTATTGGATACCTGCCCCAGGAGCCTCAACTGGATCCTGCAATCTCTGTGCGTGAGGCCGTGGAACAGGGTTTGGGAGAGATTTTGTCTGCCCAAAAGGCGTTGGAAGCGGTGTACATTGCTTATGCGGAACCCGACGCCGATTTTGACGCCTTGGCATCAGAACAAGCAAGATTGGAAGCAATCATTAACGCCTCGGACGGACACAGCGCCGAATTGCAGATGGAAGTGGCTGCCGACGCACTGCGTTTGCCACCATGGGAGGCCCAGATCGGCCAACTGTCCGGTGGTGAAAAACGCCGCGTTGCCTTATGCCGCCTGCTGATTTCCAAACCAGACATGCTTTTGCTTGATGAGCCAACCAACCATCTGGATGCAGAAAGTGTGGACTGGCTTGAGCAGTTTTTGCAACGGTTTCCAGGTACGGTAGTGGCAGTCACCCATGATCGGTACTTTCTTGACAATGCTGCTGAATGGATTCTCGAACTGGACCGCGGGCACGGCATTCCCTGGAAAGGAAACTACACCTCCTGGCTGGAGCAGAAGGAAGCACGTTTGCAGCAGGAGGAGTCCCAGGAATCTGCCCGTCAGAAGGCAATTCAGAAGGAACTTGAGTGGGTGCGTCAAAACCCCAAGGGGCGGCAGGCAAAATCCAAATCCCGCCTGGCCCGATTCGATGAGTTGAGTTCACAGGAATACCAAAAACGCAATGAAACCCAGGAAATCTTTATTCCTGTGGGTGATCGTTTAGGCGAGAGTGTTATCGAATTCGTTGATGTTTGTAAGGGCTTTGGCGATCGGCTGCTGTTGGATGACACAAGCTTTGTGGTTCCTCCCGGGGCCATCGTGGGTATTATCGGCCCCAATGGCGCGGGCAAGTCCACCTTGTTTCGCATGATCACGGGACAGGACAAGGCTGACTCAGGGGTTATCAAAATTGGGCCCACAGTCAAACTTTCGTTTGTAGATCAGACTCGTGATGCGCTGGATAACCAAAAGACTGTTTGGGAAGAAATCTCTGGTGGTGCCGACATCCTTACTGTTGGAAAATACGAAACCCCTTCGCGCGCCTACATCGGACGTTATAATTTCAAGGGTGCCGATCAGCAAAAAATCGTCGGAAATCTCTCTGGAGGCGAAAGAGGCCGTCTGCACCTGGCTAAAACGCTGATCCGTGGTGGCAATGTCCTGTTACTGGATGAACCATCCAACGATCTTGATGTGGAAACCTTGCGTGCCTTGGAAGACGCATTGCTGGAATTTGCTGGCAGCATTATGGTGATTTCTCACGATCGCTGGTTTCTGGACCGAATTGCCACTCATATCATGGCATTTGAAGGGAATTCCCAGGTCGTTTTCTTTGCCGGCAACTACCAGGAATACGAGGCAGACAAAAAAAGGCGTCTGGGCGAAGAAGGAGCCCGGCCAAAACGTCTTCGTTTCAAACCACTGAGGGCTTAGTTGTTTCTTCCTGCAGCAACCCGATCAATTCTTCGGTTGAGATGGTGCTGGTCTCCCCTGCCCCTTCTAGCAAACTGTCGGCCAGATTGCGTTTGCGTTCATGCAACGCCACGATTTTCTCTTCAATGGTATCTCTTGTAATCAGGCGATAGACCGTGACAGGCCGGGTCTGCCCAATGCGGTGGGCCCGATCTGACGCCTGGTCTTCTACAGCCGGATTCCACCATGGGTCCATATGGATTACGTAATCCGCGCCTGTCAGATTAAGCCCGACACCACCCGCCTTAAGGCTGATCAAAAACAGATCCCCCTCCCCCGCCTGGAATGCATTTACGCGACGGACTCGCTCAAGGGAGGGTGTGGATCCATCCAGATAATGGAAGGATATGTTTCGTTCCTTCAGGGCTTCGCGGATAATTTCCAGGTAATCCACGAACTGGCTGAATATCAACGCGCGGTGGCCGCTTTCCCTCAGTTCTTCAACGATTTCCATTAGGGCAATGACTTTTCCAGATGCCCATTCGCGATCCGGAATAACCAGCGAGCCATGACAGCAGGCCCGACGCAACTTCATGATGCCGGCCAGAACCCGAATTCGATTGGGATGATCTTCGCCCTCGACGGTAACGCTTTCCAACGCTTGCTGGCGAACAGCCTCATACATGGCACGCTCGTCGGGACTGAAGTCAAGCGTAAGCGTGACTTCGGTTCGTGGCGGCAATTCTGACAACACCTGGGACTTGGTGCGACGAAGAATAAAAGGTTGAATCAAGCGGCGCAGACGTTCGCGTGCCTCGGCATCGTTATTTTTTTCAATCGGAGCTGCAAAACGGTCAGTGAATGAATCAAGCGAACCCAATAACCCCGGATTGATGAACCGGAATAAGTTCCACAACTCACCCAAATGGTTTTCAATGGGGGTGCCTGTCGTAATCAGCCGAAACCTGGATTTCAGTTTCATGGCAGCCTGCGAACGTTTGGTGCCGGAATTCTTGATTGCCTGCGCTTCGTCAAGTACCACCGTAGCCCATTCTTTGGTGGCCAGGCTTTCGGTTTCCTGCTGAAACAGGGTGTAGCTCATGATGACCAGATCGCCGGGACCCGCATCCGAAAAATTACGGTCCCGTGGCCCGTTGCCCAACCAGCGAATATTGAGTGAAGGCGCAAATCGGCGCGCTTCACTATCCCAATTGCCACAAACAGAAGTAGGTGCAACGACCAACGCAGGCCCCTGCGAGGCGCGATACAACAGCAAGGCCAGGGTCTGTAGCGTTTTTCCCAGACCCATGTCATCAGCCAGACAGGCCCCTGCTCCCGAGTGCGCGTGGCGTGCAAGCCACTCAAATCCTACTTTCTGATAATCACGCAATTCGGCATTCAGGTTCTCTGGCAATTCAGGTTGCCATACGGACAGGGCCTCGCGTCGCTCCAGCAATGCGCGCCATCCCGGGTCACTGTGTGTAGCAACAGTTTCGTCAACGACCGATGACAGTTGGGACGCAGCCAGCGTATGTATGCGCAACAGGTCGGCATGCTGTTCGGACAAGCCTCCCAACTCCCGCACCCGTTTAAGCAATTGTTCGCTCAAAGCCAGGTATTGGCCATCCTTAAGGGCCACAAATCGCGTTCCAGGCGTGGAAGCAGCTTCCAACAGGGCTTTGAGTTCAACCACGGTATTGTTATCAACTACCAGGCTGCCTGAAACGCCCAACCAATCCCCCTGGGATGAAACCTGCAATGTAAGTTGATTTGCATCCACTTCCCCGCGAATTTTTAATGTTTCGCCCTCGGGCCAGCGCAATTTGACATCATCACCCAGCTCGCGCAGTGCAAGAAGCAGTTCGCAGGCAGTGGCTGGATTAAGACTGTGTCCGTGGTAGGCGTCGTCAGAAGGTTTGATCCAGGGACGGCAGATTTCAAATACCCGATCGGCTGCATTACGTTCCTGGCGCAAATTACGCAAGGCCTCTCGGCGCAGGGGTTCGTCGCTTGCAGCACAACTCACACATTCCTGCCCGGCGCCTGGGGTGTAGGGTTCGCCACGATCTCCTTCGGGATAGACCATCAGCTCGACCTGCAACCCGGTTGCCGAGGGGGACAGCAATGCATAGATTTGCGGATCAGCAGGAACGATTTCCGTATTTCCCCCGCCAATATCTGACCTGACCCGGAAGCGCAAAGATAATCCTTCGATAGTTTTGGCCAGGCGTTCTTCCGCAGCCTTCGGCAAAATCAGGCCTTCGCGACCGATGACGCCAAGAGCCCGTTCCTGATCGGCGCTTATTTCGACCATTCGCAACCTGCTGCGTGTTTCGCGCATCAGCTGAAACCGCGATCCTTCTGGCAGGGTCGGGGTCATACTCAAACGTATTTGATTTCTTTCCCGTTGAACCACAATTTCGAGTTGTCCACGCACCAACTGCACCGGCTGATCCGGGTTTTGTGACCAGAACAGCAGGGGGTGATCGATCAACACGGACAGGGCCGCCAGATTGTCAATGCGTTTTTCGCTGCCCTTCTTGGCAATATCGGCCTGTCGTACCATGGTAATCACGGCACGATCCTGATCGGTCAATCCTTCCAGATCCTGTTGGGCCGTTAGCATGCGATTGATGGTTACAGCTCTGCCTTGCCCCCATCGACTGCCCTGTGTTCGGCGTTGTTCTCGAGCCTCAAACAAACACTGACCGGTTTCGGGGATATAAGTCAGGTACCAGGCAAAGCGGACATTTTTCGGAGGTGGCGTAGTACTGGAATATTCATTGCCCAACCGATCCAGTGCGCCCAGAGCCCGTTCCCATAATGGTTGACGCCGAATCACATCAGCAAGGGTGGTCGTACCTAATTCATAATGAAGTTTTTCGGCACGATCTCCGGAAGTGGGGTTATCCATACGCCCAAGCAACTCCAGCGCTTCTGCCGCAATCCATCGGTAACCTTGGGCCTCCGCCTTGTTGGCAAGGTCGCGCAAGCGATCACGATCGATGCGTTCTCCGGCACCGTCTACCCACCAACTGGCCAGGGAACGGACCAACGTTCCAACAGGATCGCGATCTGAGCTTTCTGCACGCTCTTCTGCGGGGAGCACATCAACCGATTGAGTGGCTCGCGCCACATGCCCCAAACATGCAAAAACCGAAAGCATGGGGGACCCGCCTTTGATTACAGCCGCAATGTGACTGGAGGCCTTTTCAAGGCGCTTTGGATCTCCGGTGGCAATCAAGGCAATAACATAAGCGGCGCCGCTTAGCCCTGCCATCCCGGCTTTGCGCAGGTCCAGGGCTTTTTTACCCTCCTTGAGGACAGCCTCAAAAATTTTTAGCCCTTCTTCCATCTGGCCCCTTAACACACAGCCCAATCCGGCTACCGGAGTGGTGGCCGTGCCGGTTTTGCCCCGTGACAACAAAATGGCTTCATCGATATGACCGCGCATAACCATGGGCTCGCACAGTACTGTGGCAAACCAACCCTTTTGCTCATCCCGGGCGGTCCTTGCCCGATCACGCAACCAGGACATGGGTCCCGCGCAGGATTCCATACGGTTAAGCCGAACCATCAAAAGGGTTGCGGCCACAGGAAGGCTGATTTCTGATGGCAGGCTATCAAATTGGTTTGCCTGGAACGGGTTGTCAAAGATGGCGATATAGGGGTTTTTGCTGCGCCATTCGGCAGAAAAATAACTTTGGATGGTCTGTGCAAGGCGGGTGAAATCGTCAAACCGGCCAGCATAAAGCGCAAGACGCAGGTCACGTACGCCTTCACCAAATTGGCGGACAAAGTAACCATAGCGGTAGTCTGCAATCTTGAAGACTGTCCGGATTGCTTCTACCATCAGGACACACCGGTCGCTGTGGCTCAGGATGCGCGCGACCTGCTCAGACAAAGCGGGTTCGCAGCTGATCCGTGGTCCCTGGGCGATCAGGGCGCCCTGCGCAACCAGGCTTTCCAGAACTGGAGTCAGGGTAGTCAGGGCCCAAGGCTCATTCTCTGCGTCCCGACATTGGGCAGCTTCCAGACATTGTAATAGCTGGCTTTTGGTGATCGGGACATAGGCTAACGACACCAGCTGCAATAATTCCAACTGATGAGGCTCGAAAGCCAGTTTGTCATCATCTGCTTCTGCTACAGAACTGCGAGCCACAGGTATTGTCACCCTTCCAATTCCGAAACTGATTCGGGATAACGATTAATACAGACGAAACTTATGATTCTACGGCTTCAACAGCCATATGCCAAGGCCCTGATTTTTACAAGCTTTAACCCCTTGCCCCGGCTGTTTTCCTTGCCATGAGGCCCCTCCCCCGTTAGCATAGCCTGCTGATTCCCAATATTTTTTGAGACTGGTATGAGCACTCCGTTGGTTGAATTTGAAGATCTCCATTTTAGTTATGGTTCGCGGCAAGTCCTGCGGGGAATCAACTTGACCTTAACTGAAGGCAAAGTATCAGCAATTCTGGGTACCAGCGGTTGTGGCAAGACGACCCTGCTTAAGCTACTGGGGGGGCAGTTACGACCTCAACGCGGAGCAGTGCGATTTCGGGGTAGCGTTGTTCACGAAATGAATGGTCGTCAATTGCACGACATGCGTCGTGAAATGGGCATGATGTTTCAACGGGGGGGGCTATTCAGTGATTTAACCGTATTTGATAACGTGGCTTTTCCGTTAAGGGAACACACGCACCTTCCCGAACTGCTGATTAGAGATCTTGTCCTGATGAAACTCCAGGCCGTGGGTTTACGCGGTGCGAGGGATTTGTTTCCAGCCGAGCTTTCAGGTGGAATGAATCGTCGGGTTTGTCTTGCGCGTGCTATAGCCATGGATCCCACACTGACTATTTATGACGAACCATTTGCAGGACTTGATCCGATTTCTCTCAATGCCATTGCCAAACTGATTCGTGAACTTAATGATTCCATTGGTATCACATCAATCGTTGTTACTTATGACGTCAGTGAATCCTTGAAAGTCGTCGATGAAATCTTTTTGCTTTCAGAAGGAGTCGTAGTGAGTCAGGGTGACCCAGCCACACTTAGCAACTCAACAGACGCTTACGCCCATCAGTTTATCCATGCCGAGCCGGATGGTCCGGTGGCCTTTCAGTTGCCCGCACCGTCCCTTGCCAGCGATTTTCGTTTTGTTCAAGCGGTGAGGCGCCCATGAAAGTGTCCATGAACTGGCGCTACCAATACAAACGGCCCAGGTTCTGGATCGGACTGCTGTTGCTCGTGGCTTTGGCAGTGTTGTTCTTCAAGTTCTATGCCGCATCATCCTCCAGCTCGCGCGATAGTGCAGCCAACGCACGACGGGCACCGATGGCCCCTGTGAGTGTGGCACCTGTCACCACCACCGACTTTCCTGTATGGCTTACCGGTTTGGGTACGGTTACGCCCGTCTATACGGTCACGGTGCGTTCCATGGTGGATGGCCAGCTGATGCGAGTCAATTTCAAGGAAGGACAGATTGTCAAGGAAGGCGATCTGCTGGCAGAAATCGACCCGCGGCCTTTTCAAGTCCAGCTCGAGCAGGCCCTGGGTCAGCTGGCCCACGATCGCGCCCTGCTTCAGAATGCCCAGCTCGATTTAAAGCGCTACAAGACGCTTGTCGTAACCGGTGCTGTACCCCAGCAGCAACTGGATACGCAGGTGGCCCTGGTAGCACAATACGAAGCTTCCATTCAATCAGACCAGGCACAGGTAGATAATGCCAAACTCCAGCTGACCTACGCCCGGATTACCGCCCCGGTGTCGGGCCGATTGGGCCTGCGCCAAGTAGACCCGGGTAACATCATTCACACCACGGACAGCAACGGCATGGTCGTGCTGACTCAGCTCTCGCCCATCACGGTTATCTTTCCCTTGCCCCAGGATGCACTGCCGGCCATTCTTAAAAGCATGAAACAGCCGGGAACATTGCGTGTTGAAGCCTGGGACCGCGCTAACAGCACCCTGCTCGCTGAAGGTTATCTTCTGACCGTGGATAACCAGGTGGATGTCACCACCGGCATGGTCAAGTTGCGTGCCCAGTTCCAGAATTCAGACTACAAGCTTTTCCCCAACCAATTCGTTAATGCACGTCTGAAAGTCGATACGCTCAAAGATGCGCTTGTCATTCCCGTAGCAGGCGTACAGCAGGGCGCTGATGGGCCGTATGCCTATGTGGTCAACGCCCAGCACGCGGTGTCGGTGCGCAAGATCAAAATGGGCCCAAGCGATGGCGAACGCATGGCAATTCTGCAAGGTTTGGCAAGCGGCGAAGAAGTTGTGACCGATGGCATCGACCATCTGCGTGATGGTGTCACTGTCGAAGTATCCCGCCACGGAAAACCCCAGACTTCACCTTGAACATATCGAAAATTTTCATTGAACGTCCGGTGGCGACCTCACTCATCATGGTCGCACTGGTACTTGCAGGAATCATTGCCTGGCGCTTCTTGCCACTTTCTGCTTTGCCTGAGGTGGATTATCCCACCATCGAAGTGACCACACTCTATCCCGGTGCAGGCCCTGAGGTTATGGCATCGGCGATAACGGCACCGCTTGAAAGACAGTTCGGCCAGATGCCTGGTTTAAACCAGATGACCTCCACCAGTTCGGGAGGCGCTTCGGTGATCACCCTCCAGTTCGCCCTTAGCATGTCGCTTGATGTTGCCGAACAGCAGGTGCAGGAAGCCATCAACGCCGCCGGCACTTTCCTTCCTACCGATCTGCCCATGCCACCCTTGTACAACAAGGTCAATCCGGCTGATGCTCCCATATTAACGTTGGCTGTCACCTCATCGTCCATGACCCTGCCACGCCTGCAGGATTGGTTGGACACGCTTCTGGTGCAGAAGATTTCACAATTGCCCGGTGTGGGCATGGTCAGCATGGGGGGTGGCTTGCGCCCTGCAGTACGGGTGCAGCTTGACCCCGGTGCGCTGGCCTTCCGCCAGTTGGGCTTTGAAGATGTGCGCACGGCGATCGTGAATAATAACGTCAACATTCCCAAGGGCAGTTTCGACGGTCCCGAACGTGCTGCAGTGGTGGATGCAAGCGACCAACTGCGCCGGGCCGAGGACTATCGCCAGATCATCATCGCCTACGTCAAAGGGTCGCCTGTTCGCTTGGGAGACGTGGCCGTAGTTACTGAGAGCGCAGAAGATACACATCTGGCCGCCTGGCGTAACCGTACTCCCGCTATCATCGTAAATATTCAGCGCCAGCCGGGTGCCAACGTTATTGAAGTTTCCGACCGTGTTAAAACACTGCTGCCGCAATTGCAACAATCCTTGCCCCAGTCCGTAGAAGTATCCCTGCTCACAGATCGCACCACCACCATTCGTGCTTCCGTGCGCGAAATCCAGTTCGAAATGCTGCTTGCAATTTCACTGGTGGTTATGGTGATTTTCCTGTTTCTGCGCAATCTTTCTGCCACCATCATTCCCAGCGTGGCAGTGCCGGTGTCTTTGGTAGGCACACTGGCCTTCATGTACCTCGAAAATTTCAGCATCAACAACCTTACGCTGATGGCGCTCACCATCGCCACCGGCTTCGTGGTGGACGATGCCATCGTCATGATTGAAAACATCTCACGTTACCTTGAGCAGGGTGAAACGCCCTTCCAGGCAGCCCTCAAGGGGGCACGCCAGATTGGCTTCACCATCATTTCCTTGACCTTTTCGCTGATCGCCGTGTTGATACCCCTGTTGTTCATGTCGGATGTTATTGGGCGGTTGTTTCGCGAATTTGCCATTACGCTTGCCGTGGCCATTCTGATTTCTGCCGTGGTGTCATTAACACTTACCCCCATGATGTGCGCTCGCATCTTAAGCCGCCCGCAGGAAGAAAACACCACTTCCGGTATTAACGCGCGCGCCAAAGCGGCCTTTGACCGCCTCATCGCGGCCTACGGGCGGGCTCTGGACAAAGTGCTGCGCCATCAAAGTGCAACCCTGTGGGTAGCTTTCGCTACGTTTGTGCTGACCGTTCTACTTTACCTGTACATCCCGAAAGGATTTTTTCCGGTGCAGGACACAGGAATCCTCCAGGCCATCACTGATGCGCCCCAGTCGATTTCATTTAAGGGCATGGCCGAGCGTCAACAGGTCGTGGCCGAAACTTTGCTGAAGGATCCGGCAGTAGAAAGCCTGTCATCTTTCATTGGGGTGGATGGTATCAATACCACCATCAACAGTGGGCGAATGCTTATCAACCTCAAGCCGTTGGAAGCACGCGGACCGGATGCTTCCGTTGCTCAAGTAATGAGCAGGCTGCGCCAGTCGCTACGCAACCTGGAAGGAATTCGTGTGTTCCTGCAGCCGGTTCAGGACCTGACCATTGAAGACACCCTAAGCCGTACCCAGTTTCAGATGACCCTGGAGAGTCCGAAGGCGGGAGAAATTCAGGACTGGACGGTAAAACTGGTAAGCCGTTTACAAACGCTTCCCCAACTCAAAGATGTGGCAAGCAATCTGCTCAATGACGGTCAACAGGTCTATCTGGACATTGACCGTGACAGCGCAGGCCGTATGGGCGTGACCGTGGCAGCCATCGACAACGCGCTCTACGACGCTTTCGGGCAGCGCATCATTTCCACCATTTT